>WNFG01003362.1_pt1 | contig 18641 bp, 12 predicted proteins | sample 5400431 | NCBI WGS metagenome assembly WNFG01 (sample SAMN13153346, study PRJNA577476) | soil metagenome | isolation source: 120 cm saprolite under Douglas fir tree site 2 hole 3 replicate 2 | place: USA:California | collected 2015-04-18 | reverse complement strand
CATCCTGCGCGCCGCGAACGAACTCAAACTTCGCACGGTCGCTGTATTCTCCGACGAAGATCGCCTGAGCCTTCATCGGTTCAAGGCCGACGAAGCGTATTTGATCGGCGAGGGCAAGGGACCCGTCCAGGCATATCTCGACGTCGAAGGCATCGTGGCGCTCGCCAAGGAAAGAGGAGTGGACGCTTTTCACCCGGGCTACGGTTTTCTTTCGGAAAATCCGGCGCTCCCCCGCGCGTGCGAGGCGGCGGGGATCACGTTCATCGGGCCGAGCGCCGAACTGCTCGATCTGCTGGGCGACAAGACGGCGGCGCGGCGGCTCGCACAGAAGGCCGGCTTGCCCGTGGTGCCGGGAACGCCGGAGCCAGTCACGCAGAAGGATGACGCGGCGAGCATCGCGGAAAAAATCGGTTATCCACTGATGGTGAAAGCGGCGTTCGGTGGCGGCGGGCGTGGTATGCGCGTTGCGTTGAACGCGGAATCGCTGGAAACGTGCCTTGAGGAAGCGCGGGCGGAAGCTGGAGCGTCGTTTGGGAATGACGCAGTGTTCCTCGAGCGCTTCATTCGCCGGGCGAGACACATTGAAGTTCAAATCCTGGCCGACCAATACGGGAACGTCCTCCACTTGCATGAGCGCGATTGCTCCGTGCAGCGGAGAAATCAAAAAGTAGTGGAAGTCGCGCCTGCGGTGCATCTCGATCCGAAAATCCGCGAAGGATTGGCGAATGCCGCGGTGGCGCTGGCGCGCGAGGCGAAATACTACAGCGCGGCGACCGTCGAGTTTCTAGTTGATGCCGACACAGGCGCCTATTATTTCATTGAAGTGAATCCGCGAGTGCAGGTGGAGCACACGGTCACCGAAATGGTGACCGGAATCGACATCGTGCAGGCACAGATTCAGATCGCGCAAGGCCTCGAGCTGCACGGCGCGCAGATGAATCTGCCCCGCCAGAACGAGATTTCGCTGCACGGGTACGCACTGCAGTGCCGCGTGACCACGGAAGATCCCGCGAATGGATTCCTTCCGGACTACGGCAAGATTCAAACCTACCGGTCGCCGGCCGGCTTCGGCATTCGCCTCGACGGCGCTTCCGCGTACGGCGGGGCCGTGATCACGCCGTACTACGATTCGTTATTGGTTAAAGTGACGGCATGGGGGCGCGAGTTTCCACAAGCCTGCCGCAGGATGGACCGCTGCCTGCGCGAGTTCCGCATTCGCGGAGTAAAAACGAACATTCCGTTCCTGGTTAACGTCGTGAACCACGAGCGCTTTCAAGCGGGCGGAGTAACCACTTCGTTTCTCGACGAAACGCCCGCGCTGTTCCAGTTCGCTCCTCTGAAGGATCGGGCGACGAAGCTCTTGAGTTACCTCGGCGAAGTGATGGTAAACGGAAATCCAGAAGTCGCGGGCAAGCCGAGGCCGCAGACGATCCGGGCAGCTCCGGTCCCCGATCACATACCTGGCCAGCCGCCTGCGGGAACGCGGCAACTGCTGGACCATCTCGGCCCCGAAAAATTTGCGGAATGGACGCGATCGCAGAAGCGGCTTTTGATGACCGACACGACCTTTCGCGATGCCCACCAATCGCTGATGGCCACGCGTGTCCGGACCCACGACATGGCGGCGAGCGCCAATTTGGTGGCGCACAGGCTGCATAACCTGTACAGCCTGGAGATGTGGGGCGGAGCAACATTCGACGTGGCCATGCGTTTTCTGCTGGAGGATCCGTGGCTGCGCCTTGCCACCATGCGCGAAGCGATTCCGAATATTTGTTTCCAGATGCTGCTGAGGGCGTCGAACGCCGTCGGCTATTCGGCTTATCCGGACAATGTGGTGGAAGCATTTATCGTAGAGGCAGCGGCGCAGGGCATCGACATTTTCCGCGTTTTCGATTCGCTGAACTGGATGCCGAACATGAAGGCGCCCATCGAATTTGTGCGGAAGGCGAACAAGGTTTGCGAAGCGGCCATCTGCTACACGGGCGACCTGCTGGACCCGCGTCGTGAAAAATACTCGTTGAACTATTACATCCGCCTGGCGAAGGAACTGGAAAAGATGGGCGCACACGTCCTGTGCATCAAGGACATGGGCGGATTGTGCAAACCATATGCCGCGGAGCGGCTGTTCACGGCGTTGCGGGAGGAAGTGTCGCTTCCGATTCACTTTCACACGCATGACACGAGCGGCATCAATGCGGCTTCAATCTTGAAAGCGGCGGAAGCAGGCGTGCACGTGGCGGACGCGGCGGTCGCTTCGATGAGCGGCACGACGAGCCAGCCGAACTTGAACTCCATCGTGGCGGCGCTGCGGCATTCGGAGCGCGACACCGGGCTCGATCTCGATGCGCTGAATGTGTACGCCGATTACTGGGAGACTGTGCGGACCTGGTACCGTCCTTTCGATAATGCGCCGCCGGCCGGTACGGCGGAAGTCTACATCCACGAAATGCCCGGGGGACAGTACACGAACCTGCGCGAACAAGCAGAATCGATGGGCCTGGGGGCGCGCTGGCAGGAAATCGCCCGCACTTATGCGGAAGTGAATTTCGCATGTGGAGACATAGTGAAAGTTACTCCTTCAAGTAAAGTTGTGGGCGACCTGGCGATTTTCCTCGTCAGCCACGATATGAAGGTGAAAGATCTGGAGCGTCTGGGACCGGACCACAACCTGACGTTGCCGAATTCCGTGGTGGAAATGTTTGCGGGGGCGCTGGGCGAACCGGAGGGCGGCTGGCCGCGGGCGCTTCAATCCGTAATCTTGCGCGGCGCTCAGCCCTTGCCCGGCAGGCCAGCGGACCATCTTGCGCCAATAGATTTCAAGCAGACCATGACGGCCGTCGAGAAAAAGACGGAACAGAAGATTTCCCGCACCGACTTGATGAGTTATTTGATGTACCCGGACGTTTTTTTAAAGTTTGCAAAGGCGCGATCGGCCTACGGGAGCTTGGAAGTTCTGCCCACGCCTGAATTTTTTTATGGATTGGAGCAAGGCCGGGAAATCGCGGTGGAACTGGAGCCGGGCAAGACGCTGGTGGTGAAGCTACTCACCGTGAGCGATGCGCATCCGGACGGAACGCGTACGATCTTTTTCGAGTTGAACGGGCAGCCGCGCGAAGTTACCATCCGCGACAATGCCTTGCGCGCGAAAGTGCAGTCGCGGGCCAAAGCGGATGCGAGCGAACCAGGGCAGGTGGGCGCGCCCATTCCGGGAGCGATCTCGAGCATCGTCGTCGAAGTGGGGCAACAGGTGAAGCAGGGTGACCGGCTCCTCATTCTGGAAGCCATGAAAATGCAATCGACTGTCTATGCGCCGATGGATGGGAAAGTGACCCGGAAACTTGCGAATGTCGGAGACAAGGTCGACGCCAAAGACCTGCTGTTGGTGATCGAGTAGCGGCCCTTGTCACGTCAGAGTCGGGCGTGTGGCAATCAATGCGTGAAAGGATTTTGTAGCGTCGGCCTTCAGGCCGACACTGTAGATTCGAGCAGATGCCCGCCTGAAGGCGGGCGCTACATGGCCCAAGACCAGGTTCTCGCAGCGAGTTTCCCCCCTTGAATGGCTGAACGAAAGCGAGGCCTTCGTACATGAAATACGACGCGATAGTGATCGGCTCGGGACAAGCAGGCGTACCGCTTTCCTTTCGTTTCGCGGACATCGGATGGCAGGTGGCGCTCATCGAGAAGAGCTATCTCGGAGGTACCTGCATCAACAACGGATGCACGCCGACGAAGACCATGGTCCATCGCGCGCAGGTAGCTTACTACGCGCGAAACGCCGCGCGCTGGGGAGTCCGGACAAGTGATGTGAGCGCCGATCTAGCGGCCATTGTCACCCAGAAAAATAAGGTCGTTCATAGCTTTCGCGACGGAAAGCAAAAACAGATGATGCGTCGCCCGAACCTGCATTTCTACAATGGCCAGGCCCGATTTGTGGGCGTTCACCAGGTCCTCGTCGGAGAAACACTTTTGGAATCCGAGAAAATCTTCATTAATACGGGAGGCCGGGCGCGCGCTCCCCTGATACCCGGGTTGGACAAGATCCCATATCTAACCAATGAGAACATAATGGACTTGACGGCGCTTCCCGAGCACTTGATTGTTCTAGGCGGGGGATACATCGGACTTGAGTTCGGGCAAATGTTCGCACGCTTCGGCAGCCGCGTGACCATAATTCAGAGAGCGGCTCAGATTGTTCCCCGCGAAGATCCGGAAGTGGCGGTGGAACTTCAGAGGGTACTCGAAGAAGAGGGGCTAACATTCCTGTTGAACGCCCGGGCGACCCGCGTGGAACAGGAAGGCGACACAATTGTAGTTTCCGTTGACCGGGCGAGTGGGCCATCGATTGTTAGCGGGTCGCACTTACTCGTCGCGATCGGGCGCCGGCCAAACACGGACGATCTTGGTCTGGAAAAAGCGGGAATCGAGACGGATCAATTTGGTTTCATCAAGGTAAACGCCCGGCTGGAGACGAATGTGCCCGGCACCTGGGCGCTTGGCGACGTGAAGGGCGGACCCGCCTTCACTCACATTTCGTACAACGATTTTCAAATTGTGGACGCGAACCTTACGCAAGGGAAAAATCTCACGACGGACAATCGAATTGTCCCGTATAGCGTTTTTACCGATCCGCAGTTGGGCGGGGTTGGCATGACGGAGAAGGAGGCTCGGGCAAAAGGCTACCAACTGAAGATCGGGAGAATTCCGATGTCTCATGTGGCTCGCGCCATTGAACGCGACGAGACGGCAGGGCTGATGAAGATTATTGTCGATGCGGCCACCAACAGGATTCTCGGAGCGACAGTCCTGGCAACAGACGGAGGCGAACTGATTCACGTGCTGTACACGCTGATGCTTGGGAACCTGCCGTACACCCTGCTGAAGGGAGCCGTCTACATTCATCCGACGCTGGCCGAGGGATTCTTCTCACTCATGGAAGACGTGAAGCCGGTCAACTGAAATTGATTCATAGAGCCAAGGCGCAAACTCCTCTCGACATCCGGCGTCTGCGCCGCTCGGAATTACCCGTGAACACAGTCAAACTGGCGCGCTACTTGATCGGAAAGACGCTGGTCCACGATTCACGAATAGGCCGAATGAGCGGGCGCATCGTAGAGACGGAGGCGTACCCTATCGGTGATGCGGCAGGCCACTCGTTCGGCGGCGAAACTCCCAGCAGGCGGTCACTGTTTCTCGAACGCGGGCGCTCCTACGTGTATTTTACGTACGGCTCCTGCTTCATGATGAATGTCTCGAGCGAGAAGTCTGGCATCGGCGCGGGAGTCTTACTGCGCGCGCTTGAACCATTGGAAGGAATCGCGTTGATGGAGCGGCATCGCGGGACGCAACGTTTAGTGGATCTTACTCGCGGCCCCGGGCGGCTCGCGAGAGCAATGGATATCGACAAACGATATGACGGCGTCGACTTGTGCGCCGAGGGCCCGCTCTGGCTGGGCGCTCCCGTAAGTCGCGCCGACGCCATCGGCAACAGCGTCCGGATCGGCATCACGCGCGAGATAAGCCAACTCTACCGATTCTACGAGCGGGGGAATCCATTCGTTAGCGGGCCGAAGCGGTTGAGACCTTAAAAGCGACCGCATTTATGTTGGAATAATGAATGCGCGGAGACTCGGCAGGGCGGGAGGAAGACGGACATGTGCGCAATCAACGGCACCACGGATCGGTCGGAAGCTTGGCCTGCTCTCCCTCTGTCAGAGTGGGCGGAGACGTATGCGACGCTTCACATGTGGTCCCAGGTCGTTGGCAAAGTTCGCCTGGCGCTGAGTCCGCGCGTCAACCACTGGTGGGAAGTTCCACTGTACGTGTGTGGGCGGGGCCTTACGACGTCCCCAATCCCTTACGAGAAGGGAAGCTTCGAAGTCCAGTTCGACTTCATCGACCACAAGCTCGACATCGTGACAACCGGCGGTGAAATCAGGAGCCTGCGTCTCATTCCACGCACAGTCGCGGATTTCCATGCTGAATTCATGGGTATGCTTCTTTCGCTCGGGATCAACGCCAGAATCTGGAGAATGCCTGTTGAAATCCCCAACCCGATTCGTTTCGATCAGGATCGCACGCACGCGTCGTACGATCCGGAATACGCCCATCGGTTCTGGCGCATTCTGGTGGCTGTGGATTCCGTCTTCAAGGAATTTCGGTCGCGGTTCCTGGGAAAAGTCAGCCCCGTGCATTTCTTCTGGGGGAGTTTTGATTTTGCCGTGACGCGATTTTCCGGCAGGCGCGCGCCGGAACGCCCCGGCGCTGACCGCATCACCCGGGAAGCCTATTCGCACGAAGTCATCAGCGTAGGGTTTTGGCCGGGCGGAGGAGAAATGAAGGGCGCCGCATTTTATGCGTACGCTGCGCCAGAACCGGACGGATTTGGCGATCGCCCAGTGCGGCCCGCAAAAGCTTTCTACAGCAAACAGATGAGCGAGTTTTTCTTGATGTACGACGATGTGCGGGCGGCGGACTCACCCAGGGATGCGTTGCTCGAATTTTGTCAAAGCACATACGAGGCAGCCGCCGACCTCGGTAAGTGGGACCGGGCGAACCTGGAAAGGACTGCGTAAGTGGCCGATCCGGTTTCCTGCGGCCTTCACTCAACGGTAGTCCGCCACGAATTCTCTGTGCTCGGTGCCCCGACACTTTGCTGCGGAGTGCCGGGTTTGGTGGCGCCAGCGTCTCGCTGGCGATTTTTGCACGTCCATCGCGGCGCAAAACCGCCGGCGAGACGCCGGCGCCACCAACCCGTGCTCCCAGCACGTGATAGGGCAAGAGCAGAGTGCATGCTTCATCCATTGTGAGAAATCCAGGCTAAACATTGGTGGATGGAAGTGCTTGCCCTTGTCCGGCGGGTAAGATAGTTTCGGGTGCAACGTCAATGCTGAGGAATCGCAAGAACATCCGCATCGAGTGGGGAGATTGCGATCCCGCAGGGATCATCTTTTTCCCCCGCTATTTTGCTTACTTTGACGCTTGCACCCATGCCCTTCTTGAGCGGGCCGGATGCCGGCAACGGGATGTTCAAAGTGAGTACGGAATTCTCGGTTTCCCGCTGGTTGACGTGCGCGCGCGGTTTATCGTTCCAACACGCTACGACGATGACGTAGTCGTGGAATCTGGCGTTACGGAATTCGGCCGCACCAGTTTCCAGGTGCAACACCGGCTTTACAAGGACGATGTGCTGGCCGTCGAGGCCTTTGAGACGCGAGTCTGCGTGGCACTGACCGATGAGAAACCTGGGAACATGGAAGCCAAGTCGATCCCGCCGGAGTTTGTGAAGAAGCTCAGCGGGCAGGGATAGTAACGACAAATTGTCAATACATTGTTTTGCTGAGGATTTTTGTCAACAACCCGGAAAAGATTTCACCCCGATACTTCGATTGCGCATATAATCGCAAGCAAAAGCAGGACATATACTCCCTCTGTATGGCCTGCTGGTTGCTGCGACAGAATCGTCACCCAGCCCGAACTTTGCGATACCGGTGTGTGTGTGGTTGAATGCAATTCCGGCCATATTCTCGCGGTGTGTTAGCTATGGGAGGACGCGATGAAGCTCAGTCTCCGCCTGATTCCAATTTTAGCCATAGCAATCACGATTGTGACGTTCATTGTGGCGAGGAACCAAGTACGATCAGAAAAACAAGGTTTGCGCGCTGATCTCGAAAGACGCGCCGAAATCCTCGCGGAGAGCTTACAGGAAACCGTGGAGCCCGTTTTGCAGAGGGGTTCCACGGTCCAGCTCCGGCGGCTTGTGGAGCGATTTGGAAATCGCGAGCACCTGGCTGGTGTTGCGATTTATGACGCTGATGGGAAGGCAACCGCTGTCAGCTCCAAACTTGATTCGTACGCGCAGAATCCGCCGGCAATCTTCAAGAAGAGCGAAGACGAAAACCACGGCTTGGGCGCCTATGACAGAATCGGCCAGTCGACGATGTACCTGTACGCATTGCCGTTGCACCGCGATTCACAAGTCGCGGGCGCACTCGTCCTCTACCATGACGCCACTTACATCGAGTCCCAAAGCACGCGGATCTGGCGCGACGCCCTCTGGCATGTCGTAGCTCAGGTCCTGCTGATCATGTTGATTACTTTTTTTGTGATTCGGTGGACGATTGTTGGTCCGATCATAAAAGTAGCCGAATGGATGAGGGATCTGCGGCACGGCAAGATTGTGCCGTTTCCGCATCGAATTTCGGAAAGCTTCCTTGGCCCGCTCTCCACCGAGGCGGCCAGCTTGGCCCAAAAACTGGCGGAGGCGCGCGCGGCCGCTAAGGAAGAGGCGCAACTCCGTGAAGCAGGCGATTCTTTGTGGACGGCGGAGCGATTGCGCGCCAGCATCGGGCGGCGCCTGCGCGGCAGCTCCCTATTTGTAGTTTCCAATCGTGAGCCGTACGAACATGTCCGCGGCAGCAAAGGAATTGAGGCGCGCGTGCCCGCGAGCGGGCTGGTTACGGCCCTCGAGCCGATTTTGTGCGCCTGTGACGGCACGTGGATCGCTCATGGCTCCGCGGATGCAGACCGGGAAACTGTCGATGCAAATGACCGGATGCGCGTTCCCCCGGATCATCCTCGTTACACACTCCGCCGCCTCTGGCTCACCAAGGAAGAGGAGGAGGGATACTATCTAGGGTTCGCGAACGAGGGCATCTGGCCGCTTTGCCATATCGCGCATACGCGCCCCGTGTTTCGAGCTGAGGACTGGGATTACTATCAACGCGTGAATGAGAAGTTCGCGAAGGTCGTATTGCAAGAGATCGAAAAGGCGGAAAAGCCTTTCGTGCTGATCCAAGACTATCATTTCGCGCTGCTGCCCAGGCTTATAAAATCGAAGCGCCCCGACGCCCGCGTAGCAATTTTCTGGCACATTCCGTGGCCCAATCCGGAAGCCTTCGGGATCTGCCCTTGGCAGCGGGAACTCCTCGATGGACTGCTGGGCGCGGATCTCCTCAGTTTCCATATTCAGGCGCATTGCAATAATTTTCTGGAAACCGTGGACCAGTCTCTGGAGTGCCGCATCGAGTGGGACCGCTTTACGGTCAATCGGAACGACCACTTCACATTGGTTCGGCCGCATCCGATCAGCGTGGCGCTGCCGGAATCGCCCTCAGAAGACGGTTCGAGCGTTTCACTGGAGCAGAGCCGCGCGGACATTCTGGCGCAACTGGGGGCGGAGACCCTTTTCCTCGGCGTCGGCGTGGACCGCATCGACTACACCAAGGGAATCGTGGAACGGTTCCGGGGAATCGAATGTTTTCTCGAGAAGTATCCGCACTACCGGGAGCAATTCACGTTTGTCCAGTTCGGGGCGCCCAGCCGCACAAGTATCAAGCGTTATAAGGACTTTGTCGCCGAGGTAGAAGCGGAGGCCGACCGCGTCAACTTGCGGCTGCAAACCGAACGATGGAAACCGATTGTTCTTTTCAGCCGGCACCACAGTCATCGGGAAATCGAACCGTATTACAAGGCGGCGGATTTTTGTCTGGTCACCTCGCTACATGATGGCATGAATCTCGTGGCCAAGGAGTTTGTTGCGGCAAGGGAAGATCAGGACGGTGTCCTGATTCTCAGTCAATTCACCGGGGCCAGCCGCGAATTGCACGATGCCCTGCTGGTCAATCCGTATGACGTCAACCAAATGGCGGAGATGATCCGCCGGGCTTTGGAAATGCCTGTGGAGGAAAGGCATGCGCGCATGAAACGCATGCGCCGGGTCGTTCGCGAGCACAACGTTTATCGCTGGGCCGCGGAGCTGATTTCAGAACTTTCCGAGATCCGTCTTGACTCGCCTGCAATGGTGGAGACTCGGTGACCGGCGACGCAGGTTCGATCAATTTCTGGCGTTCTCCAAGTCGCCGACGCGCCACTCGCTCGCCAAAGCAGCGTGGCGAGCGGGAGGCCAGCCCGCCGCGGCGGGACGGCGCGTCGAGCCCGCAACCGTTCTTCGAGAACGAGGAGCCCCCTCGTGGTGGAAGCCGCCTGGAATGGGCCGCAGACGGCCGTCCCCAGTTGCCATGACTCAAACTGAGAACAGTGTTCCGCATCTTTTGGATTGTGGAGTCGATTGTTGGCAACAGGTTTCCAAGAAGATACAGACCGCGATTGGCGTCTGGATTTTTCTGGATTTTGACGGCACACTGGTGCGTTATTACAATCGGCCGGAGGACGTGAAATTGACGGGCAAATGCCGGCGAATTCTTACGCGCCTTGGGCGACACCGGCGCGTTCACATTGTGATTGTGAGTGGACGACGAAACGCCGCGCTCCGTAAATACGTCCGAGTGCCGCGCGTGAAACTGCTAGGGCTGTTTGGCTGGGAGAAGAGCGGAAGGACGGCCCTCCCGCGCAAAACGAGGGAAGCTCTGCGACGCCTCCGGCCAGTCCTGGCGCCGCTTCCCGTATCCTTTCCCGGCATTCACGTCGAAGACAAGAGTATCAGCTATGCGGTGCACTTCCGTGGAGCGTCACCCCAACAACAGCGACGCGTACAAGCCTGGATTCGAGGGTTGCTCACGCGCATCGGCCCTGATTTCCGCGTAATTCAGAGCAATCACGCCTGGGAAATCGTGCCTCGCCAGGTGCAGGGGAAGGGAGTCGCGATGCGCGAATTCGTTCGCGGCTTGGGCGCCTCATTTTTGCCAATCTACGTTGGGGATGATCTAACCGATGAGCCTGCGTTCGTTGCGCTGCGGCGAGGAATCACGGTTCGCGTAGCTCCTGTTTCCCGGACGAAAGCCCGGTTCCGGCTCAGAAACCCGGAAGAGGTTTGCGTCTTTCTGGAACGATTGGAGGAGGAAATCTCTTGAAGACCCCAGAGCATCCATTCCGGTTTGTCACCGTTTCCTATCTCACGCGGATTGGGAATCAGGCCGCCACAACCCTCAGTGAATTGCGCGATGGCCTGGAGAAGTGCAGTGACGCCTCGGTCTTTTATCACACATTTCAAAGCCTGGGGCGCTACCACTTCCTCACGGAGGGATTTTCGAACGATTTTGCGCAATGGGTTCTTGCGGGACTCAATTGTCCCATGCTCGCCGAGCAGTTGGCCGCGCCTGATATACGTGGTTACCTCACGCTCAGCGACATGCGGTCCGATTTGCTCCGCATCACGGATGAGTATTGCCGCTCCCATCCGGAAGAAGTTGACAGGCTGGCCTTCGAGCCTTTCCATTTCCTGGAGAGCATCGAGGTGACGATACCCCAGACCTGGGAGGCCTGGACACTCGAGGAATTCCGTCATTGGCTCGAACACCTCAGCAACGAGTCCTTTCATTACCACTTCCTGGTCTCGCGGCTGCGCCTGGGATTGCGCACGAATGATTTCTCGGTGTGGTTTGAAAATGAACTGGGCCTGCAGCCCCTGGCACAACTCACCAATCGCATCGACGTCTACACCAATACGCTGGAAGGCGCGAGGGCAAAGCTTTACACATTCATCGACCGGGAGCTCGCCGCATGACTCTTACACAATCGGATGCTCATTTGATGAGTCTTGACGCTTACGTTCCGTTACTGGGAGCACCCGAAATTGACGAGCTGCGTGCGCTCGCCGCGCAGCTTTCGGGGCGCACGGTGCAGATGGTCAATTCCACGGCGATGGGCGGCGGAGTGGCGGAAATCCTGAATCGCCTGATTCCGTTGATCCAGGAGCTCGGACTTCATCCGCGCTGGGACGTCATCACCGGCGGCGAGGATTTCTTCGAAGTCACAAAGGCGTTTCATAACGCTTTGCATGGCGGGCCTTATCACGCTCGGAAAGAAAATTTCGATTTGTTCCTGGCGACCAACGAAATGAACCGGCACCGGCTTCAATTTGATTGTGAATTTACGGTCATTCATGATCCCCAGCCTGTCGCGTTAATAGAAGCCCGCACTCGACATCAAGGGCATTGGATCTGGCGGTGTCACATTGACCTGTCGAATCCCAATCCGGAAGTTTGGAGTTTTCTTCGGCCGTTTGTTTATCGATATGATGGCGCTCTTTTTTCCTCGCCGGAGTTCGCGCGCCAGCTTCCTATTCCCCAGTATCTTTCCTTTCCGTGCATTGACCCGCTCTCTGAAAAGAATGTGGAACTCGATCCCGCTTGCGTACGGGAAGTCGTGGAGGGCTTCGGAATAGACCTGGCACGTCCGATCATCACGCAAATCTCAAGATTTGACCGATTGAAGGACCCGATCGGCGTCGTGCGCGCCTATCAGATCGTCAGGCGATATATGGATTGCCAGTTGGTGCTCGCCGGCGGCAGCGCCACGGACGATCCGGAAGGAGAGATTGTTCTGGAAGAAGTCCGCCGCGAAGCCAAGGACGATCCGGATATTCACCTTCTGAATCTGCCGCCGTGGAGCGCGTTGGAAATCAATGCACTGCAAAGAGCTTCCACTGTGATCGTCCAGAAAAGCCTCCGGGAAGGATTTGGCCTGACCGTTACGGAAGCGTTGTGGAAGAAGAAACCCGTTGTGGCATCGGCGGTGGGAGGAATTCCTGCCCAGGTAATCCACAAACACACGGGACTCCTGGCCCATTCCGTCGAAGGCACGGCGTATCAGATTCGATTCCTCCTATCAAATCCTGCACTGGCACATAAACTGGGCGAGCAGGGCCACGACCATGTGCGCGAGAACTTCTTGATTACAACCAACGTGAAACGTTATCTTACAATTTTCCTCCATTCACTGCGTCAATCATAACCAAACCTCGATGACTGCAAGGGCCGTGCGTCGAACGGGCAACCATGCTCCTTCTGAAGGCGCCACCCAAAAGTTTGCGGTATTCTTACTATGGGCATTGGTTCGGCGGTGCAATCTTGCGACTGGGTGTGTGGCGTTGAGATTTGCTTGATATTTCACGAAATGATGAACGCGTTCATTCGACGAATCATCGGTCTTTTGGGGATAGTAGGCATCCTCGTTCTTCCGGCCGCAGCGCAACAGGACCGCGGAGAGCTTCGGATCGAGGTGCGCGACCCGCAAGGTGCGGCTCTCGTTGCGCAGGGCGAATTGGTGTCCGTGGGGAACCAGTTCCGCTTGAATTTTCAGGTGGGAGAAGATGGCCGGTACGTCGCGCAGGGCCTTGCGTTCGGCGTGTATCGAGTCAGTTTGACGCACGGAGGCTTCGTGCCTTCCGCCCCCTCGTCGATCCATCCCGGACGGGAACGGTTTACACGATCGGCTCGCAATCCATTAGTGAGCAGTCATCGCCACAGCCGGGGCGCGGCATCCTCACTGTTGTGGACGCCCAGCCCGGGTGGCTATATGAGGCCAACGGGGTCTTGCATCCGCGCGGCTCGGAATACGATGTCCAGTTCGTCGTGGACGGTCTGCCGCTGACGGAGAATCGCTCACCGGCGTTTGCGCCTCCATTTGAATCGGGCGATGTCGAGTCCATGCGCGTGATGACGGCGGATTTTCCAGCCGAATACGGCAGGAAACTCGGCGGCGTCGTGGAGATCACCTCCCCGAAAAATGCCCCCGCTGGGTTGCACGGAGAATTTGACGCCGAGGGCGGCAGCTTCTCGACTGGCTCCGCGCATGCCGGACTGTTCTACGCTAATGGAGCAAACAGATTTTTGGTCAGTGGCGACGGATTTCACACCGATCGGTACCTGGACCCGCCCGTTCTCGGCAATTACACGAACCGCGGAAATGCGGGAGGATTTGCGGCGTCCTACGAGCGCGATTTCTCAAGCAGCGACCGGTTGTTCCTTACGGTAACGCAACACGCGGTCCGCTATCTGGTGCCAAACGAGCTCGTTCAGCAACAGGCCGGCCAGCGCGAGGACGCCACGCAGCAAGAGATCAGCGGACAGGTGCGCTATACACATACTTTTTCCCCTGAGCTGCTGTTCAGCGTCGCGGGAAGCGTACGCGACGCGACCGCGCTTCTTTCGTCGAACGCGCAGTCCACACCTGTCATTGTTTCGCAGGACCGCAGCTACCGCGAAGGGTATGTGCGCGCCGATCTAGCGGGCCATCGAGGGCGGAATGAATGGAAGATCGGCGTGGATGGAATCTTCAGCCCGGTGCATGAAGCGCTGCAATACCACATCACCGATACCGCCCAATTTGATCCTGGCACTCAATTGACATTTCCAGTTCCATTCTCAGACCGGCGATGGGACATGGAGCCATCCGCTTACGTTCAGGATCAGATTCGCCTGGGGAAATGGAACGTGAGCGCTGGTTTGCGTTTTGACCATTACGGGTTTGTGGTAAACGAATCGGCGTGGAGCCCCAGGATCGGTATTTCACGGTATGTTTCCTCGCTCAATCTCCTCGTTCACGGCTCGTACGACCGCGTATTTCAGACTCCTGCCATGGAGAATTTGCTGCTGGCCAGTTCATCGCAGCTGGATTCTGTCAGCAGCCTGGTTCTGAGAATTCCGGTGCGGCCGGGGCGCGCGAACTACTACGAGGCGGGTTTCACGAAGTCGCTTGCAGGCAAGCTGCGGATTGACGGCAATCTATTTCGCCGCGATTTTCGCAATTTTCCAGACGATGACACGTTGCTGGATACGGGCGTGAGCTTTCCGATCGCCTTTTCGACGGCGGAAATCTACGGCGAGGAAGTTCAGATTGGCGCGCCGAATTGGGGCCGCTTCTCGGGATTTGTGAGCTACTCCAATCAGACGGGCGTGGGCCAGGGGCCCCTCAGCGGCGGGCTGTTCCTCGGCGACAAGGCCGCGAGCGCCTCGAATACAATCAGGTTTCCGATTTCTCAAGACCAGCGAAACACGGTTCGCGCGCGCGTGCGTTTTCAAGCCGTGCAGCGGTTGTGGTTCGCGGCCAGCGCGGGATATGGGAGCGGCTTGCCCGTAAATCTAGATCAACCGGTCGATTACAGCAATGCTCTGGCGCAGTATGGAGCTTCTATCTTGAACAAAGTGAATTTTGGCGCGGGGCGTGTGCGGCCTAATTTTTCGCTCGATGCTGCGGCCGGCGGTAGGCTCTTCCACAAAGAAACCAGGGAAATCTCCATGCAGGTGGAGGCGAACAACCTGACCAACCGCGTCAATGTCCTGAATTTCGCCAGCCTTTTTTCCGGGACGGCGGTCGCGCCTCCGCGTAACGTCAGTGCTCGTTTGAAAGTAGCGTTCTAGGGCGCGTTTTCCCATTTGATGCATGTTCAGCATCCCATATTTGACAGCGGTGCCACCGCGGCATAGGATTCTTTCAGACCTATGCGCGTTGATGAATTCACTGGAACGAACCGCGAAGCGTCCCGATTGATAGCTGTCCCTCCGGGCCTGCGCAAACGCGGCGCACTTCTGGTTCTCGCGCTTCTTGCCGCGAGCATTACAGCGGCGGCGGATTCCGCCGATCCGAAACGCTATCTCGATGACATTAAGGCGCTCACAACTCCCGCGATGGAGGGCCGTGGTGACGGGACTCCCGGTCTGACCCTGGCAGCAACCTTGATCGAGCAGCGGTTTCGCGCTCTGGGGTTGCAACCCGCGGGAAAGAACTCCTACCTCCAGCCCTTCACTGTAATCACTGGCGCAAAGTTGAAGGAAAACAACCGCCTGGAAGTTCTGAATGGCGCTGCAAAGAAGGGCCTGAAGCTGAATCAGGATTTCGTCCCCTTTAGTTTTTCGTCTTCGGGCGAAATCAGCGGCCCCATCGTGTTTGCCGGATACGGCGCCTCCGCGGCGGAATTCGACTACGACGATTACGCGCATCTCGATGTAAAAGACAAGATCGTGGTAGTGCTGCGATACGAGCCCATGGGATTTTCAGCGAAGAGTGCGCACGCGAGCCTGACAGAGCATTCGCAGTTGATCACAAAGGCGATTAATGCCCGGAACCATGGCGCGAAAGCCGTACTTATCATCAACGGGAAATTGGGTGACGGCGAAGAGGATCAACTGACGCGATTCGGAAGCGTCAGCGGCCCTGAAAATGCCGGCATACTTTTCGTGCAAGTGAAAAATGACGCGGCACAGGAGTGGTTTGCAGCCGCGGGGAAGTCGCTCGCGGACGTTCAAAATGAAATCAACACGTCCTCGAATCCCAGCTCATTCTCCTTTCCCGCGAATCTGCGGATTTCATTGAATGTCAATGTTGAGAGCACTCGGGCCACAGTAAACAATGTGCTTGCGTACTTGCCGGGCAAGACCGACGAATACGTCATCCTCGGGGCGCATTACGACCATCTGGGCCGTGGTTATTATGATTCGCTCGCTCCCTCGCAAATCGGCCAGATTCATCCGGGCGCCGACGACAACGCGTCCGGCACCGCGGGCGTCCTGGAGTTGGCGCGCTTGCTTGCGCCGATGAAGGGACAACTTCAACGCGGCATTCTCTTCGCCTCATTCGCGGGAGAAGAACTTGGACTGCTCGGTTCAGCCGATTGGGTGAAAGAGCCGACGCTGCCGCTCGGCAAAGCCGTCGCCATGCTCAACATGGACATGATCGGCCGCATTAAGGATGACAAGGTCTACATCGGAGGCGTGGGAACCGGAGCGGACTTCAAGAGCCTGTTGGAACAGGAGCAGAGCAAGTCCACGTTCAAGATCGAGTATTCCGCGGGGGGCTATTCTGCGAGCGATCACACTTCTTTTGTCGCAAAGAAAATTCCCGTTCTTTTCTTTTTTTCCGGATTGCACTCGGATTACCACAGGCCTTCGGACACTTGGGAAAAGATCAATGCCCCGGCGGCGGCGCACCTGCTTGATTTCGTCGATGACGTTGCTTTGAAGATCGATTCCGCCTCGGAGCGGACCGCGTTCGTAACCGTGGTGGAAGACCAATCCGCCGACCACACCACTGGCGGGGGCGGCAGTGGTTACGGGCCATACTTTGGTTCGATACCGGATTTCGGGCAAGAAGAAAATGGCGTGAAGTTCTCCGATGTGCGGCCGGGATCGCCGGCAGCGAAGGCGGGATTCAAGGCCGGCGACGTCCTCGTTCAATTCGGCGCCATGCCGATCAAGAATTTGTACGATTTCACCGATGCCCTGCGCCGCAGCAAAGTGGGCGACGTGGTCGAAGTGAAGGTCCTGCGAGACGGCAAGCCTATCAGTGCGTCCGTGAAACTCGAACAAAGAAAGTAAATCAAGACAAAGCCATGCCAAGATCGCGTTTTGTCCGGCCTCTGCTTTTCGTTTTGTTGTTCAGCGGGTCCACGTGGCTTGTCGGCCATACCCAAACTGTGGGCGATGGCGAGAAGACTCCCGCCCCGCTCGGCCTTCCATCCGAGAAGCACCTCCGCAACGTTCGCCAGCTCACGTTTGGCGGGACCAATGCCGAAGCGTATTTTTCGGCGGACGACAAATACCTGATCTTCATGCACCAGGGCGAAGGCGTGCCCTGCGATCAGATGTTCACGATGCCGGTAGACACACCCGACGGGAAGCCCGCGAAGCCTAAGCTCGTGAGCACTGGCAAGGGACGAACTACGTGCGGCTATTTTTTCCCCGCCGGCGACCGCATTTTATTTTCCTCGACGCACGAGGCAAGTCCCGACTGCCCGCCACGCCCCGATTATTCTCATGGCTACGTCTGGCCCATCTATAACACCTACAATATCTACACGGCGAAGCCCGACGGCAGCGATTTGCGCCGCCTGACTAACACTGCGGGCTACAATGCGGAGTCCACCATCAGCCGTGACGGCAAAAAGATCGTCTTCACGTCGACGCGAAACGGCGACCTCGACATTTACACGATGAACGCTGACGGAAGTGATGTCCGCCAGTTGACGCATGAGCTGGGCTACGACGGCGGCGCGTTCTTTTCCGACGATGGCAAGAAAATCGTCTACCGCTCGGAACAGCCAAAAACGCCCGAGGAAATCGCCGACTACAAGGACTTGCTTTCCCGCGGATTGATACGCCCGGGAAACCTCGAAATATGGGTGATGGACGCCGACGGCAAGAACAAACACCAGGTCACGCACAACGGCGCGGCGAATTTCGCCCCGTATTGGCTCCCCGGCGGGAAGCGCATCATATTTGCCTCAAATGTGGAGAACCAGAAGGATCCCAGTGGCTTCGATCTCTACCTGATCAACCAAGACGGCGCGGGCCTCGACCGCGTCACCTATCACCCCGATTTCGACGCCTTTCCGATGTTTTCCTCAAACGGCAAGCGCCTGGTGTGGGCCTCCAACCGCAACGGAAAAGCGCCGCACGAGACGAATATCTTCATCGCCGATTGGGTGAAGTGAGTTCCCCCCACTTGATTGTTGTGTACTAAGAAGGCTGTCATTCCGAGGGCTGACGTTTTTCAGCCCGAGGAATCTCTCTTGGTTTTTTCACCGTCACTGCAACCCCACAGAGAGATTCCTCAGCCCGCATAGCCGGGCTTCGGAATGACAACGCATGGTTTGGGCGTGATGATAGAACACGGGGTTGGCGGTGTCGAAGGATGAAGGGTTTGTCCGCGTCACAAAGTGTGAGACACTCCCGCGCGATGGCCGAGCGGCTTTACTACGTGTATATCCTCGCTAGCGCGTCTCGCGTATTGTACACAGGGGTCACAAATAACCTGGAGAGACGCGTTCGCCAGCATAAGCAGAAGCAAGTTGCAGGGTTCACGCAGAGATACAACGTCACGCAGCTCATGCATTATGAGGTTTTCAGTGACGTGCGCTTGGCGATCGCTCGAGAAAAGCGAATCAAAGCATGGCGCCGCGAAAAGCG
>WNFG01001989.1_pt2 | contig 18652 bp, 16 predicted proteins | sample 5400431 | NCBI WGS metagenome assembly WNFG01 (sample SAMN13153346, study PRJNA577476) | soil metagenome | isolation source: 120 cm saprolite under Douglas fir tree site 2 hole 3 replicate 2 | place: USA:California | collected 2015-04-18 | reverse complement strand
GGCGGTATCGCAATACCTTCTTTCCTCTGGAAAACTGTGCGAGAGGCCATAGAGGCTGCTGAGGAAAGCGGATTGGAATTGGACGTAGTCGGAAACGGCATCGCCCGCGAACAATCGCCTGTGGCCGGATCACATGCCGCGGCAGGAAGCCGGGTGGTGGTCAGGTTCGAAAGATGAAAAGGCTTATTCTTCAAGTCTTTCAACGCGTCCTGCTGGCACCCATGCGTCCTCCCACTGTGCAATATAATTCGAAGCAATGGATTTCCTACAACTCCTGAATGGGGCGGAGGTGTTGTCCCAGAGCGGCAACCCAGGCGTCAGCGGTGTGGAGTACGACTCGCGACGCGTACAGGCGGGAGATGTTTTTGTCGCCATGCGGGGAGAGTCCAGCGACGGCAACAAATTCATCGACAAGGCTATCGCTGCCGGCGCGGTGGCGATTGTCACTGACTCAGCCAACGAGCAGCCACGGCTAAACGTCGCATGGGCGCAAGTGGTGCATGGACGTCGCGCGCTGGCACGTCTCAGTGCCAACCTCTACAAACGCCTCGCGGAACGGCTTGCCATCACCGGAATTACCGGCACCAACGGCAAGAGTACGACTACATTTCTGCTTGAGTCCATCCTGAAGTCCGCAGGCCGTAAAAGCGCACTCATCGGCACAATCGAGTATCACATTGCGGGGAAAACCTTGCCCGCGCCACACACCACTCCCGAAGCACTGGAATTAAATCAGATGCTTGCCGATTCACTCGGCAATGGCGCAACCGAAGCTGTCATGGAAGTCTCCTCGCACGCGCTTTCTCAGCAACGGGTGTTCGCCATCCCGTTCGATGTTGCCGTCTTCACCAATCTCACACGCGATCATCTCGATTATCACCATACGATGAATGACTATTTTGAAGCCAAGCAGATACTGTTTGCCGGTTGTGGAACCGATCCGCCGCGCGCAACTGTGATCAATGTGGACGATGAATACGGCCAAAAGCTGGTGAAAGTAAGTAGCAAACACGGGTCGCGGCTGTTGACCTATGGGCTCTCCAATGGCGATTTACACGCGGCCGAGGTCCAGATCACGCAGCGCGGCACTCGCTTTGAACTAACCACTCCTGAAGGCACGATTCCTATCTGGTCGGCACTGCTCGGCAAGGTAAATGTGTACAACATTCTTGCGGCGGCAGGCGCAGCTTACGCGCGTGACTGCGGCAGTGAAGCGATCGCCCAAGGGGTCGCGTCTCTGGTTCGTGTTCCGGGAAGATTCGAACGGGTGGATTGCGGGCAGCCCTTTACTGTAGTCGTGGATTACGCCCACACGGATGACGCGCTTCGCAATCTCACAGCGCTGGCGCGCGAGTTTGTGGAGCAGGCAGGGCAAAAGGGCCAAGTAATCACTGTGTTCGCATTGATGGGCGAGGCCACAGGACGAGGAAGCGATTTCGTCGTGCTCACTTCGGATAACCCGCGCAGCGAAGAACCTCTCGCCATCATCAATGATGCCCTTGTTGCCTTGCAGCGGTCCGGCACGAAATATACAACGGAACCTGATCGGCGAACCGCCATCGCGCTCGCGGTGGGGCACTCTCGCCCCGGCGATATCGTTCTGATCGCTGGCAAAGGCCACGAAAAGGTGCAGGTGACTCGTGACGGTTCGATTCCATTCGACGATGTTGAGGTGGTGATGCAGGTCCTGCGCCAAGCCGGTTACGAATGCGGCGAAGTGAAGGCCACAGGAGCAGGAAGGAAATGAAGCTGGCGCTTTCCCGGATTGCGGAATTTCTCGCCGCCACCGGCGAGTTCGATCCCAAAGCCATCGCCGAAGGATATTCGATCGATTCGCGAACGGTTCGTCCAGGCGAGCTTTTCTTCGCAGTCAAAGGCGAACGGTTGGATGGCCACGACTTCATTGACCAGGCCTTGGCACGAGGCGCGGTCGCGGCCGTAGTCCGCGAAGACCAACTCGCTCTCTCCCCCGCAAGGACGCAGCTTGTGGCCGTGGAAGATACGCTGGTTGCGCTCCAAGCATTGGCTACAGCAGTCCGCCGTATATGGGGAAGGCCACTCATCGCGGTTACCGGTTCAGTCGGCAAGACTACTACTAAGGATGCGATTGCTCACGTCCTGGCCAGCCGCTTCCGGGTGCTGAAATCTGAGGGCAACTTCAATAATCATTTTGGATTGCCGTTGATGCTGCTTAAGCTGGAGCCCGAGCACGAAGTTGCAGTTATAGAGATTGGCATGTCGCACGCCGGGGAAATTGCGGCGCTGGCAAAGATCGCGCAACCGGAGATCGGTGTCGTCACCTGTGTCGCACCCGTCCATCTCGAATTTTTCAACTCAGTGTCGGACATCGCGCGCGCCAAATACGAATTGATCACCTCTTTGCCTGCGAGTGGTACCGCGGTGCTCAATGCCGATGATGAATATGTCTGCCAATTCGGACGTGATTTCAAGGGCAAAGTCGTAACTTTCGGGCTGAACGCATCGGCAGATATCCGGGCTGAAAATATTGAGCCACGCGGGTCTCAGGGCTCTGTGTTCGATGTGATAGTGGACGGCTACCGCGAAAGAGCGACGTTGGCACTGGTCGGCAATCACAATATATCCAACGCGCTTGCGTCCGTGGCCGTAGCGATAGCCCGCGGCTTGGCGCCCTCCGAGGCAGTCGGCGCGCTCAAGACCCTCGCACCACCGGATAAGCGTGGGCAGGTCGTCCAACTGGATAACATCACCATCATTAACGATTGCTACAATTCAAATCCGAAAGCCCTCAATGCAATGGTGGACGCACTCGCCGCGATGCCCGCCAAACGCCGCATTGTGGTTGCCGGAGAGATGCTCGAGCTGGGCTCCTCGGCGGAGGACCTGCATCGCAAAGCGGGACAGCACATAGCCAGCCAGAAAATTGATGCATTGCTCGGGGTACGAGGGCTGGCCCAGGAAATAGTCGCTGCCGCGCGCACGAGCATGCGCGCCGATTTTGTGGCAACAGCGGAGGAAGCGGGCGAATGGCTGGCGCATGAGGCGCGCGATGGCGACGTGGTGCTGCTGAAAGCTTCGCGGGGTGTGAAACTTGAACGAGCACTGGAAACCTGGAAGTCGCGTCGCGCAACCCTTTTCAGCGCCAAGAACAAGAATTGATCTGATCCAGGACGGAGGCTGATTGCTTTATTGGCTGCTCTATCTAAAGCTGTTCCATTATTTCCCGCCGTTCCGAATTTTCCGTTATCTTACTTTCCGTACCGCGTTCGCCAGCCTGACTGCACTGTTTACCGGTCTCCTCGTCGGCCCGCTCGTCATCAACCGTCTGCGCGAGTTTCAGATTGGCCAATACATTCGCGAGGAAGGTCCTAAAGCTCACCAGAAGAAGTCCGGCACACCCACCATGGGTGGATTGCTGATCGTAATCGCGATGGTGGTACCCACGCTGTTGTGGGCAGACTTGAGCAATCTTTTTGTGTGGATCGCCGTGTTAGCCACCTGCGCCTTCGCCGCCATCGGATTCGCGGACGATTACTTGAAGGTAGTTCACCGACGAAATCTCGGGCTTACCGCGCGCGCCAAGCTGGGCCTCCAGACTGCCACGAGCGTCCTTGTTGCAGTTGCTCTGATCGCGATGCAGACCCGCGGCCTATATTCGACCAGGCTGCTCGTACCCTTCATTAAGCAGTTCCGTCCCGATCTCGTGATCGAGCCGCTATTGCACTATCCTCATCTGTGGCCTTTGGCATTTCTGCCGTTCGTTGCATTCGTGGCCTTCTTTATTGTCGGTGCCAGCAACGCCGTGAACCTTACGGACGGCTTAGACGGCCTGGCGATCGGCTGCACAGTAATTGCGGCGGGGGCTTTGGCGGTACTTACCTATGTCAGTGGACATGCAGTGTTCGCAGACTATCTCGAACTCCAACGCATGCCTCAAGTCGGCGAACTGGCCATTTTCTGTGGAGCGATGGTCGGTTCATCTATCGGATTTCTCTGGTATAACGCTCATCCGGCGGAAGTTTTCATGGGCGACGTTGGATCTTTGGCGCTGGGTGGCGCGATCGGCAGCGTGGCAGTAATGATTAAGCAGGAGTTGTTGCTGCCGTTCATTGGCGGAATATTCGTAATCGAAGCAGTATCGGTGATCTTGCAGGTGGGGTCCTACAAGCTGCGTAAGAAACGCATTTTTAAGATGGCTCCATTGCACCATCATTTTGAACTTCTGGGTTGGTCGGAATCAAAGATCATTGTGCGCTTCTGGATCGCTTCGCTGATCTTCGCACTGTTTGCACTGACAACGCTTAAGTTGCGGTGATATCTGCCACGGAAGTACGGAGACACAGAGATGAACAAACCATGATAGCTTCGACTTATGTCACGAGAACTCGTCGTCGCATAAATTCAATAATGCGGCTTTTTCTCTCTGGCTCTGTGTCTCCGTGGCAAGATCGAAGCCTGTGGAACTAATCGGAAAACGCGTGCTCGTTGTCGGCCTGGGCAAGTCAGGCGCCGCTTCGGCCCTGTTTCTTAAAAGGCGAGGTGCACGCGTGACGGTCTCCGACGCAAAACCAGAAGACGAACTGCGATCTGCAATCCCCGCGTTGCTCGATAACGGCATCACAGTTGAAACTGGCGGGCACGGCGACCGCACGTTTCACGGGCAAGATCTGATCGTCGTCAGTCCGGGTGTGCCGGTGGATGCGCCACAGATTGTTCAGGCCCGTGCTTTGGGCGTTCCGGTGATTGGCGAGATAGAGCTGGCCTCTCAGTTTTTATCAGGGCCCATCGTTGCCATCACCGGCTCCAATGGCAAAACTACGACCACAACGCTTACCGGAGAAATCCTGACCGGGGGTGGGCTTCCAACTCTGGTCGGCGGCAATATCGGCACTCCTGCAATCTCGCTTGTGCATTCAGCTAAACCAGATACCTCGATTGTTCTTGAGATTTCCAGTTTTCAACTGGAAACGATCGAAACGTTCCGGCCCAAAGTCGCGGTGATTCTGAACATTACTCCTGATCATCTTGATCGCCATCGAACCTTCGAAACATATGTAAAAGCAAAAACCCAGATTTTCGAGAACCAACAGGCGGATGATTTCTCAGTGCTGAATGCTGACGATCCCAGTTGTGTACCGCTGGCGGCACGAACCAAAGCCCAAGTTTTCTGGTTCAGTCGAAGGAAAGAAGTGGACCGCGGTGCGTTCGTACGCGATGGGCGCATCCTCTTGCGCGCAGCCGATGGGGAGCGCGACATCATGCTGGTGTCTGAAATTCCCTTGAAAGGCGCGCACAATGTCGAGAACGTCCTCGCGGCGATCTGCGCAAGTGTGCTCATGGGCTGCCTCCCTCAACAGATCAGGCGAGCAGTCAAGGGTTTCAAAGCGGTCGAGCATCGCCTAGAATTCGTCGCAACGATCGGAGGAGTGCAGTTTTACAACGACTCCAAAGCCACCAATGTGGATGCGACCATCAAAGGGCTGGAAGCGTTTCCCGGCAATATCCATATAATTCTTGGGGGTAAGGACAAAGACACCGACTACACGGTTCTCAGCCACCTGCTGAAAGAGCGAGTGAAGCGCGTATACACCATCGGCGCTGCGGCAGAAAAGATCGAATCACAAATAAAGGATGCCGCCGAGATCGTTCATGCCGAAACATTGGAAAGAGCGGTGCGACGTGCTGCGGCCGTGGCCGACCCCGGCGACGTTGTGTTGCTTGCTCCGGCGTGTGCCAGCTTCGACCAGTTTGAGAATTATGAGCACCGAGGCCGAGTATTTAAAGAAATCGTGCTCGCGCTCACGGAAAAGGCTAAGAGTTCTTAGTCTCCGATGCCGATAGTCGCACCACCGCAGGGCCAAAAATCAAAATCTCCGACGCGAACCAAGATCACCAACAGCGGTTACAAATGAAACCCTCTAAAATCTCTGCGGCTCTGTGTCTCTGTGGCAACCTCATAAATAATGGCCAAGCGTGTGAGTGTGGATCGCTGGTTGTTTACCATCACCCTGCTTCTGGTCTTTCTCGGACTCGTGATGGTATTCAGCGCCTCGGCGGTAATGGCGAAGGAGCGGTTTAATTCCCCCTACACTTTTGTAGTTCGGCAGCTCGCTTGGGCCGTTGCGGGCATCGCGGTGATGATAGCCGGCATGAAGATCGACTACCGCCGCTACAAGCATCCCGCCGTGGTGTTCTTGCTGCTTGGTTTCACCACATTGATGCTCATCGCGGTCTTTTTTCTGGATCGCTCGCACAATACTCATCGCTGGTTTCATTGGGGCACATTTTCCTTACAACCGTCGGAAGTTGCTAAACCGGTCCTGATTCTCTTCCTCGCATATTTTCTTGAGAGCCGCACCCGGTCAATGGGCGATTGGCGGAACACGCTGCTTCCGGCTATCGCGCCCACTGCGGTGTTTCTGATCCTCATCGTGTTTCAACCTGATCTGGGGACGGCCATCGCCTGTGCCGGAATCACCGCCTGTGTGCTCTTCGTCGCTGGTCTGCAAATGCGCTATTTCGGCTATGCGCTGCTGGCTTCCGTTACTCCTCTTTATTGGCTGATTTTTCATGTGTCCTACCGCCGGGATCGCATTTTCGCGTTCGTGAATCCCTATGCTGACCCACAAGGCCGTGGCTTTCACATTATCCAGTCGTTGATCGCGGTTGCCACTGGAGGTCTAACAGGCTTAGGACTGATGGAAGGCAAACAGAAACTGTTCTACCTGCCCGAACCGCACACCGACTTTATTTTCGCGGTCACGGCGGAGGAGTTGGGATTAGTAGGCTCGGTTCTTGTGATCTTGCTGTTCGCCATATTTCTTTGGCGCGGCATGCGCGCCGCCTTGCGCACCCATGACACCTTCGGACGACTGCTCGCAGTCGGTATTACCAGCATGGTTGTTCTGCAGGCATTCATCAATATCAGCGTGGTGCTTGGAATGATGCCCACCAAAGGTATCCCGCTCCCGTTCATCTCATATGGCGGCTCATCATTGTTCGTAACCCTCGCCTGTGTAGGCATACTTCTGAACATCACCAAGCAAGCCGAGTGATGGAACCGAAGGGTTAACTGTTCTCCTGCGCGTCGCGGTTTATAGTCACTTCATGCGCGTAGTTCTGGCGGGCGGCGGTACGGGCGGCCACGTTATCCCCGCGCTCGCCATTGCTCAAACATTAAAACGCGACTATCTCGCCGAGGTATTGTTCATCGGTACAACGCGCGGGATCGAAAACCGCCTTGTCCCTGCCGCTGGCTTTCCTCTGCGTCTTATTCGAGTGGGCGGTCTCAAGAACGTGTCTCTCGCTACAAGGCTCAAAACTGCATTGGATCTCCCTCGGGCAGTTTGGGACTCCTGGCGCATGCTCACTGAATTTCGTCCCCATGTAGTGATTGGTGTTGGCGGGTACGCCTCCGGCCCAGCGATGTTCGCGGCCGCGCTCAGCCGTCTTCCGACGCTCGCGTTCGAACCCAACGTGGTCCCCGGATTTGCCAACCGCTTAGTTGCGCCCATGGTTTCTGCGGCGGCTGTGCATTTCCAGGAGACCGCTCGTTATTTCCGGCGCTGCCGGGTCACTGGCGTGCCGGTACGGCAGGCCTTCTTCGAAGTTTCCACCAGGAAGAAAGACGAGGGCCAGACAACTCTGCTGATTTTTGGCGGAAGCCAAGGCGCGCACTCGATCAATCAGGCGATCATCGAGTCCTTACCGCTATGGCGCGAGAAGCTCATGGATTTGCGCATTGTCCACCAAACCGGCGAGCGAGATTATAATGACGCGCAAGCAGCTTACCAGCAGGCCGGGATTCCCGCCGAGGTCTACCGGTTCATTGACGATATGCCTGCGACGTTTGCCCGTGCTGATCTGCTAATCTGTCGCTCGGGCGCGAGCACGGTTGCCGAGGTCGCCGCTGCAGGTAAACCGGCAATCTTCATCCCGTTCGCGCGCGCGGCCGATGATCATCAACGAGTCAACGCCCAAGCTTTGGAACGTGCAGGAGCGGCGGTAATGCTGGAGGAATCGAATCTGACCGGTGAGCGGTTGGTCGAATTGCTCGGCTCACTGTTGCAGGATCGCAAGCGGCTGAATCAGATGGGGACGGCAGCACGAGGACTCGCGCACCCCCAGGCAGCGCGGGACATCGCAGCCATGGCAGCGCGTTTGGCGGGTTACGAAACCTGAACTACGATTGGGCCGATTACAGGACAATTCTCATGTTTTCCATGATCAGTGTCCATTCCGGCAAACTCCTGGACAAACAGTTGATTCATGTTCGCTAGAATTCAACGCATTCATTTCGTCGGCGTCGGTGGTATCGGAATGAGCGGTATCGCCGAGGTGCTGCTCAACCTCGGCTACAAAATCTCCGGCTCGGATCTCAAGGACTCACCTACTACCCAACGTCTCGCCGGCTTGGGCGCCACAATCTTCGAGGGACACAGCCCACAAAACGTAGCCGGCGCCGAAGTCGTCGTAATCAGTTCCGCCGTTGCTCAGGACAATCCCGAAGTCGTCGAAGCCCACAGCCTCCACATCCCGGTCATTCCTCGAGCAGAAATGCTGGCGGAATTGATGCGCCTCAAGTACGGCGTTGCTATCGCCGGCATGCACGGTAAAACCACTACCACTTCCATGGTCGCTGCGATTATGGCAGCTGGGGGTCTAGATCCCACCGTCGTGGTTGGCGGACGTGTGGACGCCATGGGTTCGAACGCCCGGCTCGGCAGGTCGCAATATCTGGTGGCAGAAGCCGACGAAAGCGATCGCTCGTTCCTGAAGCTCTCGCCCATCCTCGCCGTCGTGACCAACATCGACCGCGAGCACATGGATTGCTACCGCAATATGCGGGACGTGAAGCACACCTTCCTCGAATTTATGGACCGCATTCCCTTCTACGGCGCAATCGTCCTGTGCAATGATGATGCGCTTCTGCGTCGCCTCATGCCGCAGGTGCGACGCAGGGTGATGACGTATGGCACCCGTCGAGGTTCTGATTTTCACATCAAACTCGCCCCACCAGAATTGAACCCTGGCGAACATCGCCCGCTAAGTCGATTCGGCATTAACTATCGCGGGAAGGACCTCGGCGAATTTACCTTGCATGTCCCCGGAGCTCACAACGTGCTTAACGCGACTGCGGCGATCGCAGTAGGTGTTGGTCTGGACGTTGGCCTGGAACATATCCGCACCGGCCTTGATGGCTTCCGTGGGGTTGATCGCCGCTTTCAACTGCGCGGTACGAGCGCCGGCGTCAGCATCGTCGACGACTACGGGCATCACCCTACCGAAATTCGCGCCACTCTGGCTGCTGCAAGGCAATGTGGCTATCGTAAAATTCACGTCATTTTCCAACCGCATCGCTATAGCCGAACGCAAGCGCTGATGGACGACTTCTCCAAAGCGTACCACGATGCCGACTCGCTCTTTGTGCTCGACATCTACGCTGCGAGCGAGCAGCCCATCGGGGGCGTAACCAGTGAGGTACTGACACAGCGAATTCAGGAACTAGGAGGCCAGCCGGCTCGCTATGTCAGCTCTTTTGGCGCCGCCGTCGAAGGGGTAACAAACCTCGCTGAAGAGGGAGACATGATTCTCACCCTCGGAGCTGGCAGCGTGTACCACCTCTGTCCCATGCTCCTGGAAAAGCTGCAAACCCGCCAGCCGCTTACCCATGAGGGCTGAACTTCGGCTCCCGGTTTGCCGTATCTAAACCTGATAACAAAATCACGGCTCCCTCGTCTAAATCGGGGTAAGGCAGGAGCAACACATGGCATCTGCAAAGGCTTGGTATTGGGTAGCGGCAGGGGTTTTGGCCCTGGGATTGAACAGCGAATATCAGCGTGGCCGCCTGGAATGGGCGCACCGCGCAGTGGACCGATCTCTAGCGTTAACGGAAAGCGCCTCCCACCAGGGCACGCGGTACGTGGCGCTGGCTGAGATCATGCTGGGCCACCGCAGAGCCGAGTTTGGTCCCGCACAAACAGCCTTAGCAGGGGTGCAGACCAAAGTAGCCTGCGCCAGAATGGCGCTAGCTCAGAGAGAACTCGAAAGGTCGCGGCCTCAGTTGGTGAAGGCCCGCTTCGAAATGGAGAAGGCTCACCTGATCGCCGTAACCAGGGATCGCATGGCTTTAGTCGCTTGTCCGCATCAGTCAGAGGTACGGGTTCGTGTTCCCCGCATCATGGTAGATGTCCCGGAGCCTGCTACCTTCGACTCATCCCGGACCGCTGACGCTGACTCAGACTCCGAAAACACGTTCTAGGCTGCGGTTCAGCGGACCTAACTCTATTTGAGTGCTTCCCACTTCTTTCTGCACTTCTGTGCAAAACTATTTAAATTTTCTCTGTCTCATTTCGCGAAAAGAAGTTATAGTGTTTTCGCTCAGCGATTCCCTGACGACAACTACCTGAGTTGATGGCGCGGAAAAGCAGTCCCACCATAACGCAGGATGAGTTGTATCCACCCGACGAGGAGTTTGCGCGTCAAGATATTGACGACGCGCGACTGCTTGATCTGGACGTGGAGCAGGAATCGCCATTCCTTCGCGCCCAGAAGCGCGTTTCTGTTCGGCGCGGTTCTCTCCCCAAAAAAGCGGCTGTGCGCCTGAAATGGGCTTTGGTCGCCCTGACAGCACTTTTCGTGATGGCGATCGCGGCAGGTATTGCCTATCACTACGGTGAACATTCATGGCGCTTCCGCATTGACTCCAGCGACGACATCGAAATTACCGGCATTCACAGCGTCACTCATTCGCAGATCATGGAAGTCCTGGGTGGTGACATCGGCCGCAACATCTTTTTCGTCCCGCTCGCCCTGCGCAAGACACAACTGGAGCAGATTCCCTGGGTCGAATCCGCCAGCGTCATGCGATTCGTCCCCAACCGCCTCAAAGTGGAGATTCACGAACGCACGCCCGTGGCCTTTGCCCGCATCGGCCCTCGCATTTCGCTAATCGATGCCGGCGGCACGCTAATGGAACTGCCAGCTTCGAGCAAAAAGAAATACTCGTTCCCCGTCATCCTGGGGATGAATCCGGGTGAGCCTTTATCCACGCGCAACGCGCGCATGAAGATCTATAACGACCTGACTCACCAATTGGATTCGAGCGGAGCTCGCTATTCCCAAGATCTAAGCGAAGTAGATCTTTCTGACGCGGACGACGTCAAGGTCTCAGTGGGCGATCCGTCAGGGACGGTGCTGGTCCATCTCGGATCTTCTAACTTTCTCGACCGCTACAAAATTTATGTGACGCACGTGCGCGAGTGGCGCCAGCAGTTCGCCAAACTGGAGTCAGTGGACTTGCGCTATGACCGGCAGATCATCGTGAACCCCGATTTGCGCAGCGGCGTGAAGCCCGCACCAATCGCCTTCTCCGCGGCAAAGGCTGCTATCGCGGCCGGAGTTAAACCTGCCGCGCTCATCAGCCGTGAGAGCGTGAAATCGAAGACGGCGATCTCGCCTCCCCCTACGAAACTTGGGTTTCAGCCAGCGCTCAGGCCTAACCCTAAGCGAAAAACAGGAAAGTGGGCGCGCTCCAGGCATCATAAGAAGGCTGCAACCAGCTCGAGTCTATCCTCCGTCTCAATAGCCAAGCACGTAGCGAAAACATCGCAGGTGGTTCCTGCAGCTCCACCCGGCACAGCAACGCGCGGAACTCCATCAACGCAAAATCCAGTTTCTCCAACAAGTTCGACGTTGCCTAAGCCTGTGGAGAACAAGAAACCGAGCCCTGCGATCACAAAGAGACAAGACAACGGCAAAGATCAGGAAAATCCATAGGGACATGGCAAACCAGCAAGCCAGCTTGATGACGGCGATTGACGTAGGCAGTGCCAAGACCTGCATCCTCTTGGCCGAGATAACTGACAACGGCCTTCGCTATCGTGGCCACGGTCTTACGGATTCTCGGGGTTCGCGCAAGGGTGTCATCGTGGACCTTGAAAAAGCCGCGTCGTCAATTCAAAGAGCCGTCGAGCAGGCCGAGGACGTAGCTGGCGCCCCGATTGAGCACGCTTGGGTGGGAATCGCCGGCTCGCATGTGCGTGGCATTAACAGCCATGGAGGGATCAGCTTCGGCACGCGCGCGCGCGAAATTACCCGCGATGAAATCCGTCTGGCGGTCGACAAGGCTCGCGCCATCCCTCTGCCCAACGACCGTGAGATCGTGCATCTGCTGCCGCAGGAATTCATCCTCGACGATCAGGCTGGCGTCCACGATCCTCTGGGCATGATGGCTACACGCCTCGAAGTTCGCGTCCACATCATTACCGCCGCCTCCAGCGCCACGCAGAACGTCGTCACGGCCGTTAACCGCGCCGGAGTTCACGTGGACGACACTGTCTTCGAGCCACTGGCGTGCGCCGATTCCACCTTGCGCTCCGACGAGCGGGAAATGGGCGTCTGTCTTGCCGATGTGGGCGCAGGTTCCACCGACCTGATTGTGTTTCAGGAAGGCGCAGTATCACATTCCGCTGTCATTCCTATCGGAGGCGATCACTTTACCAGTGACTTGTCGGTCGGCATGTGTACCCCGGTCGCAGAGGCCGAAAAACTTAAGAAGCTTTACGGCAATGTGAGCGCAACGCTGATCCCCGAAGGCAATGAAGTAGAGGTTCCTTCGGTAGGAGACCGGCCTTCGCGTCTGCTGTCGCAGCGATTCGTGGCCGAGATCCTCGAGCCCCGAGCCCGCGAGCTGTTCGAAATGATGCGCGAAAATCTCCGTCACCACGGCATGCTCGAGCGCTGCGTTGGCGGAATCGTGCTCAGCGGAGGCGCTTCGCGCCTGCCCGGGATTCTCGACATTGCGGAATCGGTGCTGCGTCGCCCGGTGCGGCTGGCTTGGCCAGTGCCTATGGCGAAGATGCCTTCCGCGCTGGCCGAACCGGAATTTGCGACGGCCCTGGGAATGGTTTCCTACGGGCACCGCGCTCGAACCGCGCGTGGCATGCAGGATGACGGTTGGAGTGGACGACTGAAAGCACTGTTCGCAAATAAGGGCGCTTAAAGGGAACGGCACGCCTTCAGCCGTGCTGTAGAGAGGCTTTCCCATGAAGCGAAGAAAAAGATCGAAGCACGACAGAAACACCAAACCAAGGGAGCACAAAAATTCAATTATGGCGGCGGACATGAAAAATGAAAATGGCATTCGCATAAGTTTCAATGAAGACACTCGCAACGACGCCAAGATCAAGGTAATTGGCGTGGGTGGCGGCGGCAATAACGCGGTAAACCGCATGATTGATGCCGGCATGGAAGGCATCGAGTTCGTGGTGGCGAACACTGACCTGCAGGCTTTGCGCATGTCTCGCGCCGCCGCCAAAATTCAGCTCGGCGTCAAGCTCACCAATGGCTTGGGCGCGGGCGCCAACCCTGAAGTAGGCCGGAAGGCCGCGCTCGAGGATTCCGACAAAATCATTGAAGCCCTTGAAGGCGCCGACATGGTTTTCGTCACCGCCGGATTGGGCGGCGGAACCGGCACCGGCGCCGCTCCCATCATCGCTTCGCTGGCCAGCGAAATGGGGGCTCTCACCGTTGCAGTCGTGACCAAGCCCTTCGCGTTCGAAGGCAAACGCCGCATGCAGCAGGCCGAGCGTGGCATCTCCGAACTGATGGACTCGGTGGATACCACAATCGTGATCCCTAACGAAAAACTATTGGCCGTCGCACAAGATGCTGGATTCTTCGAATCATTCCGTGTGGCCGACGATATCCTGCGTCAAGGCGTACAGGGGATCTCCGACATCATTACCATTCCCGGGATCATCAACCGCGACTTCGCTGACGTGAAAGCGATCATGGCCGGGATGGGCTACGCCGTGATGGGCACAGCCACCGCCAGCGGCACGCGGCGCGCCACCGAGGCAGCACAAAAGGCGATCGCATCGCCATTGCTGGAAGCCGGAGCCATCGACGGAGCGCGTGGCATCCTCATCAACATCACCGGTTCGAGTTCGCTCAAACTGGCCGAGGTGCAGGAAGCTTGCAGCATCATCCAAACCGCGGCCCATGAGGATGCCAACATCATCTTCGGCGCCGTGCTCGACGACAAGATGAAAGACTCCGTGAAAATCACGGTGATCGCTACCGGCTTCAAAGACTCCGATATCCGGAGGCGCAATCAGGAAATGCACGACACGCTCATCATGTCGCGCGAGCCTTCGAGATATGAGGACTCGGAATTCGAACCCGAGCCGGAACCAGTGCACGCCGCAGTTGCTACAGGAGCATCGGTGGCACAGGCTGCCGGCGGTGGCGAAGTCATCCCGCTCAGTGCCGGGCGTGCCGTGGTCGCTAACTACGAGCAGAATGATCTCGACGTTCCAGCCTTTCTGCGGAAGCGAGGGGAGGCAAACTGAGCGAACTCTCGTTATTGGGACCAACTGCGAGGGACACGAACTTCCGCAAAGGAAGAGATTGATCTGCGGTTTCTTTGTGAACCTTTGTGTCCTTTGTGGTTTTGTCTTCGGTTCTCCGGTTAGCCTTTAATTCTTTCGTCTTTCTCTGTTGGAGTGCTCCATATCCCGAATGCGATGCTCCATCTCGTCCAGGACGACCTGCCACATCTCGATCTCTAACTCGAACTGATGCTTCAGAGGCGTGGTCGTGTTTTGAACGAAGGCCAGGTTACTCTGCATCTGACTGAGAATGACGCGCATCCTCTGCACGTCCGATTTCAAGTCTGCGGCCTGCCCCTCGTGTGACCCTGATGTGTCTTGCCTGGCCTCAACTTGGTACTTGCTCCGCGTCTGTGCGCTGGCCGGTGCCAATGCAGCAAATAGCGCAAATAAAGAAATAAAACCTATTCGGCGTAACATTCTTCCTCCTGAACCCTTGATAGATATTCTAGGCTGGCACAAACTAAAAGGTGGTGTTGAAAGACAAAGCCTTCATCACGCCTGGGCAACAGATTATTCGCGCGCACTCACTTTTTGCTGCGGGCGGCGTCTATATTAGCGACTTCTATTTTATGGAACAGAACAGCCCGCGACGTCGTATTGGTCTTCAGCCGCAGCAGCATTCCAAGGAGGCGAATGTGAAGCGATCCTTCTTTTTCTGGTGCATAACGCTGGTCTGCTGTTTTGTTTTCCTCAGCGCCGAAACGCCCGATTCGAACTCGGATACACCCCAATACAGGAAGGACAATCAGCTCTTGCGCCCGGATGATTATCGCAATTGGATTTATCTTTCATCCGGCCTCAACATGAATTACAGCCCCATGCCCGGAGGCCACGACATGTTTACCAACGTGTTCGTGCCCCAGTACTCCTATCAGGAATTTCTCAAATCGGGCAAGTGGCCCGACAAAACCATGTTTGTCGTGGAAGAACGCGGTGCCACCAGCAAAGGATCTATCAACAAACAGGGCCATTTCCAGACAGATTTAATGGGCATCGGAGTGGAAGTCAAAGACGCCAAATCCCCCGACAAATGGGCATACTTTGCCTTCGGTGAATCCGATAAATCGGCCGCCGCCAATCCCAAGGCCGCATGCTGGCAATGCCACGAGGACCACGCAGCAGTCGAACACAGCTTCGTGCAGTTTTATCCGACGTTAAAGCCAATCGCCAAGAAATTCGGGACATACAAGCAAGCAGCCGAGAACCCGCAGTAACCGTCGAAACGAGCTCCGGGCCGCCGACCAGTTTCCCCAAGCCATGGCATAGGCAACGGTTTGCACAAAATAGGCGCATCTTTGGAGTAATCCCGCCCCATTACGAAAGTCGGAGGTTGGCGCTGCAAATTCCTGCTAACCCCATATCGTATAAGGCACTTAAGTTCATTCCCATCCATTTTTACTGGAATTCACTTTTCAGTTGCGCAGCATACGTAAGTTCCTTAATATCGGAAACATACAGGAACTCAGCCGGTGGCTAGGTATCACTGGCAAGCTTCGTGCACCAAAACTGGTGAAGGTCTCCGGGGAAATAGGGCTCGATGTCGAAACAGGGTTGGTCGATCTTTCGCTTCGCAATCATAGTGTTCCTCGCGTTGCTGCTCAAACAGAGCGGCATTGCCGCCAACGTTAATACCCGTTCTTTGACCTCCAGAAAGTCCAAGTCACAATCGGTCAATGAATCTCAGCGCGCGCGCAGACGGATGAGCCGTCTGGCCCGCAGCCGCGCACCGCGTGCCCGGCTTGTGCGTACCACCCACCGCCGCCGTCATCGTTATTACGAGCGTTTCTCCACCAGTTCATTCGCGCAAGATCTCTCTGATGGTGACGCTACCGCTGGCGAAGATCCGATTGTCCGCCAAGCCGCTTTAGATGCCCTGGGCAATATGAACGGCACAGTGGTCGCCATCGAGCCCACCAGTGGACGCGTTCTCGCCATGGTGAATCAGAAGCTGGCTCTCTCCAGTGGTGCGCAACCCTGTTCTACGATCAAACTGTCCGTCGCGCTGGCGGCTCTCAGTGAAGGGGTGATCGATAAGGACACACAAATTGCGCTTGGGCGCCGCAGCCGCATGAACCTGACCATGGCTCTGGCCCACTCTAACAATGCGTATTTCGAAGCCCTCGGACGCCAATTGGGTTTCGACAAGGTCAGCTATTACGCGCACCAGTTTGGGTTGGGCGAGATGGCAGGATACAACATTGAAGGTGAACATCCCGGCACATATCCGGACGCGGAGATTCCCACCAAACTTGGCGGCGTGGGGAAAATGTGTTCGTTCGGCGAGGGTGTTTCCATGACGCCGCTACAACTTGGCGCGATGGTTTCAGCCATTGCCAACGGCGGAACACTTTACTACTTGCAGCATCCAACTTCCGCGGAAGAGGTCGCCAATTTCCAACCGCGGGTGAAGCGCCATCTCGACATCGCTCCCCTGATTCCGGAAATTTCTGATGGCATGGCCGGCGCAGTTTTATATGGCACCGCTCGCAGCGTCCGAATGAACTTCAGTGAGGAAGAAATTCTGGGAAAGACCGGCACCTGCTCGCGCGCGGGAACCCGCTACGGATGGTTTGCCTCTTATGCCAACACTGACATAGGGCGCATCGTGACTGTAGTGTTCCTGGAAGGCGGACGTCCTACTTATGGCCCCAAAGCGGCTGAGATCGCGGGACATCTGTACCGCAATCTGTACGATCACAAATTCTTTATCGCACGCCCAACCGTGCCGACCGACAACGCTGTCATCGAGAAGGTGGGGGTGGCGCAGTAGTCAGACTGACGCCTTCTAGGTTCCAAAGGCCTCTCGTGAGGCCTTTTCTATTTGCCCTTCGTGTTGGAAGAGCTGTTTATCTCCGAATTTCGTTACCAAAGTAACAATGTAAAGGAAGCACTTCAATGGGGTAAGACCTACCTTGTTGCTTGGCGAGTATCTCCCAAACCCTTGTCTCGTGGCGCTTTTGATGGCTACTGGGCTGCAATAGTAGAAGGTAGTTCCTCCTATTGGCACAAGCATTCCCCCGCGGCGTTTCGACAAGGAGAGCAGCCATGCAAGAGAACGGTTTCGCATCCTTACATAATTCTTCCGCCGAAGCTGTCATGACCGGAGCCGAGCCGGATCGGCGCCGGGAAAAGCGTACTCTCTTCCGTCTTCCAGTCTGGATTCAGCTTCAGCCCCGCGACCCTCACCGACATGTTGGGATGGTAAGGGACATGAACCGCAAAGGCATCTTCTTCTATTCGGATTTTGCATCCACTGCAGGAAGTGAACTGGAGTTCGTCCTCAGATTTCCGGCGTGGACAAGCAGCCCTCCCATTGCTTGCAAGGGCAAGGTGGTGCGCATCCAGAAAGCTCCCGTGGGTGCGGTATATGGGGTGGCGGTCAGTCTGAGTCGCTACCGCGTACTCGCGTAAGCCTGAACCCGTCACTGCGGCGCGGCAACAATTTTTCGGCCACCAGCGCTGGTTACTGGTGACGATGATGCGAATTTCGGCTAAGCTCTGTCCATGGCCGAACCAAAAGAGAATCAACTCGTCAAATGGATCATTGCGGTTGCGCTAATCGCTCTTGCCGCATGGATGTATTTGCGGAAGTAGCTGCGGGCCGCAACTTCCTGAAAATTAGACGAATTCCATTTTCTAACTCCTTGAGAACAACCCCGTTGCCCATACAGCATCTCAGTCGCCGGAGGTTGCAATGATGAATCAGGATGATCCGATCAGTGTGATTGAAAAGCTGATTGAAACGAACAGGGACGGGGAAAAAGGATATAAAGACGCCGCCGATCATATTAAGCGGCCTGACCTTAAGGCCTTCTTTACGGAACAGAGCGCCGAACGTGGCCGCTTTGCCCGGGAATTGGAGGCTGAGTTGGCGCGCCTCGGCAAAACCGGAAAGAAAGAGTCAGGATCGGTTGCTGGCGCGATGCATAGAGCCTGGATCGACACCAAGGCGAACCTTGGCGGTGGCGACCACACTATTTTGGAATCCGTTGAACAGGGCGAGGATAGCGCCAAGGAAACATATGAAAAAGCTCTGAACGCATCACTGCCACCCGGGGTGCAAATGATCGTCCGTCGCCAGGCAGAAAGCATCCGCGGAGCGCATGACAAGGTTAAGTCAATGAGGGATAGTCTCGCTGCATAGATGAGCGTCGTTTTTCCTTTGTAGAGGGAGTTGCCTTGTCCGTCGTGGGCAACTCCCTTTTGTTATTGGTCTGCACTCTTCGAGGATTTTCACCTCCGACACTACTTACGTCTGGCAGCTATACTCCTCAGCA
>WNFG01001651.1_pt1 | contig 18669 bp, 14 predicted proteins | sample 5400431 | NCBI WGS metagenome assembly WNFG01 (sample SAMN13153346, study PRJNA577476) | soil metagenome | isolation source: 120 cm saprolite under Douglas fir tree site 2 hole 3 replicate 2 | place: USA:California | collected 2015-04-18 | reverse complement strand
CCGGTAAGACCGGCCAACTGGCCGGTGCCGGAGTCCGGCACGACGGTGATGGTCAGTTGAAAGGCGCCGCGAGTCATGGTGCCGCTGTGCTGGAGCACGAAGGTGCCGCTGCGGCCCTGGAGCGTTCCAGTGACGCGCTCGATGGCGACGTAGCCGGCGGAGCCCTTGACGGCGGTGCCGGCGGTCAGCATCTGGCCCTTGCTGGTGCCTTCGAGATCGCCGTGGAACTGCTTGTCGATAGTCATGCGCCCGAGGCTGGAGTCGCCGGAGTTGGGGTCAGGGGCTTTTTCGCCGGGAGGCGGAGCTACCTTTACTTCAAACGTTCCAGTGGCATGAGCGGTCAAGGCGGCCCCTTTCTGGGCGGGAGTGGAATTCTGCGAAGCGTTCTGCGTGAATGCCGCCGTGGCAAAGCTCAGTGACAGGCAAAGAGCGGCGAGGACAGCGGCTCCGGTGCGAGATCGATTGTTCATGGTTGCTCCGTGGTGCAGGGGATGATTTTACATGCGATGGGAGGAAAGTGGCGAGTGGCGAGTGGTGAGTTAGGAGTCGCGAAGAACGAAGAGAGATTCCTCTCTGCGCAAGCCGACCTTTTCGCGGGAGCGAAAGGGGAAGAAAAAACGTCGGCCTGCTGCATTCGGAATGACAGCGTTGGTGTGCGGATCGACCTAGGTGATGTTGAGTGGCGCTGATCGAGTGCGACAGGGATGCGACCAGCGGTCCGTTGACTGCGCAAGGCGAAGAGAGATTTCTCGCTCCGCTCGAAATGACGGGGTCGGTGTACGGATCGAGCGAGGTGGCGTTGGGAGCAAGCCACGATCCCCGTTCGACTTCGCTCAGGGCAGGCTCTCGACTTCGGGCCGTAGACCTCAGCGGCCCTGCGCTCGGGATGACAAAAAACAAAGATGGCCCCCTGAAGGGTGCCGCTACCAAAGCGAGGAAGCCGGACAAAACCCCGGGCCGAGGCACACAAGAGTGGCTTCGCTACGTGGGGCGGGAGCCGGAGGCAACGACGATTTCGAGGGGCAAGGCTGTGTGCTTGCCGTCCCAATACTTGCGCAGGCCGGCGAGGATTTCCGCGACGGCTGCGGCCTTCTTTTCCGGTGTGAGCTGAGCGATGAGCGGGCGGAAAGGCGCGGCAACTTCCGTGAACTGCTCCCAGAATTGTTCGGGCGGACCAGGCCAGGGGCCGGAGACGGTGCGGCCTTCCTCGGTGACAGTGCTGAAGCCCGCCGACTCCAGAGCGCGGCGAAAGCGGCCGCGTTCGCCAAACATGAACATGCTCGGTCCATCGGGATCGGGAGGCGGCGGAGGGACGGGAAGATTTTTTAAGACGACCGCCGCCGTGGCAGTGAAAAAGGGTTGGTCACCCTTTCCCCAGACAACGAAAGCGGCGCGGCCGCCGGGCTTCAAGACGCGAAGGCATTCGCGCAGGGCCTTGCCAAGATCGGGAAAGAACATTGCGCCAAAGCGGCAAGTGAGCGCGTCGTAGGAGGCATCGGCAAAGGGTAGAGACTCGGCGTTGGCCTCGCGGAACTCGATGTTGGTGATGCCTTTCTTGCGGGCCAGCTCTTCGGCGAGGGAGATCATGCCCGGGCCGAGGTCGGTTGCAGTGACGCGGCCTGAGGGGCCAACCGCCGCTGCGAGAGACAAGGCGGGATCGCCGACGCCGCTGGCGAGGTCGAGGACGCGCATGCCGGGGCGAAGCTGGGCGGCTTCGAGAATGGCTTCGGTGCCGCCGCGGGAAAAAACGGCAATTTGAGCGTGCCACTTGCGCCAGGCCGCGACGGTTTGTTCACCAGTCCACTCCTCATGGAGATGCTCGCGGAACTTTTGGATTTTAACTGGGTCAGGCAAAGCGCTCGGTGAACTCATGGGCGGCCTCCGCGGCGAGGAAGTTTAGCAGAATTGGAAGCCGGGCTGCGAGCCTTAGCCAAGCTCCCTTCGAGGCCCAGGCTGAATAGAAAGCCTCAGGCCTGAAGGCGCGAGCTACAGGGCGATCAGCGCTTCCAGAATTGCATGACGGCGGCGTAGTCGAGGTCTTCGCGGGCGGCGGCCTTGACAGACGAATAGGTGGAATAGGCGGCGGAGGCGGCGGGGAGCGGGACACCGACTTGCTTGGCGAGGTCGAGCGCGAGGCCCATATCTTTGTGCATGAGGCGCAGAGGAAAGCTGGGCGGGTATTCGCCCTTGAGGAGGAGCGGGGCCTTGACATCGAGAACCGCGGCGCGGGCCATGCTGGACTGCAGGACTTCAACGAGCTTTTCGCCTTGAAGGCCGGCGGCGGTGACTAGAGCGATGGCCTCGGCGAGGGCGTCGACCTGAAGGGCGAGGATGAGGTTCATGGCGAGCTTGATGGTTTGGCCGGCGCCGTTGGGGCCGAGATGGAACCATCGCTTGCCCATCACACCGAGGACGGGCTCGGCTTCTTTCAGAGCTTCAGCGTCGCCGCCAACCATGAAAACCAGCTCTCCCTTTTCCGCGCCCCAAGTGCCGCCGGTTACGGGTGCGTCGAGGAAGCGGACGCCTTTTTCGGCGCAGGCAGAGGAGATTTTCCGGGCAAGGGCAGGAGAAACCGTGCTGGAGTCGATGTAGATGCTGCCGCGCCGGAGCGAATGCAGCGCGCCCTCGTTTTTGGCGCCGCCGCCCTGGGAGGAGGAACCCCATAGGACTTCTTCGAGGGCGGGGGGATCGCTGACGATAGTGATAAGCAAGTCGGAAGCGGCAGCGACTTCGCTGGGGGATTTGGCGAGCTTCGCTCCGGCGGCGAGGAGCGAATCGGCGCGTGAGGCGGTGCGGTTCCAGACGGTGAGAGCGTAGCCGGCCTTCAAGAGATTCAGGCCCATGGGCTTGCCCATGAGGCCGAGGCCAATCAAGCCAACTTTTGGTTTGGAGCCGGTAGTAGGGTTCACGAAATGCCTCCAGGAGTGCGAGGGTGCAAAGAGCGGCACCGGCGCGGTTGTTCATTCAGTTTGTAGGCCGTCGATTGTAACTGAAATGCGCGGGAGGAGTCGCGCGCGGGCGGGCGACGGGGTCAGGCGGTCTTGGGGCGATGGCGGAGAGGAAGCATGGCCGAACCACCGCCGGAAGCGCTTGCCGCCACAGCGCTCGCGGAGCTTTGCTTTTCCTCGACGGACGAGGTCACTGGCGAGGTCTGCGGGACAGAAGCGGGAGAAAGGGCGGCTTTAAGCGAGGCGGAATCGGCTGCGGATTCCGCGGGGCTGGGCTTTTCTTCGAGGCGAACGATGTATTGATAGGGGATTTCCCAGCGGAAATGCTTCTCCTGGCCGTGCAGTTCGAAGTTTTGCTCGAGAAAGATGGAGCGGCCGGAATCAGCCACAAAGGTGCCGGAAGCAGGCAAAAGAATATCGCCGGCGCGGTATTGCACCTCGACCCTACGCCCGAGAAAGGCTGAGTAGCGGGCCATACTCTACTAAGTTTCGGAGCAGGGTAGTAACAGGGTCAATAGTACGGAAGGACTCCCCCCGTAAAACGTGTGGAAAAACTGCGAAATCAAGGATGCCGCCAGGGATGCCGGCGCTACGCAAGCATGAGGAAAAGCAACGGTACGGAGGGCGTGGGAAAAAGCAAAGAGCATAACTGCATCCTGCGCTACCGGGAGAGGTCGGCGAGGACGGCTTCGGCGGCGCGGCGGCCGCTAAGCATGGCGCCGTGGATGGACGCAGTGTCGCGATGGTCGCCGCAGAGGTAGATGCCGGGGCGGACGCGGACGGGACGCACGGGCGGCTCGAGCGCGCCGGGGTATTGCTGAGGCTGCGCGTGCAGGATGCGGTAGCTCTTCAGGTAGCGCCAGGAACGCGCGACGTTACCGAACCAGTTCTTCATCTGCGCGATGATGAAGCCGCCGAGCTGGGCTTCGGTGAGTTCTTGCATGCCGAGAACGGTGACGGAGACGAGGTGCTTGGCGACGGGAGCGTAAGAAGGAGCCACTTCGCTCATGACGGCGAAGTTGTTGACGGGGCCGGCGCCGTCGCCATTGAGGACGAGCATGGGCCAGGGGACGGGCGTTTCTTCGGCGGCGTAGTAGAAACAGGTGACGCTGCGGGAGGCGGGCTCGGCTTCGCCGACAAGATGGGCGGCGGAAGGACCGTCGGCGGCGACGACGATGGCGCGGGCGCGAAGAGTTTCGCCGCCGGGAAGAGTGATTTCGTTTTCGTGGAGAGACTCGACGCGGGTGCTGAGGCGGATCGAATCGGAGGGCAGCTTGGAGGCGATTTGCGCGGGGATCGCACCCATACCGCGCGCGGGAACGCTGGTATTTCCTTCCGCGAGCATTTTGAAGATGAATTCAAACATGCGGCTGGAGGATTTTAATTCGCCGTCGAGAAGGATGCCGCCGAAAAGCGGGCGGAAGAAGCGGTGAATCATTTCCGAGGAAAAGCCTTCGGACTGGAGGGCGTCCTTTGTGGAGCGGTCGGGGCGGCAGAAGATTTCTTCGAGCGAGGTGCGTTTGAGGCGCCGGCGAAGGCGGGCGATGCGCAGCTTGTCGCCAAGGGTGCCGAAATCGGAGCGCATGGCTTCGCGCCACTTGCCCGGCATGCGCCAGGGGTCGACGAGTTTGTTCATGCGGCCGGCAAACCAGGAGAAGGCGCCGGGAGAGAAAGATTTCAATTCGAGGGCAGGATAATCAAGGACGCGCCGGGCCTCGGGATATGCGGTGAGGACAACCTGGAAGCCGCGGTCAAGGAGGAAGCCATCGAATTCGTCGGTTCGCACGCGGCCGCCGATGCCATCGGAAGCCTCAACGAGCTGAAAGCTGACGCCTGATTCGTGGAGGCGGCGCGCGCAGCAGAGGCCGGCTAGGCCTGCGCCAATAATCAGTACGTCGGGACTGGACGACATTCCGATTCAAACCTCGAGATGGAGTACATGGGCCCGCGGCGGGCGCGAGCGAAGCTCATATCCTGAGGCAAGGGGCAGACTCCGCGCAAGCGGAGGGGGCACTGAACGAAGAAGGATTCTGCCAATTCAGAACTTGGCGTGATTCGGCGCTCGCAGATAGTTGAAAGATCAGCGGCGGGAGAGTTTCGCCGCCCCGTGACTCGAATTTGCGAGCGCATCGGACTGCAGATAGTCTTTCGCAGCCGGCTCGCCTTTCAAGTAGGCATCCCAAAAAGCGAGCGCCGCGGAATTAGCGTAGCCGAGAATGGCTTCGGCCTGAGCGGCGCGGGCGGGAGAGAGCGTATCGGCAGTGATGAATGACATGTGGTTCGCGCCATCGATGAAGAGATGGTATTTGTCCCCGGGCTGGCTGCGTTCGAAGGGGATTTTCTTCCATTGCGGGCCCTGCCTGCCCGCGCCGGAATCGAGCGAGCCGGTCATGCTCAAAAGCGGAAGAGAGATGCGATCCCAAGAATGATCGGTCAAGCCGAATTCGCCCGGTCCCTGGGGAGAGAGCAGGAGAACTGCCTTCGCGCGGGGATCGGCAAACTTGCTGGCGGGACGACCGGGGAGATCGACGAGGGCGCCAGCGATGGCGCCGGCCGTGAAAGCGCCCATGGAGTGGCCGCCTACGCCGATGCGATCGGCGTCAATTTTGCCGGCGAGCGCAGGAATGCTCTTCTGCAGTTCGGGAAGTGAATCCAAAACAAAAGAAATGTCCTGGGGACGGCTCTCCCAGAGGGCCGGCTTTTTCAGCGCGTCGCGGACGGCTTGCACGAAGCGGATGTTTTCCTCTCCCGAATTGCGGCGCTGGATGGCCGAGTCATCGTGGGTCGGCTGGAGAGTGACGTAGCCATAGGACGCCCAATGACGCGTGAGGGCGTCACAACAATTCTGCGAGCCGCCGGCGCCGTGGGAAAAGACAATGACGGAATGCTTGCCGGGGTCACTGGGATAAAAAATGCGCACGTGGATATCCTTGTTGCGCTTGGCGTCGTGGAGAACGATGTCCGCGACTTCTGTGACCGCAGAAGGTCCGGGGGGCAACTTGTAGCCATCGGCTACCGGAGGAGTCGCGGCAGTATCGGCATCGGCGGCGGATCGACCCGCGGGAGCAAGCGGCCGAGAATTTGGCAATGGGGATGGAGCTGTTTTTTGTGCAGACTTTGGCGGGGAGAAACCGGTGCCGCCGGTTGGCCGCGTGATGACATAAGCGGTGATCAAGCTCAGGGCCGCAACCGTGGTCACATTGGTGATGCGGCGAAGGAAGCGACGACGGTGGATATAGTCCTTCGGCAGGCGGGGAAGAAGCCGGTAGTTGGACACCTTCGAAGACATAGATTACTCGACTTCCGAAAGGTTTTCTGTGGACATAGCTACGAACCCAGCGCGAAGGGAAAAGTTGCCGAGGATTTGGCAAAAGGTCGCAAAAATATGCGAACGAGCGAAGGCGCGTGGGGGCAAGCGATGGCCGAGACATGAAAAAACTCCTCATAGCTGGACAACTTCGACTTCGGGAATCGCGGGTTGAGGGCTTCTTCGGAGCCGAGGACCAGCAAGGCTTCCTGAGGAAACTGGGAAATTCATTCTAGCAAAGAAAGAGCAAGTTGTCCGCCGGAGTGCGAGCGAGTAAGACCTTGACTTTTCCTCGCGGCGGGCTATTGTCTGCGTTCCGGCATTTTTGCTAAGGCAACGGGAAAAAATCAGGCGGCATCGTTCTGAAGCACACCCAGTATGCCGCAGAGTTTCCACAGGAGAATTCTTCCATGACGGAGCTTTCCGGCGCGATCTCTTCGGACCTTTCGAACTATTACGAATACGTGGCGAAGCAGGTGCACAAGTGGGTCGATCCGCTCTCGCAGGAAAACTTTTGGCGCAATCCATATTCTTACGGGAACAGCGTTGGGCACCTGGTGCTCCACCTGACTGGCAACTTGAATTACTACATCGGCGCACGGGTCGCGGAAACGGGCTACATCCGCAACCGCGACCTGGAATTCACCGAGCCGCAGAAACTGCCCAAAGAGCAGGTGATGAAGAGGTTCGACGCGACCGTCGCGATGGTGGTGGCGACGCTGCACAAACAATCACCGACAGATTGGATGGCGGCGTACTCAGCAGAGCGCGAAAGCGAGGCGAAGGACCGCTTCACGATTTTCCTGCGGTGCGCGGGACATGCCTACCACCACGTGGGGCAGATCATCTATCTGAGTAAAGAGTTGGCGAAAGAAGCGGAGCCGCGGGTCGCATCAGCCTAAGGGACATGCGCCGAGTGAGCACGCGTGGCTCGACACGCCTGCCGTATATATATCTGGAAATGGAGGAAGGAATGACGCGCAGGATGGCGGTGGCCGCAATTTGTTTGACGGCATTTTGCTTCAGTGCTGTGCCGTCCCCAGCGCAACAACGCGGGCCCGCAGCCGGGTCCTCGATGACGCCGACGATCGACCAGTCGCTGGAGATGAAGAGCGCGTTCAACCCGCAGATTTCACCTGACGGAAAACATGTGGTCTACGAAGTTTCGCGGACGAACTGGGAAGACAACGCGTTCGAACGCGATTTGTGGCTCGTCGATGCGGCGACGGAAGAAGCGCATCAACTAACTACGCCGAAGAAATCGAGCACGAATCCGGCTTGGTCGCCGGACGGCAAGTGGATTGCGTTCTTATCGGACCGGCCGGGGCAAATCAGCGGGACGCCGGAGGGTAAGAAGCAGGTTTACGTGATTGCGGCGGATGGCGGCGAAGCGCGGCAGCTCACCAAGAGCGAAACCGGAGTGAACGCTTTCGAATGGGCGCCGGATTCGAAGCGGATTGCGTTTTCCGGGGAAGATGCCGAGCCGAAGGCCATGAAGGACCGCAAGGAAAAATACGGAGAGTACGACGTGGTGCACGCGGATTACCGCATGGTGCATCTGTGGACGCTGGAAATTCCCGTGGATGGAGCGGGGGCGATTCCTGAACCTAAACGGTTGACGGAGGGAGATAAGTTCAGCGCCGGCGAATTCTCCTGGTCACCGGATGGCACGCGAATCGCCTTCAGCGCGCAACGCGACCCTGACTTGATTTCGCCGGAGACGAGGGACATCTACGTGGTGAGCGTCAGCGACGGCAAGGTGAAAAAGATCGTGAGCACGCCGGGGCCGGATACGAATCCGAAGTGGTCTCCCGACGGAAAGCACATCGCGTTCGAAACGGCCGCCGGGGCCAAATACTTTTTCTACGCCAACGCAAAAATCGCCGTGGTGGACACGGATGGCGGCACGCCGCGCGTCTTAACGGAGGCGTTTGATGAAGACCCCGGGCTGATTGGGTGGGGGCCGGACGGCATCTATTTCGCAGCGGAGCAGAAGACGTATGCGCACGTGTTCCGGCTGAATCCGGCGACGCAGGCAATTGAAAAACTTAGTGCGCCAGAGCGCCTCGTGGCCTCTTCGTTCTCGTTCTCCAAGGATTACAAGCAGGTGGCATATCGCGCTGCGCAGGAGAACGAGTATCCGGAGATATTTACTTCGAACGTTGCGCCGTGGGATGCGAAAAAGCTGACCAGGATGAGTAATCAGCTCAAAGGCTTCACGCTTGCGCGGCGCGAAGTGATTAGCTGGAAATCGGGGGATGGCGCTTCGATCGAAGGGATACTGATGAAGCCGGCTGATTTCGATCCGAAGAAGAAATACCCGCTGCTGCTAGTGATCCACGGCGGGCCCACCGGCGTGGATCAACCCATCGTCAACGCCGACCGCTACTATCCGATCGAGAGGTTTGTCGCGAAAGGCGCGCTCGTGTTGAAGCCAAACTACAGAGGCTCGGCGGGCTACGGAGAGAAATTCCGCTCGCTGAACGTGAGGAATCTGGGAGTGGGGGATTACGCCGACGTGATCTCAGGCGTGGACTCTTTGATCGCGAAAGGAATTGTCGACAAAGACCGCGTGGGGTCGATGGGCTGGAGCGAGGGCGGATATATTTCGGCGTTTATTACGGCGTCGAGCGACCGCTTCAAGGCGGTGTCGGTGGGTGCGGGCATTTCCGACTGGATGACCTACTACGTGAATACGGACATTACGCCGTTCACCCGGCAGTACCTGCACGGTACGCCCTGGGATGACCCAGAGGTTTATAAGAAGACGTCGCCGATCACGTACATCGCGAAAGCGAAGACGCCGACGTTGATCCAGCACGGAGAGAATGACCGCCGGGTGCCGATTCCCAACGCCTACGAGCTGCGGCAGGCGCTGGAAGACCACGGCGTGCCGGTGAAGATGGTGGTTTACAAAGGCTTCGGCCACGGAATTACAAAGCCGAAGCAGCAGCGCGCCGTGATGGAAGAAAATGAGAAGTGGTTCGCGCAATACATCTGGGGAGAAATTCCTGCGCCGGTGGCGGTCGAGAAAAAGTAGCGCGGCTGTTGCCTGGATTTTCCTTCACGATTTCTACGGCATGAATCATTCATGACCACATCCGCAGAGCAACTCAACAGAACTATTTCGGGAGTTGGCCGCGGCCGGCTGTTCGCGCTCGCTATTTCTCTGCTGACTTCGCTGATTGTCGTTTCGCCGTTCTTTTGGCTGGGAAACGCTTCGGGACACGATTTCCAGTTTCACGCCGGATCCTGGCTGGACGCGGCTGGCCAGTGGAAGGAAGGGATCATTTACCCGCGCTGGTCGGAATGGGCGAACCACGGTTTCGGCGAGCCCCGATTCATATTTTATCCGCCGATGTCCTGGATGCTGGGCGCGGCGCTGGGCTCTGTTCTGCCCTGGAACCACGTGCCAGTCGTTTTCATCGTTCTCGTGCAAACGTTTGCGGGAATGAGTGCGTTCGCGTTTGCCCGGCGCATGCTTCCGAACCGGGGCGCGCTTCTCGCCGCCGGTTGTTACGTGGCAAACCCTTACGCGCTGCTGATCATTTACATGCGCAGCGATTTTGCGGAGCTGCTCGCAATCGCATTTTTCCCATTGCTTGTGCTCGCGGCGCTGCACGCCGGCGGCGTGCTCGTGAATCGCAGCGGGGCCCATCGCCGCGCGATTGTAATCTTTGCGGTGCTGTTTGCCGCCGTTTGGCTTTCGAACGCGCCTGCGGGAGTGATGGCCAGCTACAGCTGCGCGTTGCTCTTTGCTTGGGCGTCGCTTACAGAGAGATCCTGGCGTCTGCTGGCGCGTGGTGCGGCGGGATTGGCACTGGGATTTGGGCTCGCAGGCTTCTATCTGGCGCCCGCCGCGTACGAACAGCGCTGGGTGAACATCTCGCAGGCTCTCTCCGCCGGCTTGCCGCCTTCACAGAATTTTCTCTACACCCAGATCAATGACCCCGAGCACAACCTCTTTAATATGATCGCCTCGAGTGTTGCCATGTTGATGATAGTTCTGGCAGGCATCGCCGCGCTCGCCGCTCGAAGGGCCGCGACAGAAAGCGCGGCGAGTAGCGAGGAAACCAAATTGTGGCGTGCGCTCTTTGTTCTTTGCGCCGCGGCGACGGTGTTGATGCTGCGTTTCACTTCGGTCCTTTGGGACGTGCTTCCCAAGCTGCGTTTCCTGCAATTCCCCTGGCGCTGGATGGCGATTCTCGCGCTGCCGTTCGCTTTTTTCCTCGGCGTGGCGATTGGGCGACAGCGCTGGTGGTGGCTTTGGACAGGGGCCGTGATTGTGGCGCTAGGCGCAACTGGGACGCTTCTCGTGAACCAAGCGTGGTGGGACACCGAAGATATCCCTGTGTTGCGTGCCGCGATAGCGCACGGCGAAGGATTTGACGGGACCGACGAGTACGACCCGCTGGCAGACGACCACTACAATTTACCGGAGAAAGCGCCGCTCGTCCGGCTGCTGCAAAACGAATCCGGAGGCAATGTTCCTGCCGCCCGGGCGATTCACGTTGAGCGGTGGATGGCAGAGGGAAAAGAAGTTCGAGTGAACTCAAGAGTGCCGCTGCAGGTGAGTTTGCGAGTGCTAATCTATCCGGCCTGGAACGTGGAAGTGAATGGAATAGCTGTGACGCCGGAACGTCCTGAGGATTCCGGCCAGATGATTGTTCCGGTGCCGGCGGGAGAATCGCGCATCAGCGTGCGATTTTTGCGGACGAAGGACAGGACGTTCGGCGGCGTGTTGAGTGTAGCAAGCCTGGCGGCAGCGTTGATTCTGCTTTACTGGCCGAAGCGGAAGTAGCCGAACGGATCAGCGGCGGTCGACGGTGGGATGACGGACGTCCTGGCCCTGGACAATATAGATGACGTCCTCGGCGATATTCGTGGCGTGATCGCCGATGCGCTCGAGGTTTTTGGCGACGAGGATCAATTCAAAGGCCGGAAAGACCAGGCTGGAATCACCCATCATGTAGGTAAGCAGCTCGCGGAAGATCTGATCGCGGTAGTGATCCACCTGATCGTCGGTGGCGAGGACCTTCTGGGCGAGATCGACGTCGCGGCGGACGACAGCATTCAAGGAGTTGCGCACCATTTCCTCGGCGAGGTCGCTCATGCGCGGCAGGTCGACGTAAGGCTTCACCCGCGGATGGCGCAGTATGCGCAGTGAAGCTTCCGCGATGTTGACGGCCTGATCGCCGATGCGCTCGAGGTCATTGTTGATGCGCGAGACGGCCAGAACAAAGCGCAGATCCACGGCCATCAGTTGATGAAGCGCGAGAAGCTGGACGACGCGATCGTCGATTTCGATTTGCAATTCGTTGATGGCATCCTCTTCGTCAAGGACGCGTTGGGCCAATTGTTCGTCCGAATCAAGCACCGCGTGCACGGACTGGTGAACAGCGCGCTCGGCAAGGCTGCCCATCCACAGGAGCCTCTCTTTCAACTCGTTCAAATCTTTTTCGAAGTGGCGTTCCATGGCCTCTGTTCCCTCAATCTACCACAGCGGTGCAATCCTCCAATAAGCTCCCAGGATCATCCGAAGCGGCCGGTAATGTAAGCCTCCGTGCGCGGGTCCGACGGCGTGGTGAAAAGGTGCGGCGTCGGACTGAATTCGATGAGCTCGCCGACGAGCAAGAAGGCGGTGAAGTCGCTAATGCGCGCGGCCTGCTGCATGTTGTGGGTGACCGTGACGATGGTGCAGAGATCTTTCAATTGCACCAGCAGCTCTTCAATCTTTGCGGTGCTAATGGGATCGAGGGCGGAGCAGGGCTCATCAAGGAGAAGAACTTCCGGCTCGACGGCAAGAGCGCGAGCGATGCAAAGACGCTGCTGCTGGCCGCCGGAGAGCTCGTAGGCGGACTTGTGCAGCTGGTCCTTTACTTCGTCCCACAGAGCGGCATGGCGCAGACTTTTTTCGACAGCTTCCGAGAGAGGAATCTTCGATCCGTTGATTCGCAGCCCGTAAGCGACATTTTCGTAGATTGATTTGGGAAACGGATTGGGCCGCTGAAAGACCATGCCGACGCGGCGGCGGAGTTGGGTGACGTCCTGCGCGAGAATGTTTTGGCCATCGAGCAGGATTTCACCTGCGAGGCGAGCGTTGCGCACCGTTTCATGCATGCGGTTGAGCGTGCGTAAAAGAGTGGACTTCCCGCAACCCGAGGGGCCGATTAGGGCCGTAACTTTGCTCGTGGCGATGCCCACGCTGATGTCGAAAAGAGTCTGTTTACTGCCGTACCAGAAATTGACTTTGGAAACGGTCATGCGCATCTGTGCGGGCGCCGCGCTCTCGCGGGTTGCGCCGCTGATTCCGGGGGGAGTGATGTTTACGGACACTGCCGGCCTCGCTGACGCGTGCATAGTTTAAGTCCTCGGAACCGCGATGCCCCGAGACAATATTGCCCGGGCCACAATGTTAATGACAAGAATCAGTCCGAGCAAGATGAGCCCCGCAGCCCAAGCCTGCCGGTGCCAGTCGTCGTAAGGGGCGATGGCATAGGTAAAAATCATGACGGGAAGTGAAGCCGTCGGTTCATTCCAGCCATGACTCCAATAGCGGTTGCTGAAGGCCGTGAAGAGCAGTGGAGCTGTCTCGCCGGCTACGCGCGCGAAGGCCAGAAGAACCGCGGTCAGGATTCCGCGGTAGGCAGCGGGGACGATGACGGTCGCGATCGTCTTCCATTTGCTTGCGCCGAGGGCCATGGCCGCCTCGCGCAAAGCGCGGGGAACGGCGTTCAGGAATTCCTCCGTGCTCCGCAAGGTGATGGGGATCATCATCAAGCCGAGGGCAAATCCGCCCGCCAGAGTGGAGAAGTGCTTGAAGGGCAGAACCACGAGGCCGTAGGCAAAAATGCCGATGACGATCGAGGGCACACCGTTGAGCAGATCCGCCGCGTAGCGAACTATGAAAGCGATGCTGCTCCCGCTGAACTCCGCAAGATAGATGGCGCCGAAGAACCCGATGGGCACGCCAAAGAGCGAAGCCAGCAGAAGCAGTTTGGCGCTCCCGATGATGGCATTCGCCATGCCGCCGCCCGCCTCGCCAACGGGTGTCGGCAACTTGGTGAAGAAATCCCAGTTTATGGAGGCGCCGCCGTGGTAGACGAGGTAGCCGAGAATGAAAAAGAGAACGGAAACGGCCGTCACGGCGCACACGCCCGTCAGGGTGAGCATGAGATTGCTCACCAATTTGCGCCAGCGCAAACGGGCGTTCATGCGTGCTCCGTTCCGCTTCCGCGCTGTGAGGTGGCGACGATGAGCAGGCGGGCCAACCCGTTCAGGATAAACGTGATGAGAAACAGCACCAGACCCAGCTCGATCAGCGATTGGGTGTAAAGATCGCCGGTGGCTTCCGTGAACTCATTGGCGATGACGGCAGCGATGGAGTAGCCGGGAGAAAAAAGAGAAGCGCTGATGGTGGGCGTGTTACCGATAACCATGGTCACGGCCATGGTTTCGCCAAGCGCGCGTGCCAGGGCCAGGAAAATAGAGCCCATGATGCCGGCGCGCGCAAAGGGCACGACCACTTTCCAGGTGGATTCCCAGCGGGTAGCGCCAAGAGCAAGGGCCGCTTCGCGCTGGTCGCGGGGCACGGAAAGGAGCACTTCTCGGGAAACGGAAATAATGTAGGGAATGACCATGACCGCCAGAACGATACCGGCGGTCAGGAACCCAACTCCGTAGGCCGGGCCCTGGAACAGCGGCAAGAACCCAAGTATCTTTTTCAAAGCGGGCTGCAGAAATTCGCGCATGATGGGAATGATGATGAAAACGCCAAGCAGGCCATAGATGACGCTGGGAACGGCGGCAAGCAGGTCAATAAAGAATTCCAGAGTATCGGACACCCGCGTCGGGGCCAGCTCCGCCAGAAAGATGGCCGCCCCGATGCCCAGCGGAACGGCGATCAGGAGCGATACGACCGCCGTAACCACGGTCCCGTAAATGAAAGTAAGAGCGCCAAACTGGTCGAAGACCGGGTCCCAGACCTTTGTGAGAAAAAAATCAAATCCAAATTTGTGGCGAGGCAGAACCGAGTCCCGCCACAATTCCAGAACCAGCAGCAGGGTGACGAGAACGACGGAGGCGGCGAACAAAAACGTGATCACCCGGGCAATTTCGTCGCCGTCGCGCAGCCGGGAGAGAAAAGAGCGCGTGCTCGCTGCCGGGCCCGCGCTTGGAACGATTGTAGTTGCCGTCGACACGTTACTGCACGTTGTTCAGCGCGTTCATTTCTTTCGCGACGACTTCCTTGGGAAGCTTCGCGTAGGAAAGGGGCTCGGTTTGGTTCTGTCCTTCAGTGAGCATCCACTTGATGAAGCCCTTCATCGCATCGCGCTTGTTGGCATCCGAGAATTTTTGGGGAATCAGTAGCCACGTAAAACTCGAAATCGGGTAAGCCGTCTTCCCCGGCGCGTCGGTGATGGACACCCGGAAATCGTCCGGCATATTCGAGGCAGCACCCGCGGCAGCCGCCGTCACGCTCGCTAGATCCGCCTTGATGAAAGCTCCCGAGGAATTCTTGACCCGGCCATAAGGCATCTTATTCTGAATGGCGTAGATCAATTCCACGTAGCCCAGTGCATTAGGCGTTTGCTTGACCAGGCCCGACACTCCTTCGTTGCCCTTGCCTCCGAGGCCCACCGGCCAGTTCACAGCAGCGGCTTTGCCGACTTTGCCCTTCCACTCTTCGCTGATTTTCGAAAGATAGTCGGTCCAGATGTAGCTCGTGCCGCTGGCTTCGGCGCGATGAACCACGACGATGTCGTTTACCGGGAGATTAACGCCCTTGTTAGCGCCGGCAATCGCGGGGTCATTCCATTTCGTTATCTTGCCCAGAAATATGCCCGCCAGCGCATCTTGCGTGAAGTTCAACTCAGCACTGACGTCCGGAATATTGTACGTCGGCACCACCGCGCCGAGCACCGTGGGAAAGTGCAGGATGCCCGAGCCGTGTTTGTCCTGATAAGCCTTGAGCTGGTCGTCGTTCATTATGGCATCGGAGGCGCCGAAATCTACCGTGCCTTCCGTCACTTGCTTAATTCCTCCGCCCGAACCGATGGACTGGTAGTTGATCTGGATGTTGCTGTTTTTCTTGTGGTATTCGTCGAACCATTTTGAATACATGGGATAGGGGAAAGTCGCGCCCGCGCCGGTTATGGAAAGGATGTTCTGCGCCCAAACAAAAGTTCCGAGACCGATTAGAACCAGCAGTAATCCTGCGATTCGTTTCATGCTTTCTCTCCGTCGAAGATTTGTAGTTTCCCGGGGAGAAAGAGTGTCTCTCTTCTTTGTTACGGCATTGTTACAGCCAATGTAGCGTTCTTTGATTTCTCCGAGGCGAGGCAGAGCCTATAACTGTATTCTGATCAGCAGGTTAGAGTTATTCTGACGCAGCAGAAGCATCTGCGGGCAAAAAGAAAGGGCAACTCCGTGAGGAATTGCCCCTTTTCCGTCCCCTGGGGAGGGACGGGCCGCTTTTCCCCAGCCAACTAGGGCAGGTAGTCGCGGAACGAAGAAAAGACCATCATGTCGCCGCCTTTTGGCGCTAGACCGGCCGCCGTGGGCGTGTTGTTGTTGCCGGACCAAGTGTTCTTTTGCACGTACGAGAACTGCAAGCCCCACTGCAACCTGCCTCTCGGGCCATTGTAGATTTTGTGCCAGAAGCCCGCTGTGCCTTCCGTCACCATGCGAAGGTCGCCGTTGCAAGTCCCCGCTGAATTCGGCGTATTTTGGTTCGTCGGCAGGCCTTCCAGGCCGGTGCAGCCGGAATTGTTGAAGAAGGGCGAGCCATAGCCCACACCAATCGGCGCGGCGGCCGTCCCGCGATTGTATGCCGTGCGAGCGGCATATTCCCCGCCGCCGTAGAAATAAAGGTCCAACTTTGGAGTGGCGTGAATTTCGATGATGCCTTCTCCGTGCCCGGTGCGGATCGGCGCCAGGGTCCCGTCGGGCCGGGCGGTCACATCAGCAAGCTGCGCAGAACCATACCGGCCGATTCCATCGCCGTATACGCCATGGACACCGAGTTCGACTTTTTTGTTAGCGACGTATACGCGAATGTTTGCGCCAACGCCACCGCCGGTCCGCGTGTCATTGAAGGCGCCAATAACCGAAGGTGCCGTGACTGTCGGGAACCCTGGGCAAGGCGCCGCTACCGTGGCTGTCGAGCACGGATAAACGCGCGCGCGGAATGTGCTCAGGATGCCGAACACTTCGTAGTGGCCCCACTTCGGGTCGAACGCCGCTTTGAAGATGAAATCCGGAGACTTGTTGAGCGTGTAACCCGTCCCATCGGTGGCGTTAAGCAGACCGCCGCCGGCTCCGGGAGCGTTGATGAAGAAGGCTGTCGCCGCTCCGCGGCCCCCGAACGTTGTCTGCGACCCCTCGATGGAAAAGCCCAGCGAAAATTTGTTATCGAAGCTCTTCACCACCCGGAATCCAAACTGCCGTGCCCAGGTGTAACCTGCGACGTACTGGGCGTCAATGGTCATCGGCTGGATTTCTTGCCGGTTCGTCAAGCCCTTCCTATGTTCGGTCGCCAAGCTCCACATTTGTCCGCCGGACACATACCAACCTCCGGGCGTAGAAGCGGAACCCCAGATTTGGCGCTGGCGCATGCAATAGCTGTTGCTCTGCCGGTTGTTCGATGTCGCGCAGGCGCCGAGCCAGTCCAGTTCGTAATAGCCGGTCAGACTCAAGTTCTCAAGTTTGCCTTCGGCAAGGAACGTCAAACGGGATTGGCGGCCGCTCGCGTTGAACTCGGTCGTCCTGCTGAGGGGATTGTTGGCGAAAGGAATTCCCGTGAGGGGAGTGTTCACGTCCCCGCTGACGGCCCTCTGGCGCCAGACCGATTCCGCCGCCAGAAAGCCCCCCGGCGTAAGAGTGATGCCCTTAATCCGGATGGATGCAGGACCATTTTCCTCGGCCTTCTTCGCTTCCGCCTGCTCCGTCGCCACGGTGGTCCTGAGCGCCTCGTTGCTGGCCTTCAAATCGCTGACCGTGGAGTTGAGCGATACCGCCGTCGACTTCACTTCTGCCGTGGTATTCACCGCTTCCGTGGCTTTGCTGCTGGCTTCCGCGGCGCGGGCGTTTGCGGCGGCGGCAGCCTCCCGCGCTTCGTCGATCTGGCGATCCCGCTTGGCCAGCTCCTCCTTCAACTGTTGGAGCTGTTCCTGCTGCGATTGCAGAGCCTGACGCAGCTCTTCCAGTTGAGCGGCAATGGCCGCGTCAGATTTATCGGGCTGGCCTGCCTTCTTCGCCGCTTTGGGCTTAGCTTTGGCAGGCTCCGGGCCAGCGTCCTTCGGCGTATCCGCGAAAGCCATCCCGTACATCAGGAAAAACGAAAATGCGAATGCTGCTAGTTTTTTCATTGCCTCTCTCTTTGAAGCGAAATTCGACCGGGCTCCGGTAAGGATACCTATCACCCCGCGCAAAAGGTAAGGGCCGCGTCTTACAGTTGCGTCAACCAATTGTGAATATCCCGTAACAATCAGCGGCCGCACGACGCAAGCCGCTGATAGATGGAAGGTTACGAGTGCTTAGGGCTGTCGCAAGAGATACGGAGAATAGAGAGATAGGCTTCCGTCATAGAGGAGAAAAGGATTGGGAGCGGCACGCCGTTGTGAACGGAGCTTTGAGCTTTAGTGAATTCTTGACAACGTCCAAATACACGTATATGAACGGGGCGTTTTAGGTCCTTCCATGTCTAGATGAACTGGCTTTAGCCGCAATGGCGAGTCAGCAGGGGGTATCCGAGATGAGAGGGAAACGATTCGGGTCGGTGGTGTACGCGGGACTATTTTTGTTGGCAATCTTGAGTTGGTGCGAACGGGGATTCGCGCAACAGCAGGCGGAAAGCAAACCTGCCGCGAACCCACTCGTTCGAGTTCTCCAAGCCAAAGGCATTCTTACCGAGGAGGAAGTAGCGCAGATCAGCCAAGCTTCTTCCGGCAGGGATGCCGATCAACGGCTGGCCAAGCTGCTTCTAATGAAGGGTGTGATCAGCCAGGCAGACTATGACCAGACGGTCGGTGTGGCGACGGTCATGACTGCTTCCAGCACAACCACGAGCAACGTGGCCGTGATTCCGGCCGTTTATCGCGTGCCTCTCAACAATGGGGCGGATGTCGCTCCCGCCAGGACGCCGCCGCCCCCAGAACCGCAAGTAATCCCCGCGGTGGCGCCTCTGCGCGTCTTGCCGATTGACGTCCCAAAACAAGGCGGGCTGATACCCGACATCAAACTCGGCAGCGGGGCGAATATGAAGTTGTACGGGTTCTTCAAAGCCAGCGCCGTCTCCGACACGGCATCGAGTGGCGGCCCCAATTTCGGCAGCCAAGACTTTCCGCTTCCACTCATGATCGGCGGCGACACAGGACCTACGGCCGACCCGCAAGTCCATATCAAAGCACGGGC
>WNFG01002762.1_pt1 | contig 18673 bp, 19 predicted proteins | sample 5400431 | NCBI WGS metagenome assembly WNFG01 (sample SAMN13153346, study PRJNA577476) | soil metagenome | isolation source: 120 cm saprolite under Douglas fir tree site 2 hole 3 replicate 2 | place: USA:California | collected 2015-04-18 | reverse complement strand
GGACGCGGTGCTTCTGCGGTTTCTCGCCCGGCGGCAGGAGAGGCGGAGATGACCTTCGCCCATCCCTGGATGCTGCTCGGCGCGCTGGCCGCCCTGATTCCGCTCTTGATCCACTTGTTTGACCGGCGGCGTCCACGGCCGCACCCGTTTGGAGCGATTTCTTTCGTTCTGCGAAGTCAACGCCGGACCGCTTCACGGCTGCGGCTGAGGCGCCTGTTGCTCTATCTGTTGCGCACCGCGATTCTGATTGCCCTTCCGGTGGCGTTGGCCAGGCCGGAGCTGAAGCGCAACGCGCAGATAGCATCCGTCGTTCGCGGCCCGGCCGCTACATCGATCATCATCGACGCCTCGCTGTCGATGCGTTACCGGGACGGCGGAACGACCCTCTTCGAGCGTGGGCGGGAACAAGCGCGCGATGCCCTGCGCGACCTGCTCCCGGATGAGCCCGCCAACGTCGTAATCTGCGGCCCGGGAACCGGAACGCCCGCCTCGCCCTCATTCGATCGAGGGCAGCTGAGGTCGATCATCGATTCGGCCAAACCGACGTTCGGATCCGCGGACGTCAATCGATGCCTCGATTTGGCGGCCCGCTCGCTCGAGGAGAATCCGATGCCCGGCAAGCGACTGGTGCTGATCTCGGACCTGACCGCCAACGCGCTGCATTTGAGCTTGCCGCCGCCCACGCTGGAAGGACCCAACGGGGAACGGCTGGTGCCGGAGGTGGTGATTCGAGACGCCGCCGGTGGAAAGCAGTCGCTTCCCAACCGGGCGGTGGTCGACTTGAAGATCGATCCCGCCCTGCAGCTCGGTCCTCGAGCGTTTCAGTTCACCTTCACAGTACGCAACTTCTCGCCGGAACCGGTGCGCGATCTGGAAGCCTCGCTCAAGCTGATGGGGCAGGTCGTTGCCAAGGGGTTCCTGGATATTCCGGCGAATGGAGCAGCCCAAAAATCGCTCAGTTACCGCTTCACTTCAGGGGGAGTATTTCCGGGCGAGGTGGTGATCTCCGGAGACAATCTGGCGGCCGACGACCAGCGTGCGTTCATCATCAATGTCCCCAAGGAGCTTCGCGCGCTGATCGTCAATGGGCAGCCGAACACCGTTCGCTACCGGGACGAGGCCTTCTTCGTCGAGGCGGCTCTTAGCGCTCCCGGGTCCCCGGTGCGGGAGACGACCAAAGACGCCGAGGCGGCATTCCACGATTCTTTCGACCAGTACGAGCTGATCCTTCTGCTCAACGTGAGCGCCCCAGGCCCCGAAGTCTCGCAGCGATTGGTCGACTTCGTCCGTCGTGGGGGCGGCCTGTTGATCTCTTTGGGCGACCATGTCGAACCGGATCTCTACAATAAGCAATTGGCGGAGCTGCTGCCCTTGCCGCTGCGGATGGTGAAGACGGCGGTGGATGCGGAGGAGCCCGATGCGGAGAAGAAGGCCGCCAAGATAGGTAAGATCTCGGTTGACCATCCGATCTTCTCCCTGTTTACCGGACAGGCACGCGAAGGATTGATGAGCGCGCGTTTCTATCGGTACATGCTGCTCGAGCCCGCCCCGGGCGGAAGCCCCGGCAACGGCGCCCCGGTGGTGCTCGCCACCTTCGAGGACGGAGCTCCGGCGGTCGCAATTGCGCGGCGCGGGCAGGGGCGGGTGCTCCTTTACACATCGACCGTCGACCGGGATTGGAGCGACTTTCCGATCCGGACGAGCTTCCTCCCATTGATGCAGCGCTTTTCCGCCTTTCTCAGCGGCTCGCTCGAAGAGCGGGAGGACATCAAGGCCCGCGTCGGCGAGTCGATCTCGCTGTCGTCGCCCGGCCATGAAGTGGTCGGCAGCGTCCGAGCGCCTTCCGGGGCGATGGTCCCCGTTCGCGCGCTGGACGAAGGGCGGTTCCTGGTAGGACCGACCGAGGAGCCCGGAGTTCATCAAGTCCAGGATGCGGATGGGCGACCGTTGCCGGAGCTCTCCTTCGCGGCGGTTCTCGATCCATCGGAGAGCGATCTGGCGCGAATCAAGCCCGATGACCTCTCCGCCTATTTCGGCGAAGGATCGGTGAAGGATTCTGGCCCGGACAGCAAACAGCGCCGCCTTCCCTTCTGGAGCTGGCTGATCGTGGCGGCGGCGGTGGCATTCTTCTTCGAGGGAGTGTTGTTGCGAAAGTAGCCATGCCCAGCGACCTTCATCGCCAGTGCGCCCGGATGTTCATGGTTGGCTTTGCCGGCCAGGATCTGGACCCGGGCTTCGAGCAGCTGCTCGACGAGGGGATTTTCGGAGCGATTCTCTTTGCGCGGAACATCGGCACTGCGCCAGAGGTTGCTGACCTCTGCCGGCGGATCAAACAGCGCGCCTCCGCGCCGATCGCCTTGGCACTTGATCAAGAGGGCGGCCGCGTGGCTCGCCTCCGGGGCCCACCGTTCACCGCCGTTCCCGCGATGCGCGAGATTGGCTCTCGAGCAGACATCGACCTCGCGGAGCGATGCGGCCGGTTGCTCGCTTTCGAGCTTCGCGCGGTGGGCTTCGATTGGAATTTCGCACCGGTGCTGGACGTGGACACCAACCCGAAAAATCCGGTGATCGGAGATCGGGCGCTGCACAGCGAAGCTTCGCAGGTTGCCCGCCTAGGGGTGGCGCTGGCTCGCGGCCTTGAAAGCGGCGGGGTCGCGTCCTGCGGCAAGCATTTTCCGGGGCACGGGGACACCGCGAGCGATTCACATTTGACGCTGCCCCGCCTTCCCCACGACATGCAGCGTCTTCGCAGCGTCGAGCTGGTGCCGTTCCGGGCGTACGCCGAGGCCGGACTCGCGGCGCTGATGACGGCGCACGTGATGTTCGAGGCGGTAGACCCGGGGGTGCCGGCAACGATGAGCCGTCGGGCGCTCGAGGATGTCCTTCGGGGCGAACTGGGGTTCGAGGGCGTGATCGTCAGCGACGATCTGGAGATGAAGGCGATCGCCGACCACTATCCGCTGGAGGAGGCGGTTGTTCGCGGGGCGGTCGCGGGCGTCGATCTGTTTTTGGTCTGCGAACACGCTTCCTCACAACATCGCGCGATCGAGGCTCTTGTCCGGGCGGTTGAATCGGGCGACGTGTCGCGCCGCCGGATCGACGAATCCGTCCGACGGCTGGACGCTTTGGCGGCGAGGTTCGCCCACCCGGCTCAGGACTTGCTCGCGTCGCTGGGCAGCGCCGAACACCGCCGAATGTCCGAGGGGTTTCGGGGCGGGGCGGTTGGACCGGATCCAACTGCGCGGCGCAGCTGAGGTTGCCCGCCTTGACAGGAACGCAATTCGGCGCAGCTTGGCGGCCATGATCCTTGACCACTACCAACCAGAGTCCGACCTCTACGCCCTCCTCGACGTCAGTCCTGCCGCGGCGCACGAAGAGGTGAAGCGGTCGTTTTATCGAGCGATCCGCAAGGTCCACCCGGACCTCAACACCGGCAAGAGCCGCTTCACCGTCAAAACACAGCGAATCAACGAGGCGAAGATCCTTCTCAACCCGGGGCTGCGCGCCCAGTACGACCGACTTCGAGCCGAATTCCTGGCGACGAAGGGAGAGGCACCGTCGAGACCCAGACCTCGAAGAAGGCCCCGGCGCCGCGCCAGGGCGGCGTCCCCTGCGCGCCATACAAAACCGGTGGATCGGCGGACATGGAAGCGCCTGGCGATGGCTTTCTTGCACGGGCTTATCAGCGAACGCTGATCGGCGAAGTCAGCTCCTTCGCTCGAGGATGCTCAACGCGACCATCGAGTAGAGGAATCCTTGGGCGATCAGCGGCTCCTGGCGCGACAGCTCCACCAGCTGGCTCACCGGGCGCGAGCCATCGATCTTGGCCAGAAGCTCGCCCTCCCAGTTCTGGAGCTGAAGCTCGTGCAATTGATAGGCCGGCTGAAGCGAGGGCATGAGGAGATCCTGCGGCTGCAGCAGCCGGCGCAGCCGCTCGGGCTTGTAGAACTTCTTGATGCCCCGCAAGATCATCGTTGCCGGGTGCACGTCCAGCTTGATGACCTACGTAATAGAGCCGCTCGGTATCCTTGAGTAGCCCGCGCTCGATGAGCACGTCGCCGGTCCGGCGCTGAGTAGATTTGGCAGCGGCGATGATCTCCTGAAGCTGCTCGGGTTTGACCTTGCCGACCCGGGCGAGGAACTGCCCGAACCGCTCGGAGAGCAGATTGGACATCGCAAATGCGGGCTGTCCCCGGTGAAAGTAGATCACCTTCTTTACCGTGCCCCGCTGAACGCCGAGCTCGCCGGTTTGTCCGGACAGGTAGAAAGCGGTGATCAAAGAGGGGAGGTTGTCCTGGAGCTGTCCGCGCTGGTGCGGCGCGCCCGCCGCGAACTGCGCGGGTGCTGTCGTCGGTGGCGCAGCCGGCGACAGGGCTCGCCCGCTGGTGGTCGGACTGACCCGAGAAGCGGAGAAGTTCTCCCCGCGTATCTCCGCAACCAGATTGTCTCCGCCGGTGACCTTGATGACCCCGGTGAGCTCCATCGTGTTCTGGGATGGATCGTCCTCCTGGACGCTGACGTCCAGGTCCACGTCGAAGGGATCTTCGGCCACCTCGGCGATAGGCTTCTCGATTGGAAGAATCTTCCGGACCGCTTCCAGCAGCTGCTCCCCCTCAAACGGTTTTTCGAAGTACCCCACCGGGCCGAACTTGTTTCGCGCGTCGATTGCATGGCGGCCCGCCTTGAACACCCCGGTGACAAAGATCAGCGGAATCTTCGGATTGTCCTGGCGAAGTGCCTCCGCGACCTGCTGGCCCATCATGTCCGGGAGGAGGATGTCGATCACCGCCAGCTCCGGAGCTTTCAAGCGGCCGGATTCGACCCCCTGCTTCCCCCTGCTCGCCGAAATGACCTGGTAACCGGCCTGCTCGAAGAGCCGCGTCATCAGCACCAGCAGCTCCTGGTTGTCGTCCACGACGAGGATCAGCGGCATCCGAGTGGAAGAATACCAAACCTGTTTCCGCTGGCGTTGATCAGCGGGCGCCGGATTCGGAGAAAGCGGGTACCTACGCGGCGTTGACCTACATCCCCATTGCTTTCTCGGCGCTCGGATCGTACGTGAACGCTGGCTCGTTTTCACACGAGGTTTGGATGGCAGAGAAGCTCATTCCAAGGGCGACGAATTTCTCCGAGTGGTATGTGGACCTCGTCCTCAAGGCCCAACTGGCGGATTACTCCGACGTGAAGGGCTGCATGGTGATCCGGCCCAATGGATACGCGATCTGGGAGAACATGCAGCGCGTTCTGGACCGGATGTTCAAGGAAACGGGACACCGGAACGCCTATTTCCCGCTGCTCATCCCGGAGTCGTTCATCCGGAAGGAAGCGGAGCACGTTGAAGGCTTCGCTCCCCAGCTGGCGGTGGTGACCCACGCGGGTGGAAAGAAACTGGAGGAGCCCTTGGTGATTCGTCCCACCTCGGAGACGATCATCAATTCGGCATTCGCGCGCTGGATCCAGAGCTACCGCGACCTGCCAATGCTTATCAACCAGTGGGCCAATGTGATGCGTTGGGAGATGCGCACCCGGCTATTTTTGCGTACCAGCGAGTTTCTCTGGCAAGAGGGCCACACCTGCCACGAGACCGAGGAAGAGGCGCAGCGGGAGACTCTTCAGATGCTCGAGGTCTATCGTACCTTCGCTGAGCAATACATGGCGATGCCGGTGCTCGCGGGTCAGAAATCGGAGAGCGAGAAATTTGCCGGAGCGCTTCGCACCTACTCGATCGAGGCGATGATGCAGGACAAGAAGGCGCTGCAGGCGGGCACTTCTCACCACCTCGGTCAGAACTTCGCCAAGGCCTTCAACACCACCTTCCAGGGACGAGATGGGAAGCAGTCCCACGTCTGGCAGACCTCCTGGGGCGTCTCGACGCGCTTGGTTGGGGCGCTGGTAATGACCCACTCCGACGACAGCGGATTGATCGTGCCGCCCCGGCTGGCGGCGGATCACGTGGTGATCGTGGTGATCGGCAAAGGCCCGGAGGAGCGAGCGCCGATCCAGTCGCGGGCGGAAGCGCTCGCCGCCGATCTGCGAAAGGCGGGCCTGGGCGTGCTGGTGGACAACGATGAAACGAAGGGTCCCGGCTTCAAGTTCTATCAGTACGAGCTGGTGGGGGTGTGCCTGCGGATCGAGCTGGGACCGAAGGACATCGCGAAAGAGCAATGCGTCGTGGTGAGGCGGGACAATCGTCAGAAAGAGCTCGTCCCACTTGCCGGCGCGGTGACGAAGGTGAAGGAGCTGCTCGAGTCGATGCAGCAGGCGCTTTTCGCACAGGCGCAGAAGCTTCGCGACGAGAACACCTTCGAAGTGAATTCGCTTCAGGAGCTGAAGGCCAGGGCAGATGATGGATTTCTCCTCGTCCACTGGTGCGAACGGCCGGAGTGCGAAGCGAAGATCAAGGAGGAGACCGGCGCGACGAGCCGGTGCCGGCCATTCAATCTGAAGCAGGAGAAGGGCTCCTGCGTCGTCTGTGGACAGGAGTCGCCCGGCCGGATGGTCTTCGCCAAGGCGTACTAAAAGCGCCTCAGCGCGCTAATCATCATCAAGCAGGTTGCTTTCGCGAGCGAGGCGCTTGAGGTCGGCTTCAACCTGCTCGAATCGCTTCTTCACTGCAGTGGCCTTCCGGGCCAGCGCCGCTTCGTTCCTCGGTTCATCCACCCCGAGCATGACCGCGCCGATTTCACTCCAGGACATTCGCCGATCGATGCGAAGGATGAGCATTGCCTGATCTTCCGGATCCAGGCTTTGCCTCAGACGCAGCAGTTCCTGTTTCTCGTCCGATTCCAGCGGAGAGAGCGCCAGCGTCCGTCCGGTCAGCTCCTGCTTGGATTTGTCGGGTCCATCCGGCAGTGCCAGCGTTTTCCGGAAGTGGGGTTCGCGTCGCTGTCGTTGCCAAGCGGTTCGCGCCAGGGTGTAGCCCCAGGTCCGAAAGCTGCTCTCCCACCGGAAACTCGAAAGTCCGGTCCACAGATCTTCGCAAAATTGAGCGAAAACCTCGCCCGCGAGCTGCTCGTCCCTCACCACGGCCTTCAGGAATCCGAGAATTTCCGGGCCGAAACCTTCGATTGCGGCGGTCGCCGCTTCCTTCAGCTCCCCACGCTCGTGGTGCCGTCGGATTCTCTGCTCCAGCCGGGTTTCATCGCGGGCCACGGAGTCGCATGATAGCTCAGGGTTGCTGAAAAACAGGCGGCGACGACGGGTGTTCGTCCATGCGATTGTTCATCGCGATCGATTTGGGCCAGGCGGTACGCGCCCTGGTGGAAAAGGAAATCGAAAGACTTCGCGCGCTGGCCCCCAATGCCAGGTGGGTCAAAGCGGAAGGCGTCCACGTGACACTGGCGTTTCTCGGCCGGATCGAAGATGCGCGCGCGGAAGAAGTGAAGGCGATCGTCTCGGAGGTCGCCCGCCGACATCCGCCCCTGCAGCTAAAGGTCGAAGGAATCGGCGGGTTCGGCAGCTCGGCGAGGCCGCGCGTGCTCTGGGTCGGTCTGACCGGAGACGTCGAGCCGCTGGGCTCAATCAAAACGGATCTCGAAGAGAGGCTGACTCCTTTTGGCTACCAGCCTGAGAAGAGGGCGTTCAAGCCCCATCTCACGCTCGCCCGGGCGCGAATGCCCAATGGTGATTCCGCGCTCGCTCGCTGCATCCGGTCGTCCCGGATCATCTCCTTCGGCTCGGCCGAGGCGAGTCGACTGATCTTGTTTCGAAGCGACCTCTCCCCGAAGGGCGCCAAGTACACCGCCCTCTGGGAGCCACGGCTCACCGGCTGAAGGCTGACGTTTCCGAGCGCGACGAAATGAGGTAAGCAGGCCCGCCATGGCGATGCTCTCCTGCATTCATCACGTGAGCTGGCTCAAGCCCATCGATGGTGGGAAGCATCAGTGCACTTACTGTCGTGAGGTCGTCACCAAGAAGGAGATCTATCCGAAATTCGAAGACCTCGGCGTCGAGTTCCAGCAGAAATGGGACCGGCACGAGAAGGGCGAAGACGCGAAGCCTGCGGGACCGGCGCCGGGCGTGGCGTCGTAGTCAAGGGCGGGCGCGCAAACGCCGAGTCCCACCCAGGCCGATCGGCAACGCCACCAGGGCGGCGGCGATCAGGTTTCCCCGGCCAGCGGCGTAGCCAACCCAGTACGAAAACCACCACCGTTGCCGCGCAGGCGAAGGACCGCAGCTGGAAGCGCTGGAATTGTGGCCCTCGCGAGGGCGGAGGCGGCGGAATTATGGCTCGGGCCATCAAGGCGAGGTGGGCGTTGGGAATTCTGATGGCCCGGGCCATCAGGCCGAGGTGGGGGTCGGAGCGAGGTCGAGTTGTGCGCGCCCTCGCCCGGCCCATCAAAAAACCACGACCGGCACTGGGGCAATGCTGTTACTCGCCGAGGTACGCCTTTCGCACCTCGGGGCTTGCGAGGAGCTCGCGACCCGGCCCGGACATGAACACCTCACCGGTTTCCAGGACATAGCCGTAGTGAGCCAGGGAGAGGGCGAGATGTGCGTTCTGCTCGACGAGAAGAATGGATACCCCCCGCTGATTCACTTCGCGAAGCGTGCGGAAAATCGTCTCCACCAGCTGCGGCGCCAGTCCGAGCGACGGCTCGTCGAGGAGCAGAAGCTTGGGCCGGCTCATCAAGGATCGGGAGATGGCCAGCATCTGTTGCTCTCCCCCCGAAAGTGTGGCGCACAACTGCTTGCGCCGCTCGCGCAGCACCGGGAAGAGCTTGAAGCAATACTCAGTATCCTCCCTGATTCCGGCCTGGTCCTTTCGAAGATAGGCCCCCAGCTCAAGGTTCTCCTCGACCGAGAGATTGAGGAAAATGCCCCGTCCCTCGGGCGCATGGGCCATCCCCTTGGGAACCAACAGATGGGCCTTGATGCCGGTGATGTCCTCGGCATCGAGCCGAATCTTTCCCGCAGTCGGGCGGAGCATCCCGCTCACTGCGCGCAGAGTGCTCGATTTGCCGGCACCGTTGGCGCCGATCAACGCCACTACCTCTCCCTTGCCCACCGAAAGCGTCACCCCGCGAAGCGCCAGGATGGCGCCGTAGGCGACATGCAGTCCCTCCACGTCGAGCAGCTTGTCCCGCGCCTCGCGCTTTCCAAGCGTCTTGTGCCCTGGATTACTCACAACCGTCACTGCCGGATATCCTCCGAAAGACTGGGGCGAGGGTCATTGCAGGTTTTTGGCGGCGACGGTGGTCTGCGCTTCCAGGTACGAATCTCCAAGGTAGGCCTCCACCACCTTCCGATTTTTTCGCACCTGTTCCGGCGACCCGACCGCGATCGTCTCTCCGTGATCGAGCACGGTGATTTCCTCGCAGATCCCCATCACCAGCTTCATGTCGTGCTCGATCAACAGGATGCCGAGTGAGAACTGATCCCGAAGTTGCCGGATCAACGCCATCAGATCGGCTTTCTCACGGGTGTTCATACCCGCCGCCGGCTCATCGAGCAGAAGCACGCGGGGACGCGTCCCCAGCGCTCGCGCGATCTCAAGCCGGCGCTGTTCGCCGTAGGGGAGGTTTCTCGCTTCCTCGAATCGCCGCTGGGAAAGGCCCATCACCTCCAGCAACTCCTCGGCGCGCAGGCGGATCTCCTCTTCTTCGCGCTGAAAACCCGGGCTTAGGAGCAGCGCTCGCCACCAGTCGCGGTAGTTGCTCATCGCTTCGAGCAGGTTCGCGCCGACCTTCCCGAGCGCTCCAGTTTTTCGAAGCTCGATCAGCCGATTCTGATCCACGTGGGCAGATGCCGCGCGACACGCGACGCGCACATTGTCGAGCGCGCTCAGCGCACGGAACAGGCGGATGTTCTGGAAAGTTCGCGCCAGGCCGAGGTGGTTGATTTCGTGAGGCATCCAGCCGTTTACCTGTTGGCTCCCCACCGAGACGCACCCGGCGCTGGGCGCGTAAACGCCGGTCAACACGTTGAAGGCGGTCGTCTTCCCCGCGCCGTTCGGACCGATCAGTCCCTTCAAATCCCCCTTGCAGATCTCGAGATTGAATTTGGAGAGTGCCTTGAGGCCCCCGAAGTGGATGCTTACGTCTTCGGTCTTGAGGAGCGATTCCCTCATGTAGCGATGCTCTTTCGGCGCCGCTGGATCCAGCGGGGCAACACGTCCCAGATCTCCCGACTTCCAAACAGCCCCTGAGGCCTGAGGAGCATCAGCGCCACGAGCAAAATTCCGTAGATCGGCATCCGGATCTGATCCACCTTCTGTGCCAGCGATGCCTGGCCCCCGCTCAGCGTGATGAAGGCGCTGCGCATCGCCTCGGGCAAAAGCGTGAGCACCACCGCGGCGAGGATTGCCCCGGTCGTCGACCCAAGGCCCCCCGCCACCACCATCACCACCACCTCGATCGATTTGACGAAGGTGAAGGAGCCGGGGTTGATGATGGGCACGAAATGCGCGAACAGTCCCCCGGCGATCCCGGCGAAGAAAGACGAAATCACGAAGGCCCGGACCTTGTAGCCGGTGGTGTTCACCCCCATCGCTTCCGCCGCGACCTCGTCCTCGCGGATGGCCCAAAGCGAGCGGCCATGGGTCGATGCCGCGATTCGCCGGGCCACCAAAACAGTGAGAAAGACCCAGAAGTACACCATGAAAAAGGTACCCCGCTGAGGAATACCGGAAAGGCCAAGGGCGCGCCCGAAGGCCTCGGTGTTTTGTACGATCACCCGGATGATCTCGCCGAATCCCAGCGTGACGATCGCCAGATAGTCGCCTCTGAGCCTTAGCGAGGGAAGCCCAACGATGAAGCCGCAGAGGGCGGCGAAGCTTCCGCCGATCAAGAGCGCGGCGACGAAGATCAATTGATCCGAGGCGGCGATAGGCAGCAGGGAGATGGCCAGGTTCTTCGTCTCCAGCGAGAACTTGCCGGAGACATAGGCCCCCACCGCCATGAAACCGGCGTGACCGATTGAGAACTGGCCGGTCATCCCGTTGACGATGTTGAGTGAGACCGCGAGGATGATGTTCACCCCCACGATCGAAGCCAGGTAGACGAGGAAGGGTGCCTGGCTCACCGCGACCTGAAGGGCGGCGAGCACCGGGATCGCAATCAGGAACGGGGCCAAGCCCCGCAAGCCCCGCGGCAACCCCGTGCTGACCGGGAAGGCCGCCGATTCCATCAAACCTTCTCCGCTGCGACTCGGCCGAACAGACCTGCGGGTCGAACCAGAAGAATGATGATCAGAAAGCCGAATGCCACCGCATCTCGCCAGCTCGAAGCGGTGTAGCCGACCACGAACTCCTCCACCAGACCGAGAAGCAGCGCCCCGACCACCGCCCCGGGGACGTGGCCGATGCCGCCGATCACTGCAGCGACGAACGCCTTGAGCCCGACGTAGAGGCCCATCAGCGGCTGGATGGCGGTGTCTTTGATCGCGTAAAGGATACCTGCCCCAGCGGCAAGCGCAGAGCCGAGCATGAACGTCCCGGCGATGATCCGATCGGTGGGAATTCCCATCAATGCGGCAATCCGGTGGTCGAAGGAGACCGCGCGCATGGCCCTGCCGAATCGCGTCTTGAAGACCAGGAATTGAAGGATGAGCATCAGCGACAGGGCAATCAGGAGCGAGATTACCTGCCAGTTCCAGATCACCACGTCCCTGTCCCCGATCACGAACCACTCCGTCGCCCTGATGATCTCCGGGAATGCCCTGGGCGACGCGCCGGGGAGCGGTCCGAAGTCGAGTTGGAACCCGTACTCAAGGGTAAAAGAGATCCCGATCGCAGTGATCAGCGAGGTGAGCCGTGGCTTCTCACGCAGCGGCCGATAGGCGAACCGTTCGATCGCCAGGCCCAGCAGTGCGCACCCCACCATCGCGGCGAGAAAAATCAGGAGCACTCCACCGAACGAGCTTTGCGCCGGACGGTCGAGCTTCTGCGCGGTGGCGTATCCGAGGTAAGCTCCGACCATCATCACATCGCCGTGGGCGAAGTTGATCAGCTTCAGCACGCCGTAGACCATGGTGTAGCCCAAGGCGACGAGCGCGTAGATGGTGCCGGTGGCCAGGCCATTGACGAGGTGCTGAAGAAGGTCTGCCATTTACGGCGCGGTGGTCGTAATGTACTTCAGCTTGCCTTCCACCACCTCGAGCACCACCGCCGGCTTCACCGCATTGCGATTCTCATCGAGGCTGATCGACCCGGTCACTCCGGGAAAATCCTTTGTCTGGGCGATCGCGTCGCGAATCGCCGAGCCGGAAAGGTCAGGCGCTTTTTTCATCGCCGCGATCGCCACCCGCGCCGCATCGTAGCCGAGGCCGGCGAGTGAATCCGGGACGGTGCCATAGGCCGCCTTGTACTCGGCGATGAACTTCTGGACCGTCGGCGATGGATTGTCCGGCGAGTAATGGTCCGAAAAATAGCTCCCGTCGATCGCACGTCCGCCCAGCTCGAACAGCTTTGCCGATTGCCAGCCGTCCCCGCCCAGCAGCGGAACCTTGGTCGGGATTCCGAGCTCGCGCGCCTGTCGGGCGATGATCCCGACGTCGTTGTAGTAGCCGGGCACGTAGATCGCCTCTGGCTTTTGGCTCTTGATCGCGGTGAGCTGGGCGCGAAAATCGCTGTCGCCCTTGGCGTAGGCTTCGGTAGAGATGATCTTCCCGCCCATCTCGGTAAACTTGCGGGTGAAGAACTCGGTCAACCCCAGCGAGTAGTCGCTCTTCTGATCCTTGAGCACCGCGGCTCGGCTGATCTTCAAATGATCATGAGCGAACCTGGCCATCACGAATCCCTGAAAGGGATCGATAAAGCAGACCCGGAAAATGTAATTTCCGACCAAGGTGACCTTGGGATTCGTCGATGAGGGGGAGATCATCGGTACGCCCGCAGCCTGGGCGATGGGCGCCATCGCCAGGGAATTGGTGGACGCGACTTCGCCGAGGATGACCTTGACCCGGTCCTGATTGATCAGCCGCGTCGCCGCGTTGGCGGCCTCTTCCGGCTTGCTCTGATCGTCGTAGACGCGAACCGCAACCTTCTTTCCTTTCACGCCGCCGCTGTCGTTCGTCTGATTGAGCGCCAGCTCGATTCCATTGCGGGTGGAGATTCCGAAGGAGGCCTCGGCACCGGTGAGCGATCCCACTTCACCCAGAAGAATGACGTCCGACGTTCCAGGCGCGGCCCCTCCGGTCTCCGCCGGCGGCGCGGCGTGCGGTTGCCCCGGAGTCGCCGTCGATGCTCCAGGGCCGGTGGGAGCGGCAGTTGCTGGGCTTTGCCCGGATCTGGGTGCCTCCTCGGCCTTGCGTTCACACCCCGATGCAAGAAGCGCGAACAAACCCAGCAGCATCAATGAATTCCGCCACATCGGAGCCCTCCCAGGGATTGGCCGGTCTTCTATGAGGGATCGGCGGAGTGGGTCAAGGACTCCTTGGGGGCGCGGTTGCCCGTTTTTCCAATTCTCCCAGGTACGCCTCCAGCTCCCGCTCCTCGCGGCCAACCTCGAAGCCCATTCCTCGCGCCCCGTCCAGGATCGCCAGGCAGGTCATCAAAAGGGCGGTGGTTGCTTGAGTGAGCTCCCGGTCGGAGTGCCCGAAAAGCTCGTGCTTGAGGCGACCGAGCAGCGTCGCGTAGTCGCGAAAGCAGACCACCGCCGGTATTTCGTCGAGGGCGCCGGTATTGCCGAGGTCGGGAGCAAACGCAATTCCCACGTCGGCCAACGCCATTTCGCGCCCGTCATCGTAGGTGAGCACGAGGTAGGGAGCGTCCGTCCCCTTTCTTGCCCGCGGCTGGACAGAAACCAGGCTCTTCAGGGCGAGGGGAACCGTTTTCCCGGAAAAGACGTCCATCAGCGACTCGCCGGGCTCGTCAAACAGCACCGCGACGGGCTGTTGCGCGCAGAAGCTGCGAATGGCATCCAACTGGCGAGTGCGCGCCGACTCTTCCATCATCGGCACAATCTACAGCCACCCGAGTCGCAATGCCGTCGGATTGTGGCCCGTTCAAGGCCTATCTGTCATCGCAACGGCGGAACCCCGCCCGCGAGCGCAGTGAGAAAAGGGTCAACTTCGAGGCGACCGCGAGGCGCTACGCCGGCGCCTTCTGCTGGTCCAGGTAGATGGCATCCGCGATCCGGTACGCCGAACCCTCCAGTCGTTGAATGGCTTCCTTGATCGGCGCGGGTTCGATCCCCGGCAATACCTTCTTCAGCGCTTCAACGTCGCGAAGAATCTCATCCCGCTCGGCGGGTTTGAGCAGGTGAGCGTACTCCTCGACCGAACGCTCGGTGGTGTAGATCAGGCCTTCCGCGCCGTTTTTGAGGTCGGCCAGCTCGCGCTTTCTCTTGTCCTGGTTCTCATTTGCCTGCGCGTCCGTCACCATCTTCTGGATCTCCTGCTCGCTCAGGCCGGAGTTGCTGATCACCCTCACCGCCTGCGATTTGCCGGTTCCGAGATCCTTCGCCGAGACATGGACGATTCCGTTCGCATCGATGTCGAACGACACCTCGATCTGCGGCACGCCTCGAGGGGCAGGGGGGATTCCCACCAGCTCGAACCGGGCGAGGGTCCGGTTGTCGACCGCCATCTCCCGCTCGCCCTGGAGCACGTGGACGTTCACCAGCGGCTGGTTGTCCACCGCGGTGGAAAATACCTGTGCTTTCTTGCAAGGGATGGTGGTGTTCTTGTCGATGATTTTGGTGAAGACCCCTCCCGCCGTTTCGACGCCGAGCGAGAGCGGGGTGACATCGAGCAGAAGGACGTCCTTGACCTCCCCCTTGAGGACGCCGCCTTGGATCGCCGCGCCCACTGCCACCACCTCGTCGGGATTGATGCCTTTGTGTGGCTCGCGGCCGAAGAATTCCTTCACCACCGCCTGGATCCTCGGCATCCGCGTCATCCCGCCGACCAGGAGTACCTGGTTGAGCTGCTGAGGCGTCAGCCCTGCGTCCTTGAGGGCAATTCGGCACGGCTCGATGGTCCGATCGACCAGGTCTTTCACCAGCGATTCAAATTTTGCGCGGTCGATACTTTCGGTCAGATGCTTGGGACCGCTGGCGTCGGCGGTGATGAAGGGCAGGTTGATGTCTGTCTCAGTGGCCGAGGACAGCTCGTGCTTTGCGCGCTCGGATGCCTCTTTGAGCCGCTGCAGCGCCATCCGATCCTTGCGCAGGTCAATCTTCATCGCCTTTTGGAAGTTGTCCGCGAGGTAATCCATCAGTCGTTGATCGAAATCCTCTCCCCCCAGGAAGGTGTCGCCGTTGGTCGATTTGACCTCGAACACTCCGGCGGTGAGCTCGAGCACCGAAATATCGAAGGTGCCGCCGCCGAGATCGAAGACCGCCACCTTTTCGGTTTTTCCTTCCTGCTGCTTGTCGAGGCCGTAGGCGAGCGCCGCTGCGGTAGGTTCGTTGATGATTCGCAGCACGTTCAACCCGGCGATCCGCCCCGCATCCTTGGTTGCCTGGCGCTGGCTGTCATTGAAATAGGCGGGTACGGTCACTACCGCCTCGGTCACCGGCTCGCCGAGATAGTCTTCGGCAGTTTGCTTCATCTTCATCAACACCATCGCCGAGATCTCGGAAGGGCTGTACGCTTTACCGCGCACATCGACCCAGGCGTCGCCGTTCGGTGCGGCGATGACCTTGAACGGTGTCACGGCGAGAGCCTTCTTCGTTTCCGGCGTATCGAACTTACGACCGATCAACCGCTTCACCGCGAAGACGGTATTTTCCGGATTGGTGACCGCTTGGCGCTTGGCGATCTGCCCGACGAGACGCTCGCCGCTGTCGGTGAAGGCGAGCATTGACGGCGTCGTACGGCTACCCTCGCTGTTTGGGATCACCACCGGCTCGCCACTCTCCATCACGGCGACGCAGGAGTTGGTGGTACCCAGGTCAATCCCGATGACTTTGCTCATCCCACATCTCCCGGACTACGGCTTTTGCTCGCGGGTTCCTTCCTCTTGAGCGTTGGACGGCTTCCCTGTCTCCTGCGTCGCGGCTGGCGGCTCGACTGTCCCGGCGGTCGGTGGCTTGGAGACGATCACCAACGCTGGACGGAGCAACCGGTCATTGAGAGTGTATCCGTGCAGCAATTCCGAGAGCACCTGGTTTGGAGGAAGATCCGCGCTCGCCACTTGCTGGATCGCTTCGTGGATGTTCGGGTCGAACGGATGTCCCACCGCCGGAATCGGGCGCACGCCATGCTTGGCAAGCGCGCCTTCGAAGAGCTTGCGCGTCATCGAAACCCCCTGCATCAGGCTGGCAAAATCCGGGGAGCTGTTTCCGTGATCGAGCGCTCGATCGAGGTTGTCCAGAACAGGTAGAAAATCCGAAAGGATCTTCTCCATCCCGAACTTCTGCACCTGCTCTTTTTCTTTCTGCGCGCGCTTCCGGTAGTTCTCGAGATCCGCGACCGAACGAAGCATCCGCTCGTGAACCTCTTGCAACCGGGACATCGTCTCTCTCCCTTTCTCCTGGGAGAGTTTGAGCTGATCCCGAAGCTCGTCGACTTCACCTGATGTCTGGGTGGCGGCCGCATCCGCGTTTAGAGCAGAGACCGGCCCTGCCGCAGGATCTTTGTGCTCGGCGGAAAGGGCACTCTTCACGCTCTCGAGCGCTTCGTCGATGACTTTCCGGCTGATGTCTGCCGAGAACTTGCCTTTTTCTGGCTCGGACACTCCAACAACTATGTCACGGAGAGCTGTAGACGACCAATGCGCCGGGAAGGCTATTTCTTCTTACCGATCGTCTTGGGGGTGTGGCTTGTTCGCGGTTTTCGTGCGCCGGATCGCTTACCCTGGCCCACCGTCTTGTGACCTTGGCGACGAGGAGCGGCGCGCACTCGGGGTGATGTGGTAGGCCCTGCTTTTGAGCTCCCATCCTGGGGCGAAGGGGGGTGAGTCGGGGCGGCCGGACTCTGGACTCGCTGCGTGAAGGCGGTTTCGGCCTTCTTGACTGCCGTCTCCACCATCTCCGCCGCCTCCTCGGCTGTCTGCTTGGCCCAGGTGCCGAACTCTCGCAGGGTTTCCTTCACTTTCCGCTGCTTGGCGGGGTCTCGAACCTCCTCGACCAGACGCTGCGTTTCCGCCTTGATGTCCTCCCCTGTCCGCTTGAGGAAATCCAGTAGACGCTTGTCCCATTCTTTCTCGTTCATGACGCTCTCCGCAATGCCGCTCGAGTGACGATTGCCGTGCATCTACTGCTTCCACGGTGCCCGAAGCAAGGCGTGGATACCAACGCCGCTCTTGGCGATTGATTGCTTTCGCAAAGTAGCCGGGCGCTTCACCCAGGCTTGGGCCGGCCAAGGCGATAACAAGCGAGCGCTTCCGCCTGGACCTCTTTCACCGGTACGCGATGTTGGCGCGCGAGTTGGCGGCAGTCCTCGAATTCTGGTTGCGCGTTTACGACTGCACTGCCCCGCAAGCCCAATTTGATCCGCACCCGACCATACCGCGTCTCCACCTCCTCGAAACGGCGATCGAGCTCAATTCGCTCGACTGGGTAGGAACGAATGCCGAGCGTGGTCGAGCCGGTGAGCAGCACCTCGGCGATGACATCCTTGCGGTTGGCGGACACGACCGCAGCCAGCAGATGCCCGGGTCGGCCCTTCTTCATCGTCGCCGGCAAGACGAAGGCGTCCAACGCTCCGCGCTCGATGAGCTCTTCCACCAGGGCGCCTAGAATCTGCGGGCTGCAATCGTCGAGGTTGGCTTCGATCACGTAGACGGCTGATGGGGGATTGACCACGGCGCGCCCCAGCGATGCGCGAAGGACATTGGGGCGGTCGGCGAAGTCCTTTGTCCCCAGGCCGTAACCCACGCCCTCGACGGTGAGCGGGGGCGGCGCTTCCATTCTGCAGAGCGCCTTCAACAGGGCCGCCCCGGTGGGAGTGGTGAGCTCGCCGACCCCTTCGAAGCGGACCGGCAGGTCGCGAAGGATCTCCAGCGTCGCGGGCGCTGGGATAGGGATGGAGCCATGGGCGGATCGACCCATGCCGCTTCCCAGCGGCGGCGGGGCTGCATACACCTCGGGATCTCCGAGGAGCTCCAGCACCATCGCCGCGCCGCAGATATCGACGATCGAATCGATCGCCCCCACTTCGTGGAAGTGGACCTGTTCCAGAGGAACGGAATGAATTTTCGCCTCTGCCTCACCGATGACGTGAAAGACGCGACGCGCCCTGTCTTTGGCCCTCGCTGGAATGCCGGACGCCTTCTCGATCATCGCAAGTATCTCGGTCAGCGTTCGTTCGCCGGTGGCCCCCGGTGCGAGCTCCACATCGAGGCGGGTGCCGCTGATCGAGTGCCGGACATCCTTGCGCACCGAGAACCTCCAGCCGGGAAGGTTCAGGCCGCCCAGTGCCCGCGCGATCTCGTCGGCCGAGATGCCGAGATCGATTCCCGCGGCGAGGAACATGTCTCCGGCAATCCCGCCGATCGGTTCGAGGTAGAGAATCTTCCGGGAGGTCATCTCCGGCGCCCTCGCCGCGAGATGAGTGCGGCATAGAACCCGGCGCCGAAGCCATTGTCGATGTTCATCGTGGCGACATTGGGCGCACAAGAGTTCAGCATCGCAAGAAGCGCCGAGAGCCCTTTGAAATTTGCCCCATAACCGATCGAGGTGGGTACCGCCACCACGGGAATGCCGACCAAACCTCCAACTGCGGATGCAAGCGCGCCTTCCATTCCCGCCACCACCACCGCCGCGTCCGCTTCCTGGATTTCCGCCCG
>WNFG01001648.1_pt1 | contig 18679 bp, 16 predicted proteins | sample 5400431 | NCBI WGS metagenome assembly WNFG01 (sample SAMN13153346, study PRJNA577476) | soil metagenome | isolation source: 120 cm saprolite under Douglas fir tree site 2 hole 3 replicate 2 | place: USA:California | collected 2015-04-18 | reverse complement strand
CCGACGAAGAGGGTGGCTGCTCCCCAGCCTGCCATGTGGACCGCGAGATCGTACACGAAAGTCCGGATCGACGGAGCATCGCCGAGGATGTCCCGCATTGCCTTGAAGCTGTCGATGACGACGATGGCCGGCTCCTCTTGCTCGACCCGGCTGGTGATCGCCTGGAGGGCGGCGTCGGCGTCCCGGCCCCGGACCAGTGAGCCGAGGTCCGAGAAGACGAGTTCTTTGCCGATCAGGCGCTCGTCGAAGAAAGCGAACTGCTGCATGTACTGGATGAGCTTCAGCGACGGCTCCGAGAGCGTCGTGAAGTAGAGGCCTTTCTTGCCCTGCCGCGCCAGATGGAAAAGGACTTGCAAGGCGAACAACGTCTTGCCCGCGCCGGGCTCCCCGGAGATTATGCTGAGCGATCTGACCGGCAGCCCGCCTCCGAGGATGCGATCGAAGGCGGCGCTTCCGGTCGAGAGGCGCTCCAATGGGGATGGCGTCGAGCTCACTTTCGTTCCTCCTGCAGCGCGAAGAGGTCCCGCTCTCGAAGCTCCAGAATCTGCTCCAGGTGCCGGATGACGATCTGGCCGGTCATCTCGACCAGGAGCGGTCCGAAGTTCACCAACGAGCTCGCAAAGTGCAAGCGGCGTGCCTTCGGACTTGTCGTTCCAGGCGGGCGGACACGTGTAGCGGTAGATGAAGCCGTCACGCTGCTGACCAGCCCGGCGAGCTCCGGGCTGCGGGTTGCGACCCTGGATGCCTCGGCCGCGAGTCCACGCCCGCTCCTTCTATGGAGAGACAGTCGCCCACTCTCGAAGCTCGGGAACTCGCTCGAGACCGCGGAGAACGACCTGGCCCGTCAGTTCCACGAGCAGCGGCCGGAGCTCGTCGAGAAGATCGCGCAGTGCGACCGGCGGGCCTTCGGCTCGGTCGAACGAGCGCGGGACCACGTAACCGTATTCCCGGTCCACGCGCGCGATGGCGAGCTCGCCGAGCTCCGGGCTGCGGGGCAGCGCGCGGCGCACGGCCCGACCCACAATCGTGGCCGTGGCCGAAGTGCCGAGGAGGTCGACGAGCGCGTCCCACAGCACCCCGAAAAGGGCGGTGCCGGAAAGCTTGGCTCCGGCATCGCCGCTCGATTGTCCGCTCCTTGGCATGCTGGACTCATCTGACTTCTCGCGGGACCTAAGGCCAAGTCCCCAGACCTGAGTCGTATTCTATCTCAGTCAGCGCGCTTCCGCATCTCCGCGGGCAAGTCTGCGTGTTCCCTGCGCTACGCGTTCCGCTTCCAGTCGGCCGCGCTGCCCAACCTACCCCCCTACGGTTTTGTAATGACGTTGTTGTCTAATGCGACCATGGTCTGTGCCAACGCCCTGCCGTTCATCTTTGCGCCCGTCTTCAGCGTGATCGCCGTTTGACACAAAATAATTCCCATGAACTGAGAGGTCGTTCCAATCGTCACTTGGCCGCTGACCTGCCAGAAGATGTTCTTGGCCTGCGCGCCACCGCTTAGGATGATATTCTTGGCGGCGCTCATGGTAAGGTCTTTCGTGATCTGGAAGATCCAGACATCATTTGCTGCGCCCGAGATGGTGACATCCGTTGGTATCGTGACGGTGGTCGTCCACTTGTAGAGGCCGGGGACGAGAGTTAGCCCGCCAATGGTTCCGGCGCCAAGCTCACTGAAATTAGGCGTCGTTCGTCCGGCGGCGTCAGTGTACGCGGTCTGCATCTTGCCGATGGCGGCGGTCAGATTGGATGGAGTTGGAACCGCATAGTCGGCTGCGTATATATTTCCGGTCACCTGAGCTGATGTCGAAGATGCACCTCCTGCCGGCAGTACCAATGAAAATCCAGATATGAAACTCGCAGCGGCTGGACTCAATCCAATATCTCCAGTCACTGCGGAAGTCGGAACGTTTGTAATTCCCGTTTTTGCGAGAATGACATAATTGCCGGCCGCTCCAAGGTCTCCGGCCGCTCCAAGGTCTACTGGTGCTGGACCCGCTCCGGATGGGTTTCCGCCACCTCCACCGCTGCCACCACAGCCGACCGCAAAAACGACGATGAGTGCTGCCGTGAGCCGCACAGCGTTTGTCATCGTTGAATCGCCCTTGTATTTCAACATGTCAGTGCCTCCGAGGGATGGTGCCTGGGTTACTACGCCAGGGCGAGCCCTGGCGCAGTGTTCTCCGGCCGTTGCGTGACGATGATTTCTCTCAATCCCTCTCCTGTTCACCATCGTCATCGTCGTCATCGCATTCGTTGCCGTGGTGTTTCTTGTGGTCCCTATCGTTGTCCCTATCCTCTTCTCTGCACTTGCACTTGCAGCACTTCTTACCCCCGCCGCCGAACGTGCAAGCGGTGACGGCGGTGCCGGTGATCGTCACCGCGGCTTTCGCGAAGGCATCACCGTTGAAGGTTCCACGGGTGAGGGTGATGGCCGCACCCGCGAGAATCGTTCCCACGAACTTCGAATCCGTCATCGTCGCGGCTTGGGCGACCCACCAGAACACACTGTTGCATGGCGGCGGGGTACCGCTTGGCGTGACCACCGAGAAGTTGGTGCCCGTCAGGGCGCCGGTCCCGAGGGTCCCGATCTTGAAGATCCAGGGTCCGTTCCCGTTGAGCGTCAAATTGCCGCCCGTCGACGTCGCCGCTGCGTCGAAACAATAAACCCCAGGTGAAAGCGTCAAGCCGTCGAGGGTCGTCAAGGTGCGGTCGCACGGCAGCGCCTTGAACTTGTCGTAGGCCACGAGGAAGTCGTCGTGGGCCTTGGTCGCGAGCACGTTCCCGGCGTTGATCGTTCCCGTCACCGGGCAGCTCGTCTGCGTGATGGCGGTGCCGGGGGACACGCCCACGTTTCCGGTGATGGTGGCGTTGGTGCAGGTCACCGCCGTGCCGGCCAGAACCGCGAAGTTCCCCGCCGTGCCGAGCGAGGGCACGGACGATGCGCCGCCGCTCCGCACCTCCTGCGAGGTCTGGGCCGCGATGGACGAGGACGCGGTGGACGAGGACGCGGTGGACGAGGACGCGGTGGACGAGGATCCGCACGCGAGAAGAGATGCGGCGAGCGGGACGAGGAGAGCGAGCCGTGCGTTGAGTGCGACCATTTGCGTGCTCCAGGGCCAGAGTTTGACTCCATCCATTCCTACTGCACGCGCCGTACCAACCTGCGGGATCAGCAACGTTGATCTGGCCCATGGTCGCCGCTTATTTCTGACATGCCTCGGCTGCACAGGTGAACTCGCGCCAGGCGCTCTCGAGGCCCATCTTGATGACGGCGACGCGCTCCCTGTCGGCCGTGCGCAATTCGCGGAAGAGCCCGATGAGGGCCGCCATCTCATCGAACTCCTCGACCTGGTCGTGCCTCAGAGTGGCCTTCCAGTCACCTAGCTGCGCTTCGATCCGGGCGAGGCTCGCATCGAGAGACATGGAGCTAAGCAGGCCGCGCCGCCGAACTCGAATCGCTGCGACTGCGACTTGTGCATCGAAAGGGCCCCACTCGGCTCGAGCTTCAGGTCGAGGTCGACGGCCCGCGCCGCAAAGGGGCAGGCGATTAAGGCGAACATGAAAAGAAGGAACCGCTTCGGGGACGGACAATCCCGTGCACACGACATGGTGTGCTTTCCGCATGGCGAGCCGAGTCGGAAACGAGATTGACCTCCAAGCCGGAGGGCGACCGCACGCCTGCTATCGGTTCAGTACGCATGGGCCGTGCCACGCCCCCGATTGGCTCGAGGGGCGCGGACGTCCGATCGAGCGGACCTTCGGATCCGCCGGAGCGTCTTCGGACGCTCGCCGAACGTTCGCCGTTCATCGAGTTAGAGGCGTCGCCGTCTCGCTCGCGGGGACGCTGGAGTTGTTCGCGAACCGTTCGCGAACGTTTGAGTTGCATCGTTGAGGCGTTGGATGTATTAGCAGGCACACGCCCGCCGCCGTCGATCGGAAGAGCAGTCGACCACTCCGGACGCGGGGAGACCACAATGGGCGAGGCAACCGCAACGCACGCTGGCGTGTCGTCGGACGGTACTGCGATCGAGCCGACGCTCGTACTGACTTTCTTCGGGCACGGAAACGGCGGAACACAGCGGCGCCGCATTCCGCGGGACGGGCTTCTCCTCGGCCGCGACGCGGTGGTCTTCGACGATGCCTTCGACGACTCGCGCATGTCGGCCCGCCACGCCGAGGTACGCATCGAGGCGGGCCGCGTTCTCATCCGCGACCTCGGCAGCGAGATCGGAACGCGCCTCAACGGGCAGCTTCTCGTCGGCGAGCGTGCGCTCGAGCCGGGCGACGTCCTCCGCCTGGGAGACACGCTGCTCGTGTACGCGCCTTCCTCCCCGAGCAGCGCCATCGCCGAGCCGGAGTTGGTCGGCACCAGCGCCACCATGGTCGCCGTCCGCCGCAGCGTCGACGCGGTCGCCGCCCGCAAGCACACGGTGGTGGTCACCGGCGAGACGGGCACCGGCAAGGAAGTGGTCGCGCGCCTCGTGCACCAGCGCAGCGGGCGCGTGGGCCCGTTCGTCGCCGTCAACTGCGGCACCTTCACCGAGGGCCTGTTCGCGAGCGATCTGTTCGGCCACGTGCGCGGCGCCTTCACCGGTGCGGTGTCCGAGGAGCAGGGCCTCTTCCGCGCCGCGCGCGGTGGGACGCTCCTGCTCGACGAGGTGGCCGAGATCCCGCTGGCTCTGCAGGCGAACCTTTTGCGCGCGCTCGAAATGCACGAGGTGCGCCCGGTGGGGGGCACGCGCGACATCGCTACCGATGTCCGCGTAATCGCGACCAGCAATCGCGAGTTGATCGACCTGGTGCAAGCAGGGCGCTTCCGCTCCGACCTCTACTCGCGGCTGGCCCAGTGGACTATTCGCTTGCCGCCGCTGCGCGAGCGGCGCGAGGACATCCCTGCGCTCACCAGCCACTTGCTCGCGCGCTGCGATGGCCTGGGCCGCAAGCTGACGCCCGACCTCGCCGAGGCGCTGCTGGTGCACGACTGGCCCCTGAACGTGCGCGGGCTGCTCACCGTACTCTCGGTCGCGGTCGTCTCGGCGCCGGTGGACGAACCGCTCTCGCTCGGGCCCGAGGTGCGCCTCGCGCTCTGGACGACTCGCAGCTTGGTGGCCGGCCCCGAGAAGAGCGAGCCGGCGGTCCTCGACAAGGCGGACCTGACGCGGCTGATGGAGCGCTTCCACGGCAAGGTGGCCGCGTCGGCCCGCTACCTCGGAATCACGCGGCCAAGGCTGTACCGGCTGCTCTGGACGCAGGGCATCAAGCCGGTGCGGTTTCGCATCGCCTAGTCCGACGCGCTGTTCCGCCCCGCCAGGAACCACGTCTTCAGCTCGCCCTTGCCTTCGACTTCGAGAGCGCCGCGCTCCTCGAGAAGAAACGGCTCGCGCAAGAGCCGCTGCGTGCTCTGCGAGACTTGCACGCGTCCGGCCACGCCGTGGGATTCCATCCGGCTGGCGGTGTTCACAGCGTCACCCCACACATCGTAGAGGAACAGGCGCCTGCCGATGACGCCGGCCACCACATTGCCAGTGTTGATGCCGATGCGCGCTTGCAGCGTGGAGGCGGTGCGCTCGTTGAAGCGGTCCAGCGCTTCGATCATGTCGAGCGAAAGATGCGCCGCACGCGCGGCGTGATCGACCGAGGGCACGGGCACGCCGGAGGCGGCCATGTACGAATTCCCGAGTGTCTTGATCTTCTTGAGGCCGCGCTCGTTGGCGAGGCCGTCGAAGAGGCTGAAGATCTCATCGAGGATCAGCGCCAGTCGATCGGGGGGAACCGCCGGCGTTAGCTGGGAGAACCCGACGACGTCCGCGATCAACACGGTCACGTCGGAAAAGCTGTCTTCCGTCACGTCGGGACGCGCCTGCAATCGCTCGGCAATGGAGTTCGGCGGCACGTGGAGAGCCAGCCGCTCCGAGACCTTCCGCTCCGCCACGACTTGATCGAACAGCTTCTTGAGCTCGTCATTCTTGCCGCGGATCAGCTCGCGGCTGGCCTCCAGTTCCTGCACCGTCTGCTCGAGCGCCTTGGCGTACAGGCGGACTTCCAGCATATTGTGGACGCGCGTCAGCACCTCGGCGAGATCGAATGGCTTGCTCACGAAATCTTTCGCTCCGGCCCGGAGCGCACGAAGCTTGTGGTCCGGCTGCGCGGTGATCACGAGGACGGGCAGGTAGCCGTCCTTTTCGATTACCTTGAGGCCTTCCATCACCTCGAATCCATCCATGACAGGCATCTGGAGATCGAGCAGGATCAGGTCGTAGCGATTCTTGCGGTGAAGCTCGCAGACCGCGCGCGGATCGCGCGTGGATGCCACCGACAGATATCCTGCTCCGCCCAGCGCGCGCTCGAGCAGAAGGACATTGGCTTCCTGGTCGTCGACGACCAGAACCTTGGCCTTGAAAATATCGGCTGAATCGACCACGGCTTCGTCCTGTCTTACTTGCTGCGTCCAACGTGTTTTTGCGCATAATCAAACGCCGTGTCCAGGGTCTCCATGAACTCCATGACCTTGATCGGCTTGGTGAGATACGAGAAAAATCCTGCCTCGAGGCCCTTTTCGATGTCGCGTGGCATCGCATTTGCGCTGAGGGCCAGCACAGGAATGTGCGCGGTCGCCGGGTCTTCGCGGAGGATTTTCAGGGCTTCGATACCGCTGATGCCGGGCAGATTGATGTCCATCAGGATCACCTCCGGCTGGTTGGCGCGCGCAAGCTGGATGCCCATGTTGCCGTCCAGCGCGCTCAAGAGGCGCATCGTGGGGCGGCGCGCGACGAGTTGCTCGACCAATTTCAAGTTGGCCGGGTTGTCCTCCACATAGAGCAGGGTGCGCAGCGGCGCGCCGGGTTGAACTTGCGCCTGGGCCATGGCCGCTGGCTGGGCCGTTTCAGCTTCGAGACGTGGCGCCGCGGCCGAACCCAGCTCGCACCAGAATACGCTTCCCACCCCGACGCTGCTCTCCACTCCGATGACGCCCCCCATCAGCTCGACCAGTCGCTTGCTCATCACCAGGCCAATACCCGTGCCCTGTACGGGGCCGCGCGCCTGCCCGAGACGGTTGAACGGCTGGAAAAGCTGCGCCAGCTTCTCCGGAGGCAATCCCGCGCCGCTGTCCTTCACGCTGATGCGAATCCGATCCGGGCCGCTGGCGACGCAGTCCACGACGACGGTTCCCCCGGACTGGTTGTATTTGACCGCGTTGGAAAGAAGGTTCATGAGGACCTGCTTCAACCGGGTGCGATCGGCGAGGACGAAGCGAGGAACGTCGAACTGCGGGAAGGTCATCCGGATAGCGCCCTTTTGCGCCTGCGGCTCGATCATGGCCTGGCATTCGAGGATGATCTCGGCCAGTGACGTTGGCTCCTTCGACAGGGACATCTTCCCGGACTCGATCTGCGCGAGATCGAGAATCTCGTTGATCAGCTCCAGGAGATACCATCCCGCCCGAAGGATCTCGGCGATGCTCCCCTTCTGCGAGGGCGTCACCGGCGTGGAGTCGGACTCCATCAACTGGGCGAACCCGAGGATCGCATTGAGCGGGGAGCGAAGCTCGTGGCTCATGCTGGAAAGGAAATCGGACTTGGCGAGGTTGGCCTTCTCCGCCGTGCCCTTGGCCATGGTCAGTGTCTCCTCGACCTGCCTGCGCTCGGTCAGGTCGCGGGTCAGCTTGGCGAACCCGCGCGCATTGCCCGCCGGATCTCGAATGGCGGTGAAGACAACGTTCGCCCAGAAGGTCGAGCCATCCTTGCGCACGCGCCAACCCTCGACCTCGAATCGTCCCTCAGCTGCCGCCGAGTCCAGGTCGCGCTGAGGCGCACCGCGCTCGATATCCTGCGGAGGATAGAAGCGGGAGAAGTGCTGGCCGACGATTTCCTCCGCGCGGTAGCCCTTGATCCGCTCCGCTCCAGTATTCCAGCTCACCACACGGCCCTCTGAGTCCAGCATGACGATGGCACAGTCGGTCACGCTCTCGACCATCAGCCGGAAGCCTTCCTCGGTCCAGCGCAGTTTCTCCTCGACCTGCTTGCGCGCCGAGTTATCGGTGCCGATCAGGAGATATCCGATGATCCGGCCCTCGGCATCGCGCAGCGCCGTGACCGATACGATCGCTGGAAAGCGACTTCCGTCCTTGCGGATATACGTCAACTCGTACTTGTCCTCGATCCCGCGGGACGCCTTGAAAGCCAACGCCTCGAAGCCCGGGGCAATCGTGGTCGCGAGCTCCAGGCTCAATGCCCGGGCGCGCTCGATCACTTCCTGCGGATCGTGGATGTCGGCCGGCGTTATCTTGTTGACCACCTCGACGGCCGCGTAACCCAACATGGTTTCGGCGCCGATATTGAACAATTGAATGACGCCCTTTTCGTCGGTGGCGATGATCGAGAAATTGGCGCTGTTGAGAATCGCGTTCTGCAGGGCCCCCGCTTTGAGGAGGGCCTCTTCCGCCAGTTTGCGCGCCGTATTGTCGGTGCCGATCAAGAGATATCCGATGATTCCGCCTTGAGCATCGCGCAGCGCCGTGACCGACACGACCGCAGGGAATCGGCTCCCGTCCTTGCGGATGTACGTCAGTTCGTAGATGTCCTCGATCCCGCGCGAGGCCTTGAAGACCAATGCCTCGAATCCCGGAGTAATCGTCGTGGCAAGCTCGAGGCTCAATGCTTTGGCGCGTGCGATCACTTCCTGCGGATCGGAAATGTCGGCTGGAGTGATCCGGTTGAGAACCTCCGCGGCCTGGTAGCCCAGCATTCGCTCGGCGCCGACATTGAAGAGTTGAATGACGCCCTTTTCGTCGGTGGCGATGCTCGAGAAGTTGGCGCTGTTGAAGATCGCGTCCTGCAAGGCCCCTGTTTTCAGCAAAGCCTCTTTGCGTCGGACCTCGGTGATTGCCTCCACCGCGGGACCATTGTCGGCGAGAGCGGCGAGTTGTGGGGTGCTCATTTTGCTGTTCCTTTTGCTTCCTTCGCTGCGTTGACGGCGTCCGCATCACGGATGTCGTGCGCGAGGTTGCTCGCGATCTGTCCCGCTTCCGGGGCCGTCGAGCCCGCGCTCATTCGCTCGTAGGCGGCCTCGGTCTTCGCGTTTCGGGCGCGCGCCGGGCGATCGTCGCTGTCGTCGCCGGGCATCTCCACCCGCAGCTCTTCCAGGATCATCTGCAGGCCCGCCGCGATCGGCAGGGCCAGCAGCGCTCCCATCACGCCGAGCAGCGTGCCTCCGGCAAGAAGCGCAAGGACTACCGCGGTCGGTGAGAGCCGCAGCACATGCCCGTAAACCCTGGGCACCAGGACCCGATTCTCGAACTCCATGTAGATGAACATGGAGACCAGCACCACGGAGGCCACCGGCAATCCGCGGGGAAGCGCGGAGAGGACAGCTGTGCCGGCGGCCAAAAGCCCTCCGACGAAGGGGATGACGTCCGCCAACGCCGCAAACAATGCGAGGGACAACGCATTGGGGACCTGGCAGATGGCCAGGAGCAGATAGGTGAAGATTCCGATCGCCGCGGACGTGATGAGCTGGCCGCGCATGTAGCCGCCGACGATCGTTTCCAGGTTGTGGATGATGCGCGCCAGCCGCATGTGATAGTCGCGCGGGACGAGGGCGTAGAGCGCGCCCTGCGTGCGCTTGCCGTCCGCGAGGAGATAAAAGGACAGAACGAAAGTGGTCGCGAAGTATCCGAGCACCTCCACGGCCTGGGATGAGTACCTGAGCAGGTGGCTCTCGAGCCGGGCGAACATCTGCTCCAAGCCGGCGTTCTGCACTGCATGGGCGAGTGGCAACGTGAAGCTGCGCTTCTCGAGCAGCGCGATCAGTTGCGCGCGCTGCTCCGGTGCGCCGTGCACGATCTGGACGAGCTGCTCGGCGAGCGGCGGGACGGTCAGGAAGATGAGAAGTGACGCGACGACGATCGATCCGAAAAAGAGCAGAATGAGCGAGAGGGTGCGGTTGAGCCCGCGCTTCTCCATCCACTCGACCAGCGGATTGAAGGTCCCCGCGAAGACGAGGGCCACCACCACGAGCAACCCGACCACCCAGAGCTGGCGGAGTAGCCACACGCCCGCGATCGTCGCCAGGATCCACCCGATCGTGCGCGGCGCGATCTCGAAGCGGACGACGGTTTTGTCTTGTGCGGGCACTTTCATCAGATCCCACCCTCACTTCGCGGCATGCGGCGCCTGCTCGGAGAGCTTCGCGACCACGCGATCGGCAATGCGCGTCACGCCAGCGTGCAGCGCCTGCGAGAACGCATCGACCATCGCCCGCATCTGCGCGGCCTCCTCGGTCTTCGCGACCGGCTGCTCCACCGTGATCGTCTCCTCGAGCAGGCCCACGCGATCGTCGCGCAGCACCAGCACCGCCTGCATGCGCGCCTGGTGCGGCTGCTTGATCTCCTCAAACGCGATCAGCTGGACGTCCAGTGTGACTGCGCGGCCGGAGAGCGATTCGACCATCCCCCGCTCCTCGAACAGTGCGCGCGAGAGCGCGTGGCGCAGGTAGATCTCGGGCCGCTCGGTCCAGCGCCGGTCCTCGGAATAGAAGAGCTCTCGGGCAGAGTTGCGGGCCGCCAGCTGCTCCCGCACGTGTGACCAACCCTCGACCCGGCCGAGCCGAAGCTGCAGATTGGACCGGCCCGGGGCCTGGGGCGCATCGCCGTCGTACTCGGGCGTGAAGTAGCGCGGCACGTGGGGGTCATTCTTGCCGAGCAGCGCACAGCCCGAGAGCGCGACCGTGCCGATGAGCAGCAGCAGGGTTGGCCTCATTGGCGCACCTTCGTTTTTCCTTTGATCAGCATGTCGGGATCGCGCTGCAGCGCCTCGACCAGCTGGCGCACCGCCACCGCGGCCTCGCGCAGATCGCGTCCGGTCTCATCGAGAGTGGGCCCGAGCCGCGGCCCGGCCGCGTCGCTCAAGGAATCGGAAGTGCGCTGCACGCTCGCGAACAGGCCGTCATTTCCGTCCAGGCGATCGAGCACTCGCCTCATCTTCGCCAGCGCCGCGCTCGCGCCCTCGAGCGTCGCCGCCGCATCGCGCGAGAGCTCGTCGACCTGAAGCTGATCGAGCTTGTTCTCCAGGCTCGCGAGCAGCTGATTGGTGTTGTTGAGCGTCGCCGCGGCTTTGTTCGGCAGGCCGCGGCGGTCCACGTCGTCGAGGATGACACTCACCCTGGCGACCACGCGGCCGACATCGCGCGCGATGTCGGGGATCATGTTCACCGCGCGAACCACCGAGTCCTCCAGGTTCTTCATCGTCGAAGGAATCGCGGGGATGTAGTTCTCGGGAACCGGAAATGGCAGCGCGGGCGGCGGCACGCCTCGGGTATCGAAGAAGTCGATCTGCAAAAACTTGGTGCCGGTGAGCCCGGTCGAGGCGAGCTGAACGCGCAAGTCGGGCGGCATGAGGATTCTCGTCTCCTTGCCGCGGGTGGTGCCGGCGAGCTTCAGCCGGCCCAACACCTTTACTCCCAGCGAATAGATGATCTCGACGTGACGCTGGTCGGGCGCCACGTCGATTGCTTTGACGTTGCCGATCTTCACGCCGCGATAGCGGACCGGCGATCCCACCTCGAGGCCGGTCACCGCTTCATCGAAATAGGATGCGTAGGTGACGGTGACCACCTGCATGGTCTGCGCCGTGAGCACGACGGCCCCGGCCAGGCCAACCAGCACCGAACCCACCACGAAGGCGCCGAGCTTCCATTGATTGGTGGGCGCGCTCATGATTTCACCGCCTCTGGGGTCCGGTTGAAGAAGGAGTGAACGCGCGGGTCTGTGCTGGTGTCGCGCAGGACGCGCGGATCGCCGCGCGCAATGATGCTCTTGCTCTCGCGGTCGAGCATGATGCAGCTCTTGCTGATCTTGAAGATGCTCTCGAGATCATGAGTGACCACCACGAAGGTCAAGCCGAGCTGCTGGTTGAGGTTGAGGATCAGCTCGTCCAGTTCGACCGCAGAGACCGGGTCGAGGCCGGCCGAGGGCTCGTCGAGAAAGAGCAGATCCGGCTCCAGCGCCATCGCCCGGGCGATCCCCGCGCGCTTGCACATTCCTCCCGACAGCTCGCTGGGCATCGCGCCCTCGGCGCGCTGCAGGCCGACCAGGCGCAGCTTGGCCGCGACGATGCCGCCGATGGCGTCGGGCGGAAGCCCGCTCCACGCCTGCAGCGGCAGCGCCACGTTCTCTCCCACGGTGAGTGATCCGAGCAGGGCGCCCGATTGAAACATCACGCCGAACAACGGCCGGCCGGGGACGCTCTGGTCGGGCGCGAGGCCGTCGATGGTGATGCTTCCGCTGACCGGCGTCTCGAGGCCAACCAGATAGCGCAGCATGGTTGATTTGCCGCAGCCGCTGCTGCCGAGGATGGCGAAGACGGAGCCTCGCTCGATCTCGAAGGTCGCCCCCTTCTGCACGACGGTCTCGTCCCAGCCGATGGTGAGATCGACCACTTTGAACAACGGGTCGCTCATAAGCCCGCCATCCGGAAGAACACGGTCATCACGGCGTCGATGAGAATTAGGGTGAACATGGTGATGACCACCGTTGAGGTGGTGCGGCGCCCGACGCCCTCTGCGCCGCCGCTGGTGGCGAGACCCTGCTGACAGGCGATGAGCGCGACTGCGAACGCGAACACCACGCTCTTGATGATCCCCGACGAGATGTCCCAGAGCGAGACGACGCGCGCCGTTTGATTGAGATAACCGCGCACCGTCAGGTCGAGGTTCGTGACGCCGACGACGAGCCCGCCCAGCACCCCCGCCACGTCAGCCAGGAGAGTAAGCAAAGGCACCACGACGATGAGCGCGAGCGCGCGCGGCAGGACCAGGTAGCGCATCGGCCCGAACCCCATCGTGCGAAGCGCATCGATCTCCTCGTTCACCTGCATGAAGCCAAGCTCGGCCGCGAACGCCGCGCCTGAGCGGCCGCAGACGACGATGGCGGTCATCAAGGGCCCGAGTTCGCGGCAGATGGAGATGCCGATCAGATCGGCGACGAGGATGTTGGCGCCAAACTGCTTGAGCTGCGCCGCCGACTGGAACGCCATGGCCACGCCGACCAGGAAGTTGATCAAGATGATGACCGGCACCGCGTCAGCGCCCGCGCGCTCCATCGTCGGCGGCAGCTCGCGCCAGTTGGCCGAGCGGGGCGAGCGCAAGACCCCCAGGCCCGAGACCACCATCTGCCCGAAGAAGGCCAGCACCAGTTGCAGTTCGACCAGGATGGAGATGGTGGCGCGGCCCAGCTGATCGAGCGTGCCCAGCGGCCGGCGGCGCTTGAGCCGCGCCACCGCGTTGTCGCCGCCGTAGAGGTGGATGATCCGCTGCACGTGCGCGTCGGCCGCCACGAACTCGGACTTCACGCCGCGCCGCTGCAACTCTGCGCGCAGGCAGGCGAGCAGCGCCATCGCGCCGCCGTCGATGCGCTGCACGGCGGACATCTCGAAGTTGAGCGTCTGACCGCGCGAGGCGCTGGTCTCGAGCCGGCGCAGCTCGCTCCAGAGCGGCGCCGCCTCGGCGAACCTCAGGCTGCCGCGGATGCGGATCTCGCCCTGATCAGCGCTGGTCTGCGCGTGCTCGATTGCGAATGTCGGCGGCATCGTGACGACCTCGGACGCGACATGGTGTGCTTTTCGCATCCGAGTCGGAAACGAGATTGACCTTCGAACCCGAGGGCGACGGCACGCTTGCTATCGTTCAACACGCATGGGCCGTGCCACGGGCCCGATTGGCTCGAAGGGCGCGGACAGTCCGATCGGGAGGGCCTTCGGATTCCGCCGGAGCGTCTTCGAACGCCCGCCGAACGTTCGCCGTTCATCGAGGGCGCCTCATCTCGCCCTGGGGGCGGTCGAGCGCTAGGCCGGGGTCAATAGAAAGTCAGTCGCATGCAACGGTTCTGAGCCTGTAGCCGCGGTTCGACCATGGGGCCCGCGCAGCTAGAGCTGCCTCCACGAAGTCGCGTGGAATGACAAGACAGAACGCCCTTGCGGCACAAGCTGCAATCCCGTCCGAGCCTCCGTAATGGGAAATTCATCCTGTCTACGGCGGAGTGCAACTTGGGGAAGGGACCGATGAGCGGGCCTCCGTTGCAGATGCTTATGTGCCAGAAGAGCAGGCACCGCCGAACGGTGAACAGCGCCAGGGCAACCAGCGCCGAGGATGCACGCAGCGGCAACCGGGTGTTCGATGACCCAGCGGTAGCGCTGCAGAAGTGGAACGAGCGGAGCCATGTGCTGTGCGAGAGGACCGAGCGGCACGTGGTGGAGAGCTGCCTGCACGAGCGCCTCGAGGAGCAGAACTGCGAGAGCGACGTGAGGCCGATGCGGGGCAGAATCGGAATCTGCTGCTTCGGGCGGCCGGTGGCCTTGAGGTCGTTCACGCGAGCCTCCGGATGCCCCGGCGGGCGAGCAGCTCCACCACGAAGGTGCGCTCCGTTTCGGAGGGGTAGGAAGGTACTGGCCGCCCCTGCTCGCGCGCCTCCGCGCGGAGCTCCTTGAAGCGCTCATACAGACCAGCGGTGAACTTCATGAGCCGGATCCCCTCCTCCTCGGCGAGCCGGGCCGTGTCCTTCGGCGCGGTTCCCGCTGCGCCTTTGGCGGGCGCCGAGCCGGCGCCACCACCGAGGAGGCCCCGGAAAATCCCCGGCGCCTCCTCGAAGGTCACGGCGCGAATCTGAAGAATCGAGTTCGATGCCAATGCGCTCAGCTGACCCTCTTCCTGCCGCCAGGCCTCGACGGTCTGCAGAACGCTGTCCCGCCGCCCAGGCGTCGGCACAAGAAAGACAAGCTCTGCTGGCCAGCAATCGGGATAGTTCCTCTGGTAGAAGGTGAGACGACCTGCCCCATCGGCATAGGCAGAATAGAATTCCGAGTAGCGACGAAGCTTCGAGAGCGTCGAACCCGACTTCTCGTCGGGATTTGACAGAGAGTGCCCGCCGATCTCGCACTCGATGAACCACCGCCGCCCCGCCGCCGTGCTCTCGAGGATCGCGTCCGGCTCGATTCGCTTGTTCTGCACCTCTCCTCGGTCGAGCTGGTACTGCTTCCACGGAAGGCGCGCCGAGTCGGAGCTCACCCAACGAAACGGCTGCCGGGCGGGCGCAGCATCGAGCTGCGCGCCGGCCCGGCGGATCCCCCTGGCCGTAGCCAGGGCAACGTAGAGATCGTTGAGCGAGATCGTGTGTTCGAAGAATTCGTGGCCAACGTCCTTGAGCGGAATCTTGATCTCGCGACCCAGGGCCCGCTCCGCTTTGGCGTACCCGAGTTCGGTGAGCCTCCAGACGATCAGCGGCGTGCCGTTGTAGCAGCGGTACTTGAGCGGCGCGATCGTCGCGCCGGCCCCGGCCGGCGAGCGGAGAAGCTTGAGCCGCCGTTGGACTATTCGTTCCCCGCACCCCGGGAAGACGAGCTGGGCAATCTGACGCGAATTTAGATAACGAGCGACAGCCAAATGCCCGAGGAGAATCGCATCGCGCGCCGTAAGCCGAACCGACTTGGTTCCGTCGCGCCCTGTTCTCTCCTCTAGCTCACCATCAGCCTGAACATCCCGAGCACTGATGACATCATCCTGACTTTGCATCGAAGCACCCTCCACAGCTGCTTCCGTTCTCGGACCACGCCCATCTCCTTGCACCGCTCTCTTTGTCGTTGCTCTTGCTCTTGCTGTTGCTCTTGCTGTTGCCGTTGCTCTCGCTCTTGCTTTGTTCCTTCAATTCCCCTCACCTCCTCCTCACTCCCTCCAATTTCCTGTCTCCACCTGCTCTAGATGTCTCCCGCCCTGAGTCACCTCTACCTGCTGATCTGCTAGGGCCCGCCTCAACCTCTCCAAACCTCCCGACCGGACACTGCCCCTGACCCCTCTACCGACGGTGCGGGAGAGGGGTCAGGGGCGGGGGACGGCACGTAAGTGATCTGAGGCCAGGTTGAGGCGGGGCCTTGACTGCCGAGTCGGAACGAGCGGTTATCGCGCGCGCAAGTGATCGGCGCTCTGTTGCCGCGTCGATCGGCAGCATGATCTTCTGATCGACCCAGGTTAGCGATCATGCGCGCGATCACCATCTAACCTCCTTGGCGATCAGGCGACGTCAACGTTGACGCCGGTTTCGTCCCGTCAGCGCTGACGCCGCATGCTCTCTTGCATCGCCGGCAATTCCCAGGCAGTGGGGCACTCCGTGCTCACGCACGCCGACTTGGTCCAGATCCGCGTGTCAGGGTCCCGGTTCCTGACTCGTGCACCGGCCAGAAGGGGATCGAGGAGCGCTCTTGCCGCAGCCGCCACCTCGTCGAGCGTTCGCTAGCGGAGTTCGTCCTCCTCGGCCATCCGCGAGAGGGTCCGCAGATGCGACCCGGCGTCAACGCTTTGATGCGAGGGACATGTAGTGCTGGTGAAGGACTTCCCGGATGTACGAGGCGCGATCAAGCTTCATGCGCGCCCGATCTGCCTCGAGCGATTCGACGACTGTGCGAGGCAACGTCATGTGATTGAACCACTCGCGAAGGATATCTCGCACGACCACCGAAACGGACCGATTTGATTCGTCGGCCTCTGCCTCGATCTTCTTCGCAAGAAAAACCGGGACGCGGACAGAGTAGGTTGTGGCCTCGTCGGTGAGTTCATCTGGTGGGCGTTTCGGCATGTGCACGCTCCTATCATAGACGCACCTGTTTGTCATCTTGCAAAATAGCTAATTTCTATTGACGTGATGACGGCTGTCATCATACAGTATGCGTACTGTAAGAGTCGGGAGGCACGGATGACCTTGGAGGCCGCGCTCGCGGAAGCAGTTGGAAACGCAGTCCGGAAGGTCGTTCGTGGGGAAGTCGTGCTCCGAGCTTCGCCCGCTTTCGATGCTCAGCGGACACCGCTGGTGGAACCGGAGACAGCGCGGATCACCAAACGTGAAGGAGCAGACCGTTCGGGGATGGAGCTCTCAAGGGTTGCCCAAGACCTTCAAGCCCGCGGGAACGCGACAGTGGAAGCAATCATGCGAAAGCGCGTGCGGTCCGCAACCGATTTGAGACGGACCCGAAGGCTCTGGTACCTCCGCGCTATCGCATTCGTTCGAGGACTTCATGGACAGCGTTGAACGCAACTTCGCCGAAGCCATCCGCAGTGCAGTCGATCGATACCTCGACGTCCGCCGGCAGGGCTCAGGCGGCCCGTCGTTGGGATCTCGACGAGCCATCGAAGCAGTCTGGCTCACGGTCGAAGAGACCGTGCGCTACCTGGGCCTGCCTTCGCGCAGAGCGCTTTACCAGGCCATCCGCCGCGGACAGGTTCCCGTCCATCGACTCGGAGCGCGGCGGATGCGCTTCAGGCGCGCCGAGCTCGACCAGGTGCTCGAGCGAGGCCGTCAGGGGTCGGTGCTACACTCTTCGTGACGCCCGTCTGCCAGACAGGAGAAGAGACGTGGGCGTCAAGAAGTACCAGGCAAGCAATGGAGTCTTCTGGATGGTGGACGAGTGGCTTCCGCTACCGAACGGGCAAGTGACGAGGTTCAGGAAGCGGAAGATCCCCACGAAGGAGCAAGCGGTGGCGCTGGTGGCCAAGGCAAGAGCCGAAGCTTTCGAGGGACGGTACTTCGACCGTCCCAAGGCGTCGAAGCTTCTCGTCGAGGACGCATGGAAGGCCTACCAGCCCATCAGCAAGAGGGATAACGACACGTGGAAGAGCGAGGAGGGCCGGGCAAAGCATCTCAACCGGCACCTCGGACAGAAGCTCGCTGCCGGTCTGACGGTGAAGGAGGTCAACGAGTACCGCACGAAGAGGCTGACAGAGACGACGCGCAGGAAGAAGGCGCCGTCACCGGCCTCGCTCGATCGTGAAGTGGAGCTGCTCAAGCGCATGCTCAACTACGCGGTCTCGTGCGGCTCGCTGCCGTCCAACCCCGTCGCGGCGGTGAAGCTCCTGCGCAAGCCGAACGTACGCCGGTCGGTATTGGACGACGCGGCGTTCGGGAAGCTGCTCACGGCAGCCGAGGCTGAGCTCAAGCCGATCATCCTTGTCGCGTACGACACGGGGATGAGGCTACGAGAGGTCCTCGGTCTCCGCTGGTCGCAGGTGAACCTCAAGCTGGGCGTCATCAAGCTCAGCGCCGAGGACACCAAGACCGAGGAGCCACGTACGGTGTTCCTGACGTCACGGGTGCAGCAAGCACTCGAGGCCCAGCCGCGGCACATCAAGAGCGACTGGGTCTTCACCAATCCGGAGACTGAGGAGGCGTGGAAGGACATCCGCAAGGTGTTTCACCGCGCATGCAAGGCGGTGAAGCTCACCGGCGTCTGGTTCCACGACCTGAGGCGCAGCTTCGTCACCAACGCGCGCCGGCGTGGAGTGCCGGAGTCGGTGGTGATGAGGATGTCGGGGCACCGCACGAGATCAGTCTTCGACCGCTACAACATTGTCGAGGAGGACGACCTGCGCGAGGCGGTGAAGCGGATCGAAGCCGGCATCCCCAAAAACAGCGGTGTTTCTGGACAAGATCTGGACAAAGTGAAGGGAGGATGACTTGGAGACTCGAAGGCCCCACCAGCTAAGCGCAAGTAGGGCCTCGAGAAAAGTGGTTGCGGGGGCAGGATTTGAACCTGCGACCTTCGGGTTATGAGGAAACCGACGAAGGCTTGCAGGCCGCATCAAACTCTACCAACCCCTCGGAATCTGTCGACTCAATGAGCGGCGTTTTATCACCGCCGATGCAAGC
>WNFG01001647.1_pt1 | contig 18687 bp, 27 predicted proteins | sample 5400431 | NCBI WGS metagenome assembly WNFG01 (sample SAMN13153346, study PRJNA577476) | soil metagenome | isolation source: 120 cm saprolite under Douglas fir tree site 2 hole 3 replicate 2 | place: USA:California | collected 2015-04-18 | reverse complement strand
TGGACCTGGACGCTTTCCGCCTCGCACACGGTCTATATCTGTATCGAAGAGTGGAACGCGACGGGCGGCTGGCCTGCCAATCCCGTCGATGTCTCGGCAAATGGGGATACGGTTGGCACGCCTGTGACTACCACCACCATCGACTCAGGCACGACGGCCACTACCGCGCAAGCTGAAGAATTGTGGGTTGCGTCGCTTGCCTATAAAAGCTCGGCGCAATCGGAGAGCAGCATCACGGCGGGCTGGACAAAAGACTTAGAAGCCACACTTGCCGCCAACAACACCATGACGCTCTTGTACAATGTGACATCGGCCACAGGAACGGCTCACTGCTCGTATGTGATTGGAACCGCAGAGTATTGGGCTGGTTGTGTTGTGACGTTCAAGGATAATGCAGGCGTGGCGTTGTTGGGGACACTGGCAGGTGTCGGCACGCTTGCGGGCACGCTTTCTACTTCAGGGCTGACGATACAGGCGCAAGATACCTTCCTCACGGGCGGGCGCGGCGCATCGGGTATCCCCACAGTGGGCACGACTATCACCGGTTGGTCACCTGGCTCAGATGGGAAGAACTGGGTCGCACAAGCAGCTACGTCCACCTTTGCCTACGACGGCGTGAACTTTCGCGGCTCGGTGACTGGCACAACCACGGCCAATATTGCCACGCTCAATGATGCGACGGGCAGAGCCTGGTATAGTAGCATCGTCTCCGCACGCTTTCAAAAGACGGCTTCAGGTGATGGCTGCGCCGTCGTTGCCAGGTTTCAGGCGACCAATAATTTCTACCGCGCCGAGGTGATCGGCAACAACCTCAACATCACGAAGGTGGTCAACGGGACGGGCACCACGATTGCGACCACACCCTTTACCGATGGCGGCGCGAAATTCTGGATAAAGCTCTCCTGCGTTGGTTTCGGGCTGAATGGGACGTACAACAACTTGCAAGCAAAGGCCTGGCTTGATGGCAATAGCGAGCCAGCTTATCAGCTAGCGGTGAGTGACGCATCGCTGATACAAACCGGCCTGGTCGGGGTACGTATGAAAGGCAGCGTGGCCGGTGACTTTCAGTACGTGGACAGTTTCACAGCCACTGATGCCCCGGCTATCACACCGGCTCCTGTCTATAACGTCACACGAGATATCTATCCCGGGCAAACGTACTATCAAGGTGTCAATCCGGTACCACTCTCTCCGCAGGTGATTACCGATTTGCAAGGATGGGGCAATGGCGCGCATCTGCGTTTGCAATACCAATGGAAGACCGCCGAGCCGCTTGTGAACTTCTACCAGTTGGATATCCTCGACCATGCCGTCTACTTGTGTAACCAGGCCGGAATTCGTGTCTGTCCTGTGTTACAAACCGCGCCGACGTTTCGCCTCACGCGTGATGGCTACGGCAGCAATACGACGCTCTCGGCTGCTCGTAACAGTGGCACCGCTTATGGGACATTGGCAGTAGCGGCGCTTCCTGCAGGCGCATACCTGCCACATAAGGGGCAACTCACCGTTGAGTATGGCGGCGCGCACCCTGAGAATGTGTATATCTGGAATCCGGGCGGCACATACACCGCCGGGGCTACGACCATCAACATTTCAACCTCGACCGCTTCACAGATCAACTGGACGCCCGCGTTTACGCATGCGATCGGAGCGCAGATTTATGAAGCGACGGGCGGGCCACAACTACCTGGACCTGCTGAGATGGCAACCTATGCGGGCGTTATCGCGGCGCGGTACAATGGCACAAAGGGCTACGGCACCATTGAGGAAATCGAGATCGGCAACGAAGAGTGGGACAGTCAGACGCGCTTCCCCGGCAATGCTGACAATGGCGGCGGCGTGCTGGCTCCTGTCATCAATGCAGCCTACCCTGCAATTGCGGCGGCTTATCCAACCTGTATCATCATCCGGGCCTCAGTGCGCAAAACACCAACGCTGGCGCTGACCCACATCACGAACTGGGAAACGCTCTTCTGGTCTAATCTCACGATAGCGACTTCAAGCCCGATCACCGCCGACGCCCATTATTATGTGACCACTGACCCAACGGTGCAAACAGTCGATACGCCAAGTGTGACGACGGAAGCCAGCACCATCTTATCGGTCGCAGCTTCCAACGGTTTCAACAATGTTGCGCTACTCTTTGGGGAGTATGGCTACCTGCAGTGGGATGACGGCAATGGCACTACAGCGACCGTGGCGACAACGGCGCTCACCGCAGGCGTGCCGATCACCTCGCTTACGTGCTCTGCCCTATCAGCGTCTATGCCGGCAGGCACACCGATCACCTTTGACTACAATGGCGGTGCCAATCAAGAGGGCTATGCTTCAAACCGCGTCTATGCCAAAGGTGCCAATGCGCTCGGGGCCACGACGCTGAACATTACCACCGATCCGACCGGGGCCACGTCTGTCGCCTGGACGCCCGCGTTTACGCATGCCATCGGCTCAAACATCTATGGCACGACGCACACGCCTATTCTCGATCTGAACGCGATTGCAGGCTTTACGAAGTCGATGTATGACGCGCTGGCACCGTTTCATGCACACGCCTACTATTTCACCCTCAACGATACGTCTGCGGTGCATACCACCTACACGCCGCAGTGGGCAGACGCGCCGCGCAGCCTGGTACAGACCATTGGCGGCGTGTATACCTATGCGCCTGCCTATTACGTCATCGCCAACTACGTGTGGTTCCCTGCTGCACCTGTGGCTGGCACCTATACGGCGCAGATTGGCGGCAATAACGTGTTTGTCAAGCAGGGCACGCTGGGTGCACAGAACACCATTGGCAGAAGCTCACAGGCCAATTTCACGGTGTTTGATCGTCTCGGCGCGACCCTCTTCCAGCAGTTTCAGCAAGTGCAGATCTACGATCAGAACGGCATACTGGCCTTTTCTGGCTACCTCAACCCGCCAAAGATACAAAAGCCAGGCTTTCAGCCGGCCCTTGAAACGCAAATCACGTGCATTGACCAGCACTGGTTGGCGCTCAAGCGCATCGTTGCGAAGGTCTATCGCAACCAGACCTTCGGCTTCATCGTGCAGGATATGGTGACGAACATCCTGTCACAGGAAGGCGTGACGGTTGGCACGATAGCGGCGGGCCCGATTGTGCCTTTTGCCAACTTTGGCTATTGCACCGTCTCGGCGGCGCTGGACGCTTTGGTAGCGGCGGCTTCGTCGTCAGGCATTCCCTACTACTGGTCCATCGATCAAAACAAACTCTTGTGGGCAGTGCCCTACACCGCCATTGTGGGCGCGACGGTGGGGAGCGCGCAGAGCAACTATGGGGCAGGCTCTTATGGCTCTTCCTCCTATGGTATCGGCAGCGGCGGCACCATACAGATCGACGACGGGCAACGCTCCGGCCTCAAACCAACCCTCACCCCGGGCAATCCCAAATTCAGGAATACCCAGTATGCCGTAGGAGGCGTGGCACAGACGGGCACCAACGATGAGACGCGACAAGGCGATGGGCAGACACGCGCGTTCACGTTCCGCTACCCGCTGGCAGCCGCGCCAAGCACCTTCACGCTCAACGGCTCCGCTGTCACACTCGGTACCAAAGGACAAACCGGCTTCAACTACTACTACGCGATAGGCGACCCGGTGATCTCTCAGGACAGCTCACAAACGCTGCTTGTGAGTACAGATCGCTTGCGCATGGTCTATGTGGGGCAAATCCCCACCGTCTTCACCAACAACAATGCAACGCAGATCGCGGCACAGGCGCTGCTTGATGGCACGAGCGGGATTATAGAGAGCGTGCTCGTCGATAACACGATTGCAACGGCGGCTGACGGCCTCGCCAAAGTCAACCAGCAGCTCTCACAGTACGGCGTAGCGGGCGAGCTTTTTGAATTTGCGACGCGCACGCCCGGCTTCCAACCAGGGCAACTAATCACTGTTACCTACGCACCGCTGGGCTTTGTCAGCACGCAGATGCTCATTGCGGAGGTGGATTTCTCTGACCAGGCCGATGGCATCAACATCTGGTACACGGTGCATGCAGTCACCGGACCATACGACGTGAGTTGGGTGAATTTCTTTGCCAACTTGCTGCAACCGGCAACCATTGCGAACAATATCAATTTAGGCGTCGCGCTCAACATCGGGCTTGCGCCGTCAACCACGCTCGCGCCATCGACCACGCTTGCGCCAGGATAAGGAGGTGTCATTATCACATTTACAACATATGTCAACCAGGGCCCGTATACCAACAACGTCCAACCTCCATCATTGAATGCGACGCTGTTCAACAATCTTGAATCATTCTTAGATCAGATCGTCGCGCCTCTCGTGGCCGATAGCCATGTGACCGCCGATGGGCTGGGCAACGTGACGACGCTTTCCACCACCCTGACCAGCACCGGAACGGGGCTCACGGTGCAGCATAACGCCACGGTGAGCGGCGTCCTGACCACTACGGGCAATCACGTGGCCAATGGCGGGATGAACATTAACACGATCAGGGACAATACCAACGGCAACACGGCCATTGATCTGTCGGCAGGCTCCGGCCTGGTCAAGTTGCCACATGGCGCGACATTGACGGGCGGAGCGTTTAACCTGCTCACTGGCTCCATTTCGCGTCTCTCTATCTTTACCGGGTCGGCAAATTCCTCTGGCACTTTGCAAGCCCATGGACTGGGCGCGACGCCTGATTTTTGTATGTTTCAGCAAACGGTGAGTGGGGGTTCTGATGTAAACGATTTCCAGTGGGATAAAAATGCGAGTGACGGAACAAATGTCAAGGTATGGAGCAACAATGCGTCATCTCGTAGCTATATCGCACTCGCTATCAAGCTCTAAAGAAAGGAAAGGACTCATGGTACTTATCATCATCATTCGTATCGCAATCTTGCTCACCTTCTTCCTGCTCATGGCAGAGGGAGTAGCGGCTATCATCTGGGTCAGGTGGTTCACGAAGCGCTATGTGCGCAAGCATCTGGAATTAGAAGCACGGATAGAGATCGTGGAGCAAAGGACGAAAGTGGTGAAAGAATGATTACACTCACAAGCTGGCTTACGCTCATCAATCTGCTGTTTGTGATCGCCGTGCCTCTCGCTGCATTCATTGCGCTCCGATTTGGATTTGCGAAAGCTGCTGAGGCTGCTGAGAAGCGCGTGCGTGCGGCCCTCACAGAAGAGAATACCTTGTTGCGTGCGAGAATTGAGTACCTGGAATTTGAAACAACGGCCATGCGTGAAGCACTCAAAGAGGAGGGCATTTACATCACGATTGATGGGGAGCGCGTCACCATCAAGCGCACGAGTGAGCCTGATACCACAAGGCATATTATCAAAAAGCCGAAGACGACAGCAGTGAAGAAAATAGAAGAGAAGGAATGAAAATGGTCTGTGCTTTTCTCGACTCGAGCAAGCACAGAGGAAAGGAGGACGAGCGATGCCACGATTACCCGTCGTAGGAAGCGATAGCAACACCTGGGGGGCTACCCTCAATGATTTTCTGAGTCAGGCGCATAACGCCGATGGCTCGATCAAGAACCTGTTCTTTAACCCCAAAGACCCGGCCTATGGCGCGAAATTGGATAACTCCACCGATGATACCGTGGCAATTCAGGCGGCGATCACGGCGGCTGGCGCGGCTGGCGGCGGCATCGTGTGGGGTTCGTCAGGCACGGGCAAGATCTCGGCCCCGCTCAACTTTTCCTCGCCTAATGTGATTTTAGCAGGGCCAGCAGGACAGGCATTCACGCTGACACCCACCTCTGGTTTCACCGGGGCCAATCTCGTCAACATCACCGCCGACTTTTGCGGTCTGAAGAATATCACCCTTGCCGGAGCCTCTACGACTTATAGTAGCAATCCAGCCGCCGATGGTATCCAGATCACAGGCGCCCGTTCGGTGACTCTGGAAAACGTGTATCTCAACTACATCAATGGATGGGCGGTCCAATCCACCGCGACGGCGGGCGTGGCGAACTACTGGAATGATTGGCGCAACGTGCATCCATTCCAGTGCAAGCAGGGCTTCCATATTCTTGGCAATACCGGAAGCGGATTCAACATGGCGCACTATCTCACCGATTGCTGTGCCGATCAGATACAAAATGGCGATGGCTATCTGTTTGAAGACGCGCATGACATCCTCTGCACGAACCTGGAGGGCAGTGTCACGGCAGGCTCAGGCAATACGCTGCACATCAAGGGCGCGAGTGCGGCGGTCTACGTCTCCAACATCGATCTTGGGCCAGCACCGGGGCCGTCTACCGGTGCCTGTGTGCTGATCGAGTCAGGTGCCAATGGCAACCCGAAGCAGGTCACGTTCAACGCGGGCATCGTCGAGGGCGGATTAACGGGCATCACCATCACCGCAGGGACACAGTTGCGCGTCGTGGACGTCGATATCATCAACAACGGGACGCATGGTCTCTCGATATCGGGGGCAGCCGATGCGATTGTGATCTCCGGCTGTCTCTTCAACCTGAACGGCTCGACGGCCGGGGCAGCACGCTACGACTTCCAATCGAGCACCACCGGCCACGTAGAGGTCAATGACTGCTACTTCCTGACGCCACAGGGTTCGCTGACACAGCAGACCAACAACGCTGCTAATGTCACAGCGGGCAATGTGGTCTTCCAGAATGACACGTTTAGCGGTACTGGCTATACCACGGCCAACATCCTCCTCGGCTTCCCAAAGGTAATACGCGCATGTCCTGGGTTCAATCCGCTTGGTAATGTATCGCTGGCTGCCGTGGGTGCCAGTCCATACTCATTCCCTACGAAGTCTACGGATATGATGTACATTTTCACTGCTGGCACATACTCCGTGGTTAGTTTAGGCGGGGTGGCAACGGGGTACGTGGGCACACCAACCGCAGCCGTTCCGTGGACAGTGCGTGTGCCAGCCGGAGTCACACTGGCGATTACATATACAGTAGCACCCACAGCTAATACAACCGTGGTTGCATTTAGCGATTAGTAGAACAGGGTGATGACTATAATGGAAGAAAGGACAATGAACAATGGCCGCAGGTGGGCAAGCGGATTATCTCAATAGTGCAATACTCAACTGGTTGAAAGGCACGACGTTCCTGGCAGCGCCAGCCACAACCTATGTGGCGCTCTTCACCACTGCGCCGACCTCTGACGCGGGCACAGGTGGTACTGAAGTATCGGGCGGCGCGTATGCACGTCAGCCGATCACCTCATCAACGGGTTGGTCGGCAATCAGTGGAGGTGCAACGGTTGCCGAGCAGATCAGCAATGGGGCGGTCATTACGTTCCCAACGCCTACCGTGTCATGGGGAACTGTGGTCGCGGTGGGCTTATATGACGCGGTGACGGCGGGCAACCTACTCTACTTCGCGACTATCACCTCACAGGCCATAGGCGTAGGGGTGGTGGCCAGCTTGGCAATCGGTACACTCATAGTAACAGCAGATTAGTAATAGTGTAATACGAAAGGAGATTCATTATGTCGGTAGGGTCAACTCCTCGTGATAGTGGGAATATCCCACTCGGATGTGTTCTTGTTCCTGGCGATACAACGCCGCAAGCCCTTCGGGGAGGGAGAGAATATACCGATGCGAATAGTAACATTTCGGCATCTGCCGCAGTCTCACTAGAAGACGGCTGGAAGGCAACCTTTTCAGCGACGGTGACCGCGAATGCAGCCTATGCAACACCGACCGATTTGCTGGTATTGCCCGGCTCTGCAACTGCTGGCAAGGTAGTACGCCTGGTACGTTTCGATATCGCCAGTGTTGCGACTGCTGCCGGTATTTACACCGTGCATCTGGTGAAAAGGACGGCAGCCAATACTGGAGGTACTTCGGCTGCAATGACCATCACGAAATTTGACTCCAACGATACCTCGACGGCGGTTCCTGTGACGTACTCGGTTGTGCCTACGAGTGTGGGCGCGGGATCGGACATTATAGCAGATAGGCTCTTCCAGAATACACTCACGCTGCAACCAGAGCGCAGAACGTGGCTTTTTGGCAATGGTCCAATGGAAGCGGTCGTATTGCGTGGAGTAGCCCAGGCATTCGCTGTAAACTTTGGCGGTGTGGCATTGCCTGCTGGCTCTCTGTTCGATATGACGATTTACTGGACTGAAGAGTAAAGCGGGTACGCTGTGACAACGCCCCTCACCGTCTATACGCTTACTGCCAATAGCACGACGCTTGCTACCGCCAAGACGCTGGCTACAGCACTTGGCGGGACGCAAGCGGGCACGGCAACGACGCAGCTAGGCACGGCTACTGGCTATGGTGAGGTCTACTCGCAAATCCATAACCCTGCATGGCCCGCGCTCGGAGCGGTAGCAGCGCCAGATGGCGGCGGCTATATTCTCGACTCAACCATTCTTGAAGGACAAACCATCCCCGCTGGCCCCTGGACGCCAACGTTCAGGGTATTGCTGGGAGCTGGCACTGCGACCGGCGATCTGATTGTCGTTGCGTATAAATACAACATCAATACGCTGTCCTATACGCTGATTGGCATCTGTACCTTTGCCGGGCAGAGTTTGACGACGGGCGCCAACTTCACCTGGGGAGCAACGATACTTCCAGCGGCATCCTTTGGGGTTGGTGATAGGCTCTATTTCGAGACGTGGACAAATATCACCGTCTCAGATGCGACAGGAACGACCATCAGGTGGGCGCAATCCAGTAATGCGACGCTTGGCGTTGCGACCGACCAGGTGATTACTCCTGGCTTTGATGCAACGCCTGCGGTGGGTGTCCCGCGCTTCATTCCGCGTGCGTTAGGCGCGACGATTATCCCTACCATTGTCAGCCAACCGCTCCCGTATGTAGAGCGTGCATTGGGTTCTACGCTGATCTACGAAAACCGCGTATTCATCCCGCGTGCGCTTGGCGGTGACTACATCCCTGATGCATCCCTATGGGTTCCGCGCGCGCTCGGCGGTACAATCCAGGTGGTTCCACTTGCAGGCACTCTTGCGGGTGTTGGGACTTTTGCGGGGACACTCTCACTTGCGACGGCTCTTAGCAGTACGCTTGCCGGAGTGGGAACACTTACAGGAACACTGTCCGCGAATACCGCACTCGCTGTCACGTTCGTAGGGACAGGCACTCTTACAGGAACGCTCTCACTCACTACAGCACTGTCAGTCACGCTTGCCGGCGTTGGTACGCTCTCAGGGACACTCTCCGCAAACACAGCGCTCACCGATACCCTGGTAGGAGTAGGAACGCTTACAGGGATGCTCTCGCTTACTACCGCGCTTGCCAGTACGTTAGTAGGAGTAGGGACGCTCTCAGGGACGTTCTCTCTACGGGTAGCGCTCTCGCTCACCTTTGCAGGGGTGGGCACGCTTGGAGGCACACTCAGCATACCGGGCGTGATCTCGCTCTTTCTCAGTGCGACCTGGGTGACGCGCGATATGGCGGGCACATGGCGAACACGCGATCTGGCAGGGACATGGAAAATGAGAGATGAACAGGGCACGTGGGATAGCCGCGACGACAAGGCGACATGGGACACACGAGACGATCAAGCAACATGGAAATCGAGGTGATCTATGGGATTTAGTCCATTCCCCGCTGGGGATGGTAGCGCCTGGCCACCACAGCTTTTTATGACTGATACCGCTATCTACTCACTTGTGGGGGTAACAAATGCGAACATTGCGATGCATATGCAGGATACACATAACAACATGGCATTGTATGTATGTACGGGCGCATGGGTGATACAGGGGGATGGCTCGGCAGGCAAGGCAACCTTTACGCCAAGCCCGACTGATGTCTCTACTGGCTCTCTGGGCAAGCCTGGCACGTATAGAATCTATCCAGTCGTAACGCTTTCAACCGGAGCGAAGCCGATGGACTGGCAACTGATGGAGGTGGTAGCTCAGCCATGACAGCGATCACAACATTTTTGCAGAGCGCCTTGTGGAGCGGGCTTATTATCCTGCTCATCGAATCGCTGTTCGTTGTACTGATTATGTACGCCGAAAGCAAGGCAGAGCGTGACGCATGGGAGAAGCAGGAGACACGGAAAATGAAAGCGGTGAGAAGATGATAGATTGGTATGCGTTCTGGACGGGCGGGCCAGTTCGCCGCTTCATTTTTGAGCACATGAAACGGAGCATGCGCCTTATGGATGATTTCTTTGACAGTTTCGGACCGCATAAGCATTTTTGGTAAGGAGGTGTGTATGGTAGATTATCCTGAAGCAATCGATATGTTGCTCCCAACCTCGTACAGCTTCGATAGCTGCGCTCCGCTCTCTATCGTCATACATGAGACAGGCGGGGATATGACGCTCGACGCAGTGCATAACACGTTCTTAGCGACAGAAAGGAGTACGCACTTTGCAATCGATCAAAGCGGAAATGTTGCCCAATTCGTCCCCCTCTCTCGGGGTGCAGGTGGAAATTGTTGCGCAGATAAAGACGCCAGCGGGCAATTATTGTGTGACCCATACTGGTACGGCTACCTCCAGCAGTACGGCAACCTCAATCTGTGTACGATCAGTATTGAGCACTGCAACAACTCAACCAACTCCCTCCCGATGACGCAGGCACAAACTGATGCATCCAACAAACTCATCCTGTGGTTGTGTCAAAAGTTCAACCTGAACATCAACCACATCAAGGGGCACAATTCGATCAATCCGAAGAGCAAGCCAGATTGCCCGGGCACATTTAGCTTCGCGCAACTGGCAGCGTACTTACAAGGAGGTTCTATGGTTCCGACAGGATGGCATGATGACGGCCAAATGCTTACAGCGCCCAACGGTGTTGGGGTGCGGCTCGGCTTTCGTGACTATGTGCTCTCGCACAACTGGGACGGGGGCAACTATCCGCTTGCCCCCGAACAAGGCGTCTCACTGCTTGAGGCCAGCAATCCAGGTTTAGGCGGAGGCGACCAACAAGTGTTCCGCTGGTCCATGCTAGGCTACACACAACAGCGCGGCGTATTCCTGGAATGGACGGGTGTGGAGCTGGTAACCGTGCGTCAGCAAGCTATCACGTATCACGACCTGTCGAAGCAGCTCCAAGCGGAGGTTGACAGCCTCAAGCAGCAACTAGCAGCAGCACAGCAGCCGACAGGCATCGATCCTGCTGCTGTCAGGGACAGGCTGACGACTATCGGGTCGGCTATGAGCAATTACAACAACGCTATACAGCAACTCGTCACTCAGCCGTTGTAGGAGGTTCAGGCCATGCGGTGAGATCTGGGATGTATACCTGTATGGTTTCTTCGGGGCTGTATATTGTTCCTTTTGCCAGATCGAAGTTACTAAGGGCATGCACAACCAGATCATAGGCAAACTGCGCGATGAGGGTTTGCATTTCTTCGTAGTGAAGAGACGTATCATCGTCATCAATGAATCTGCACTTGCTCATCTCTTGTAACAGGAAATGGGCGGAGCCTTGAAAATGTGTATCGCGTTCATTATTCGTACTCATGAAAGGAAGTGTATCACATGCAAACCACCAACAATCCATTGCCCGAAATCGGCGTTATCCTCATCGCACTTGGGTTTATTGCAGCAGGTACGACATTGCTGGCACTTGGGAAGGTTGATCTCAATGTGGCGATGACGCTCTACATCCTGGCTGGAAGCGTTGCCGGCATCAATGTCGCACTGAAAGCGCCAAGCCCTACACAGCAGCAATTGCTTGTGCAGGCGCTCGCGAGCCAGGCACAACCTCAACCCTTGCAGGCTCCTGCGCCAGTGGCAATGCCTCAAGTTGTGCCCAATTCGATTGATCCGAAATTTGGTATTATGCCACCAGCCATCATGACCACGGGCGTCATGCCATCGGTGCCAAAGCCATGAACTGTACTGTATGTGGGAAACCGCACACGAAAGAGCAACCGCTGACCGTTGCACACAACGATGAGTGGCTGTGCCCTGGCTGCCTGAAGGAGCTAGATATATACAGCAACCCGATCGGCGGCATGGCTGGCATAATAATGAATGCGGCTGATGTGCCTCTCTATGGCAAAAGCCCGATAGAGGTTGCTGAGACTTATGTAAAGTCTCGCCTTACAGGTAAGATCAAAATAGGCAATGTGGAGCTGCCTATAGAAAGCTTCGAGATGCGATGAGCGACGCGACAAAAGCGTGGAATGACCAGCTACATTATTCCTTGCAGCAAGCGATGATAGGCGTCAGGGCAGAATCCGCTATATCTCTTCCTCTGCCTGACCCACATATCCACGGCCCCTTCACCTTCCTGCTCAACCAGAACCATAACGCGCTACGCGGGTGTACGACGTGTGGAGCGGCGTGGGTAGGACGCATGGATGACAGTGTAAAGGTGTTGTGCTGGCATCCGATTCACGAACTGGACGAGGAGGAGGAAGAAGAATAGCGGCGGGCAACAAAAACCGCATTACCGGCCCTATTCGGGTTAGTGTAATGCGGTTTTTGTGCTCATATGGCGGACAAGTCAACACCATTAGGAGCATTTGAACATCCTCAGTATAGCACAGCGGGCAAGAAAAAGCCCCTGGCACCTTTGGAGATGACCAGGGGTTAGGGGTATGTGGGCTATTGCTATGATGGGAGATATCCACCGGCATAGCCCCGGCTGGGCACACCGTAGATACCTACGAGTCCCTGAGCAGGTGCCCATTCATTTTTGAATGCTTCAATCACGGCAGGGGTCGCATGTCCCGCGACCGTCCATTTTGGGCGGCTATCCCCACGGTCATGGGTCAGGAGGAGAACCGCGTACCCTCCTGCTAGGGCAGCCACCTGAGCAGAGAGATAATCGAGAGAATAACCCTCTCCTGTATCAGTATCCCGGAGATCAACGAGAGATTGACCCCCAATGGCAAGCGTAGGCGCGTCCACTGCCCAAAGCTGAAAGGATTCGATGCGCCCTCGTACTTCATCCTCCGAATACTTGGAGGCTTTGGCAATCTCAGCGACTTTCCGATCTACTACCTCCTGGGCGGAAACCCCGGGGCACTCACCCCGGATAGCAGCAGCAGGAGCATGGTCCATCGCTGCTAAGACAACATTCTCATGACTCCCCACTTCCATCGCCACACCTAAGAAATCAGCCAATTGTCCCAAAGAGGAGGCATGCCAGAAATCTTTGGGAGAGGCATTGTAACCAGGGTCGCCTGGGCGGTGGTGATCGATGACGAATACCTTTCCATCCACATGGATAGAAATGGGCTGGCACTCAATCAGTACGACATCGCCTGGGAACTCTACCCGGTCTGCCTCGTACGCATTGCCAGGATGGACGCGCTTCCCATCCTTCATGGCATACTGGAATTGACGCTTATCCCATATCAGGATACGCTCGATCTCGCGCATTTCGGGGTCATCTGCCCCGAGAATGAATAATGCTGGATTTGTCATTTGTCTCGGACCTTTCTCCCGCGCGTGGCGGGGCTACTTCATGCCTAATCCTTGCCGTAACATGCGCTCGATATAGACCGAGCGGCTTTCCTCTTTGCCTCGTCTGCTATCGATCTCTTTGAGAAGATCGATTGAGAGCATGAGGCTTGTTCGCTCTCGTCCCTCGTACTCGCGTGGACGTCCTACAGGACGATCATACAATTTTTCATATGCTCGGATACCAAGCCCCGCCTTGATATCCTGGAGCCAGGCCCAGGCATCCTGGTGTAGTTGCTGAGCCGTTTTTTCTCCCTGCACAAAGGGAGAGACCCAGGTTGTTGGAGAGCCGTCATTCGGAAAGGCGGTCTTGCTCCCGCAATAACCCCAGGTGATTTCCAGTTCAGGGGATACGGACATATAGGCGTGCCCGTATCCCTCCACCTTGGCCTGAGATAGGTGATCGGTCAAATCCTGAAAACTAAACTTATTCGCCATGCTTCACCTGCTTGACCACTGCCTGAGAAGCTGCATTCATCTCCGGCGAAAGCTCATCTTCATCGGTCACACCCGCTGAACGCGCGGCATGATTGACGGCTCCGACTGCCAACCAGAATGCATCATCCTCGTCCAACCCCTCGGCTTTTGCCTGAGCAAGCGCTTCCTTCGCAACCTGCTCAACGTTCTTATCCATCGAATCCCCCTTTTCTTCTATCGGTCTCTCAAGCGAGGCCGCGTCTACATCCCCCATCGCTGAGAGATGCAACCGTGGGCTTACTTTAGCGGCTGTACTCGTACACACCGCTGGTTTCCGTGAGTTCAAATCTGCCCACCTGGGCAGATAGGGTGGCCAGCGTCGAGCGGATGCGGTTCGAGTTAATGAGGTCGTTGCCCTCTTTCGAGGGATCGGCCTTCGCTTGTAGCGCGTTCAGCATCTCATCGGCTGTGAATGTTCCCTGGTGGGCCTTTGCAGTTGCACGAACGCTGTCGAGCAGTTCAAAGAAATCTTCGTTGTCGTAAATCGTGATACCTGTCATTTCCGTTTCTCCTTGACTCTTTTTGGAGGGCTTCCACATCCCTCTCCCTATATTAATTATGTCATAATTATCTATGGATGTCAAGGGTATTTAGACCAATTTCAAAACTCGCGGGAAAACTCGTTAGTGCGCCTCTGTGTTCATCGGCTGTGTCTCTTCATTGGCAATCCTGACGAGCCGTGTCTCGATGGAGGCAAGCGGGCGGGTGCGTCGCTGTTGTGAGATGGGCTTGCAGCGCAACAAGTCGAGCGTGAACAGGTCGTAGGCCAGCCAGGCATGGACGCGCTTCTCATTCAGCGGAGTGACGATGCGTCTGTTTTGCCCGTCGTATCTCCCAGCCGTCTTTCGCGCCCTGGCTTCTCCGGCGTGCTGTATCCTCATCGCTATTGCTCATCCTCCACCGAATTGTTTCTTGCAGCGCCGCGTTGGGTGATAGCCCTAAACGTCCAGTGCTACGCTTATTGCGATAGGCAAAATAGCGACAGAGCAGCAAGAACGAGGCATTCTCATCGATGTCGAGCGCCTCAAGCACTTCAATATTCTCTCGGTCGGCTTCACTGAGTTTCATCGTTGGCTCTCTCTCTCTCTAATTTTCTGGCATGACTCGCAGTAGTACCGCCTCGAAAGACGAATAATCGAGAGATGCCCCTTTCTCTCAACAATCTTATATGGCGTAAATGGTCTCAGGCAACGAGCGCAGGTTTTCGCCCTCGCCTTTCTATCGTAGAGGTCTCTCTGTCTTGCGCGTTCAAACCTGGAATGGCAGGCCCAGCACCGTTCCTGATTGCTCCGTCGTAGCGGCTTGCCACACCCCTGGCAAGGATGTGTTAGAGGAGATATCATCCTGCATGCCTCGCCTGCCGTTCCTGGTAGTACAACTTCATGATGGCCGGTACTTCATTGGTGTCATCCGGGTCGAATGCAGGCGTGAGATCTCGTATCGTTGGCACTGCAGCTATTTGGTCAGGCGTCATGTGCTCAATGGAGAGTGGCCCTGAAGTCAGCCAATCAGGGAAAGGGTCATCCGGTGCTGTATTCGTCCTGATGACAGGCAGCACAAGGTCAACAGGCGGAGGCATGAATTCCAGGTGACGCGCCATGAAGTAGTTGCCACGCGGATTGACGATCTTCCGCGGTTGTGGGTAACTGCGCACGGTCGGGTCCCACCACACGTTGATACGCCCTTCGTACTTCTTTTCGGTTGCCATGACGCCCTCGTGGTACTTGTCACGCAGCGCCTTTTCAATGTCCAGGATCTTGCCCCATTTGAGCAGCTTCTGAATCAGCCAATGTTTGAAGTGCTTCATCGATCTTCTTCTGCTTTCTCATATGCCTCGTCGGGGCAATCACACAACCGTAAATCATGCTCCAAGTGGAGCAGCGTCATAATCGAGTGCTCAAGTTTGCCAATGGTATCGGCGGTATCCTTAGCGATAGTGCCACTCTTGAGTTCAGCAATGCGCTTCTCCCGGTGCGTGATATGCCGCTTGATTGCCTCATGCACCTGCTGTGCTGTTAGCTCACTCATGGCTTCCAACTGCGTAGCCAGGGCGATGCACGACTGATGTCAATGTCTATCCCGATGTCCGTTGCTTTCATGCCGGGAAACTTCTTCTCGTAATCCTTGTTCAGCAGTTCCGCCTCTTCGATGATGCCATGCTGAAAATCTGCTTCTGTCATGACGCCCTTATCGAGCAGGATTTTCGCTAGCGCGGATACCTCAGCCCGTAGCAGGATTGTGACTTCCCGGTGATCGCGCACGGCGTCACATTCGGGATCGCCTTTGGGCCGGGTGCCTAACTGCCAACCCGCAAAAACACTGCGCCATTTGGTCAATTTGTTGCACGCTGCATAACAGCGTTGTGCTAAATCTGTCATGGACATTCTCCAAATTCTTCTAGGTAGCGTATCCGCTTCCCATGCTGCTTAGCATAGGCAATCTCATTGCGCGTTGATAGGCCGATATAACCGTTCACGTTGAGCACCAGGATTTCGTCAGCAAGATCGATCTTGCGCAGGTGCAGCTCGTCCAGGCGTTCCTTGTCCTCTTCGGTAAGATCACCTGCTACGATCAAATCACGGTCGCTCTTGAAATCTGCACCGATGCTCAGTACGATACGACCGAGCAGCGTTTCACGCAGGTTCTCATCGTGAAACGCCTCGCTGAATCGAGTCGAGCCACATAAGCAAACGATGATCGGTCGTTCATTCATCCTCTTGTCCTTCCTGATTGCGCCGATCTTGGAGCATAGCGTCAGCCTGGTCGCGCAAGTCCTGTTGTGCTAGTTTTTCGCGTACGTCTTTGCGCCGCAAGATGTCGAGCAGCGCCATGTAGTGCGGCATGTTGCGTATCCAGGTCGCCAGGTCAAGCGCATCCTCAGCGGTGATGTCGATAGATGAGCCATCTACATCGAAGATACGTATGCCGGTATCAGTGATCGTTGTTCTGCCTATGAGCATATCATGCTCCCTCCCCTGGTGGGGTATCCTCGTTATTTTGCGCGTCATCTTGCGCGGGTACACTGAAGTCAACCGGCAACTTGAGCGCGTCGAAGACACCATAAAAGCGGCAATAATTGATCGTCTTGCAGCGCATTTCAAATGTCCAGTTGATACCTGATTTTGCAGGTATGCCGTTCTGCTTGCGCCACGCCTCGAACTGCTCAGGCGTGGCGTGCTCAACATCAATGACTTGCCCGTTTTGGAAACGGAATAGGGGCAGCTCCGCTATGTCCCACGGCTTGAGCGCCGGCATTGCTGGCGTTATGTTCGGCAATCCATTCTTGGCCGCGCTCGTAGGCGCGTTTGTGTTGCTCATAATCCCTCCCTCGATACGGCTTCTCGCCTCTTGTCGGACGCTTAAAGTAAAAATGCTCGTACCAGGCTTTCATATCCCCCGATAAATCAGGCCAATGGCGCTTTTTGATATATCGGAACAAGATAATATCCTTTACCGATATATCGCCATAGATGCCTGTGTCCTCATTTTTGCGCTTCCTGCCAACGTCCCCCTCGTCTTCAATCTCCGACATATTCAGCGCGTTTTCCGGTTCCGGCGCGTCAATCAATTCCGGCTCATTTTGTGCTCGATTCGGAATTGTTTGGGAACTGTTGGGAACTGATTCGGGCACTCGTTCGGGAACTCTCTTTTGCGCGTCAGGCGGCACTGTTTTCCGCGCATTTTCCGGTTCCCTCCGAACATCCCAAACCGGAGGTTTCGGCCCCGGCGTAGGTCGCTCGATAATGCGCTCAGTCACGTGATGAATCACGATCGGTACCGGCTCCGTTGTGCGCTCAGCAGGTGGTAGAACATTTGTTTTCGGTTGTTCAGGTTCAGGGCCAGCTTCAGGCCGCTTAGCTGGCTCAGGCTCTCGGTATCCGCGTCCGTACGGCGGTAGTTCAGGCTCTCGCTCTCGGCCTGGTTGTTCACGAGAGCCTAGCGGAAATTTCGCGTGCCATTAGGCGATGGCTGTTCGAGAAAGTCAGCCGGGTCTTCAGGCTTGCGGCGTGGCTTCAGATAGCGAGAAGCCATTGCTCTCGATTGCTCCCGGCGTGTCTGTCGATCAACGCGGCGCTTCTCTGCGTTCGTGAGTGCGCCCTGGCGTTCAGCATCATCCATACCACGCACCTCGTCAAGCGTGGTTTCATCACCATCTGCCAATCGCTTGAGTTGATCGGCACTCATGCGTTTCATGAGCCTAGGAGCGCCGCGCCATAGTTCATGTCCCGCCTCATTCTTGACGCGATCAGCAACTACGTCATGAGGCGCGTTGACTTGCGCGTGTAAGACTTTGCCAAAGTGGTGCGCAAGCCACAAGAGCGCAAGCCCAACGCCTATCATCGCCAGTCCTAACGCGATATGCAGCGCCATATTGCCCAGTGTATAGGCCAATTGGATGAAACGGAACAAGAGCGAGAAGAGTTCCAAGAATAGGACGCCCCGCTTCAGTTGGTGAAACGACTTAATAAACGAGCCGTCGCCCTGCTCGTCCTCATAGGCTTCTACATCTTCCCTGGCATATTCGATGTAGAAAAAGGCATAGAGCATCGCCAGCGCCATCACGATGGCACAGAAGATCGTCAGCGTGATAGCAGCTCCTGGCAATGTCTGGTCAAGAAAGGTGCTTCCAACCCACGCACCAAAGTACGAAAACGTCCAGGCAAAATAGCCCGCCGCTGCAAGCCCGAACAATACCGCTAATGCCTTGCCTACAAATTTGTTGTGAAAGAGCTTCAAATCATTCTCCCTTCCATCCCCCGCTCACGTTCGTTGTGGTAAGCAAGGGGACTTGCCACGGTTGTAAACGTGGGGTCGTGGCGTCCCCGCTATTCAATG
>WNFG01001646.1_pt1 | contig 18700 bp, 17 predicted proteins | sample 5400431 | NCBI WGS metagenome assembly WNFG01 (sample SAMN13153346, study PRJNA577476) | soil metagenome | isolation source: 120 cm saprolite under Douglas fir tree site 2 hole 3 replicate 2 | place: USA:California | collected 2015-04-18 | reverse complement strand
CGAGGCGAGAAAGATGTATTTGATGCCGAACCGGCCGGCGAGCCAGCCGGTCAGCGGCATCATGATCGCGGCGCAGACGATATAGGAGGTCAGCGCCCAGGCGATCTGATCGAGCGAAGTTGACAGACTGCCCTGGATGTGCGGCAGGGCGACGTTAAGGATCGTGTTGTCGACGCCCTGCATAATGTTCGCCAGCATGATCGACAATGTGATCATGCCGCGGTTGGCGACCGGGGCGAACGCCTCGCCCCTCACCGCTCACACCCCAGATAGGCCGTCATTGGCGTGCCCCGGCCAGCCCTTTGCCTCAACCCTGTGCGGACCGAGGCGGGCTGCTCAATCCTCTCTGATTAAGCTTGTGTGCGAGTGCACAAAGAAACGCCAATGTCGCAATTCTGTCATGTGCCGCCTTGCCAGAGTTCGCCAGGCAGATCGACGCAGCGACTTTCGGGGTGGGATGCTTTAACCTCGCGCATGAAAATTAGCCGCAGCTAGCGCAAGGAGAGCGTCATGGCACGAATCCTCGTCATTCACGGCGCCGGTATGAATATGCGGGGGAAGGTGCAGACCGAGGTTTTCGGCACCATGACCTTGCCCGAATACGATGAGCGCATTCGCGGCTACGCGAGCGAGCTCGGCCTCGAAGTTGAGATCTTTCATTCCAACATCGAAGGCGAGATCGTCAACAAGCTCTACGAGGCGAACGATCGCGGCTTCGACGCGGCGATCTTCAACCCGGCAGCCTTCGGCTCGGGCTATCCGGCGCTCGTCGCGGCGATCTCGCAGGTCAAGTTTCCGACGATCGAGGTGCATATCTCGAACCCGATCCGGCGCGGCCCGGCGTCGCAGACGGCCGCGGTCAGCCAGGGCGTCGTCGCCGGTTTCGCGATTGCCGGCTACGACCTCGCGTTGCGCGGCATCCGCGACCTCCTGACGGCAAAGAAGTAGGGCTTTGGATGCGCTCATCTCGGACCGCGGCCGTCCCGGCCGCATGCGGGCGAGACGCCCGCGGTCCCTGCAGCGCCGAGAGGTCGCGACGGGCTTGCCGCCGGGCGGCTCGCGTGGAACTCTCTAGTCATCGCAAGCGAGAGGGGGCGACATGCGCATCGTCATTGTCGGTCAGCAGGCTTTCGGCAAGGCCGTCCTCGACGCCTTTGTGGCGCGCGGCGACACCGTCGCCGGCGTGTTCGCAGCGCCCGAGAAGCCGGGCGCGCGCCCGGACCCGCTCGTCGTCGCGGCCGAGGAGAAGAAGCTTCCGGTGCACCGTTTCCCGAAATATTCCACTCCGGAGGCGCTCGACGCGCTGAAGGCGCTCGATGCCGATATCGGTATCATGGCCTATGTCCTCTTATTTGCGCCGCCCGAATTCTGCGCAATCCCCAAGCACGGCATGGTCCAGTTCCACCCCTCGCTGTTGCCGTTGCATCGCGGGCCGGCCTCGATCCCGTGGGCGATCATCCGCGGCCGCAGCGAGACCGGGCTGACGATCTTCCGCCCGACCCCCGGCCTCGACGAGGGGCCGATCATCCTGCAGAAACGCTGCGCGATCGGACCCAACGACACCGCCGCCTCGCTCTATTTCGACAAGATCTTCCCGCTTGGGGTCGAGGCGCTGGTGCAGGCCGCCGACCTCGTCACCGCCGGGCGCGCCACCGAATGGACCCAGGACGAGAAAGAGGCGACCTATGAGGGCTGGGTGCGCGACGCCGAGGCGCGCATCAACTGGGCGGGTCACGTCGATTTCGTCTACGACCTGATCCGCGGCTGCAACCCGGCGCCGGGCGCCTGGACGATGCATGGCGACCAGAAGCTTTATCTGTTCGACGCGAAAAAGATCATGGCGCCAACTTTCGGCGCGGTCCGCGGCAAGAAGCTCGGTGAAGTTGTCTCGGCCGGGCCCGACGGCCTGCGCATCCACGCCCAGGGCGGGTTCATCGAGGTATCGCGCCTCAGGCTCGGCGACGGCGCCAAGGTCAAATCCACCGAAGTCGACATCCCGGTCGGGACGATTCTCGGCGTGGGACCCGCACTGGAGGCCGAAGCGGTGACCAGCCCCAGCAGGTAAATCCTCGCCTAGATGCCCGTTGTCTTTCGCAGCGGCGGTCTGCGGTTCTTTTTCTATTCCGATGAGGGCACGCCGCGAGAGCCACCCCATATCCACGTCCGGCAGCGAGGTTGCGAGGCTAAACTGTGGCTTCGTCCCGGCCTGCCTCAGGCGTACAATCATGGCTTCAACACGCGAGAACTACGCGACATCCGACAACTGATCGAGGCGAATCGTGAGCAGATCGAAAGGGCATGGAACGAGTTCTTTGATTAGCCCCGTCGGCGTCAGCTTCGATAACGGCAGGATGAACGTGGAACTTTCGGATGGACGCACGCTCGGGGTACCCCTCGCTTGGTTTCCACGTTTGTTGGGTGCAACTCGGGAACAGCTTGAGAATTATGAGCTGAGCCCGCTCGGTCTTCACTGGGAGGACCTGGACGAAGATATCTCGATCGCAGGACTTCTGGCCGGGCGTGGCGATCAGACCCGGCACCGCCCGAGAGCTGCCGAGTGATGCCGCGAGTCACTCGATCAGTGAAAGCGCCTGATAGGCGCGCTCAGGCTCGCAAGCAATCTGAGATCAAGCTGTGGCTTGTTCCGGCACGAGCTCGCGGTAGAGCGCCAGATACTCCTGCGCCGCGGCGGCCCAGCTGAAATCGCGGGTCATCGCCTGCTGCATCGTGCGCCGCCAGCTGGCCTGGTCGCGGTATAGCGCGACGGCGCGCTGGATCGCTCCGAGCAGGCTCTCGGGGGTTTCCGCGTCGAAGGCAAAGCCGGTCGCGGTTCCGGCGGCGAGGGTCGCGGCATTGGCGTCGACGACGGTGTCGGCGAGCCCGCCGGTGCGGCGCACCAGCGGCAACGCGCCGTAGCGCAAGGCGTATAGCTGGGTCAACCCGCACGGCTCGAAGCGCGACGGCATGATGATCGTGTCGCTGCCAGCCATGATCAGATGCGACAGCGCCTCGTCATAGCCGAGCGCCACACCGACCCGGCCAGGGTAAGTTGCCGCCGCCGCACCGAACCCGGCTTCGAGATCAGCATCGCCGCTGCCGAGCAGCACGAGCCGGCTGCCGAGATCGACGAGCCCGGGCAAGGAGGCGAGCAGCATGTCGAGCCCCTTTTGTGGGGTCAGCCGGGTGACCGCGCCGAAGAGCGGCGCGCGCGCTTGCCGTGCGAGGCCAAAATGCCGCTCCAGCGCCGCTTTCGCCGCCATTTTTCCGGCCGGAGCATCGTCGACATCGTAGCCTCGCGGCAATGCTGGGTCGTGGGCCGGCGACCATACCTTCGGGTCGACGCCGTTCAGAATGCCGGTCAGCACATCGGCGCGGGTGCGCAACAGCCCGTCGAGCCCCCAGCCGAAGGCCGGGGTCTGGATCTCGCGTGCGTAGGTCGGGCTCACCGTCGTCAGCCGGTCGGCGTAAAACAGTCCGGCCTTGAGGAACGACAGACCGTCGTAGAACTCCACCCCGTCGACCGAAAAGAAGCCCGCCGGCAATGCCAGATCGGGAAACAGCGCGGCCGGGAAGAAGCCCTGATAGGCCAGGTTGTGCACGGTGAAGACGCTCGGCACGCTCGTGCCGTCGGCCCGCAGATAGGCCGGGGCGAGCCCGGCATGCCAATCATGGCAATGCACGATGTCGGGCCGCCAGTTCCGGTCGATGTCGCGCGCTAGCGCCGCGGCGACCCAACCCAAGAGGGCGAAGCGGCGGTGGTTGTCGGGCCACGCGCCGCCATCGGGCGCGGCATAGGGGTTGCCCGGGCGGTCGTAAAAGGCGGGATGGTCGACGATGTAGGCGGCGACCCCGCTTCCCGGCACCAGCGCCCGCGCGATGCGCACCCGCTCGAGCCCGAACGGCGTCCGGATCCGGAGCGACTGGCCCAGCTCGAACGCGTCGAGAAATCCGGCAAAGCCCGGGAGCACGAGACGCGCATCGATGCCGAGCTCGATCAAAGCCGGCGGCAAGGCCGCGATGACATCGCCGAGGCCCCCGGTCCGAACCCACGGAAACAGCTCGGCCGCGACGTGGAGGATGCGCAGCGGCGCGGCGCGCCTGCGTGTCGGCTCTCTCCGCTCCCGCCTAGCCCCCACCCTTCCCTCCCCCGCTAGCGGGGGAGGGCCAGCGAGGGGGTGGGGCGAGCGGCGCTGCCGCACGGGCAGCGGCGGATCAGTTCTTGCTCTTGTCGACCAGTGCGTTCTGCTTGATCCACGGCATCATCGCGCGCAGCTTCTCGCCGACCTCCTCGATCGGGTGTTCCGCGGCGCGCCGGCGCAATGCCTTGAAGCTCGGCTGGCCGGCGGTGTTTTCGAGCACCCATTCGCGGGCGAACCGGCCGCTTTGGATATCGCCGAGGATCTTTTTCATCTCGGCCCGGACATGCTCGTCGACGAGCCGGGGCCCGCGCGAGTAGTCGCCATACTCGGCGGTGTTTGAGATCGAGTACCGCATGTTGGCGATGCCGCCCTCATAGATCAGGTCGACGATCAGCTTTACTTCGTGACAGCACTCGAAATAGGCCATCTCGGGCGCATAACCGGCCTCGACCAGGGTCTCGAACCCGGCAAGGATCAGCGAGGTGAGCCCGCCGCACAGCACGGTCTGCTCGCCGAACAGATCGGTTTCGCATTCCTCGCGGAAGGTCGTCTCGATGACGCCGGCCCGCCCGCCGCCGATTGCCGAGGCATAGCTCAGCGCGATTTCGAGCGCGTTGCCCGACGGGTTCTGCTCGACCGCTACGAGGCACGGCACGCCGCCGCCGCGCAGATATTCCGAGCGCACGGTGTGGCCCGGCCCCTTCGGCGCGATCATGAAAACATCCATGTCGGGGCGCGGCTCGATCAGGTGGAAGTGGATGCTGAGGCCATGCGCGACGGCAAGCGCGGTGCCCTGACGCATATTCGGACGCAATTCGCCGGTGTAGAGCCCCGCCTGCAACTCGTCGGGCGCCAGCACCATGACGAGGTCAGCCCATTTCGCCGCCTCCGAATTTGTCATGACCTTGAAGCCGGCCGTCTCGGCCTTCTGCGCCGAGGGCGAGCCGGGGCGGAGCGCGACGACGATTTCCTTGACCCCGCTGTCGCGCAGATTGTTGGCGTGGGCGTGGCCCTGACTGCCATAGCCGATGACCGCGACCTTCTTCGATTTGACCAAATTCACATCCGCATCGCGGTCGTAATACACGCGCATGACCATTCTCCCTCTGAATGTCTATTCACAATGAGGCAGTGAGGCAGTGAGGCAGTGAGAAGGAGCGTTTCCAGCTCCTCACTGCCTCATCGTCTCATTGTGAAACCTAAAACCGGGCCGGGCCGCGGGCGATCGCGACCGTGCCGGTGCGCGACACCTCGACCAGGCCGAGCGGGTCCATCAGCGCGATAAAGGCGTTGAGCTTCTCGCTCGACCCGGTCATCTCGAAGACAAAGGTTTCGGTTGTCGAGTCGACGACCCGCGCCCGGAAGATGTCGGCAAGGCGCAATGATTCGATGCGCGACTCGCCTTTGCCGGCGACCTTGATCAGCGCCATCTCGCGCTCGACGGAGGGACCCTCCTCGGTCAAATCGTGGACCTTGTGGATCGGCACCAGGCGCGAGAGTTGCGCCTTGATCTGCTCGATGATCATCGGCGTGCCGTTCGTCACGACGGTGATCCGCGACAGGTTGTTGCTGCGGTCGACCTCGGCGACGGTCAGGCTCTCGATGTTGTAGCCGCGCCCGGAAAACAGCCCGATGACGCGCGCCAGGACCCCTGGCTCATTGTCGACCAAGACGGCAATCGTATGGCGCTCGGTGGCGTCAGGCACCTGCGCCGTCCCGCTTCTCATGTCATCCCCGCGCAAGCGGGAATCCAGTGCAAGCGACGGTGCGGTCGCTCCTGGACCCCCGCTTGCGCGGGGGTGACGGGGATTGTTGCGCTCACACGAGCACCATGCCCTCCTCCGAGACCGGGCTTTGCGCCTCGTCCTCGGGGCCGAGCAGCATCTCGTTATGGGCCGCGCCCGAGGGGATCATCGGGAAGCAGTTCTCGGCCTGGTCGACGGCGACATCGAGGATCACCGCGCGCGGCTCCTCGATCATCTGCCGGATCGCGTCGTCGAGATCGGCCGGATCCTCGACACGCAGCCCAAGCGCGCCGAACGCCTCGGCGAGCTTGACGAAATCCGGCAGCGCCGCGGTATAGCTCTCGGAATAGCGGCCGCCATGCAGCAACTCCTGCCACTGCCGCACCATGCCCATGTACTGGTTGTTGAGGATGAAGGCCTTCACCGGCAGGCGGTATTGCGCGATCGTCGACATCTCCTGGATGTTCATCAGGATCGAGGCTTCGCCGGCGACGTCGATCACCAGCGCCTCCGGATGAGCGACCTGCACTCCGACCGCGGCCGGCAGCCCATAGCCCATCGTGCCGAGCCCGCCCGAGGTCATCCAGTGGTAGGGCTTATCGAATTTCAAGAATTGTGCGGCCCACATCTGATGCTGGCCGACCTCGGTGGTGATGTAGGGGTCGCGCTCACGGGTCAGCGCATAGAGCCGCTCCAGCGCGTATTGCGGCTTGATCACATCCTTGCGCGCGCGGTCATACCGCAGGCAATCGCGCGCCCGCCATTGGTCGATCTGGCCCCACCAGGCCTTGCGCGCCCGTCCATCGCTGCCCGGCTCCGCCTTGCGCCAGGCCGCGACGAGCGCGTCCAGCACCTTGCCGCAATCGCCGATCAGCGGCAAATCGACCCGCACATTCTTGTTGATCGATGACGGGTCGATATCGATGTGGATCTTCTTCGACCCGGGCGAAAAGGCGTTCAGCCGTCCGGTCACCCGATCGTCGAAGCGGGACCCAACCGCGATCATCAGATCGCAATCGTGCATCGCCATGTTCGATTCGTACATGCCGTGCATGCCGAGCATGCCGAGGAAATGCGGGTCGCTCGCCGGGAACGCGCCGAGCCCCATCAAGGTAAGCGTGCACGGCGCATCGACCATTCGCACGAACTCGGTAAATCGCGCGCAGGCCTCGGGGCCCGAATTGATCAGCCCGCCGCCGCCATAAAACAAGGGCCGCTTGGCCGCCGCGATCATTGCCACCGCCTCAGCGACCCGCGCCGGGTCGGCTTCCATTTGCGGGCGATAGCTCTTGTGCCGCTGCTGCTCCGGCCCGCTGTAGATCGCGGAGGCAAAGAGGATGTCCTTGGGCAGATCGACCACCACCGGCCCGGGCCGCCCGCTCTTGGCGACGTAAAACGCCTCGTGCAGGGTGCGGCCGAGGTCGCCGACATCCTTGACCAGATAATTGTGCTTGGTGCAGGGCCGGGTGATGCCGGTCGTGTCGGCTTCCTGAAAGGCGTCGTTGCCGATCAGATGCGTCGGCACCTGCCCGGTCAGGCAGACGATCGGCACCGAATCCATCAGCGCGTCGGTGAGGCCGGTCACCGCGTTGGTCGCGCCCGGGCCGCTCGTCACCAGCACCACCCCGACCCGCCCGGTCGATCGGGCATAGCCTTCGGCGGCATGCACTGCCCCACCCTCCTGGCGCACCAGGATGTGGCGCAGCGCGTTCTGCTTGAACAGCGAATCGTAGATCGGCAGGACCGCGCCGCCGGGATAGCCGAATACGACATCGACGCCCTGATCGACAAGCGCCTTGATGACGATATCAGCTCCACAGATCGGCTCGGCCGACATGACACTCTCCTCAACCGGTATAACGGCAAATCTTGCCCGGCGGTCCGGCCAGCGGCCGGTCCGGGGAGCGGCACCCTAGTCAGCTATGCCCGGGCGGTCAACAGGAATTGATCAATAAAATGACGTGAGCACCGCAGCAAACTTTCCGAAAGTTGCGCATCGAGGATCAGGTCGGGGACCATCTGATGACGGAACCAGGTCATTTGGCGCTTGGCATAGCGGCGGGTCGTGCGCTGTGCCGCGGCGACGGCCTCATCGAGGGCGATGTCTCCTCCCAAGTGGCGCAGCAATTCGGGGATTCCGACCGCCTTCATCGCCGGCAATTCCGGGTCGAGCCCGCGCGCCGCAAGCGCCGCCGCCTCGTCAAGCGCGCCGGCCGCTACCATGCCGTGAAACCGCGCGTTGCAGGCGGCATAGAGCGCCTCGCGCGGCGGGGCGAGCAGGATCGAGGCGAAACGGTAGGGCGAGGCTGCCGTCGGACCGGCCTGCCACTCGCCGATCGGCCGGCCGGTGGCGCTGACCACCTCCCAGGCGCGCATCAGGCGCTGGCGATCGCCGAGCGACAGGTGGGCGGCTGCGACCGGATCGAGCGCCGCCAGCCGCTCGCGGAAGGCCGCGCCACCGAGCGCGCGATAGAGCGCAGCGGCTTCCTCGCGGATCGCGGCCGGGATCGGCGGGATCACCGCGAGACCATGATGCAGCACCCGCAGATAAAGCCCGGTGCCGCCGACTACGATCGGCAACCGACCGGCGCGATGGCTGGCCGCGATTTCGGCTAGAGCCAAGATCCGCCAGCGCCCGGCCGAGCCGCGTTCGGCGGCGTCGAGATAGCCGTACAGCCGGTGCGGAACGCGAGCCAGCGCCGGTTCATCGGGGCGCGCCGACAGGACGCGCAAATCGCGATAGGTCTGCAGGGCGTCCGCGTTGATGATCATGCCGCCAAGCGCCGCCGCCAATTCGAGGGCCAGCGCCGACTTGCCGCTCGCCGTTGGCCCGGCGATCAGGATGACCGGCGGCAGGCCAGGAGAAACCGTCGCTGCGGTGGTTTGGATAAGCGCCGTGCGTCCTTCGAGACGCAAGCTGCGCGGGCTCCTCAGGATGAGGTCTTTTCCTAGTGCCATCAAAAAAGCTTACCTCATGCTGCGGAGCGCCCGAAGGGCGCGTCTCGAAGCACGCGGGCTGGCGATGCAGCTTCGCTATCCAACGGATGTCGGCGCCGAGGAGGTGTCCAAGTGAGCCTTGTTATGACAGTGATCGCCGGCCCCGGCGCAGCGCGAGACCTACCCAATCTGGTGGCCGCGCTGGCTGCGGCGCTGCCGGTCTCCGGGGCGCCGGACTGGCTCGCGCCGGGCACCGCCTGCGATCTCCAGCTCGCCGGCATCACTGGCAAAGCGGCCGAGGCGGCGGCCCGGCAGGCGATCGGAGAAGCGGCGATCGACGTCTTGGTCCAGCCGGCGGCCGGCCGCCGCAAGCGAATTCTCGTGGCCGATTTCGAAGCGACGATCATCGAGAATGAAATGCTCGACGAGCTGGCCGATTTCATCGGGCGGCGCTCGGAGGTTGCCGAGATCACAAGGCGTGCGATGAACGGCGAGCTTGATTTCGCCGCCGCGCTCAATGAACGCGTCGCGCTGTTGAAAGGCCTGCCCGCTTCGGTGCTCGACGAGACGGCAGCGCGCATCCGACTTACCCCGGGAGCCGGCGCGTTGGTCGCGACCGCGCGGGCGGCCGGGGTGCGAACCGCCCTCGTTTCGGGTGGGTTTACCGTCTTTGCCGAGCGCGTCGCGGGCCAACTCGGTTTCGAGCGGATCGTCGCCAATCGGCTCGATATCGCCGACGGCCGGATTGCCGGAACCGTCCGGGCGCCGATCGTCACCGGCGACACCAAGCGCGACACGCTCGTGGCGGTGGCCAAGGAATGCGCGGTCTCGCGGTCGGCGACGCTCGCCGTCGGCGATGGCGCCAACGACCTGCCGATGCTTCTGGCGGCCGGGCTCGGAATCGCCTTTCACGCCAAGCCGGCGGTCGCCGCCGCCGCGCGCTGGCGCATCGACCATGCCGACCTGACCGCCTTGCTTTATGCCCAGGGCTATCGGCAGGACGCGATCATCGGCTAGATTGGCCGGCTTTTTCGCGAAGGGATGTCCCTGACCTGAGTGGCCGTCCGACGCTGCCGGCCGCGCGAAAGCTGCGCTCTGGCCGGAGGGTGCCCTATCGCCGCTACTACGCGAACGCCCCGGCCCTCAACTCTGGTCTAAGCGCAGCGCAATAAAGCGCAGATCGCCTGCCCGTTCGACGAGCAGCAGGATCGATTTGCGGCCGGCCTTCTTCGCGTCGTTGATCTTGCCGGCAACCTGGGTCGTGCTTTTGATCTCCTCCTGTGCAGCTTCTATGATCACATCGCCAGCCTTGAGGCCCTTTTCGGCCGCCGGGCTGTCCTTTGTGACATCGACGACGACGACCCCCTTGTCATCACTCAACGAGAACTTTTCTTTCAGCTCGGGCGTGATGTTCGACAGCGTGAGGCCGAGCGTCGTCACCGTGCTGCTGTCTGCCGCCGGCGGCTTGCTCTTGACCGGCTCCTCTTTGGCAACCTGCTCGGTCTCGTCGAGCTTGCCGACCGTGACCTGCAGCTTGGTCTCCTGGCGCTTGCGCCAGACCGTCACCGGCACGCTTTTGCCGACCGTCGACTCCGCGACGAGCCGGGGCAGATGACGCATGTCGGGAACCCTCTTGCCGTCGAAGGTGAGGATCACGTCGCCCGGCTGAATGCCGCCGCCCTGGGCCGGGCCGTTGTCGTTGACGCTGGCGACGAGTGCGCCGTGCGCCTTGTCGAGACCGAGGCTCTCGGCAATCTCGTCGGTGACCGCCTGGATGCGTACCCCGAGCCAGCCGCGGTGCACGGCATGATCGGGCTCTCGGATCAGCTCGGCCACCACCGCCTTGGCAAGGTTGGACGGGATGGCGAAACCGATGCCGATCGAGACCCCGGTCGGCGAATAGATCGCCGTGTTGATGCCGATGACCGTGCCGTTCATGTCGAACATCGGCCCACCCGAGTTGCCTCGGTTGATCGCGGCGTCGGTCTGCAGGAAATCGTCGTAGGGTCCGGAATTGATGTCGCGCTGCCGCGCCGAAAGAATACCGGCCGTCACGCTGCCGCCGAGACCGAAGGGATTGCCGACCGCCAGCACCCAATCGCCGACCCGCGCCTTGTCGCTGTCGCCCCAGATCGCGGCCGGCAGCTTCTTGTCGGTCTTTACCTTCAGGACGGCGACGTCGGTCTTGGTGTCACGGCCGACCAGTTCGGCCTTGAGGTTGGTGTTGTCGGGCAGGATGACGGTGATCTCGTCGGCATCGGCGATGACGTGATTGTTGGTGACGATGTAGCCCGCCGGGTCGATTACGAAGCCCGAGCCAAGCGAGGTCGCCTTGCGCGGCTTTGCCTCGGGGCGATCGCCCTGCTGACCGTTACGGTCGAAGAAATCCTTGAAGAACTCCTCGAACGGCGAACCGGGCGGGAATTGCGGCCGCCCCGGCGCGGTGCGCTCGCGCTGTTTCTCCGGCTTGACGGTCTGCGTCGTCGAGATATTGACGACCGCCGGCACCAGCTTCTCGGTAAGATCGGCAAACCCGTCCGGCGCGGGCCGCGCCGCCCAGGAAATTCCGGCGGGGACTGCGAGCACCAACGCAGCCGCTGCGGCAACGGCCGAGCGCCGAAATCGCAATGTAAGCATCGACACCTTATTCAACTCCTCGCAGCAAACGCCCGATATCGCGCGGATCAAATTGGCCTAGGGGATTAGCCGGCATTCGTGACCACGCCATTAACGCCGGCCCGGAGTAACCGCCGCCGAGGGGGCCCGCTATGGCAGATTACGAGAGATGGGGCCGGCAAGCCAGATCCCTTCGCAGCCGCGCCAACTCAGCTCCGCAGCAGCCACACGATCACCACGCCGATCGAGGCGGCGAGCAAGCCAGAGGCGCGCAGGACCTGCGGCGGCACCTGCATCGCGCGCTGGGCGAGCTGCTTCATTCCCTCCGGGAACAGCGCGTAGAGGATGCCCTCGATCACCAGAACGAGCGCAAGTCCGGTGCCCAGGTCGCGCATTACCCGCTGCGTCGGGCGCCGTGCCGCATTGTCGAATCCGCCGGCTACGGCTGACGCGCGCCGGGTGCCCCGGCCGTAGGAGCAGCGGATGATGCCGGTGCCCCGGGCGATCCCGGCCAGCCGTCGAAAAAGCGGAAGAAATTGCCTTCGGGCGCTAGCACGAACGAGGTATCGCGCCCATTGAGCGCCTCGCGATAGGCCTGCAGCGAGCGATAAAAGGCGAAGAACTCCTTGTCCTGCCCGAAGGCGTCGGCATAGAGCTTGACCGCCTGCGCATCGCCATCGCCGCGCACCCGCTGGGAATCGCGTTGCGCCTCGGCGAGGATCACGGTGCGTTCGCGCTCGGCGTTGGCGCGTACGCTCTGCGCCGCCTCGGCGCCTTCGCCGCGATATTGCCGCGCCTGCTGCTCGCGCTCGGACTGCATGCGGGCGTAGATCGCCTGGCTGTTCTCCTCCGGCAGATCGGCACGGCGCAGCCGGACGTCGACAACCTCGATCCCGAAACCCTTGGCTTCGCCGGCGACGTCGTCGCGGATCTGGCGCATGATCGCGGCGCGCTTCTCCGACAGGACGTCGTTCAGCGTGACATTGCCGAGGACGCGGCGCAGGCTGCCGCTGACCAGCGCGCTCAACCGGGCGCGGACCCCTTCCTCGGTGCCGACCGTCTGATAGAACAGCAACGCGTTGGTGATGCGATAGCGGGTGTAGGTGTCAGCCACCAGCCGCTTCTGGTCGGCGACGATGACCTCCTCGTGCGGCGGCTCGAAATCGAGCACCCGCTTGTCGTATTCGACGACGTTCTCGATGAGCGGCCACTTCATCTTCAGGCCGGGCTCGCGGACCATCCGCCGCACCTCGCCGAACTGCAGCACCAGCGCCTGCTCGGTTTGATCGACAATGAAGAACGAGCCCATCGCCAGGATCCCGGCGACGACGAGGAGGACGCCGACAGCGGCAAGCAGACGGTGGCTCATGGCCGGCGACTCGGCGAGGGCTGCGCGCCGCCGGCGGCGGGCGGCGGCACCGGGGTCGCACCTGTCGCGGTGCCCGCGGGTGGTGCGGCGGTGGGCGGCGCGGCGTTGAGCAGACTGGGCAGCGGCAGATAAGGCAGGACGCCGGACTGACCCTGGGCCGCCTTGTCGATGATGATCTTGTTGCTGTTCTTGAGGATCTCTTCCATCGTCTCGAGATAGAGCCGCTGGATCGTCACATCCCGCGCCACCTTATAGGCACGGTAGACCGCGCTGAAGCGGTCGGCGTCACCGGTCGAGCGCGCGATGATCTCGGCGCGATAGGCTTCCGCCTCCTGCTTGATGCGCACCGCATCGCCCCGCGCCCGCGGCACGATGTCGTTGCGATAGGCCTCCGCCTCGTTGCGCAGACGCTCCTTGTCGGCGAGGGCCCGCTGCACGTCGCGGAACGCGTCGATCACCGGGGCCGGTGGATCGACCTTGGCCAGCTGCACCTGGGTGAGCGCGATCCCGGAGCCGTAGGCATCGAGGATCCCCTGCAACAGGCGCTGCGTATCGGTTTCGATCTTGCCGCGGCCTTCAGCGAGCGCCTGGGCGATCGGGGTCTCGCCGACGACCTCGCGCATCGCGCTCTCGGCCGCCGCTTTCACGGTCCCCTCGGGGTTGCGGATATTGAACAGGTAGGCCTGCGGCTCCTTGATGATCCAAAAGACCGTGAAGTTGATGTCGACGATGTTCTCGTCACCGGTCAGCATCAGCGCTTCTTGTGGCAGGTCGCGGCTGGAGCCGGCACGCGTCGTCCCGTCGCCGGAACGAAACCCGGTCTCGGTGCGGTTGATGCGCGTGACGCTCGGCTTCAGGACGGATTCGATCGGCGACGGGAGGTGGTAGTTGAGGCCAGCCGGCATCGTGCGGTTATAGGCGCCAAAGCGCAGCACGACGCCGGCTTCGTCGGGCAGCACCCGGTAAAAACCGCTTGCCAGCCACAGCAGCACAATGGCCAGGACGACGAGCGCCAAGCCCTTGCCGGTGCCGAACCCGCTGGGAAAAGCGCGGCGAAGACGGTCCTGACTGCGCCGCAGGATTTCTTCGATATTGGGCGGCTGCGGCCCGCGCGGGCCGCTCGGCCCCTGACCGTTGCCGCGGCCGCCGCCCCAGGGACCGCCGCCGCGCGGCCCGGTGCCCCAAGGACCACCGGGCTCACTATGCCAGATCATCGAACCAGACCCTTTCCGCGGCGGCGATCGGGCCGCGCTGCCGCGCGAGATGGTGCCCGCGCGAACGCCGGCGCCGGATGACAGCCCGATAGAGGGCGCGCGGGGCGGGTGTTGTCAAGTGCCGGCCTCGCCCCTAAATGCGTTCACCTCTGCCCCGGTTGCGTGGGATTCGGGAATGGCGGTTACCGAGAGACAGGTTCTCGACGCGCTGGCCGCGGTGCGCGATCCCGACAAGGGCGCGGACGTCGTCTCGCTCGGGATGATATCGGGCGTCGTGGTCCGCGACGGCAATGTCGGCTTCGCGATCGAGGTCGAGCCCGAGCGCGGCGCACGCCTCGAGCCGTTGCGCAAGGCCGCCGAGCAAGCGGTCGAAGCGCTGCCTGGGGTGCTGTCGGTCACCGCCGTCCTCACTGCCGAGGCGAGGCCGCCCGGAGGGCGGACCCAGGCCCCACGCGGCGCCCCAGGACACGGCGCCCCCGGACATGGAGCTCACGGGCACGGCGGCGCGGCACCAGGCGCGGCGGCGCGGCCGGCCGCCGCCGGCAAACCCGCGCTCGCTCCGGGCGTGCGGGCGATCGTCGCGGTTGCCTCCGGCAAGGGCGGCGTCGGCAAATCGACCGTCGCCGCCAACCTCGCCCTGGCGTTGAAAGCGAACGGGCGCTCGGTCGGAGTGCTCGACGCCGACATCTACGGTCCGTCGATGCCGCGCATGCTGGGGATTTCCGGGCGGCCCTCCGCCTCTCCCGACGGCAAGATCCTGCGGCCGATGGAGAATTACGGCATCAAATGCATGTCGATCGGCTTTCTGGTGCCCGAGGACACGCCGATGATCTGGCGGGGGCCGATGGTAATGAGCGCCCTGCAGCAGATGCTGCGCGACGTCGCGTGGGGCGAACTGGACATAATGATCGTCGATATGCCGCCCGGCACCGGCGACGCGCAATTGACGATGGCCCAGCAGGTCGCCTTGGCCGGCGCAGTCATCGTCTCGACGCCGCAGGACATTGCCCTCATCGACGCGAGGAAGGGGCTCGCGATGTTCCAGAAGGTCGATGTGCCGGTGCTCGGCATCATCGAGAACATGAGCTATTTCCTCTGCCCGCATTGTGGCGAAAGGAGCGACATCTTCAGCCATGGCGGGGCGCGCCGCGAGGCCGAGCGGCTCGGCTGCGATTTTCTCGGCGAGGTGCCGCTCGACATGGCGATCCGCGAGACCTCGGACGATGGCCACCCGATCACCGCCTCAGTGCCCGATTCCCCCTACGCCCAGACCTTCCGTGAGATCGCCGCGCGGGTGTGGGACAAGGTCTCTGGCGAGACACCGGCCCGCCGCGCGGGGCCGCGAATTATGATAGAGTAGGCGGGACCGCAGACGCCAAATCGCCCGATCGCGTTTCAGGCGGTTGATCCGGCCAACCGGAAAAATCTGGTGTTCATGGCGGTCTCCGCAGGGTCATTACTTGAGTAATGATCGCCTTGATCGGCGCGGACCGGCGATTGCATTAACCACAGATCGGAATCGTGTGATTCGTGAATTGCAGAGCGTCCCGCACGACAATCAGGTAAGATCCATCACCCGGCTCTCCCCGCTGTCGTGTAGGACATGATAGGAACACCCCGCGTTGCACCGTTGACTAGCATCCGCGGCTTGGCGGCATGGTGGGTCGCCATTTATCACTTCCGCGAATATCTGCCTACGGCGCCAGATAGCTGGATCATCGCTGTGGCTGCACGTGGCTTCTATGCAGTTGATTTATTTTTCATTCTGAGCGGATTCGTACTTCAGCTGAATTATTCTCGATTGTTCTGGTCACCAAACATAACTTCACTTTATACGTTTTCTATCGCCCGATTCGCTCGTGTGTATCCTCTGCATTTATTCATGATGCTTGTGTTCCTCATAAACCCCGTTATGATTACTCTCTTTTCACGCCACGGGCTTGGCCAGATGGACTCGCGCTATAATCCGATTGACTACATTTTGAGTCTGTTGCTAATCCAGAACTGGGGATTTAGAAATTTCGAAACATGGAATATTCCTTCATGGTCTATTAGCACAGAATTTGCTGCATATATTTTGTTTCCAATGGCTTCATATCTAATATTGCGCCGGGTCCGCAGCAGCGCCATCGCAATTCTTATGATTATATTATTAACGGGAACGATTTCGATAGTATTCTGGGGTTATGGCGCGGTGAGCCTTGGGAACAACATTTCTGAACTTGGTCTGCCGCGATGCGTTTTAGAATTCCTCGCCGGTATGGTGCTGTGTAGTTTTTTTCAGTCGCACGGACCGCCCAAAGGGCAGGTTAGGTTTTTGGGGGGCGCGGCCGTGATCCTGACACTCTGTTTCGTAGGCCCGGTACCCGACTACGTCGGCGTCCCAGCGGCATTCGTCTCTATCGTCTTTGGCCTGACCTGTCCAACGGGCCCATTGAGTAACTTACTCTCATGTCGTCCTTTGCTCTATTTGGGTGAGATCTCTTATGCGACCTACATGGTTCACTACTTTATCAAGGATTGGGTTAAATTTCTGCTGGTCAGGGATGGTGTGCCCGAGTGGCTAGTGTTTAGCACTTTTATCGTTGTGACTTTCGCAGCGTCAGCTGCGCTGTACAAGTGGGTAGAGCTGCCGTGGCGGAGCAGATTGCGGGCCTCGCATTACAGGGGGTTAGGAAATTCACTTCTCGAGCCGGCGACCGTAATCCCGAGCGTGGAGGCTAATCATGATCGATAAGGTTATGCTTGTCTTGAGCTGTGTTGGAGCACTTTTTGTGGCGTTGCGTGCGTTGTACCTCGATGCGAAGATACCTTGGTTTGAGAAGATCCCTCGATCGGGCAAGCTTGATCGGGAAAAATAGCGGAGCGCGCCGATCGTCGATGTTGTAGAAGAATCATCATGCACGATTTTTTTGTTGGATTCATCTATCTAGCTTACATTATCTTTGGGCTCGCGGCACCATTCATTATGTTACTGGGGTATATATGGGTGGACATATTTCGTCCACAGGAGGTCGCCCCTGATCTATTGGGTGGATTACCCATTTCCGCTGTGATTGGGATCGCCGCAGTCGTCGTTTACGTTTTGAGAGATTGTCGTGACCCACCTCGGGTTGGTTGGCGCATCATCTTAATCGTCCTCTTTGCCTTTTGGATGACGATCACCCGGTTCTGGGCGGAGGTCCCGGATGCCGCCGCCGGGAAATGGGATTGGGCATTTAAGACGGTCATCTTCTCGGCAGCGATCCCATTCTTTTTCCGATCGCGGATCCAGATGGAAGCAGCTCTTCTCACAATACTTGCTGCTCTATCTGGGAGTATCATGACCGTCGCGGTAAAGGTATTACTTTCCGGCGGCCATTATAACATTAATTTAACGCTTTTGCCCGGTCAGTCGGGAGTTGGTGAAAGCAGCACACTCGCAATGCTGAGCGTCGTAGCATTGTCGATTGCGGGATTTGCCCGACGGCATTCTGTTATCATTCCGTGGTTACGCTACCCTATTTACTTCGGATTTTCTGCCTGCTGTATCATTTCTGCACTGGGAACATACGCACGTACCGGGCTGGTTAGCCTGGGTGCCTTTCTTGTCATCACCTGGTTGCGATCGCGGCGCAAGCTGCTCAGCGGGGTGGTGATCGCTATCGGTATCATTGTCGTTACGCCATTTGCCGAAGATATCTTGGGGCCGGCCTGGAGTGAGCGTATGTCGACGATCGACGATCCGATGGCCGAGAGCTCAGCGGCTGGGCGCATCGCCGTGTGGAAATGGACCCTGGGATATGTATCAGAGCATCCGTTCGGCGGAAGTTTTGACGTATATCGAATCGATTCTTTTACTCTTCCGATGAGCAATGGCGAGATTCTCAAGATTCACGGGAAGGCTTTTCACAGTATCTACTTCGAAATCTTGGGTGAAATGGGAATTATCGGATTCATTATCTGGCTTTTACTCATTGCCGGATTTTTTCTTGCGATGCTCCGGCTGTGGCGGCAAACACGGATCATAGAGGGTGCCGAGTGGCTGGGCGATCTCGCCGCCTGTCTAATGACTGCGGTTACAATCTATATGGTTGGGGGCGCGTTCGTTGGCATCGGATACCAGCCCATACTTTACGATCTTCTCGCCATCTCGGTCGCCGCGACGGAGTATTGGCGTCGTTTGACGACGAGCGTGCCGATGATCGTGGCGTACGGCCGCGCAGGAGCGCGCCCTTGAAACCGACCTGGTCGTCGTGAAAAGCGGCCAACGGGAGAAATGCGTCGGGTGAAGTAATTGGTTTTGCTGCCCGTGCGGCCTCGGAGTTCGACTGCAATTCCGGTCTAAACATTAGCAGTTCCTACCGCATCGTCAGCGGTCGTGCGGCTCCACGTCCCGCACGCCCTCGACGAAGCGGGCAAGCTCGTCGCGGTTGTATTTCAGGTGCCGCCGCTGATCCGAGGCCGGTTGCTTGCCGAGGCAGACCCCGGGGCGCCGCTCGGTCTGCGGGCGGATCGGGCGCGGGACGAAGCCGCCGCCGCAATTCGGGCAGACATTGAACAGCACCCGCTCGACGCAATCGGCGCAGAACGTGCACTCATAGCTGCAGATCCGCGCTTCGGTCGCATGCGGCGGCAGATCCGTGTCGCAATATTCGCAATTCGGCCTGAGTTCGAGCATGCCGCTCTCCTATGGCGCCG
>WNFG01003322.1_pt1 | contig 18710 bp, 18 predicted proteins | sample 5400431 | NCBI WGS metagenome assembly WNFG01 (sample SAMN13153346, study PRJNA577476) | soil metagenome | isolation source: 120 cm saprolite under Douglas fir tree site 2 hole 3 replicate 2 | place: USA:California | collected 2015-04-18 | reverse complement strand
GGCGGATCGCGCCCCTGTCCGACCTGGCGGCGCTGTGGGGGATCGTGCGAGTCGTGCGGCGCGTGCGACCGACGATCGTGGATGCGCACACGCCGAAGGGGGGTCTCCTCGCCATGATGGCGGCGGCGCTCTGCCGCGTGCCGGTGCGCGTCTACCACCAGCACGGGCTGCCCCTCATGACCGCCACCGGGCTGAAGCGACGCCTCCTGCGCTGGACCGAGCGCACCGCGTGCCGGCTGGCGCACGAGGTCGTCTGCATCAGCCCGTCGCTTCGCGAGGTCCTGATCGCGGAGGGACTGTGCCCGCCCGGCAAGATCACGGTGCTCGAGCACGGAAGCATCGACGGCGTCGAGGCCGACGGGAAGTTCGATCCGGCCGGGGTCTCGGCCCAGTGGGCGGAGCGGGTGCGCGCTCGCCATCAGATTCCGCCGGGCGCGCCGGTGATCGGCTTCGTGGGACGCGTCGTCCGGGACAAGGGCTTGATCGAGCTCGCGGCGGCGTGGCGCGGACTGCGGGAGGAATGGCCGTCGCTGCACCTGCTGGTCGCGGGGCCGTTCGAGAGCGAGGACCCGATCCCGGCCGACGTGGAGGAGACGCTGCGGAGCGATCCTCGCATCCACCTGGCCGGAATGGTGCACGACATGCCCGGTATCTACCGGGCTCTCGACCTGCTCGTCCTGCCCACGTATCGCGAAGGCTTCGGCACCGCGCTCCTGGAGGCGGCGGCGATGGGTCTGCCGGTGGTCGCGACGCGGATCCCGGGGTGCGTCGATGCGGTACGGGAGGGCGAGACGGGCCTCCTGGTGCCGGCGCGCGACGCCGGGGCGCTGAGGGCCGCGATCGCGACGTACCTGGGCGACCCGGAGCTGCGGCGGCGGCACGGCGCCAGCGGCCGGCGCCGCGCGCGGCGCGATTTCGAGCCGGGACGGCTGCGCGAAGCCTTGTTTCAGGAGTACGTACGCTTGCTTGGCCGGCGGGGCTGCGGCGAGGTGGTGGCCCACGTGGGCCGGGTGCCGGGGGAGGTGGCGCGCTAGTGTGGCCGGCCGCCTTGCCGTTCATCGTGTTCGTGGCCATCCTGCCGTTTCGGGGAACCGTGACCGCGCGGCTCGCCTGTCTGGCCGTGGCGGGTCTGATCGTCGCGGTGTCGTGGCGACGTCTGGCCCCGCCGGCCCTGCCCTGCCGATGGACGATCGCGCTGTGGGCGGCCGTCGCGCTCGGCTCGCTTCTCGCCGCGGTCGATCCGGCCTACAGCGTGCGGGAGATCAGGAGCGAAGTCGGCTACGCGCTGGTCGCGTTCGTCGCCTTCCTGGCGTGGACGCGGAGCGAGAGGCGATTGCGCCTCGCGTGTCTGGCCGTCCTGGTCGGATTCGCGGCGATCTCGAGCTCGGCGCTGCTCGGCGCCTACCTCCGGAACGGGGTGTGGCCGGCCGAGGCGTACTACGGCGACGTGGGCCGGGTCAGCAGCTATCTCGTCACGGTCGGCCCCGTGCTCGGCTTGACGGTAGCGCTCTTCGGGCGTCGGCATCCGGCGAAGTGGCTGGTGGGCCTGGGCGTGCCCTTCCTGGCGGTGGCCTTGCTCTGCGCCGAGCGAGCGCTGTGGCCGGCGCTCGGGGTGCAGGCGGCGGCCGTGTGCGTGTGGGCATGGCGCGTCCGCCCCGTCGCGGTCGGGCCGCTTCGCCTGGCGCTGGCCGGCATCCTGGTGCTGGGCCTGGTGGGCGGGGGTGTCTACGCGAGCGAGCGGTACCGGACCGGCGGCGACCCGCAATCGCCGATGGCGATGGAGAATGATGCGCGACCCCGGGTCTGGAAGAAGGTCGGCGAGGAGATTCTCGAGCATCCGTGGACCGGGGCCGGGTTCGGGCGCGCCGTCATGAGCCGAGCCTACCCCGACTTGCTGCCCGCCGACGAGAGCGAGGTGTTCTGGCACCCGCACAATCTCGTCCTCACCTACGGGATCAGCGCGGGCGTGCCGGGCATGGTGGCGGTGCTGGCGTTGTTCGGCTCGCTCGCCTGGCGCTTCTGGCGGCTGGCCCGTCGCGGAGAGCCTCTCGTGCGTCTGGCCGGTCTCGCGGGCACGGCGATGGTCGCGGGCGTGCTGGCTCGCAACATGGCCAATGACTTCTTCGTGCGGGACGGGGCGCTGTTGTTCTGGGCGCTCGCTGGGATGCTGTTCGGGTACGCGCTGCGGCGCGAGGCCTCGCCCGGAGAAGATGAAGCCGATCTTCGCACCGCGCGGCGAGACGTCGTGGTCGTGGGCGCGACCGCCCGCGATCGCGGTCGGACGAGGGCCGCATGAGCCACCGCCCCCCTCGCTTCCGTGTCCGGAAGACCACCCCGGAGCCGGAGTGGAACGACGTCCTCGCGCAGGTGGAGGACGGCGTCGTGGTCATCGGCGCGGGGGGCCACGCCAAGGTGCTCATCAGCGCGCTCACCGCGTCCGGAAGGTCCGTCGCGGCCGTGGTCGACGACGACGACACCAAGTGGGGCACCCACGCTCAGGGGGTCCGGGTGGGTCGGATCGAGCGAGCGCTCGGCGGCCACGGGATCGTCGGCATCGGGGACAACGCGCAGCGGCGGGAGATGGCGAGAAGCTTGAGCTTCCAGTGGCAAACCGTGGTCCATCCGTCCGCCCACGTCGACCCTTCCGCGAAGCTCGGGCGCGGCACGGTGGTCTTTGCCGGCGCGGTCGTGCAGCCGGATGCGGTGATCGGCGACCACGTCATCGTGAACACGGGCGCCACCGTCGACCACGACTGCGTCGTCGGCGACTACGCGCATCTCGCGCCGGGCGTGCACCTCGCGGGCTCGGTGCATGTCGGGGAGGGCGCCTTCCTCGGCATCGGAAGCGTGGTGAGCCCGGGCGTCAGGATCGGACGCTGGACGACCCTCGGAGCGGGAGCGGTGGCGATCCGCGATCTGGCGGATGGAGCGGTGGCGGTCGGCGTTCCCGCCCGAGCGCGGGAGGGCGATCGCCCGTCATGAGCACGCCGGCCTTGACACGGGAGCAGCTCGAGCTCCTGCCCGACGACTCGGACGTGGCCTTCTACGAGGCGAACGGCTACTACATCTCGAGGGAGCGGGTCGTGCCCGAGGCCCTGATCGACTCGGCCTGCGAGGGGGCCCACCGCTTCTACCGGGGGGAGCGGGATGGCACCCTGGCCGTCGACACCGGCTTCTCGAACTGGAGGCCGGGTGATGGAGACGGCCAGCGAAACAACGAGTTCGTGTCACTGCAGAAGAAGGAGCTGAAGGCTCTAGCGGTCTATCCCCTGCTGGGGGCCATCGCGGCGAAGCTGACCCGGAGCTCCGCCATCCGCGTGCTGGACGATCAGCTCATCTACAAGCCGTCCGATACCCGGAACGCATCGAGCACCGTGACCGGCTGGCATGCGGACCGGGCGTACTGGGCGACCTGCAGCTCCGACAGGATGATCTCGGTGTGGATTCCACTCCACTCGGTGGACATCACGCGCAGTCCGCTCGTGGTGATGGCGGGGAGCCATCGCTGGCCGGGCCTGCAGGACGTCCGGTTCTTCAACCATCAGAATCTGGGTGAGATGGAGGAGAAGTTCCGTGCCCACGGCCGGGAGGTTCGCATCGTCCCCATGACCCTGCGGAAGGGGCAGGTGAGCTTCCATCACGGATGGACGGTCCACGCAAGCTACCCCAACACGAGCGGACAACCCCGGCTGTCGTACGCGGTCCATTTGCAGGATGACGACAATCACTACCGTCCCTTCCGCAACGGCGAGGGGAGGGAGATCCACATATTCGATGAAGCGCTGTGCCGCAAGCTGCCCAACGGCGATCCTGATTTCAGCGACCCGGAGGTGTTTCCAACCGTCTGGTCGGAGAGGTCCTGATGGACGTGGTCCATCTGGAGGTCGACGATCCGCGATGGCCCGGCGCCTTGCGCCGGCTTCGCCACGATTTCTACCACCTTCCCGAGTACGTGAGACTGGATGGCGAGTGGAACCGGGCGCAGCCGATGGCGTTTCTGGCCAGATCCGGAGACGAGGAGCTGTTCATTCCCTACCTGCTGCGCCGTTGTGAGAGCCTCGGGCCGGAATCCATGGGCGGCGAAGAGGTGTACGACGTGGTGTCGCCCTATGGGTATCCGGGTTTGCTGCTGAGTGACGCGGCCCGCCGGTCCCCCCGGTTCGCCCGGGAGGCGATGCATCGATTGAGCGCCACGCTCCGCGAGATGGGAGCGTGTTCCGCGTTCTTCCGCATGCATCCCCTGCTCGGCCACGGGTTGGGGGAGCTCTTTCCGGAGGGTTTCTTCACCGCGGCCGGCGAGACGGTCGCGATGGATCTGACCCTGGACGAAGGAGAACTGTGGAAGGGAATCCGGGAAGGGCACCAGTGGACGATCAAGAAGTGCAGGAAGCTGGGCTTCGTGCCCCGCATGGTTTCACTGCGCGCTTACGTCGAGTGCGTCATGGAGATCTATCGGGAAACGATGGACCGGGTCCAGGCCAAGGAGTCCTACTACTTCGGCCGAGACTATTTCACGAGACTCGGTGAGATGCCCGGGCAGGTGCATTGCTGCGTGGTGGAATCGGCGGGTCAGCCGGCGGCCGCGTGTATCTTTTTCGAATGCGGCGGAATCGTTCAGGCCCACCTGGGAGGCACCAAGTCGGAGTTCCTGAACAAATCGCCGTTTCACCTGCTCCTTTACTATGCGGCGGGATGGGCCAGGTCCCGGGGCAATCGTTACCTCCACATGGGAGGGGGCGTCGGGGGCTCCAACGACCGCCTCCTCCAGTTCAAGCGCGGATTCTCTCGGTTGCGTTTTCCGTTCTGGACCCTGCGGCTGGTCACCGACGAGGGGAAGTACCGCGAGCTGACGACGCGCCGGGCGCAGGCCGGCGATGTGTCGGTGGAGGAGGTTTCTTGCGGCGACTTCTTTCCCGCGTATCGGGCGCCCCGCTGAGGGACCAGCGCCGCCCGAGGGGTCAGCACGCCGCACCGGGCGCCGGGGCGCCCGGCGCATACTCGATCGCGAAGATGCGCAGATCGTAGGCGGGAACGCTTTCCTTGACCGTCACGATCGACCCCGCGCGCGTACAGGCCGTCGCGGTGTCGGCGGTGTACTCACGCACCGCGGAGACGGCGCCGGGGATGTTCGCCGTGATCGCCCCGTTCCACGTAACACCCGAATTGTTGATGATCGTGGTGATCAATCTGCCCGGCGCGGTCGCGAACATGTACTGGGCGCCGGGACCGGACACGAAGGCGGGCGCGTGCTGGCGGTTCAGGTCGTCAAACACCCGTCCCGCTCCGACCGCGTTGGATGTGATCAGCGGGGCGCCGTCGCCGGACGTCGCCAAGACGCGAGCGGCGACGGGAGCGACTGGCCTGTATCTGAACGGTTGCTCCGTATACGCCGCATTGTCGGATAGCCATCTCGAGGTCGTTGCGCTCAGGTAGGCGCCGCCGAGCCGAACGCCAAGCAGCGCCTCGTCGGCGCTCGTCGCCTGGCTGACGTTGACCACGAGCGTCCCCCCGGCCCCCACCCACTGCTGGAGGACCTGGCGCAGACGCGCGTCAATGACGACGTCACCCATGAGAACGATGACCTTGTACCGCCGGAACGAGCTCGACGGCGCGGTGTCGAGCATCACGTCGAACGTGTCGCCCCAGCGGGTGAACGGCATCGGCTCGTAGGGTCGCGGGTCGCCGCCGGAAGCCAGGAACTGCTGGTAGGCCACCGGTGTCGAGAACGGCGCGCCGGGCGTCGTGCCGTGCCGTGAATGATCGGGATAGGCGAGCTTCAGGAAGTTGTCGATCATGAAGTCGCCGGAAGAATAGGCAATGTCCTGATACCAGACCGCGTTCCGCTGGTTGTGCGGCCCGTGCTTGGTGTCAAAGCCGCTGTGAGCGTCCAGCATCAGCGCCATCGGGACCGCGGGCATTCCGACATCGGGATGTCGCCTCAATGCGAAGTCCGCAAACCGCTTCACGGTCAGTCCGAACGGGTTGAGGGTCGACCCGCCCGAGCCATAGTAGAGCGTCGGCTCGATCTGGAGGATGTGCGCGCCGGCCATGTAGGCCGCGTACATATGCCGGCGCAGATAGCTCGGCGACCATCCGCCGGTATGCCTCCCCCCTGCGTCGAAGCGCGTCGCGGAATCTGCCGCCGTGCGCCACGTCGAAAGATCGATCCCCCAGGGGCGGTCGTATTGACGGCCGGCCCCGCGCATGAAGGCGATGCCGGTGGCGACATCCCCCAATTCGTCAATGCCGCGCTCGAGCAGGCCGACGTCGACGCCGAACTCGTAGGCGTCGAACGCGTTCGGGGAATGGTCGGTGACGGCGGCGAGGCGGCACGGCCGGGCATTCGAGGGCTGGCGCAAGTAGGCGCCGAGCGGGGGAGATTGATTGAGATAGTAATCCGCAAACCGCGCATGCGCCTGCGCGCGCGTCAGCGTCGCATACTGTGGCCGTCCGTTCGGAACCCAGCGGCCGCCGCTCTGATCCCACTCGATCATCAAGTTCCACACGTGGTTCTTGGCCGGCTGGGCCATGCAGATCCGAGATGCCGCGAGGCGCTGGCTCTCGATGGAGGCGGCGGAGTGGTTGTCGACGCGAGTCGCGCCCTGCAAGTGAAAATTGAGCCTCACCACGTGACTCGTGACGAACCGCTGCATGCCGGCGTCCGCCGGCGGCCAGAAAGCGACCATGTTGGCCATGCCGTTCTGAAGGTTCAGGGCGGCGTCGGGATTGGCGTAGCCAAGAGGCCCGTAGAATTCGGTCGAGAGATGGAACGCCGAGCGTTCGGACTCCGCGCGCGCGTCCGGCACGTGGAGCGAAACGCACACTGCGACGACCACCAAGCGCAGAGCGAGAATGTTCGGCTGAGTGAACATCGGTGCGGCGCGCGTTAGCGGGGAAGCCGCCCGGTGCCGCGTCGCATCTGGTCCGGGACGCCGCGGCGCCCGAGGGCGCGATCGCCGATCACGACGAGGAGGAGACCGAGGACGAAGCCGCCGACCCCGAGGCGCACGGTCGTGGGCGTGCCGACCAATCGCACTCCGAAGAGGTCCACGCTGAGCCCGAGGTCGGCCGTCTCGGGAGGTGGCCAGATCCCGGTGGCGCCGAACGAGATGGCGGCCGCGACCGGCATCGCGAGGGCATGGAGGCCCACGGTGAGAGCCACGCGGCCCCAGATCTGTCTGGATGTGCCGGGGCGCCAGCAGAACGCGGCCACCGCGAGGCCCGCCAGGGCCCCGACGGCGAGCGTGGGAACCGTCAGCACGCCGGGCCGGACGACATCCAGGATCGTGATCGCGAACAGAACCCAGAGTCCGCCGCACACCAGGCCCGCGAGCAGCGCCGCGCCGAGATTCCTCCCCTTGCCGGCCGGTCGCATCGCTCCGCTACTTCGCGAAGCCCAGGACACGCGGAACGAGGAGGATGGAGGTCATGCCGTTGGCTCGGGATTGCGGAATGATCGACCGGCCTCGCCGCTCCTGTCAACAGGCGATCTCCCGATGTTTCGGCGGACGGGCTCGGCGCGCTGCTGGGCGCGCTGGCCATCGCCGGACGCCGCGGCTTCCTGCCCCACGGCCGCCTCTTCGGCGTGGCGGTCCTGACCGCGCCGTTCCTGCTGCTGGCGTTCACGAGCCTGCGCTGGCCGTGGGCCTGCCTGCCGGTGCTGGTGCTGATCGGGGCCTGCGAGTCGGCCTTCGCGGCCATGCAGAGCACGCTGGTCCTCCTCCAGGCACCGGAGGCGAGCCGCGGGCGGGCCATGGGCATTCTCTCGGCCTGCATCGGCACCCAGCCGGCGGGCACCCTCTGGATCGGCTTCCTCGCGGGGGCCATCGGGGTGCCCGCGGCGATGGCGATCAACGGCCTGGCCGCGCTGCTCGTGATGCTCCCGGCGGCCTGGCCGCTGGCCCGCCGGGGACGGGTTTGACCCGCTATTGACCGACTTTGCGAAGTACCCTAAGTTGGTGGCCGGTCACCGCGACCGCCGGGGTGGGCCCGGCCGGTGCCGACCGTTTCTCGTTGCCCAGGAGGCCTCATGAAGATGACGCGCGTGGTCCTGATTCTCATCCTGGTGGCCGCCGTCAGCCTGTCGCTGCCGGGCGCCACCTCGCTCGCCCAGGAAGTGCTCACCAACGATTCCGTGATCCAGATGGTTAAGGCGGGCCTGCCCGAGGCGGTCGTCATCGCCAAGATCAAGTCGACCTCGACCAAGTTCGATCTGAAGACGGACTCGCTGGTGGGCCTCAAGAAGGCCGGCGTCTCCGACAAGGTGCTGGAGGCCATGGTGGCGGCGGGCTCCGGCCCCGCTCCGTCGACGGCCGGCGCGACGCCCGCCCCGCCGGCCCCCGCGGTCGCGGCGGGGGCGCTCAAGAACCAGGACGTGATCTACCAGCTCGTCAGCGGCAAGTACGTCGAGATGTTCGCGACCTCGGCGAACCTCGAGACCAACATGGCGTTCTTCCAGAGCAAGAGCGAGGTGGTGCTCGAAGGCAAGAAGGCCCAGTACCGGACCACGGAGAAGCAGCCCGTGTTTCTCAGCACGTACTCCTCGACCGACGCGCCGCTGGTGCGCCTCAAGCAGGGTGACGACCACAACGATCGGAACTTGAAGATCGGCAGCGGGGCCTTCATGCCGTTCGGCGGTACCCAGAAGATGGGCGTGCGTAACGAGGACAAGATCGCGGTCAGCATCGAGCGCGATCCGCGGGGCTTCTACAAGGTGACCCCGGCCGCGCCGCTCGCGCCCGGAGAGTACGGCTTCATCCTCGCCACCGGCTTCGGGGCGGGCTCGGGCAAGATCTACGACTTCGGGGTGGACTAAACGGACTCGTCCGAGACCGCGGGCCCGCTCGAGCGGGCCCGCGCCCTGGCTCCGCTCCTCGAGGACCTGAGCGAGCGGACCGAGCAGGAGCGCCGGCTCCCCGAGCCGGTGCTGCGGGCGCTCCACGAGGCGTCGCTGTTCCGCCTCCTCCTGCCCGGTTTCCTGGACGGCGGCGAGATCGACCCGGTCACCTTCGTCCAGGTCATCGAGGAGGTCGCCAAGCACGACGCGAGCGCCGCGTGGTGTCTCTGTCAGGCCTCCGGCTGCTCGATGACCGCGGCCTACCTGCCGACCGAGGTCGGGCGCGAGATCTTCGGCGATCGGCGCGCGGTGCTGGCCTGGGGGCCGAGCAACGACGCCCGCGCGGTGGCGGTCGATGGGGGCTACCGCATCGACGGCACCTGGAGCTTCGGCAGCGGCTGCCGCCACGCGACCTGGCTCGGCGGCTACTGCCCGATCCAGGGGCCCGACGGCAAGACCCGACGGCGCCCGGACGGCACGCCCGACGGGCGTACCATGCTCTTCCCGGCCGGGCAGGCGACCATCGTCGACGTCTGGCACGTGACCGGGCTGCGCGGGACCGGCAGCGACGCGTTCACGGTCGCCGATCTCTTCGTGCCGGACGCGCACACCGTGTCGCGCGACGACCCCGCCGAGCGCCGGCACCCCGGCCCGCTCTATTGCTTCCCCTCCGGCAGCCTCTACGCGGCCGGCTTCTCCGGCGTGGCCATGGGCATCGCGCGGAGCAGCCTCGACGCCTTCGTCGAGCTGGCCCGCGACAAGGAGCCGCGGTCATCCAAGCGGCAGCTGCGCGACAGTGCGCTGATCCAGTTCCAGGTGGCCGAGGCCGAGGCGAAGCTGGGTGCGGCGCGCGTCTTCCTGCACGACGCGCTCGCCCGCATCTGGGCCGAGGTGAGCCGGTCGGGCTTGCCGCTCAGCCTGGAGCAGCGGGTGCAGATCCGCCTGGCCTCCACCTACGGCATCCACCAGGCCAAGCAGGTGGTGGACACCGTGCACCACGCCGCCGGCTCGAGCGCCATCTTCACGAGCAGCGCCTTCGAGCGCCGCTTCCGCGACATCCACACCGTGACCCAGCAGCTCCAGGGCCGCCAGGCCCACCTCGAGACCGTCGGCCGCTACCTCCTCGGCCTCGAGCCCGACCAGACCTTTCTGTAGGGTCGGGTGGGTAGGATCGGTCGCGCCGCCGCTGGGCGCGCGGCGCAGCGAGAATTAGGCTTGAAATAATCTCGTGTGTAGAATGGTCGTGAGGCTCGAGCCCGGTTCGGCATTCCGGACAGGAGGTTGCGATCGCTCGACACTCGCGAGGAAGTCCTGCCGTTTCCCACCGTGGTGGCCTGCCTTGAGCGACATTCCGGCTGAAACCCCCCGTATTGCGCGCGCATACTGCCCCGCCTGCGAGCCGGACGCGGATGCCCTGCTGGAAATCCTGGAGGTGCAGTGGTGCGCGATCCACATGCCCCTGCGGGAAGGCCTGGATGACGCGCGGGTCATGTCGGACGCGATGCTGACCGGCAGCGCCGAGGCGGGGGGCGACGAGAATCGCCGCTGGTGCGACGTGATCCACGGGGATCCGACGCGCCACGGCGGCCGCGGCTAGATCAGCGGCCAGGGGTAGCGCAGGCCGCTCTCGTCCACCGGGAAGTGCCCCGAGCGCAGCAGCCCGCGCGCCCGGCGCTTGAGCGCGCGCTGCTCGTCGGCGTCGAGCAATTCGGCGAGCGCGGGAGGCAGGCCCGCGGCGAGCAACCGGCGCAGGTCTTCCAGCAGCGCGGCCGCGATCGGCTCCTCGCCGAAGTCCCAGATCACGGTGCGCAGCTTCGACTCGGCGTGGAAGGTGAGGCCGTGATCGATCGCGTAGATCCGGTCCTCCGGCACGTGGAGACAGTGGCCGCTCTTGCGGTCGGCGTTGTTGACCACCAGGTCGAAGAGGCAGATGCGCTGGAGCGCCTCCCGGTGTAGGCCCTGCTCCAGCAGCGTGAAGTAGTGCTGGCGGAAATCGGCGGGCACGAAGAGCTGGAGCGACCCGTCTCCCAAGGGGCCTTCTCGCTCGGTTGTAATGGGAACGATGCCCCAGCCGAGCGCCTCCGAGAGGAGGTAGGCCGCGATCTCGCGCCGGTAGAGCCCAGGGGGGAAATCCCACAGCGGTCGCTCGCCGCGCTCGGGCTTGTAGACCGCCAGCGCGGTCTGGCCGTCGAGGCAGCACTCGACCAGGAAGGTGGCGTTGCTGCTGCGGGGCAGGCGCCCCTTCACGGTGACCTCGCCGCGCGTCAGCAGGTCGAGCGCGAGGGTCGGGTCCGCGCCCCCCGGCATCCCTAGTGGGTCACGTGGCCGTTGGACCGCGGGCACACGTGGCCCTCCGGATCCATGGGCCGGCTGCAGATCGGGCAGCTCGGCCGCCCGCCTTTCATGAGGTCGTTGGCCCGGTCGACGAAGGCGGCGGCCTGCGCGCGGGTGATCCGGAAGCGCGCCATCGCGGGCGGCGGGCCGCTCTCCTCCCCGGCTTCGTCGCCTCTGGCCTCGCCCTCTCTCCCCTCCTCCTCTCGGCCCTCGTCCTCTCTAGCCTCTTCCTCTCTAGCCTCCTCCCCGGTCTCCTCCAGGAGCTCGCTCGCCTCGACCACCACCCGGTCCCTGGGCTCGTCGTAGCCCACCGCGATCGAGCCCACGTCCCACGCCGGCTGCACGGGCTCGAGTAGCTCGGTCCCGCCCCGGGCGGGAGCGGGCGCGCCCTTCACGCGGGCGAGCAGGCCGCCCAGGTACTCGGCGAGCGCGCGCACGTGCTCCTTCTCCACCTTCAGGGTGACGACGCGGCCGCCCTCGCGCGACTGGAGGTAGAACACGCGCTGGCCGGGCGGGCCGATCGCCCCCGCGGTGAAGTGGTCCGGGGCGTCGAGCTCGAAGGACGGGTTGTCGCTCATGGCTTGCCGCCGCCGAGCCAGACGAGGTCGCCGGAGAGGGAGTTCACGGTGAGCACGCTGGGCCCGCCGCGGCGATAGGCCACCACCGTGATCGACGAGGGCGCGATCATGATGCGCTGGAAGAGGTCGAGCGGAGTGCCCAGGGCCTGCGCCACCGCGGCCTTGATCGGGTCGGCGTGCGAGACCGCCACCACGATCTGGCCCGGGTGCCGGGCCACGATGCGGCCGAGCGCGGAGGTCATGCGGGTCTGCATCTCCGGGAAGGACTCGCCGCCCGGGAAGCGGAAGCTGCTCGGGTTGCGCTGGACCGTCTCCCACTCCGGCCGCCGGGCCGCCTGCTTGAGGCTCATGCCGGTCCACTCCCCGATGTCGAGGTCGGCCAGGTCGCGCTCGATGCGGAGTGCGCGCTTCACCGCGCGGCCGATCGGCTGGGCGGTCTCGCGGGCGCGGGTGATCGGAGAGCAATACACCGCGGCGATCTTGGCCACCTTGCCGATCCGCTCCGCGGCCGCCTCCGCCTGGCGCCGCCCCTCGTCGGAGAGGTGCAGGCCGGGGGCCCGGCCGGGCAGCTTGATCCCGGTGGTGGGCGTCAGCCCGTGGCGCACGAGCAGCACGACCGACGCGGCGTCCGGCATCCGATCTGGGGCTAGGAGACGGCCCGCCGCTTGGAGCGGACGAAGTCGACGAGGACGTACTCGCCGAGGCGATCGGACGTCGCGAAGAAGGCGCGGCCGCGGTTGATGCGCGTCATCTGCTCGACGAAGGCGGTCAGGGCGTGGCTCTGCTCGAGCATGAAGGTGTTGATGGTGATGTCGTCCCGCGTGCAGCGCTGCACTTCCTTGAGCGTCTCCTGCAGGGTCCGCCGGGTGGGCGGATAGGCGAACTCGGGCTCGCTCCCCTCCATGTGGGCGGTGGGCTCGCCGTCGGTGATCATGATCACCTGCTTGTTGCCGCCCTTGTGCCGGGCCAGGAGCTGGCGGGCGAGCAGGAAGCCCGCGTGCATGTTGGTCCCCACGCTCCACTCGCCGGGGGCCAGATGGGGAAGCTGGGCCGCGCTGAACTCGCGGGCGTAGAGCGAGAAGCCGACGATGTACAGGCTGTCGCGCGGGAACTGCCCGCGGATGAGGGCGTTCAGCGCGAGCGCGACCTTCTTGGCAGGCAGGAAGCAGCCGTTGAAGATCATCGAGCGGCTCATGTCGAGCATGAGCACGGTGGCGGCGTGGGTCTGGGTCTCGGTGCGCGCCACCTCGAAGTCGTCCGGCGAGAGGCGCACCGGGATCCCCGTCCCGTTGCGCTCCACCGCGTTCATCAGGGTCTCGCGCAGCTCGAGCAGGAACGGGTCGCCGAACTCGTAGGGCTTGGACTGGTCGGTGCGGTCGCCGCCCGCGCCCCGCCGCTCCAGCGCATGGCCGCCGAAACGATCGCGCTTGAGGTGCCCGAAGATGTCGCGCAGGGCCTTGTCGCCGATCTTGCGGATGGCCCGCGCGGTCAGCTCGAGGCGGTCACCCTTGCGCTCGAGGTAGCCGGCTTCCTCGAGCTTCTTGGTCATCTCGCGCAGGCGTTCCAGGTCGCGCTTGGCCTCCTCGCCCAGGAGCTCCTCGACCTGCTGCGGGTCGATCTTCTCGAGGTCGTTGGGATCGCGCACCTTCTGGATCTGCCGCTCGAGGTCGTCGAGCTGCCGGAGCTCGTCCATCAGCTCCATCGCCTGCTTCATGGTGAGGTCGTCGTCGCCGCGGAAGTTGTAGCGGCGCCCGTCGGGGGGCGGCATGAGCTGGCCCAGGTTCATGCCGAGCTGCCGCAGCTCGGCCTCGAGCCGCTCGTCCTGCATGAACAGCGACTGCATCATGTCCTGGAGCTGGCGGCGCTGGCCGGGCGACATGCTCGCGAGCATCGACTGCATCTGGCCGCTCTGCTGGGCGATCTGCTCCATGAGCTGGTCGAGGTTCTCCGCCCCCGGGAAGTGGCCGCCCCACTTCTGCTTGAAGGCGTCGAAGTCCGGCTCGCGGCCCTCCGCGCGGTCCTGAAGCATGCGGTTGAGATCGCGCAGCATCTCCCGCATCCGCTCGAGATCCTGGGGGCTCATGTTGCCGAGCGCCTTCTGCATGTTCGACAGGAACGGCTGGAGCATCTGCTGCTGCAGCCCCTTCATCAGCTCCCAGAACAGACGGTGCGCGTCGGGATCCATGAACTCGTAGTTCTGCAGGCCCTGGATGCGGCCGGCCGGCGATTCTGGCATCTCGTCGAGCGTCTTCTTGTGCTCGGCGGCGGCCTGCTCCATCGCCTGGCGGAAGGACTCGGGGGCTAGGCCCTTCTGGGCCCGCTCCTTCGCGTCGGCCAGCCGCCGCTCGATGCCCTCGCGCTCGGTCTTCAGGATGGTGTCGAGCTTCTGCTTGATGTCGTCGAGCACCGAGGAGAGGTCGTAGCGGTCGAGCTGCTGCTGGCGCTGCCGCCGCAGGCGATTGAGCAGGTCTTGCAGTCCGGGCAGGTTGGCCCCGTCCGGATTCTTCGCCCCGCGCTGGAAGAGGCGCCGGAGCGCGCTCCACGGATCGCCGTCCGACAGGAGATCGTCGGACATCGCCTCGAGCAGCTGATCGGCGTCGAGGTCGTCGAGGCGCTGGCTGCCGTCCCAGCGCGAGTACCAGCTCAGCGGGGACACCGGTGCCTCACGCCCCCCGGTATCGCGACTGGCCGGCCTGCACGTCCTTGTTGAGCTTCTTGCTGAGGTGCAGGCCCTCCAGCACGAACTCGACCGCCGCGGCCACGCTCGCCGGGTCCTGCGCCCCGAGCTTGCGCACCGCCGTCTGCAGCGGGCGCACCTGGCCGAGGTGGCGCAGGTACAGCTCCGCGGGCATCGCGTCCGAGACCTCGATCTTGAGGCCGTCCTGGAAGGCGCCCACCACCTCGTCGAGCTCGCCCGAGGTGAAGGTGCGGTTGAACACGTTGAGGACCGCGCGCTGCATGATCTTGCCCATCACCTTGTCTTCGGTCGCGTCGCCCAGGCTCTCCATCTCGATCTTGCCTCCGGTGGAGGCGGCGATGGCGCCGAGGTCGCTGACCCGCGGGGCGGCCACCGTCTCCCCGAGCCGGATCGCCCGCTTGAGCGCGCTCGAGAGCAGGTTCTCGTAGTTGCAGATCGTCACCCGCACCGACACCCCGGAGCGCTGGCTGATCTCGGGCGATCGGCGCGCGAGGTGGGTGACCTCGGCCACGAGCTGCTTCATGAACTCCGGGCTCTTCGTCTCGAGGCCCGCGTCGGCGTAGGCGGTGCGCTCGGACTCCATGATCGCGATCTCGTCCTCGACCCGCCGGGGGTAGTGGGTGCGGATCTGGGAGCCGAAGCGATCCTTGAGCGGGGTGATGATGCGGCCGCGGTTGGTGTAGTCCTCCGGGTTGGCGCTCGCCACCACGTAGAGGTCGATCGGCAGCCGCACCTTGTAGCCGCGGATCTGCACGTCGCGCTCTTCCATGATGTTGAGCAGGCCCACCTGGATGCGCTCGGCCAGGTCCGGCAGCTCGTTGAGGGCGAAGATGCCGCGGTTGGTGCGGGGCAGCAGCCCGTAGTGGATCGTCAGCTCGTCGGAGAGATAGCGGCCCTCCGCCACCTTGATCGGATCGACCTCGCCGATGAGATCGGCGATGGTGATGTCGGGGGTGGCGAGCTTCTCGCCGTAGCGCCGGTCGCGCGGGATCCACGCGACCGCCGCCTTGTCGCCCTGCTCGGCCACCCGCTGCCGGCAGGCGGTGCAGATCGGGGCGAACGGGTCGTCGCTGATCTCGCAGCCGGCGAGCGCGGGCATCTCCTCGTCGAGGAGGCCGACGAGCAGGCGCGCCATCCGGGTCTTGGCCTGACCCCGCTCGCCGAGGAACACGATGTCCTGTCCGCTCAGGACCGCGTTCTCGATCTGGGGCACCACCGTCTGCTCGTAGCCCACGATGCCCGAGAAGAGCCCCTCGCCCTTCCGCAGGCGCGCGATGAGGTTCTCGCGCAGCTCCTGCTTGACGGACCTGGAGGTGTACCCGCTGTCGCGCAGCTCCCGGATCGAGGTCGGTTTCGCCATGAGGGCTCCCTTCGCTGTCGTGGGCTCACTATGCGGCGACCGATGGCCGCTGTCAATCGCGCGGGGCGCCGACTAGTGAGTCGTGATCCGGGCCGGCAGCAGGTAGCCGATCATGAGCACGTTCAGATGCAGGAGGAGCAGCTTGTTCCACGCCACCGCGGCCGCGAGGGCCCGCTCCGCGTCGCCCAGCTCGTCGCGGAAGATGCCGGCCAGCGCGGTCTGGGTGAGGCTCATCGCCGCGATCATGAACTGGGGTGGGATCTTGCCGCCCGGACCGTGATCGCGGTGGCTGTGCGAGAGCCCGACCGCGAGCAGGTAGTAGGCGAAGTCGTGGGTGAGCGCGGCCTCCGCGGTCTGCTTGAGCCAGCGGGCGAGGCTGTGCTTGCGCCGTTCGATGCGCGTCCGGTCCGGCGTTCCGTCGGGGGCCAGGAAGAAGCGCGCGGTGGCCGGGAAGCGGAGGAAGTGCTCGTAGAGCGCGCTGGTCAGCGCCGCCTCGTGCTTGAGCACCGCCGGCGCGCTCGCCCGGATCGCCGCCGCGTCGGCCTCACCCAGCCCCACGAACTCGGCGAGCTCCCGCACGTATCGCTCGAGATCCGCCCCCGGGGGAACCCGGGCCTCCTCGTCTTCCACGGCCATGCGAAGGGCCTCCTATCGGCACGGATCATACCGCTTATCTCGGCCCTCCAGCTTCGTTGTGCTTACTGGGCCCGCGTTCTCTTTGGCCAGAAATCCGCGCTCCATAGACTTGGACGCAGGAGGGCAGATCATGACCAAGATGCCGGCGGTGGTGATGGCAGTGTGTCTCTTGAGTGGCTGCGCGCATGATTTCAGGACGGCCGGTGCAACGGGGTACAAGTGGCAGGGATCGATGCTCGATGGATCCCAGAATCTGAACAGCGGGAATGGCACGTTCGTGACCGCGCGCTTGTCCCGCGGTCGTGCGAGACGGGCGGTGGGTCACATTCGAATGTGCCACCGTGACCGTGCAGGCCGGCCGCCTGGGCTCGAGGCGTATTCCTACGTCTATAAGCTGAAGATTCGGTCGCTGGCGGGCATCCCGTACGGAGAAGAAGCGGTCACCGCCTACGTGATCGGCGACAAGGAGGAGTGCCAGAAACAATCGGAGGCCCACAACGTGAGGGTTGATGGCCGGGCCAACGAAGGTACTCCGAGACTCTCGGCCGACCCGGCTGAGCGTTGTGTCGGGCCGTTCTACATCAGGTAAGGGGCCATCGCCCTTCGCCGGCTTGTGATTCCCGCTTGCGCCCTTCATAATCTGCCCATGCGGGCTCGGGTCGCGGCCGTGATCCTGGCACTCACCCTCGGCGCCTGCGCGTCCTCCTCGCTGAACCTGCCCTACAAGCCCACCGTCCAGCCGACCGGCGCAACCATCTCGGCGGCCTACACCATCGTGGCCGATCGGGTGCGGATCGAGATCGCCACCGACGGCCGGCGGCTCGAGCGGGCCCAGATCGTGCGGCCCGACGGCTCGCTGCTCGAGGCCCAGACGATCGAGTACACGCCGCCGGTGGGCGGCGGGGGGAGCCCGGTCGGCATCGGTTTCGGCATCGGCAGCTTCGGCAGCCTGGGCGGCGGGGTCGGCACCGGAGTCGGTGTCTCCACCGGGACCACGGTGGGCGGCGGGAGCTCCGCCTCCGCGGTGGGGCCGACCACCATCGCGTCGTTTCCGCTCGCCCAGGCCGGGTCGAGCCCGTGGCGGGTGCGCGTGAAGCTGCAGGGCATCGACTCCGCCGACATCCTGGTGGGCGAGCCCGCGGGGAGCCCGCCGGCCCGCTGAGCGCAGGCCGCCGTCAGCGGCGACGCCGAGCGGGGCGCGGCGCCTCGACCGCGGCGGTCGGCCGCCGCTCCTCCATCTCCTCGAGCGTGCGCGGCCAGTCCTGCCGCAGGAGCCGCGAGAGCGCGCGGTCGGCCAGCAGCCGCCCCGCGGTCTGGCAGCGCGCGCAGTAGTTGGTCTCGTTGTCGGCGTGCACGATGCGCTGCACCGGCGCGCCGCAGTCGGGACAGGGCTTGCCGTAGCGGCCGTGGACCGCCATGTCGGGCCGGAACGCGGTCACTCCTTCCGGGAATCCGCCCGCCGCGTCCCGGCGCAATCGCGCGACCCAGTCCGCGAGGGTCGCGCGGGCCGCCTCGAAGAGCCGCGCGGTCTCCTCCTCCGAGAGCTGCCGCGTCATGCGCACCGGCGAGAGGCGCGCCCGGTGCAGGATCTCGTCGGAGTAGGCGTTGCCCACCCCGCTCAGGATGCGGGGATCGGTCAGCGATCGCTTGAGGGTGTGCGACTCGCGAGTGAGCGCGGCGCGGAACGTGGCCAGGTCGGCCTCGAAGAGCTCGAGCCCGCCCGGGTCGTGCGCGGCGAGCGCGGCCTCGCCCCGCACCAAATGAATGGCGGCGCGCCGCTTCGAGCCCGCCTCGGTCAGGGTGAGGGTGCCGGTCGAGAAGTCGAGCGCGGCCAGCCCGATCTTTCCGGGCAGCTTCGCGCCGGCCTCCTTCCAGTGCAGCCGGCCCGCGATCATGAGGTGGATCAGGACGAAGCGGTCGCCGTCGAGCTCGATCACGATCCGCTTCCCGAGCCGGCGCAGGCCGGTCACCGCGCGCCCGGCGACCTCGGCGGGCGAGGGGTCGACCGAGCGCAGCACGAAGGGGTTGGCCAGGCGCAGGCGCTCGAGGCGGGCGCCCCGGATGCGCGCGTCGAGGGCCTCGAGATAGACGGTGACGTCGGGCAGCTCGGGCATGCGGCAGCCAGTGTAGGGACCGAGCCGCCGGCCGCGCAAGCGCCGACCCTGTGGTACGGTGCGGAGCATGTCGTCGACCCCCCCGTCCCCCCCGGTGGCCAAGCGCGTGCCCACGACCGACGTCGTCCACGGCGACGTCCGCGTCGACGACTAC
>WNFG01001743.1_pt1 | contig 18723 bp, 18 predicted proteins | sample 5400431 | NCBI WGS metagenome assembly WNFG01 (sample SAMN13153346, study PRJNA577476) | soil metagenome | isolation source: 120 cm saprolite under Douglas fir tree site 2 hole 3 replicate 2 | place: USA:California | collected 2015-04-18 | reverse complement strand
GACCTCGCCTGCTTTGCCGGCGCCTCCACCCGCTACGGCAATCATTGGACGGTCAATCTCGGGACTCTTGGCACCCGTTTCGGCGGCATTCCCCGCGACGTGGTCGTCACGACCGAGCAGTTGCGGTCGGCAATCGACGCCGCGAAGGCGCGCGGCGTGAGTTCCTTGAGCAAGGACCGCAGCGTCATCGCGCGACTGCCGATCTCCAACGACCTGTGCTGCTATCTCGTGTCCGAGGACTACGATCCGCGCGATGCACGCAGCATTAGCGCAGCCGAGCGGCGGGGCCGCCAGCAGGCCTGGATCTATCTCGACATCCTGCGCAGCCTGCCGGGCTGCGACAAAGCCTATCTGGTCTCGACCGGCCCGGATTTTGGCACGCGCGAGTCTCGCCACGTCAACGCGGTCTATCAGCTCACCTGGGAGGACGTCACCGAGGGCCGGCGCGTGCCGGACGCCATCGCGCTAGGTGCCTGGAGATCCCGCTGCGCTGCCTGATGAGCGAGAACACGCCGAACCTCTTCGCCGCAGGACGAGCGGCCGATGGAGACCAGAAAGCGGGCGCGAGCCTGCGCGTCATGGGAACCGCCTTCGCGACTGGACAGGCGGCGGGCGCAGCCGCCGCCATGCTGGCGGAACACGGTCGGATTGTTCCTGATACGGTTCGCGCAAGACTGCGCGCACAGGGGGCTCTCATCGATCTCGAGGCGCTGCAGAACGCGCCAGCGATCGCGTGATGCGGCCCCAGAGCGACCGTCTTGCGGCGTGCCCCCGCGGTTCTCTTTGGGAACAGCGGCCGAGCTGCCGGTCCAGCAGGCCACCAAAGTCGAGCTGATTATCAACATGAAAACCGCCAAGGCGCTCGGCCTTACCGTGCCGCGCATATTGGTCGCGCGCGCCGACGAGCTGACCGAATAAGCGACGGAAGTTCAATGCGGTGCCGCCGATCAACGTTTGAACTGGCCGGATGACCGTTCGTGACCCGACTCTGCCAACTTTTGCGATGCGGCGTGTTGCAGCTATCTGGGGGCGCAGCGGTCGTGCTGCCAACGTAGTCGCGAAAGCAGCCCGTGCCTCGAGACGATCTTCGTTAGATTATTCGATTATTCCGGCCTTATTCCCGCTGCCCTGACCAGCGGAGCGTTCGATGCGATCTCATCCCGAACACGTGCGTCGAACTGCTCAGGCGTCATCGACATGGGAACGACGCCGAGGGCTGCAAGCCTGTCCCGCACGTTCGCCGACTGCATGGTGTTTGCAGTCTCATTGTGAAGCCGATCGACGATGCCGCGTGGAGTCTTTGCCGGCGCGAACAGACCGATCCATAAGGTGTAGTCCGCATCGATAAACCCGGCCTCCGCCGTAGTCGGCACGTCCTGCAATTCGGCCGCCCGGCTAGGGGCGCTGATGACAAGGCTCCGCAGTTTACCGTCGCGGATGAACGGCAGCGCGGTACCGATTGGACAAAAATAGAAGTCGGCCCGACCCGACATGACCTCGGTCAGCGCCTCCGGCCCGCTCTTGACCGGAATGTGAACGGCCGCAATCCCCGCACTCGCGCGGAACCGCTCAGCGTTCAGATGCGTGGCGTTACCGATGCCGGTCGAGGTGCAGCGCCACCGGGTCGATGACGCCTTGGTCGTCGGCGCCCGGGACATGCGCCCAGTCGTGCAGGACGTCATAGGCCTGGCTCGCTAGGTTGCGGGCCGTTGCCAGGTCATCGGGCTCGGGCTCGACGACCCCCGCTGTCCTCGGCCGGCAGGAAGATCAGCTTGATGACACAGTCCTGATCGGTCCGGTCTCCCACTTCGTCGTGGACGGCGGTGCGCGACCACATCATCGTCGGCCGGGACGGGCGCGCGAGCCTTGGGGGGATGAGGTTGATTTGATGTGGCGGGACCGCACCTTCGGCTCCGCTTCGGCGGCGGCGCGAGAGTCCGTCGCCGCGCGCCAGCGATCGAGTTCGGCAAGATCGGCGGTCGGGCGTTCGCGAATGATATTGGCGCGGCCAAAATAGATCGCGCCGTTGTCGCCGTCGATCGATATCCATTCACCCTCGCTGATTATGCCGCCGGCAAAGCGCGCAATGCGTGCGGCGGGATCGACGTTGAGTGCCTCGCACCCGACCACACTGGGCTTTCCCATTTGGCGCGCGACCAACGCAGCGTGGGCGGTGCGTCCGCCCTGCGCGGTGACAATTCCCGCCGCGACGGCAAATCCGGCGACATCGGCGGTTGAGGTATCGGGCCGTACCAAGATGACGGGATCGCCGGCGGATGCCTGACGTCCGGCGCTGGCAGAATCGAATGCCACGCGTCCGGTCGCAACGCCGGCCGAGGCGCCGATGCCGCACACAGCCGGGACGCCCGGAGCATCCAGTCGGGCGCGCACAAGCGCATCGAGATTCAATTCGGCCAGCCGACGAAGGGCCTCCTGAGGTGAAATTAGCTCTTCGCGCACGAGATCGATCGCAATCCGCAGCGCAGCCAGCGGCGAGCGCTTGGCCGACCGCGTTTGCAGAATCCACAGCGCCCTGTTTTCGATCGTGAACTCCACGTCCTGCACGTCATGAAATTCCAGCTCCAACCGGCGGAGAATATCGCGCAACTCGGCCGCGACCGCGGGCATCGCATCGGTGAGCGCCTCTTCGGCGTGGGGCGTCCGGCGTCCCGAAACGACCTCTTCCCCTTGGGCATCGAACAACACCTCCACCACCGGATGGGCACCGCCAGTCGAGGGGTCGCGCGAGAATGCAACTCCCGCACCGGATGCCGGGCCACGGTTGCCGAACACCATGATCTGTACCGTAACGGCGGTTCCTTTCAGGTGATCAAGCCCGTGCAAACGCCGAAAGGTCAGCGCACGCTCACTCATCCATGAGCCATAGACGGCGCGCGCGGCATCCGTCAGCTGCCGCATCGGATCCTCCATCCAGCCGCTGTCTTCGGCCAAAGCCTGATAGGAAACCGCAAGGCGCTCCAAAGCCTCGCAATCGAGATCCCGTTCACCTTCCACTTTTTCATCCGCCAAGATCTTTGCGAGCGCGGCGGCAAATGGCGCCCAGTCCAGGCCGAGAACCACTGTGGCGTAGCTCTCGATGAAACGTTGGCGGCAATCCCAGGCGAAGCGCGGGTCGCCGGTCATCCGTGTCAGACCGCCAATGGCGGCCGAGCTGGCGCCCACATCGAGTACGGTGTCCATCATTCCGGCATTGATCGCGCGGCGCCGGAGCGGACCGAGACGAGCAACGGGGTGCGCCGATCACCAAATTGCTTGCCGCTCACCGTCTCCAGGAAGGCGATTCCCTGCCGCAGCCCTTCGTCGAGTTCGCGCTCGGCCTTGCGATCGCCGGCGTTGATGTCGGCGCACATGCTGATAGGCAGAACGAAGGCGGGAGGAACCGGCACGCCGCGCGCCGCCATGAGGGCCAAACCGGCAGCCTTGCCGCCGATTTCATCGATGGAAGGAATCGTCGTCGGCCGGTCGCCACCGATCAACACAATCGTCATGGCCCTGTTCTTTCTTCACGGCACCAAGTGCGACGTTACGGCGCTAAGTCCGTGAGCACGTGAGCGCGCAGCACATGTCCAAAGCTCGCCATCCGGTCCGTAGCTCGCTCAAGCGCTCGCGCAAGCTCCAGCGCAGCAAGCGAACTCGCAAGATCGAGCCCGCCGCCCAGCACTTCCCTTGTCACACTGCGCTCGGCGTCGTCGGCCTTGTGCTCGACATCGATCAGCCGACCGACGGCTGCTAATGCGTCTTCGGAATCGGCGCGACGCCCCTCCGGGACCTCGCCGGCGGCATCCACACCTGATGCCACCGTCTCGGTGCCCGCGAGAGCGACGGCGCAAAGCTCGGACAAAGGCTTGAGCACGCCCTCTCTCATTTTCTTCGGCAGAAGCGAGGCGATGAACGCCGCCTGCTCCAGCTCGTCGACAACATCCTCGATACGGTTCACAAGCTGCTCGATGGTGGGCCCCGCGTCGAGCCGGGTGATCTCGCTGCGCGCATCGCGCGCGACCCGGTCGGCCTTTTCCTCGATGTGCCGCGCCCGCGCCGCCAATGCGGTGCCGTCGCCATGCTGGCCAGAACACAGGCCGGCGATGTGATGCGCGACCGCTGCGGCGATCTCACGCGCAAGGCCGGCCTGGCGCACAACGATCGCCAGCAACGCACTATCGACGCGCTTCAGGCGGCGGACAAGATCCGCTTCGATGCGGTCACGCGCAAGGGGTACGGATCGCCCTTCCAGCAAAGCTTGCGTCGAGATGCGAAGCACGCCTTTGAGGAAATCGACCGCTGCTTCGCGTCCCAAGACGGCATCCAATCGTTCGCCGAAACCGATCCGCGTCGGAGCCGCGTTGCGCACGGCGCCGGTGACAAGCTCGCTGCCGCCAAGTTCGAGAAAAGCCCGGTGGCCAACGTGGTTGCGCGCAGCCCAATCGAGAATCCGAACCGTTTGATCCTTTGCGACCCAAGCGCGCAGCACCTTGCGCGCCTTGTTCCAGTCGATCAGGAAGACGAGCGCGGCGCCGATCGTCTCAAGGAAGGCGTGGCGCCGCTCGCGCGTTTCCGCATCGTAGTGTCCGGTGACAAGATAGAACGCGCCTTGGTCGCCCAGTTCCTTGGCTTTCTTCTGTTCAAGTCCGCTCCAGCGCACCGGGAAACCGCTCAGCATGCCGGTAAAGAACCTGGCGCGGGCGCAATGCACATCCGTGTGTGTCACCGTGACAGCGTTATCCTGGACCCCGATCACGATGACGTGCGCGTCGGTCACGCCGATATCATTCTGGATAGTCAGCCGCGGTCCGCATCTTACCGCCGTGGTCGCGAGACCGGGATGATCGAACTTCAAGTGAGAGGTCGAGGCAACGCCGCGCATGAAGGCTTCGACAGCTGCGCGATCACCTGCCCGCAGCCCGTATGCATGGGCGCCCGCGACCATTTCCTCGCCGCTACCGGCCGCGAGCCGATTGAGAACCTTGTGCAGGTCCATTATCAGCCGGTGCAGACTATCGCCCTGCTCCTCTGAAATCCCGGTCAACTCGGCAATGTCGCCCGGGCTGACGTCGGAGAGCGATGCGAGACGCTCTTGCACCTTCGTTCGCGCGAGGCGCTCGGCCGCTTGCCTGCCTTCGGCCGGCGAACCGATTTCGGCCGCATGAAGCATAGCGCCCATCTCTGACAGGATGTCCTTGCCGAGTTCGGCAAGATGAGGCGCGATTATCAGACCATCGGCAGAAATCTTGGCACCGCTCACCAACCGATTAATCGGGGCCGGGTCGATGCCGGCCGCGCGACACTCCACCGTCAGGTCCGGCGCGGCGGCAATCCCCTGGCTGCGTGCGTGATCGGTTGCCGCCTGCAAGGCGGACAAGCGCACCTTCACCCGGTCGTTGGCTGCCAGCCCCGCCGCTACCAGGGATGGCAAGAGAATGTCAGCCTGCCCGAGGTGTTCGATGATGCGAGACTTCATAGTTATCAGATCATGTGCGAAAGCCGATCAATCAACAATCTGGCACGGCTGCCGAGCCGAAAGATTTGGGCCGGATCATTCATCCAGCAGTCACAATTGGGCGATCCGACGCCGTTGCGGCCTCTGACCGCAGCGTGTATCGCCGGCCAGGTTCTCACGTTCCATACGAGAGCCCAGTTGAGGTTCGCGCCGCCTACATGAGCGGCCATATTCGGTCTTCTCACGGTGCGGCGATGGTTGAGATTGCACCACACCAGTACGTCAATCGCAAAATCTTTCGCCTGCGGGAACGCCTCGACGATGGCTACCACAGGGCGAAACGGCCGTAGCGTCGGCAGAAGCGTCGGCAGAACGGGCCGAAGCTGCCTGATAGAAAGATACTGTTGATCTATCCCAAGGGGCCGGTCACCGCCGACCGTTTTTCATGCGGCCGAACCGGCGAGGCCAGCGGCGCGCCTCTCCGGGGCGTTGGCTCCGGCGGAGAGCCAGGGATCCAAATCCACCCGACAGTAAAGCCAAAATGGGGGCGACGACGCCTGGCCGGCCGGAACGCGCCGATGTGGCCGACGTTGGATTCCCGCCTGGGGCTCTCGACCTGGCCTCACGCTGGCTGCCCCGGCCCTTCCTTTGCTCATTCCAAGGGCCGAGGGCCCAGAATCCCGGTGCCCCATGCCCAATCAGCAGGCACGCCCGGCAAGAAGCCGCAGGCGCCATCGGTCAAGGTCAAGGCACGCGATTTCCGAGTGTTGGTGGAAATCCTCAAGAGCCGAAGCCTCGACCGGTCCATGATGCTGACTGGGCCGAGGCCGGAACTGCCGAATGAAACTCAGGAAAAAGGCTTTGCGTAGCCTCGAATGCCCCGAAAAAAGCGGCCCCGCCGCGTTAACCGCATTTTTGAATGGCTGGGAACGCGACCTGCTTTCGACGGTTCGAGTCCAGGGTAGGTCGCGCGCACCGCGCAAACGCGTGGACCCCGACCCCCTGGACGAGCAATCGGAAGCTCCAACGAAAGGACGATATATGCAGATCACCAGCTTCAAAGACCTTTACATCGCTGAGCTGCAGGAGCTGACGAGCCTTGAAGGGCAGCTCGGAAAGGCCTTGCGCCGGATGGCGGAGGTAGCGTCACATCCTTCTCTCAAGAACGCCTTGATGCATCATCGAGAGCAAACGCAGGTTCAAAAACAACGACTCGAATCGATACTGCAAAAACATAGCGCGAACCCGCGGGCTCACACAGATCAAGCCATGCAGGCGTTGATAAATGAAACCGAAAAAATGATTACAATGGTGAAGGGCGACGACCTTCGCGACGCAGCGTTGATTGCTTCAGCACAAAAAGTCAAGCATTACGAGATCGCTGCTTATGGCACGGCTGCGGCTCTGGCCGGTCAGCTAGACCTGCGCGATGACCAGCGACTTCTGCACGAGAGCCTCGAAGAGGAAAAGAAGACTGATGCTGTGCTGACCAAGCTCGCCAAAGACGAGGTGAATCAGGATGCGCTTGCAGCGTAGCTGAAAGCCGGCTCTATACCCTGGGCGTTCGGACGACCTCCTAGTGCTGGAAATGTTGACCCCGCATATATTGCCACGCAGGAGATGAACTGGAATGGCACTAAGGACCCGATGCAACGGGCCATCCGGGACGCCCTGATTGGTTTCATGGCGGCGACCGCTCGGGCATGGGCTGAGGCCACCAAGGCCGCGCAGCGGGAGGTATCAAACACGCTAAGCACGGCGGTAAGCGTGCTTACCGGCGTGCAACGTCGCACTGAGGGCAGTCCGATGCGGGTGTAGCTGCCACCGCGGCATTCTCGAACGTAGCCCGGAACCGTGCGTCGCTCTCGGCGAGAGCGTGCCTAGGCCAGCACGTTTTTGACGCGGTGGCCGAGCTCGGCGATCAGCAGGTCCTGGCGCGCCTCGGCCTGACGCCGCTCGGCGAACAGCGCCGCAAGAACATATGCGCATAGCGCGGCACCCAGGATGGCTGCCTGGGCGCCCATGATGCGGTCGCCGATCGGAAGGGCGGGATCCCCGAAATGACCGATGCCGAAGGTTATCGTCCAAACAATCCATGATCGGTGGGTTGCTCGACGACGGCGACCTCGCGGCGTCTATCGGCGACGGCTTGGCCAAAAGCTCTTTGCGAATTGCGATCGGACACAGCAGCTCGACGGCGCCAGCTTCCACCAATCCCTTGGGAGGTGGGAGTCGTACCGGACTTCGACGATCGTTTCTAAATGAGCACGCCCCATATCGGGTTATCAGCAGGGGTGTCGTAGTAGACGTAGATGATTTGATCGATGATGGTCAGGCCGGTGAAAACCGGACGTGAAGTGACACCATCGCCCAACGGCCACGCTTAAATTAGCCGTCTTACTTGGTCACGACAGAACGTATGTTCTCAAACGCACCGTCGGGCCGAATATATCGGGCAATGCAACGCCACGCACGGGAACGGGAAGTGACGCACGCTGTTGTTTTGTACACCGAAGCCCCTTGATGTTCATCTATTCCCACCGGTCTTGGTCGGAGAGAACGTATGCCTCGCATTATAGTAGGGATAATGGGTACGGCTTTCGCCGGAAGCATCCTTGCCCTGTCGTGGGCAGCTTTTTCGGACTCCCTGCCGCCTGATGCCAGCTATCGGGGGCTGACGACGCAGCCGTTCTCCGTCGTGCGTGCGGCCGACGAGGCGGCCAAGCCGGAGGTGATGCGACGCCAGACGGAAGTGCTGCAGGCGCGCTACGACCTCTCGAACCGTCCGATCCCCGACGTCTTCATGTCGGGCAAACGGAAAGCCGTTCAGGGCGGGGTGCGCGTCAAGCTTCCGCAGGGCGTGACCTGGGACATGCTGGCACAAATGACTCCCGATGCCATGGCCGAAGGCGGCCTGCTGCCGGCGGGATTTATGCCGCTTCCTCACGTCAAGCAGAGCCAGGGTGGGCAGGTCTTTCCCAACATCCTGATCGATACGATCCGCGATCGCGAGGCGCGAAGTCTTCGGCGCTTCGATGCCGACTTCGATTTGCCCGACCATTTCACCCCTGAGTTCCCGCCGCCGCTTTATCTCACCACGCATCCTGAACTGGGCGACGTATCCCAGGGAAACTTGCTCACGATCAAGAATTACTACTCATTGATGGTCGGCATTCTTACGGCGGTACAGCTTGAAGGCCTGCGCCTGCTGCTGATGCCGTTCCCGCAGGAGGAATTCAATCAGACCGAGGACCGCAAGTCGGCAGACCAGAGCCTCGGCGTGGCGTGCCTCGACTGCCATTCCAATTTTCACACCAATGCGGCGTTTCATCAGACGCCGGACATCCGGCCGCAGGCCGCCCGGTTTCGCATCGATACCGTAAGCCTGAGGGGAATGTTCAACCAGCGCATTCATGGATCGAAACGATCGTTGCGCTCCGTTGAGGATTTCACGCAGTTCGAACAGCGTACCGCCTATTTCAATGGCGATCATGTGAGCGCGCAGCGCAAGGGCGTCAATTTGCCCGATCGAACCGATCAGGTGGCGATGATGGGGCAGATGCAGAACATCGTCGATTTCCCCTCAGCACCGAAACTCGATCCCTTTGGACGCCTCGATCCCACGAAAGCCTCAGAACGCGAACTCGCCGGTGAAAGACTGTTTCTTGGCAAGGCCCGTTGTGCGGAGTGCCACGTTCCACAGACGTCCTTCTTGGACAACATGATGCATGACCTGAAGCTCGAGCGCTTCTACCAAATCGGGCAAACCGTAAATGGGCAGGTCATGCTACCCGATGGGCCGATCAAGACGTTCACTTTGCGCGGTATCAAGGACTCGCCGCCCTACTTGCACGACGGACGTTTGTTGACGCTCGCCGACACCGTTGAGTTCTTCAACCTGGTCCTCGGCCTGAAGCTGAACCAGCAGGAAAAGGACGATCTCGTCACTTACATGCTCACTCTTTGAGAGCCCGTCTCCTGGGAGCGCAGGCGTCTCGCCCGCTCTTTCTCTTGTATGTGGCCGGGGATGCGCGAGACGCCCCCGCTCCCAGGAGAGTCGCATCGCTCGCGCAAGTTACGGAACACCGAAAGGAGCCCGCCATGCGCCGTCTGTTCGTGTTGTCAGCTTTGATGCTGCTGGCCTTGACCCCGGCGATTGCCCAATCGACGGAGAAGCCACATACCCCAACCCTTGGGATCGGCAACCCCGGCTTTGCCGCACCGGGGACGAAGGAGCAAACCCCCGGCGTGCCCGCCCCGCACCTCACAAATGTGCCGGACCGGGTGTTTGTCATCCGGGCAACTCTCGGCGGTGCGGCCGAGATCGAACTCGCGCGACTTGCCGAGCAGAAAACCCGCAACGATGCGGTGCGCGACTTTGCCCGGCATATGATTCGAGACCACTCGCAAGCGGATAATGCCTTGAGCAGGCTGGCCGAAGCAGATGGAATTCCTCTTCCGGAAGAACCTGATGCCAAACAGCGCGAGATTCGCGATGGGCTTTCACGCCTGAGCGGTCCCGAATTCGATATCGAATACCTGCGGGTGCAAGTGCAGAATCATCAGCGCATGGCGCAACTGATGGAATACGTCATAGGATCGGGCGAGGATGCGCAGGTGCAAGGCTTTGCCGCGGCCACTTTGCCGACGGTGTTTAAGCATCTCACCATGGCCCGTGACCTGCTGGACCGGGTTTCGGTGCAGAACCCTCAGGTGGCCGCTGCACCACCCCGCACAGTGAGCGGTATGCCCACGCCGCAAACGCCGAGGCCGCTTGCGAACTGAGGCGTCCCTGTCGTTTCATTCTGGGAATAGTGTTGTGACGACGGCGCTGCGCCCGCAATGAGGAGGCGTTCTGTGATCGATTCGTGGGGAGCGCTTGCTCGAGACGCGGCGATGATGATCAGCGCTTGTCGGTAGGCAGCTCTCGCACTTGCAGGTTCGGTCGGCTTGCAGACGGTCCTCGCGCACGGAGGTGCAGGACGAGTACCATGCCGATCGCCAGGCTCTCCCTGATCATGTTTCGTAGCGGTGTAGCCGCCGCCCTTGCCTGGCAGTCCTACGTGATTGCGCCAAATGCCGCGCTCGTCTAATGCAGCGCCGCTTCCAGCCGTACGGGTGTATAAGCCCGAGAGACGTCGCGGGCATGTAAGCCCCCAGCGATCACGATTGAAACGTACAAACGTCGAGCATGTTCCACGTGGCGAGGAACGCGTTTACACCTGACGCCAAGCAGGCTTGGTCGAGTCCACTAACTGCAAGTCGACCGGCGCAACCCCGAACAGCGCAATGACGGCGGGCTCTTTGGCGTTCGCCATGACTCCATCATAATGTGGCGTGCGCGCCACCCGCCTGACAAATCCTCCGGCCGGAACCGGGACCGCGTTGGCTGGATCGAAATCAGCACCACTGTTCACCCACCACGTACCCGCAAGAACGACTGACAATCGATCGGTCGCGTAGGAGTGCGGTGCGCTCATGTATCCGGGATACCATTTCATGAACACCACATAGGGACCTGGCTTGTCCAAGCCGCCGTACAAGGTGGCCATTTCTCCGCTGTGAGGCGGAAATCCTTTGACCCAGGAACTCCAATCAATCGCATCAGGAAGAGTGACTGAGGTTTCCGACGGATTGATTTTTCCCGCGTGCCCTGCCGTGCCCAAAAGCGTGGCGGGCAAGGCGCCCAGAAGGGGCACGAGAAGGCTCCGGCGCGTCGGCTCAAGTTCCGTCCGCATAAGGGCGTCGGCAGAGGCCAAGATTGGATGCAGATAGGCGGGATCAAGCATTTTATCGCTCCTTTGTATGGGCGCCCGATACCGAAACGAGGAAGCACGCCAGTCATAGTGGCTTGCGTTTTGGAGCCGCAGCTTCGCGCCGTGGACTGGAGCGAATCCATCGGGTGCGCAACAAGCTCCAGAAATACAAGCTCCAAAGGGCTTCAAAAGTTTCTTGCGCGGGAGGCACTTGGTTGGGAATGCATTCGAGTTTTTCGCGCGTTCGCGCGCTGGATCAAGGATATGGACGCGCGAGGCCGGCTTCAGCTACCGAGCACAGACGTGGAGCGTGCGATTCGCCTGCCGGGCATTCGGCAATCCGGCAATCGCTTGGGATGCTCTGTCGCCGAGCTAATTGATTTTATTTTTTGGAACTGTCTTGTAAGAATCGATTTTAGTTTTGGACGACCAATTTAATAGCACGTCGCTTCCGCCCACTATTTCGCAAAGGCGCCATTGCACGAGCGATAGTGAGGACAGAAGATTGCGATGCGGCGATTGTTCACGACCGCAGCTTTGCATGAGACGTTCGGCGGCGAGGCTGCGTGTGAGGCGAGAAAGCTCTTGACACGGCAGAAAGGCAAGGCAGGCGTCTGCCGGGCGACGCTCGGCCCTGTGCGTTGAACCTTCGGCAAATTGCCGGGCTAAACGCAATACGACGCATGTCGCTGTCGATTCCCGAAATCTTGAGGAGGCCGGAGCGGTGATCGACCAACGCTTCAAGGCGCGTGGCGTCGAAATTCTTTTGGCGTGCCAGATAGACCAGGACGCCGGGATCGAGATCTCCACTGCGGGTCCCCATGATCACTCCGCCGGTTGGGGTCAGGCCCATGCTGGTGTCAACGGAATGACCGCCCTTGACGGCGGTGACGCTAACGCCATTGCCGAGATGCGCGATGATGAGCCCATCCGGCGGATTGTCTCCGAGTTGGCGCATAATCGACTCGCAGGAAAAGCCGTGAAATCCATAGCGCTCGATGCCACCCGATCGCAGTTCTTGGGGGAGGGGAAGGGTGCGCGCGACATCCGGCATCCCAGCGTGAAACGCCGTATCGAAGCAGGCAACCTGTGGCAATTGCGGAAAATGCTCCTGCGCGAAGCGAATGACCGACAACGCCGGAGGATTGTGCAGCGGCGCGAAGGCGGTTGCTGCTTCGAGTTGACCCAGCACGGCGTCGTCGATCAGGCAATGGCGACGAAGATTCGGCCCACCGTGCACTACGCGATGCCCGACCGCGACCGGTTGGGTCTCTCTACAGTCCGCGAGAAACCTCCCGATGCGCGTGACCGCGTCCCGATGGGTTCCGAAATCTGCCGATTCGGAAGCCAACGGATTGTCATTTCTGTCTCTCGCCCAGAACTTGCCTCGCGGCCACCGATCGACTCGGCCTCGCCCAGAGAAGCATCTTCGGGATGGAAGATTCGACCCGGTAAAGTCCGAACTTGAGCGATGACGAACCACTGTTCAAGGCAAGCACTGTTGAACGTGGCCCAGCGCTTGTCATAAAGCTTATGACGTCCAGCGCCAATTTTGCACCTCGGGCATATCTTCGCCGTGTTCGCTGACGTAAAGCTTGTGACGCTCCATCGTGCTCCAGTAACGGTCTGTCGCGCTCTGCTTTTGTTCGCGGAGCCTCGGGATCCGGCTGATGGCGTCGAGCGCAAGCTGGTAGCGGTCGAGGTTATTCAAGACGACCATGTCGAAGGGCGTCGTCGTGGTGCCTTCCTCCTTGTAGCCACGCACATGAAAATTTTCGTGATTGTGCCGGCGATAAGCCAGCCAGTGAATCATGCGTGCATAGCCGTGAAAGGCGAAGATCACCGGCTTGTCGAGCGTGAACATCGCGTCGAAATCCCGGTCTTCAAGCCCATGCGGGTGCTCCGTCTGAGGCTGCAAGGCCATGAGGTCGACCACGTTTACGACGCGGATCCGAATGTCCGGGATGTAGTTTCGCAACAGTGTCACGGCTGCAAGCGTTTCGAGCGTGGGAACATCACCCGCGCAGGCCATGACCACATCAGGGTCGCCCGCATCGTTGCTCGCCCACTGCCAAATGCCCGCTCCGACCGTGCAGTGGCGAACGGCGGATTCCATATCGAGCCACTGCCACTCGGGCTGTTTGCCGGCGATGATCAGATTGACGTAGTTCCGGCTGCGAAGACAGTGGTCGGCGACCGAGATCAGGCAGTTCGCGTCAGGCGGCAGATAGATGCGCACGACGTCGGCCTTTTTGCTCGCAACGTGATCGATGAAGCCCGGATCCTGATGGGAGAATCCGTTGTGATCCTGCCGCCAGACATGCGAGGTGAGCAAATAATTCAGTGATGCGATCGGCTTGCGCCACGGGATTGTTTTCGTCGTCTTCAGCCATTTTGCATGCTGATTGAACATCGAATCGATGACGTGGGCGAATGCCTCGTAGCACGAAAAAAGTCCGTGCCGGCCGGTGAGCAAGTATCCTTCGAGCCAGCCCTCGCAGAGGTGCTCGCTCAGGACTTCCATGACGCGGCCGTCGACGCTGAGGTTGATGTCGACGTCCTCGACGCGAGCCATCCACTCCTTTCCGCTGGCCTCGTAGACCGCCTCAAGACGGTTCGAGGCGGTCTCATCCGGACCGAACAGGCGAAAGTTCTGGCTGGGGAGGTTGAGCTTCATCACGTCGCGCAAAAACACCCCGAGTACGCGGGTGGATTCGGCCTCGACGCTCCCCGGCGCCGAAACGCGCACGGCGTAATCGCCGAAATGGGGTATCGCGAGCGGTACGAGCAGCTCGCCACCATTGGCATGCGGATTCATCCCCATCCGACGGTGGCCGGTCGGCGCAAGAGCCGCGAATTCGTCACGGAACTTGCCGCTTTCGTCAAACAATTCATGCGGTCGATAGCTCTTCATCCAATCTTCGAGCTGCTTGATATGCTCGGGGTTCTTGAAGTGCGCGATCGGCACCTGATGCGCGCGCCAGGTGCCCTCAACTGGCTTACCGTCCACGAACTTCGGCCCGGTCCAGCCTTTTGGTGTGCGGAACACGATCATGGGCCAGCGCGGCCGCTCCGCCGTGTTTGGCGAGGAACGCGCCGCCGTCTGAATTTTTTGAATCTCCGCTACGACCGTATCAAAGGTGGCAGCCAGACATTGATGCACCACCACCGGGACGTCGCCTTCCACGAAATGTGGTTCATAGCCGTAACCGCGAATCAAGCCGGTCAGTTCCTGGCGACTGATGCGGGCGAGCACGGTCGGATTGGCGATCTTGAACCCGTTGAGATGAAGGATCGGAAGAACCGCGCCGTCGCGCGCGGGATTGAGAAACTTGTTGGAGTGCCAGCTCGTGGCTAATGCACCTGTTTCCGCTTCGCCGTCGCCGATGATGCAAGCAACGATCAGATCCGGATTGTCGAATGCCGCGCCGTAGGCATGAACCAGGGAATAACCGAGTTCGCCCCCTTCATGGATCGATCCGGGAGTTTCCGGCGCGACATGACTCGGGATTCCATACGGCCAGGAGAACTGCCGAAACAGCCGTTGCATTCCGTTCCGGCTGCGCTCGATATTCGGATAACGCTCAGTATAGGAGCCTTCCAGATAGCTTTGCGCCACCAGCCCCGGACCGCCATGGCCGGGGCCGATGACATATATCATGTTCAGGTCAAATTCTTTGATCAGCCGGTTCAAGTGGACATAGATGAAGTTGAGCCCGGTAGTGGTGCCCCAATGCCCGAGCAGACGAGGCTTGATGTGTTCGAGCTTGAGTGGGGTTTCGAGCAGCGGATTGTCCTGCAGATAGATCTGCCCAACGGTGAGATAGTTTGCGGCGCGCCAATAGGCATCCATCTTCTCCAGCAGATCGGGCGATAACGGAGCAGGCATCGGGCGACTCTTTACCGACTTGTTCATGCGTCGGCTCCGGACGGTTGCAAAGAGCTCTGCTCGGGCAGCGAGTCTTTGGCTATGTTCATCGCCGACAGAATCCGCGCCACGATCTCGCGCGGCTGCGGCTTGATCGGGACGGTGATCGGATTCTCATCCAAACCCGGCTCCTCCAGCACTTCGAACTGGCTGTGCAGCAGGCTTCGCGGCATGAAATGCTCGTGCCGGGTTGCGATGCGGCGCGCGATCAACGTCTCATCGCCCCTGAGATAGACTAAGCGCACGTCGGCACGATCGCCGATCAGGACATCGCGATAGCGGCGCTTCAGCGCAGAGCACGCGATGACGCCGTGCCCGCCTGAACGGCGCGTCTGGTCGATCCAGGTGGCAACCGCGTCCAACCAGGGCCAACGGTCCTCGTCGGTGAGTGCTATGCCGCTGTGCATCTTGTCCACGTTGGAGGCCGGGTGGAACCAGTCGGCATCCTCGAACTCCCATCGGAGGCGGGAAGCAAGGAGCGCTCCGATGGTCGACTTCCCACATCCCGAGACGCCCGTGACCACCACCACCGCGGGAGCGGGGGGTGAAGCGCCTTTCGTCGGTCGGGTTTCCACGGACATCAATTCGCTCCTTCTGCTGCCGGGACGCGATCTGTGAACCAGTGGAGACGCCCGACCGGACGAACCAAGGCTGCAGGTATCGCCCGATCTCCGGCCTGCGCGTGCGCGACGACATCCCGCTTTCCCCTTCCGGTGACCACGAATGCGACATCGCAACTGCTATCGAGTGCCGGATAGGTCAGCGTGATGAGCCGCCTTGCCGCCATCGCCAAGGCCCGGGGATGGACTGAAGACCTCAGGCTCGGTCGTGTCGCGAGCCGCGCCGAAATCGCCGATCGCGAAGGTCTAGGTGAACGCCACGTTCGCCTTTTGGCGTCGCTCGCCTTCGTTGCGCCGCGCGTAGTTGGGGCAATCGCCGACCGCAGTGCGCCCGCAGATCTCACCGTTACGACCCTGGCCAAGGCACTCCCCTATTTGTGGGTACAGCAGGAGCACCGCTTCGCAGCAACGGAACCTCCAGGCTCATGATGGAGCGGCAGACTACGAATCTGGGGCAGGAGCTCGATGACGCAAATTGGGGGTGACACGTTTTCAGAACCTCGTCGCTTTGCGAGTCGCGGCGGCCTGCCGCCGCGGTTGGTCCAGATCCGCGCCTTCAGCGCGCTGCCAGCCACGACCTTCACAGGATCAACACGAATTTCGTGTAGTATACCCTCTCCTTGCGTTCGCTCACCGCTTCGAGTAGAGCGTGGTCCGCGCGATCCACAACACGGCTTCGACAAACAGCCGATTGTCCCGTGCGGTGACACTGGGATCACCAGCTTTGCCCGGCAGTTCTGCAGCAATGTTCCCATTGATCGTTTCTCAGGATAGTGCAAATCAAGGGCGACCTCCAGTTTTCAGCCTTGAATCAGAATTTTACGGGCTTGAGAATCGGGGCTGCAACTGCGAAAGTAAACAGGCCCTGGTGCCAATCCGGGCCGCGCTCAAAACTCGTGGCGACGTGAAACGACATCGTCACAATCGACTGTGCCCTGTCTCATGACCTTGACCACTCACTGCCAAGAAGCACCCCTCGCGATTTCGACAGGGCAGCTCCTCATTCCCATCCGTTATCTCACATCTATCTGGCTTGTGTGTAGTAACCTTTCGTGCCAGGCACCAACCAGCACCGGCCCCGTCGCGAAAGAAATAGGAGTCTTTCGCAACACTCGCGCGCTTCCCGACTTTTTTATATTTTCGATAGAGGTCGATAAGAATTTCATCAAGCGTGGCCGTTCCGCCACGCCCGTTAATTATCTCGATTAGCGGATGCTCTACCTGACGTCTCCCTTCTTCGCTCAGTTCTTTAGGCAACTCCGGTGGCAAGTCCGACAGATCATAGCGGACGGGTGCGCTGTTGGACGTGAGAGATGCGGTACCCTTCCCTGGCGGTAGGGTCCGAGGCCGTCTCGCCGATATAGGCCTCGCTTCGCCCTCTTGCCGTTTCCATCTCGACCTCGGGATCTTTCGTACTACTATAGACCTTCTCAGGGATGGATTGAGCGTCATAGATCGGCAACGCTCGCTTCTCCGGCCGCTGTGAGAGTATGAGGGCCCTGGCACAGTCCTACCGGCGCCACTCATCCGAGGATCATTCGTGCCTTGCGGAAGTTCGAGGTGCTCACGCCTTAGGGCTCAGCCCGCCGCGTGGCCTCGAACAGGAACCATGTGCGCCGCTCGGCCTCATCGATCCAGATTTCCAACAAGCTTGCGGTGGCAACATCGTCGTGCTCGTCGCAAAGGCCATGCGTCTCGCGCAGGTTTGCGGCCAGCTGTTTGTTGTCGTCGCGCAATTCGGCGAGCATATCCATCGGCGTGACGAAATCCGAATCGTTGTCCACGACGCGTTGCAAGCGGCCGATGTGGCCGATCGAGTGCAAGGTCGTGCCGCCGATCTTGCGAACACGTTCGGCGATCGCGTCGGTAGTGGCGAAGATCTGGTCTCCTTGCTCATCGAGCAGAAGGTGATAGTCGCGAAAATGCGGACCAGACATGTGCCAATGAAAGTTCTTGGTTTTCAGATACAGAGCGAACATGTCGGCGAGCAGGATATTCAGCGCGCCCGAAAGATCCCGCACGGCATTCGGCTTCAGGTCGCTTGGCGTGTGGAGTGGAGCGGGCCCTGCTTTGGCATCTCGAACTCGAACTTGCATTTTTTGTCTCCTTTCGTGTCATTGATCTACGGGACATGGTGGCTGGCGCCAGTTCCTGCGCAACGACGCAGCGCCCGCTCCCTCGCATAATATGGCGCGGAGATGCTTCACATCACATCGCCGACCTAATCCTGATACGTTCGCGCAACGCATCGGCGTCGATGAGGCCAAGCGCTGCACGATCTGGATCCGACGCCGGTTAGGTTCCGGTACGACCGCTTTCAAGCGACGGAAAGGAAAGGGCGCGGAATGCCCGAAGTGACGAGCGCACCTTCCTCATCCCTCCAGCACATCCTCGATCCGGATCGGCAGTTTGCGGACGCGGATGCCCGTCGCGTGATAGACCGCATTCGAAATGGCTGCGGCCGTTCCGACATTCGCGAGCTCGCCGAGGCCTTTGACGCCGGCCGGGTTCACGTCGTGATCTTCCTCCGACACCAGGATGACCTTGACCGAAGGCGTATCGGCATTCACCGGAATGCTATAGTCGGCAAGATTGTCGTTCACGTAACGGGCGTTGCGCGGATCGATCTCGGTCGCCTCGTGCAGCGCCGATCCGATCCCCCAGATCATTCCGCCCATCAGTTGGCTATGGGCTGTACGCGTGTTCATCAGGCGCCCGGCCGCAAAGGCGCCGACAATGCGCGGTACCCGAATCTCCCGCGTCAATGCGTGGACCCGAACTTCGACGAACTCCGCCCCCATGGCATACATCATCTTTTCGCCCAAGGGACCGCCGACGAACGTAACTTTGCCTGCGTACAGCTTTTTTACCGCGTCGGGTGGGGCGCCGTGGGGAATGAACTCGGCATATTCCTCAATTACGCTCGTTCCGAGACGCCGGAACGCCTCCTCCAAGTGCTCCGCC
>WNFG01001640.1_pt1 | contig 18729 bp, 12 predicted proteins | sample 5400431 | NCBI WGS metagenome assembly WNFG01 (sample SAMN13153346, study PRJNA577476) | soil metagenome | isolation source: 120 cm saprolite under Douglas fir tree site 2 hole 3 replicate 2 | place: USA:California | collected 2015-04-18 | reverse complement strand
GATTCGATTTCGGTTATCATAGAGGGCTGCCTACCATAGCGAAAGGACCGTAAGAATGGCCATTAACGCGGGCAATTCTTTCCGCACACGCGACAAGCTCAACGTCGGCGCCCAGACCTTCGACATTCACCGGCTCGAGTTTCTCGAAAAACAGGGTGTCAGCGATCTGTCAAAGCTCCCGTTTTCGCTGCGAATCCTTCTGGAAAATCTTTTGCGATGTGAAGATGGCCGTTTCGTGCACGCCGAGGACATTCGCGCGCTGGCGGGCTGGCGCCCCGGCGCTCCGGAAAAAGAAATCGCCTTCATGCCCGCCCGCGTGCTGCTGCAGGACTTCACGGGCGTGCCTGCGGTCGTCGATCTCGCCACCATGCGGGAAGCGTTCGCGCGTATGGGGGGAAATCCCAAGCGGATCAATCCGCTCTTCCCTGCCGAACTGGTCATCGATCATTCCGTGCAAGTGGACAGCTTCGGCAACGGAAACTCCTTTGGCTTGAATTCCGAATTAGAATTTCAGCGCAACGTTGAGCGCTATGCCTTCCTTCGCTGGGGCCAGACGGCGTTCAACAATTTCAAGGTGGTTCCGCCAGACACGGGGATCTGCCATCAAGTGAACCTGGAATATCTTGCCCGGGTTGTCTGCGCGATGCCCTCCGGCAGCAGGATGGAGGCTTATCCGGATTCCGTGGTGGGAACGGATTCGCACACCACCATGATCAACGCGCTCGGCGTTTTCGGCTGGGGCGTTGGCGGCATCGAAGCAGAGGCGGCGATGCTCGGACAGCCGTCTTCGATGCTCATTCCTGAAGTGGTAGGCTTCCGGCTTCATGGGCGTCTTCGCGAAGGCGCCACCGCGACGGACCTTGTTCTGACGGTCACCGAGATATTGCGGAAAAAGGGCGTCGTCGGCAAATTTGTTGAATTTTATGGCTCGGGCCTGTCCAGTTTGAGCATCCCGGACCGCGCCACTATCGCCAACATGTCGCCCGAATACGGCGCCACGATGGGCTTCTTCCCGGTGGACGCGGAAACGCTGGCCTATTTGCACTTCACCGGAAGATCGCAAGAACATATTGCTCTTGTCGAAGCCTACTGCAAGGAGCAGATGCTTTTCCGCACGGACGCAACTGCGGCGCCGCTCTTCAACGACACACTGGAATTGGACCTCGGATCCGTGGAGCCTACCGTCGCCGGACCGAAGCGGCCACAGGACCGCGTGGCGCTGCGGCAGGCGAAAGCTTCCTTTGCGAAAGTCTTGGAAGGCGCCCCGGTCAAGAATATCGCCGTTCGAAACAATGGTGACTCGTTCAATCTCTCGAGCGGCTCCGTGGTCATTGCGGCGATCACCAGTTGCACCAATACTTCGAATCCTTCGCTGATGCTAGGCGCAGGTCTGCTGGCAAAGAAAGCGGTGGAGCGCGGCCTGCATGTGAAACCATGGGTCAAGACGAGCCTGGCGCCGGGCTCGAAAGTGGTGACCAACTACCTAGCGGCCGCAGGACTGACGCCGTATCTTGAGAAGCTGAATTTTCACCTGGTCGGATATGGCTGCACGACTTGCATTGGCAACAGCGGCCCGCTCTCGGAGCCGATCGGTGCGGCAATTAAGGATAACAATCTGATCGCCGTGGCCGTGCTGAGCGGCAATCGCAATTTTGAAGGCCGCATTCACCCGCTGGTTCGGGCCAACTATCTGGCTTCGCCGCCGCTCGTGGTTGCTTATGCGCTAGCGGGCCGCATGGACGTGGACCTCACGACCGAACCGCTTGGAAACGACACCGCGGGCAAACCGGTTTTCCTCAAAGATGTCTGGCCGTCTCCTCAGGAGATCGAAGCAACCGTTCGGGCGGCGGTCACCACGGCGCAATACAGCAAAGAGTACGCCGAAGTGTACCAAGGCGACGCGCGTTGGAAGTCCATGCCGATTCCGGAAGGCGACATCTACAAGTGGGATCCGAAATCGACGTACATCAAGATGCCGCCGTACTTTGAAAACATGCCGAAGGCGCCGCTGGCGCTGGCAGATATTCACGGCGCACGCGTGCTCGCCGTTCTCGGCGACAGCGTCACCACGGACCATATTTCTCCCGCCGGCTCGATCCCCGTGGACTCACCGGCCGGGAAATATCTGATTGCCAGCGGAGTGAAGCCGCATGAATTCAATTCCTACGGCGCGCGCCGCGGCAATCATGAAGTGATGATGCGCGGCACGTTTGCGAATATTCGGCTGCGCAACCAGCTTGCTCCCGGCACGGAAGGTGGTTGGACCCTTTATCTGCCGGGCAGCGAAAAGATGTCCATTTACGACGCCGCCGTGAGGTACCGTGAGGCCGGCGTGCCGCTGGTGGTTCTCGCCGGCAAGGAATACGGCTCTGGCTCTTCGCGCGACTGGGCCGCGAAAGGCACGCGCTTGCTCGGCGTGCGCGCGGTGATTGCGGAGAGCTACGAGCGCATCCATCGTAGCAACCTTCTCGGCATGGGTGTGCTCCCGCTCGAATTCAAAAACGGCGAGAATCGCGAAACGCTGGGGCTGACGGGTCACGAAGTTTTTGAAATCGAAGGCGTCTCGGACCTCGCGCCCAAGAAGCTAATTACCGTCCATGCAAAGGCGGACGACGGCAAACTTAAGACTTTCTCCGTCATCGCACGCGTGGATACACCCGAAGAAGTCTCCTACTACCATCACGGCGGCATCCTGCAATACGTTTTGCGGCAAATGCTGTAGCAAGCATGTAGCTTCATATCCTGCAATTTTCGGCTGTTCTCTTCCCGTAGCGTATCGGCCGGGGTATGATGCGCGGGCGCTACCTCTGAAAAAATTCGTGTAAGTAAGGCTTGCATGCCCGCGCACGCGAAAGGACAGCCATGCGTAAGCAAATCTTCTGTCTTGTCGTCCTTCTGCCCTTCTTTGCCACAAATGCCCCCGCGCAACAGACGCCACCCGCAGGACAAGTTTCTGTAATTCGCGCCGGCAAGCTCATTGACGTGGAGGCGGGCCGCGTGCAAACGAACCAGATGATCCTGGTGCGTGGCGGCAAGATTGAAGCGATTGGCGAAAATTTGGCTGTTCCCGCAGGCGCGGCGGTAATCGATCTCTCGAAAATGATGGTGCTCCCCGGCCTGATCGATTGCCACACGCATCTTGCCGACCTTGGCGATGGCGAGCCCCTCCTTGTTCTGCAAAAGTCGGCAGTCGAAATCGCCTACGCGGCCATTTCAAATGCCCGCGTCACACTGCTAGGCGGCTTCACGACCGTGCGCGACGTCGGCGTCTATCGCGCGTTCAACGATGTCGCCATGCGTGACGCCATTGCCCGCGGCTACATCATTGGCCCACGCATGTTTGTCGCCGGCGCGTACATCACGATCAGCGGTGGCGCCGGGGCGATGACCGGGCTGGCGCGGGATATTCAGCTCCCTCTGGATCTTCGCTATGGGGAAGCCAACAGCCCTTGGGAAGTTCGGCAAAAGATTCGTGACCTCGCGCACCGCGGCGCCGACCACATCAAGATTCTTTCCACCGGCGCCGTGCTCACTCACGGGAGCAACCCCAAGTCGCTGGAATTCACTCCCGAAGAACTGCATGCCGCCGTCGATGAAGCGAACAGCTTCGGCCTTCGCGTCGAGGCCCACGCACACGCCGCCGAGGGCATCAAGAATGCCATCCGCGCGGGCGTGGCCTCCATCGAGCATGCCACCCTCATTGACGACGAAGGCATCGCCCTCGCCAAGGAACACGGCACCTATCTCGACATGGATATCTACGATGAGGAATGCATTCAGGAACAGGCCAAGAAAAACGCTACTCCAGCGGATTTTCTGGAACACGACCGCGACCTGGGAGCGATTCAACGCAGCAATTTCACGAAGGCCGTTCGCGCAGGTGTCAAAATGTCCTTCGGCACGGATGCAGGTGTCTGCCCCCACGGCATCAACGCCCGCCAATTCGCGTTTATGGTCAAGTACGGCATGACGCCGATGCAGGCCATCCAGTCCGCCACCAGCAACGCCGCCGATTTGCTCGGCAAATCGGACCTGCTGGGTTCCTTGAAGCCGGGAAAATATGCGGACATCATCGCCGTTTCCGGGAACCCTCTCGACGACGTCCGGCTGCTGGAAAACGTAAAATTTGTAATGAAGGAAGGAAAAATCTACAAGCAGGAACCGTAAAAGGAATTTCGATTATTTCAGAGGGGAGAGCCGATGAAGATTCGGACATTGCTGTTTGCCGCACTGGTGGTTTCATTGTTTGTTCGGCCGCTCAGGGCACAACTGAATTCGACTTCGCAAAGTGTGGCGATCAAAGCGGGAAAGCTGCTCGACCCCGAAACGGGAAAAACCACCGCCAATCAAATCATTTTGGTGGAAGGAAACAGGATCAAGGAAATCGGCGGCAACGTTTCTATCCCCGCGGAAGCGAAGGTGATTGATCTTTCGAAGGCCACAGTGCTCCCTGGTTTGTTCGACGCCCATACGCATTTGTGTATGACAGTGATCCCCAAGAGGGATCATGGAAACTACTATTTCACAACGCTGCTAGATTCCACCGGCTATCGTGCGATTGAGGGCGTGGCGAACGGTACGGCCATGCTGCAATCGGGTTTTACCACGGTTCGCGACATCGGCAACGCGGGAAACTATGCGGACACCGACCTGCGTCGCGCGATTGAGGCGGGCTTGGTCCAGGGACCAACGATCGTCAACGCCGGAGTCATCATCGCGCCGTACGGCGGGCAATTCCATCTACAGCCGGAGAAGAAAGACCTCGCAACGCCGGAATATCTCTTCGCGGACACGCGCGACGAAATGCGCAAAGCCATCCGCCAAAATATTCATTTTGGAGCGAAGGTCATCAAAATCGTGGTTGATGATCAAGACTATATCTATTCGACGGAGGATATTCGCTTCATGATTGCGGAGGCTCACGCCGCGGGCGTGAAGCTCGCGGCACATTGCTGGACACATGCCGGCGCCCACAACGCCGCCGAGGCGGGCGTCGATTCCATCGAACATGGATACCGGATGACCGACGAGGACTTGCAACTCGCGAAGAAGAATAATGTGACGCTTGTGGGAACAGAATTCACAGAAAAACTGACCGGCGCGGAGGAGCACAAGATCTGGGTCGATCGCCTGAAGCGCGCTCACAAGATTGGCGTGAACATGGCCTTTGGCACGGACGTGATTGATGCTCTGCCGGGAGAAACGCGCGGGACCCTCGCCGTCGACTATATTCAGAGCTGGATGGAAGCAGGAGTTCCCGCCGCGGATACGCTGCGGGCCATGACCGTGAATGCCGCCCGGCTGCTAGGTGTGGACAAGGAACGGGGCTTTCTAAAGCCCGGAATGGCCGCAGACATTATCGCGACCCCGGAAAACCCTATCGAATACATCCGTACCCTGAAGAGCGTCTCTTTCGTGATGAAAGATGGGGCCATAATCAAACAATAGCTTGTGGCCAGCGTCTCACCAGACAGAAAAAGTAGGCTGGATCCTGCGATCCAGCCTACTTCTATCATTGGATGGAAGCTTTAGTTAGAAACGGAACTTCAGCCCGAGTTGGATATTTCTCGGTCCGCCCGTTCCGATGACCGGGTTTGCCGCCGCCACGTCGGGAGTCGCGCTGACCAAACCCAAGGTCTCAGGAACGGACGGGTCGGTGTTGAACAGAACAGCCGGGTTGGCAAAGTGCGGATGATTCAGTACGTTGAAGAACTCCGCTCGGAACTGAACGCTGACGCGCTCGGTCAGTTTGGTTGTTTTGACGATGGAAAAATCCCAGTTGTCGAGCCGCGGCCCGCGGAACGTGTTGCGACCCAGATTGCCGAAGCAAGGTGAGGGAGAGCATGGTCGAATCACGGTCGCGAACGGAATCGGCCCGTCAATGGAGAAACCCGGAATCGAACTGACTCTCTTTCCTGGAACAAGATCCCAGCGATCGCTGAATTCGCCGGTCAGGCTGAAATCGTTACCGTTCACGATGCCGTCATCAAGGTTCCAGGGTAAACCCGTTTCCGCGGTGACAATCGAGTTGAGCTGCCACCCCTCGAGGAGGTGCACATAGCCGGACCGGCCGGGAATCTCGTAGGTGAGCGCAAGAGTGAATCGGTGGCGGAAGTCCGTGTCGCTGCTGGCGCGCTCGAGGCCCGGACGGTTGCTGTCCTGGGGCTGCTGGGCGCGATTCAAAGAGACATCGTCAATGGAGTGCGACCAAGTGTACCCGGCGACGAAGTTCATTCCCTTCCAAGCGTGCTGAGTCAGCGTGACCTGCAACCCGTGATAGATGGACGTGTAGTCATTCTCGAGAAAGTTGATGAAGCCCAGATAGGGAAAGAGAGCGTTGAAGGGCCGTCCGGCTTGCTCGCAGTGGTTGCATCCTAGCACCGGGTCTTCCGCCGGCGACTTCGGGTCCACCTGATTGATGTCGCGCACGCTGTAGAGCTTAACGCCTTTGTTGCCCACATAGGCCACTTGAAGCGATGTGTTTGCTGTCAGCGCCTGTTGTACGTTGAAGTTCCAGGTAAAAACATAGGGGGTGCGCAGGTTGCGGCTTGCACCGAGGATGTCACAAGGTGTAGCGGAGCAATCGATCATCGCACTGAATACCGGCCCAGCGACCGACCAATTCAACTGGTCCCCGCCAAAGTTCGTGGCCCCAGCGATGATGGTGCCGGTCGCACCCGGTATACCTGTTGCCGGTGCTGTCGGAATCACATTCAAACCCGCGGTGGAGGCATTGTTCACGCCGTTCTGGCCGAGAAAGATCGAGAGGTGAGGGATTTCATAGCTCATTCCGCCGCCCACACGAAAGATCGTTTTTCCGTGGCCCCACGGATCCCACGAGACTCCCACACGCGGCGCAAAGTTGTTCCTGTCGGGATTGTACGGGGAGCCAATCCCGTGGCCGACCTGAGCGATGCCCATGGCCGCTGTTGTGCTGAATTTTCCACTGGCGTCCAGCGGATTGAAGTTCGCCAGACGGTCATTCTCCTCGTGGATCACGCCGTTGTAGTCGTATCGTAAACCGGCATTGATGGTCACGCGGGGCGAGACGCGCCAGTCGTCCTGGACGAAAAAGCCGAAGGAATTGATGGAGACATGCCGTTCGGAGTTCCCAACAAAGAAGCGCCCGCCCGTTTTCCCATTGACCGCCCCCCGCGGGAGTCCAGCGAGGAAATCCTCAAGAGGAGTGCTGTCACGACCACCCGGCAAGCAATTGCAGCGTAGGGAAAGTTGGCCACCTGCGAAACGAATTCGGCCCTTGCCGTAACGATCTCGCGTGTTGTTGGTGCTGCCGCGTCGGAACTCGCCACCAAACCGAAAGGTGTGCTTCCCGCGTGTATAGGAAATATTATCGACCCACTGGTAGGTTTGGTTGGGAATCGTCAGGAGAGGCCAGCCGTGATTGCCTCCGAGGGACGTGAAGCCATCAATGGCAATTTCGGGCATTCCGAAATTGATCGGCGTGGTGACACCGGTATTGATGCCATAAGTGGTCGCGGGATCTTTGTCGTGATCCACGGTGAGGATGGCCTGCCAGAACCGGTTGTAGCCGAAACGGAACTCGTTGACCCAGCGAGCGTTGGGGATCCAAGTGTAATTGACGCCGAAAACTTGGGCGCGAAGTTGAGACGACGACTGCCACTCTGGACGCAGCACAGCGATGTCCCTTTCGATCTGGAGGCTGTCGCCGAAAAAGTACCGTGCGGTAATGCTGTGCCGATCATTGAAATGATTGTCGCCCTTGAGGATGAAATTGTCGTTGCGGTTCTTGTTCGGAAACCCAACGTTGAGGAAGCCTGTAGGGTCGCCGTTCGCCGGGAAGAGAGGGATCAGTTTTGCGCTTAGCTGGCTCAAACCGCAGGGTACCGCGCTCGATGTGCAGGCTGACTGAACGCTGGCCTGCGCAACCGGGATGCTGGTCGTCGTGTTACCTCCCGCGGCGATCGTTTCCGGACTCGGGACATTTTCAGAATTTCCGACGAGAGCGCGAAGCCCTTCATAGGCTCCAAAGATAAAGGTCTTGTTCTTGACGATGGGAGCCCCGATGCTTCCGCCGAACTGGTGCTGCCGCAGGGCCTTCTTGGGGCTAGGATCCGCGTTGAAGAAATTCCGCGCGTCGAATGCATTGTTGCGTTCGAAAAGGTAGGCAGTGCCATGAATGTCGTTGGTGCCCGATCTAATTCCGAGATTGACGATCGCCCCCGGCTTAAATCCGTATTCTGCCGTGGGATTCTCCTGCGCGTTGAACTCCTGGATCGCATCAATCGGAATGATGCTGCCGGGTGTTCCTTGTACGCCTTCCGCGTTGATCACTGTCGTACCGTAGTAGGGATCGTTGTTGTCCGTGCCGTCGAAGACAAAATTATTGTCCTCCGGCCGGTTTCCGTTGGAGCTGATGGAGAGGAAGCCGCCGCCGGTGGTGCGTTGCACGCCGGGCCGCAGTACCACTAGGTTCTGGAAATCGCGGCCGTTCAGCGGAAGATCATTGATGGATTTGTTCGCAAACGTCCCGCCAAGCGTGTCGTTGGTAGTTTCCACCAGCGGAATCTGCTCCGTCACGGTGACCGTTTCCGATACACTCCCGGGCTGCATCGTCAAATCCAGGCGAATGTCTTTCGCCACTTCCAGCCGGATGCCGCCGCGCTCGATTTTCTTGAATCCCGTCGCCTCAACTACCAACTTGTACGGACCCGGGGGCAGGCTAGGTGCAACGTAATCGCCCGCATCATTCGTCTCGAGCGTTCGTGTCACTCCGGTGTCCACGTTGGTGATGGTCACGCGCGCGCCTTTGACGAGCCCGCCGCTTTGGTCCGTCACCGTGCCCAGAATGCGGCCCTCCTGAGATTGCCCGGCCGCGATGCCCCAGGCACTAAATGCAGACAAAAATATCGTGATGGTTCGAAACAATGTCATAGACCCCCCCCGTTCCCCAATGAGGCACAAGGATTGTGCCCACAAAACACACGCCACGTCGAAGACCCCGGGCGTCCACGTTGATAACACTTCTACCTCGACAGACGGCATTCGTCAAGGAGAGTAAGCGCAGTGAGTAAGCGCAGTGAGTAAGCGCGGTGCGTAAGCGCGGTGCGTGGAGAAAATTAGAAACAAGTGTGATTGATTTACAGCCGGAATCGATGAGCGCCTCGAAGGAATGGCTTCAAGGCCTGACGGGAAGCTCAGCTCGAACGCACGCAGGAGAATTCCCTCAGCTAGCCCGCAGGCTTGGTGATGCGATCTCCCTCCTTGCGGGACGGCAAACGACTTCTGATGCCCCAAAGCAGAATGGCACCAGCGAAAATCGACACCAGACTTGCCGTTTGCGCATTCGAAAGGCCGAAGAACGATCGCGGATTGATGCGAATAAACTCGATCAAAAAGCGCGCTATGCCTGTCAGAATCAGGTAGGCGCAAAAAACTTCTCCCTTGGGCCCTGCGCCGGTCAGCGCCCTCTTCCCTAGTCGCCAGAGGATTGCTCCGATCGCCAGCCAAATGAAAAATTCGTAGAGCGGCGTTGGATGCACGCGTTCTACAGTAGGAACCACGCCATTAGGAAAGCTCATTCCCCAGGGCAAAGTGGTCGGCACGCCATAGTCGCCGTCACCGGAAAGCAAGCAGCCGATGCGCCCGATGGCATAGCCCACTGCTGCCGCAGGTGAGCACATGTCCAGGAATTCGAGCAACGGGATGCGAAAGCGCTTTGCCAAAATCGCCAGCGCCACAAATCCGCCAAGGAGACCGCCAAACCACGCAAATCCGAAACGGCTGATCAATACCGATGGATCGGCAATCAATTCGTGCGGACTCTCCAGGACATGGTAGAGGCGAGCACCCACCAGGCCAGCCAGGCCGGCGATGCCGATGATGAGGAATCCTTCGTCCTTGGCCCGCTCATCTCTTGCGCTCTTGCTCGAGCTGTAGTTCTGCAGTTGCCCACGCCGGCGATTGAAATCTGCTTGCAGAATGTATGCCGCGACGAGAAGTCCGGTCGCGACCATGAGGCCAAAAGTTGGAATCGTCAGTGGTCCAAGATGCAAGAAAGGAATCATCGATGAAGAATAGTTTGGCTCCCACGTCAGTATACATGACGGCAGAGCGCCGCCTGCCTGGGGAGCGAGAAGAGAAGGAAGAGCGATTTCTCAAAGCTACCGCCCTCAATGCAGACGAACTTCGACAATATCGCCGGTCTCAAGACCCGCTCGCCTTAGAGAAGACTCAGGCGTCTCGCGCCGTGCGGTATGCTTTTTCACCAGCTTCCACTGCCCCGGCTACGCTGGCTTTCACGTCGTCCACGGTCTCTTGCGCGCGGCGAGTCCACCGCTTCCCCGTCGCTGCCGCGCCATCCAAACCCTGTTTCACTGTGCCGGTGATGTACTCACGCGTGTCCTCTCCCGAGGAAGGCGCAAAAAGCAATGCCAGAAGCGCGCCTACCCCAATCCCAACCGCAAATGTAGTGAACTTGTCCGACCAATTGTTCTGACTCATCGCATCCTCCTCTATGGCTGGTTTCTTGACCGCAACCTGGAAAGGAATCTATTTCCCGAGGGCTTTCTCCACCTGGCCGAGTTTCTTCTGTAGCTTCCCGGCTATCCTTTCTCCAATGCCTTCACCTTCCAAGTCGGGATCGCTGGTCAGTTCGCCCACCTTTTCCTTGATCGTGCCTTTCACTTCGTGAACCTTGCCTGCAATCTCATTCTTAGTACTTGGCTTCATTTGTTGTTCCCCCGAACACACGATGTTATGAAAAACGAAGGCAGATATCTGTCCACATCAAGACACATTTGAAGGTTGCCTGGTTTTCCTCAGGCCGAGCGCTGCTCTGACAGATACGCACTGCAGCAAGCAAGAATTGGAGTCAGAAGGAGACAGCCTGAAGCTCGGCTCTAGGGGGTGGCAGAGCGGGGGCGGCGGTGGAGAACGGCCCCGAGCGCAAGCCAGATGCCCAGGGCAATCCATTCCGCGCGCGAGAAGTGACCGGGAATGATAGGTAAGACTTTCATAAGAAAGAGCAGCAACGAGACCATGATGCCGAGCCCCGTCACAACGCGCATGGAAATCCGTTTTTCCACCAGCCAAAACGACACGCAGGCAGCCATCCAGCCCAGCGCAGAGGCCATCGACCCGACTTCCGTGACGGGCACAAGTAGCGCGTCGCCTAGCAGAACACCCGCCAACGTAGCTAGGGTAATTCCGACAACTGCCACAGACGGCGTCAGAAATTTTCCGTGCACTTCGCCAAAGCGCGGAGGAATCGTCCCGCGGCGGCCATAGGCGAATAACAAGCGGCTCGATGCTACGAAGTTGCCGTTGAAGCATTGGAAGAGTCCAAACATGGCCATAAGGAGTATCAAGCGAACGGGCCATCTCGCTCCCAGCGCTTGTTCGAACGCAATAGCCGTGACGAAGTGCTTGCCAAGCAAACCTTGCCAAGGCGCGACGTAGGCCACCGCGGCAACCGCGAGGACATAAAAACCTGCGCCAACGAAAAGAGCCATCGCAATCGCGCGAAAGAATTCCGTCGAACGGAACTCCAAGTGGGCTTCTTCCGCCACTTTGGGCGCCGATTCAAATCCGGTCATGAAATACGGGACGATCTGAAGCGTCAGCACAATGGAAATCCATGGCGCAGCCTGAAACGCCGGATGAATATTGGCGGGAGCGCCGTACACCGCGCTGATGCCTAGCAGGGCAACGAAGAGAAGAAGCATCGCCGTCGTCGTCCAATTCTGAAAATTGGCGCTCAATCGAATGCCGCGATAATTCAGTACCGCGAGAAACAACGTGAACGCAATTCCCAGCACCAGACGAGGCAGGAAGACGGGCTGGCCCGCGACTCGATACAATTCGAATGAATTCAACGACGGGTAGATATAAGCGGCCAGCTTACCCACCGCCACCGCTTCCCACGGACAAACGATAAAGTACGCCAACAGCATCATCCAACCAGTGAAATAGCTGACGATCGGCGGGAAAACTTGAGCAGTGTAGGCAGCCTCTCCCGCGGCGTCGGGAAGGCGCTGCACCCACTGGCCGTAGACGTAGCCCACGGGCAGCAGCAGAATTCCGCCCAATGCAAATCCTAAAATTGCACCAAGCGGCCCGCCGCGGCCAAGCCAGTCGTCCATAAGCACTAGCCAGCCGACTCCGACCATCGTCCCAAATGCTAACGCAAAATAATCAGCAAGACGGAGTTTGCGCGCGAGGGCAGGCATTTAGAGGACGCAGAGCAATTCGAAAAGAAGATTGGCAGCAAGCAGCGAAGTGATTTCACCGGTATCATAAGGCGGTGAGACCTCGACTAGGTCGCAGCCGACAATGTTGAGGCCTTGCAGGGCGCGAACCAGTTCAATGATCTGGATGCTGGTCAAACCACCCACCTGTGGAGTTCCCGTTCCGGGAGCGTACGCGGGATCCACGACGTCAATGTCGAGAGTGACGTACACGGGCTTCCGCCGAAACGCCCGCAGATGGCGTTGAACAATTGCCAGACCCAGCTTGTGAAATCCTTCAGCGGTCACCATTCGAACTTTGTGCGCACGCGCGAAATCGAAATCATCTTCCCCGTAGACCTGGCCGCGAAGGCCAACTTGCAAAACGCCTCCATCCAGCAGGAGACCTTCTTCGAAGGCCCGGCGGAACGGCGTGCCGTGAGAATACTTGCTGCCGAAATACTCGTCCCATAGATCGTTATGCGCATCGAATTGGATCAGCGAAACCGCTCCGTGCTTTTTGGCCACGGAGCGCAGGATCGGGAGGCTGATGGAATGATCTCCTCCCACACAAACGCACCGCACACCGGCTCGGAGGAGAGGATCAATTCCCTGCTCGATCCGGCGAAAGGTGTCCTCGATGGAAAGCGGATTTACGGGAAGGTCTCCGAAGTCCGCGACACGGTACTTGGAAAAGGGGTTCACATTCAGTACGGGATTCCAGGGCCGAATAATCGCCGATTGAACGCGGACGTTTCGTGGGCCGAAGCGTGGTCCAGGTCGGTAGGTGGTGCCTCCGTCGAAGGGCACGCCTATCAGCGCGACCTCCAATTCCTCGGGTTGAGCGATGTGGGGGAGGCGCATGAACGTGGGTATGCCCGTGAACCGGGCGTACTCAAGCGCGTCAACTGGCTGGGGATGAGGCAAATGATACTTCCGGCGGGGCTGCGCCATGGCCGGGCATCTTAGTTTCACGAGATGCCAAAGTCAAAGGCGGGATTTCGACCGCACACACAATATTGACGCCTCATTTATCGTTCTTTCATGGCGCGAGCCTAAGACATGGCATGTGGGCACACTGCCCGTGTTCGTTTCGGACATTTTTGTCCGCCGCCGATCCCATCCACTGCGGTTGCGAAAATGCTGAAGACTAGACATCCCAAGGAGACAGAAACATGCCCCATCGCTTCTCAAAGCTGTTTGCGGCCGCCGCCGTGGCCATTACGCTGTTGCCGGCTTACCCCGCCTTCGCCAATGAAAGAGACGATTCCAAGACGAAGACGCCAATCAAGCATGTCGTAGTAATCTTCCAGGAAAACGTCTCATTCGACCACTATTTCGGGACCTATCCTCACGCGTTTAACCTCCCAGGCGAAATTCCCTTCCATGCCAAAGAGGGCACCCCGGAATCCAACACCTTACTGTCTTCCGGGCTGCTCACCAACAACCCGAATAAGGTAAACCCATTCCGCATCCCACCAAGCGTGCCGGTGACCTGCGACGAAAACCACGAGTATGGCGATGAGCAGGCCGCAGCGAACAGCGGCCTAATGGACAAGTTTGTGGAGAAACTCAGCTGCAACGATAAAGTGCTCGGGCCCGCCAGCACCATGGGCTATTACGACGGTAATACCGTTACCGCGATGTGGAATTACGCGCAGCACTTTGCGATGAGCGAGAACTCCTGGGGCACCACGTTTGGGCCTTCCACTCCGGGAGCGCTCAACTTGGTCGCAGGGAATACTTTCCCTGGAACTCTGTTTCCAACTCGGCCGAACGGCAAGCCTGCCAGCGCGTCTGGTAACATCGCGAACGCCGCAACCACTGGCGCCGTGATCGGCGATCCGCGACCCCTGCTCGATGATTGCGTGGCTTCAAATCCGAAGTTCCAAAACAAAGACCAGATCACAGTGTCGGGTAAGAACGTGGGCGACTTGTTGAATGCCAAGGGCATCACCTGGGGCTGGTTCCAAGGCGGTTTCGCGCCGACGGGTGTGGACGCTAAAGGACGCGCAGTCTGCGGCCAGCATCACGCGGGTCTCGCCGGTGATGATGCGGTCGTCAACGCTGGCGACTATATCCCGCACCACGAGCCGTTCATGTACTACCCTCAGACCACGAACATCCATCACACGCGACCGAGCGATCCGTTGCTCATAGGAACTTCTCAGGACGGCGCAAATCACCAGTACGACCTGACCGACTTCTATACCGCTCTAAACGAAGGCCGTCTGCCCGCCGTGAGCTACCTGAAGGCCGGTGCTTACCAGGATGGCCATGCCGCCTATTCTGATCCGATCGACGAGCAAATCTTCGTGGTCAACGTCATCAACGCCCTCATGCAATCGAAGGACTGGAACGACACGGCAGTCATTATCTCTTGGGATGATTCCGACGGCTGGTACGACCACCAGATGGGGCCTATAGTGATCCAATCCAATGTGTCGGAGGACGAGTTGATAGGGCCAGGCAATTGCGGCTCGCCAAAGGCGAATGACGTGAGCGGAGGGACCCAGAATGGTCGCTGCGGCTTTGGCCCACGGCTGCCCCTGCTCGTGGTTTCACCTTGGGCGAAGCAGAACTTCATCGACCACACCATCACGGATCAGTCTTCCATCCTCCGCTTCATCGAAGACAATTGGAACCTCGGCCGAATCGGCAGTGGCTCGACCGATGCAATCGCCGGCACGCTAAGCAATATGTTCAACTTTAGCGAGGAAGGACCACGCCCCCACAGGCTCATTCTGGATCCCCAAACTGGAACGATTATCGAGCAAGACTAGAGCCGCGCAACTCGACTAATGCCAAACGCCCCGGATCGCTTCCCATGAAGCGAGGCGGTCCGGGGTTCCTTGTTTCTTGTCGTTTTCGGCCCGTTCATTTTTACCATCAGACAACCCGGCACCACTTTCGCTCATCCGTTCACTCATCCTCCTGGTGCAAGGAGAGATGATCGTGCGTTGGCTCCTTTCCGGGTTATTGGGCATGTCGTGTCTTTCGGGTGCAACATCCGCAAAGCCACCTGACGATAGTTCTCCGGCGCACGCAGAGACCTCAGCGGCGGATGTCGCCGCTGGAACTTCGTTCATCAGCGAAATTTCTTTCACCGGGCTCCGGCATATTTCTCCTAAGGCGGTAGAGGCGCAGATTTCCTCGCGAGCAGGCGGTCCGCTCGATGCACGAGGAATTGAGAGGGATGTTCGAACGCTTGCTCGCCTTGGTTGGTTCGAATCGATCCAAGTCGAAGCGCGTACTTCAGATGAACCTTCTCTACAGTCCACCGAGAAATCTCAGTGGGTCAAAGTCATCTTTCACCTAAAAGAAGTGCCCTTCCTTTCCAGCGTCAAATATTCAAGCTCCCGGCTGCTTTCGCAAAAGCAGATCGAAAAACTGCTCGGCGAGAAAAAACTGGCGCCGGGCCTCGGCGGGCCGGCAGACCCAGCAGCGCTCCGCCGGATCGCCTTCGCGATTCGATCCGCTTTGAACGAATTAGGTCACCCCCAGGCAAGCGTTCAAATCCAGCTCCAGGAAGCGCAGAACGCAACAGTCTCCGTTCGATTCGAACTTAGCGACGGGCCGCAGCTTCGAGTCCGGCGGGTGAGCTTCGAGGGAAATCCGCAATTCTCCACGAAGGTATTGCGCGGACAGATGCGGAGCATTGCGCCATGGAAACCGTTTGCTTCCTCGCGGAACAAAAATGCGTACACGCAGGACGCTATCGAAGAAGACCGCCAGCGAATTCTCTCTTACTGCCAAGACCATGGATATCCCGAAGCGCGCATCGGAAATCCGCAAGTGGCGCGGATCCGCGAACTATCGCGGCGTTGGCTGCTGGGGCCGCGTCGGATAACGCGCGTCGGTTTGTCGCTGACCATTCCCGTCGAGGCAGGCCCTTTCTATCGATTCGAATCGATCAAGTGCAGCACTGCCCTCCAGCAAGTTGCAGCAGAGCGTGGCGGCAAATTGGTGCTAATTCCCAATGCGTGGGAAAGCAGGCCGTACTCCGCGCGCGTAGTCGAGAATCTGCGGCGCTCATGGCTGATTCGAGTTCAGGTGCACAATCCGAAGGACGGAGCAGTTCCCTTTCGCTCCGTCGAGGCGAGATCTGCCTTCGACTCTGACAAGCACACCGCCAACATTACGATTGGTTTGAGTGATTCTCCACCTTACATCGTGCAGCGGATTGAGTTCCAAGGACTTCACAAATTTAGCGACCGCTTCCTGCGCCGCAGAATACCTTTGCGCGAAGGCCACCAAGTGAATGACGGCGCGCTCGAAGCGGGCCTCGCGCGACTCGCACGCACCGGTTATTTCAAGCCTATTCGCAAAGAAAACATCCATGTGCAAATGAACGACGCAACGCACACCGCCAGCATATCGATTCTCGTCGAGGAGATTGGCCAGCAGCGTGCCGCCTTGATCGGCGGCAACGGTCAATTCGGCAGCACGCTCGGGATCGCGTACACCCTATTTGACGTTCTGAACCGCGAGGAACTCCTTTCTGCACAGCTCGAAGGCGGACCGGAGAGCCTTCAAATCATGCTCGGACTAGCCAGAGAAAGCATCTTCGGTACGCGCGCATCGCTCGCGTTTTCCGTTTTCAACAATGTTCTTCGCCCAAGATTGACAAGCAGTGCCCAAGGGCCATTCTTCACCTCGCACAATGCCGGTATCAACATTCCATGGACTTACGCTGCATCGAACACCGATTCACTCGCTGTGAGCTACACCCTCTCCCGCGCAACTACCGACTACAAAGTCCTTTCCCCCTCAACGACCACCGGCGTCACTTCCGGCGATGTTCAGACAAGAATCTCCCGCCGAACACTCGGGGCGGGTTGGGCACATGACAACGGGAACGAACACCTTGCATTCTCAAACGCCGTCTCCGGCGGAGTTCTGGGCGGCAGTGAAAATATGCTTCGTTCCTCTGGCGAATACCGCCGCCTTGTGCGCGATCCGATTTTCTCGCACGGCAACGCATGGGCCATTCGAACGATATTCAGCGGCGCGGGGAGCTACCGCGGAGAAATGCCTTTCTACGCCCGCTTTTTCTCCGGCGATGAAATCGTGCGAGGGCTTCGCCCTGGAGAACTCGGTCCTTACGCACTGACGTCCAAAACGGCGGTCTGCGGCGCCACCACATATTCCGCTGCACCAGCCGGTGGAAACTTGATCGCCGGCGCGAATGCCGAGTACCGCGTCCCACTCAGTCGCGGAACCGAGGCCGCGGGCTTCTTCGACCTGGGTTCCGGCTGGCTGCTCCCGAACTGGCTGGGACCTGCAAGACCGCTGTTTCTGCCCTCAACCAACGGCATGCTTCACGGCTCCACCGGGATCGAACTCCGCTGGACCGTGCCCGGTGTCAATGTTCCGTTTCGCGCTTACTACGCTCTGAATCTGCTTCGTCTCAACCGCTCGATCCGTCTCTCGGACAAATCCATCGTCTTCGCCAGAAACCGTTTCTCCGCTTTCGGCTGGGGACTGGGCTCGCTGTTCTGAGCGACAGGTCTGTACTACACTGCCGAAGCCATGAAACACGACAAGCTCATCAAACAGGCCGCGCGGCTTGCAGAACCTTTTTGTGTAACCAAGGGAGAGAAGTTTCGTCTGAAGGATTGGGACCCCGCTGACACGACCGGGGTCAAAAACAAGCAACACGCGCAAAACATACTCGATGCACGCGAAGGCTTGCTCAACCACCTGCAGGAGAAACTCTACGCGCAAGATCGCTGGGCAGTGCTGGTCGTCCTCCAAGGTCTGGACGCTGCCGGCAAGGATGGCGTGATCAAGCACGTCATGTCCGGCGTGAATCCGCAGGGATGTGAGGTTCACGCCTTCAAGTCACCAAGCAATGAAGAATTGGACCACGAATACCTTTGGCGATCGCATAAGTGCATTCCTGCGCGGGGCAAAATCGGGATATTTAACCGCTCCCACTACGAAGAAGTATTGGTTGTGCGCGTCCACCCCGCCCTGCTAAGAGCCGAGAAGCTGCCCGACGAAATGATCACGAAGCATATCTGGGACCAGCGGTACGAAGACATCAACGCTTTCGAACGGTACTTGACTCGAAATGGAGTAGTGATTCGAAAATTCTTCTTGCACATTTCGATGGAAGAGCAAAAGAGGCGGTTCCTCGAGCGACTGGAAGATCCGAAGAAGAACTGGAAATTCTCCATGGCAGACGTTACCGAACGCGCGTTCTGGAAGGATTACCAGGAAGCCTACGAGGAGATGATTCAGAATACGGCGACGAAGCACGCGCCGTGGTTCGTGGTTCCGGCGGATAACAAGTGGTTTACGCGACTGATCGTGGCTTCCGCGATTATCGAGGCGCTCGACGAACTCCATCTCTCATTCCCAGACGTGGACAAAGCAAAAAAGAAAGAGCTGGAAGCTGTCCGGAAATCCCTCATCGGCCAGAAGGACTAACCAGCGAGTCGGCGGCCAAGGCCGGGGACGTTGACATTAGAGCGGGCTACTCACCCTCTCTCGAGGCTGGGCAACCCGCTCCACCACA
>WNFG01001639.1_pt1 | contig 18730 bp, 27 predicted proteins | sample 5400431 | NCBI WGS metagenome assembly WNFG01 (sample SAMN13153346, study PRJNA577476) | soil metagenome | isolation source: 120 cm saprolite under Douglas fir tree site 2 hole 3 replicate 2 | place: USA:California | collected 2015-04-18 | reverse complement strand
GTGAAGGTCGGCGGCCTCCACATCGGCGAGGTCGCGGACATGTCGGTGCGGCGCGCCGGCGAATGGTTCGGCGAGCTGCCGAAGGCGCTCAGCGCCAAGCAGAACGAGATCGCGGTGCGGGTGCTCAAGGAGATCCGCGAGCGGCTCAAATTCCTGGTCGACGTCGGGCTCGACTACCTCACGCTGGCGCGCGCGTCCGGCACGCTGTCGGGCGGCGAGAGCCAGCGTATAAGACTCGCCTCGCAGATCGGCTCCGGCCTCACCGGGGTGCTCTACGTGCTCGACGAGCCCTCGATCGGGCTGCACCAGCGCGACAATGCGCGCCTGCTCGAGACCCTGAAGCGGCTGCGCGACCTCGGCAACACGGTGATCGTGGTCGAGCACGACGAGGACGCCATCCGCACCGCCGACCACGTGCTCGACATCGGCCCCGGCGCCGGCATCCACGGCGGCCACATCGTCGCGCAGGGGACGGTCGACGACCTCGTCGCCGCGCCGGCCTCGCTGACCGGCAAGTACCTCGCGGGCGAGCTGATGGTGCCGATTCCCGAGCGCCGGCCGAGAAACCCGCGCCGCGCGCTCACGCTGGTCAACGCCCGCGGCAACAACCTCAAGAACGTGACCGCCGAGATCCCGCTCGGCCTGTTCACCTGCGTCACCGGCGTCTCCGGCGGCGGCAAGTCGACGCTGCTGGTCGACACCCTCTACAAGGCGATCGCCCGCAAGCTCAACGGCGCGAGCGAGGCGCCGGCTCCGCACGAGCGCATCGAGGGGCTCGAGCACCTCGACAAGGTGATCGACATCGACCAGTCGCCGATCGGGCGCACCCCGCGCAGCAATCCCGCGACCTATACCGGGGCATTCACGCCGATCCGAGAATGGTTCGCCGGCCTGCCCGAGGCGCGCGCGCGCGGCTACGAGCCCGGGCGGTTCTCGTTCAACGTCAAGGGCGGGCGCTGCGAGGCCTGCCAGGGCGACGGCGTGATCAAGATCGAGATGCATTTTTTGCCCGACGTCTACGTCACCTGCGACGTCTGCAAAGGCAAGCGCTACAACCGCGAGACGCTCGAGGTGCTGTTCAAGGGGAAATCGATCGCCGACGTGCTCGACATGACGGTCGAGGAGGCGCTCGACTTCTTCAAGGTGGTGCCGCGGGTGCGCAATGTGCTCCAGCTCCTGCACCGGGTCGGGCTCGACTATATCCATGTCGGCCAGCAGGCGACCACGCTGTCGGGCGGCGAGGCGCAGCGCGTCAAGCTCGCCAAGGAGCTGTCGAAGCGCGCCACCGGCCGCACGCTCTACATCCTCGACGAGCCGACCACCGGGCTGCATTTCCACGACGTGGCGAAGCTCTTGGACGTGCTGCACGAGCTGGTCGAGAACGGCAACACGGTGGTGGTGATCGAACACAATCTCGAAGTGATCAAGACCGCGGACTGGATCATCGACCTCGGCCACGAAGGCGGCGACGGCGGCGGCGAGATCGTGGCGGCGGGAGCGCCCGAGGAGATCGTGAAGGTGGGGCAGAGCTACACCGCCCAGTTTCTCGCGCCGGTGCTGCAGCGGCGGGTCGCGAAGCGCAAGGCAAGAACCGAGGCGGCGGAGTGACTTTTTTCACCCTCTCCTGCAGGGGCTCTAAAAGGGGGCGCCCACCGAAACTCGCGCAGCGAGCGGAGCAAGCGTAGGGTGGGCTGAGCGCAGCGAAGCCCACGCGAACTGTCCCGTCGGGGAGCCGTGGGCACGGTGCTGTCCGACTTTGCTCACCTTACACCACTCGCTACATCCCTCTAGCCCGCACGGCCGCCTTGCACAGCCGACGCCACGTTTCCCGCAACGCATCGAGCCGCTCGCAAGCAATCCAGGCGATAGCGGCAACAGCGCGTCCTGGTTCTTCGCCCGCATCTTGTATCAGGCCGTAACCGATGAAGCGCAGCGCCTGCGCGGCATCGATTGCTTCGTTCAGCGGCACCTCCATCTCGAAGGCCAGCGCCACCGCTCGAACTCGAGCGGATTCCTGCGTGCGCGGGCGCTTGCCAGCGCGCTTCTGCGCGGGCATGGCGGAACTCCAGCGAATCCGGCATTATGAGCTTGTATCGATCTACTCCTATCTTTTCATCATGTCAAGCTGAAAACATCATAATATGATGATTACCGCCGCGCAATGTCGAATGGCCAGAGCAGCACTCAAGATCGGAGTGTTGAAGCTTGCAGCAATGGCGAAAGTCGCCACCAGCACGATCACGCGATTGGAGGCCAGCGAGGAGTTGAAACCTCGAACGGTCGAGGCGATCCAGACCGCCCTCGAAAAAGCCGGGGTCGAGTTCACCAATGGCAACAAGCCGGGCGTACGATTGAAATAGCTTGGCCCCCCCGCAGAGGCTCCCGCCGTGAGCGCGGGCGTGACGGGCCGGGGTGGCAGCGGTTCTGCCCGTTGCTGCACGACCCGCCAAACCGTGCTACAGGCGCGCCATGGGCATGAATATCGAAGCCGAGATTCGCGATCTGAAGCGCCGCGTCAGCGAGATCGAAGGCTCGTTCGGATTCCTCACTCAGCAGATCAAAGGCGTGCACAAGGACTTGCTCGCGTTCCAAGCGAGAACGGAGCAAAGATTCGACCAAGTAGACGGCAGGCTCGACAAAATCGACGGCCGACTTGATCTGGTCGATCGCGGCCTTCGAGGGCTGCGCACCGACATGCCCAAGATCGTCGGCGACGCCGTGCGCGACGTGCTCGGCGGCGGTAAGCCGCGGAGCAAGTCGTGACCCGAACCAAATTCGTTCGCGAAGGCAAGTATGCCGCCGAAGTCCCGGTCGAATTGATCGAGGACGATACCGCTTGGTCGCCCTATTTAGCACTCGACGACACCCGCAAACTCGACGCCGTGCGCATCGCTTTGCGGCGAGGCGATATTGCTGAAGCATCAAAATATGGCCGTGTGTTCGAATTGACGCCGGTGGCCGCAAAATGATCGAGCAAGCCTATCTCGGATGAGCGAAATTCGGCGCAATACGTTTCGTTATTGCGCCCTACTCCCAACCAACCCTGATGTAAGTGCGCCGCCCCGGTGGGTTTCGCTTCGCTCAACCCACCCTACGATTCACGCCGCCGGCTTCTCGACGATCAGGTTGCCGTCGTCGTCGACCGAGAGCCCGGTCTTGCGCGCTTCCCCGACCACCGAAGGGTGCCAGTCGACCTTGCCGGCGTCGGGGCCGCCGATGATCGCCATGAGGAGCGCGTCCGGACGGTCGGACAGATTGCGGAAGCCACGATAGATGCCGATCGGCACGTTGCACACGTCGCCCTCGTCGAGATCGACCGTGCGCTCCTCATCGCCTTCCAGCCAGAAGACTTGCCAGCGCCCCTTGACCGGAATGAAGACCTCCTCCGTCGCATGCCGGTGCAGGGCCGCGCCTTTCCCCTTCGGCGCGCGCACATAGGTGACGGAGAAACCGTCGGCTCCGGCCTTCACATGCGGCTGCAGCGCCGGGTTTTCGGTGACGCCCATGCCCACCATGTTGATGATCTCGCGCTCGTAGGCGGGAATGCGCTGGTCGAGGAACGCGAGGTCCGAGCCCTTGGCGCTGCTCGCGCGCGCAACGTGCCCGCGCTCCATCGTTTCTCGCGATATGCGGGGAACGGGCTTGCCTGCAAGCCGCGGATCGATAACCGGCATGGGTCTCCTCCCTTCTTATCCGCCGCGCGGGGCGAGCCGTGCGGCTAAGATAATAGTGGGCTACTTGAGCTTGATGTGCTTCCCCACAAATTCCACCATCCGCGCGAACATGTCGCCGGCCTGCGACAGGTCCGGCGAGTGGCCGGCGTGGCGCTGCATGTCGATATATTCGAGCGCGATCTCGCCGCCGGCCTTGCGGTAGTTGGCGCAAAAACGCTGCGGCTCGTTGCCGGTGAAATCCGACTCCACGTCCTTGTAGTCGTGCAGCATGTCGCCGCGGCCCTGGAACCAGACCGCAGGCGGCGTCAAAACCTTCTCGCCGCGCTCGAGCGCGAGCAGCGGATTGCCCTCCGCCATGTTGGCCTCGCCGCGCCAGTAGGAATCGTGCCGCGCGATGATGCCCGTGGGCCATTGCGGCGGGTTGGCGCCCGCCTGCTCGCGCTTCGCCAGCCGGTAGCGGCTGAGCGGATTGATCACCGGCCACGACATCACGACGCAGCGCGCGCTCGCATCGTGCGCGCCCGTGCCGGCCGGCAGCGGGATCGCGGCATAGCGCGGATCGCGCGGGCGCATGGCGACGAGCATGGCGAGATGCCCGCCGCTCGACTGCCCGGAGAGGCCGACGAGGTCGGGCCGGGTCTTGAGGTCGCGCGCGGAAAGCTTCGCCCAGCGCACCGCATAGTTGATGTCCTGCACCGAGGCCGGATAGGGGTCCTCGTTACCGGAGCGGAAATCGAGCGCGATCGACACGATGCCGTGGGAGGCCATGAATTCGTGGCGCAGGCGCTCGGTGGTGCGGTCGCTCATGCACCATGCGCCGCCATGGCACTCGACCAGCGCCGGAAACGGCCCCTCCCCGCGCGGCCTGAACACGCGCGCGAGCAGCGGCTTGTCGCCGTGGCCGAGGTACTCGACGTCATCCACGTCGAAGTCGTGGGTCTTGGCCTCGAGGATTGCAGTCGTCATGGCGGGCCATCCGTTCCCGAGATCGAGCTGCGTGCATCATCGCCGATGGTGCCGCCGGCGACAACCCGTCCGAGCACAAGCGCGCGTCGAGGCATGACCGCGCGCGCGAGCGCGCTCAGTGCAATAGGGAGCCGGCAATCACACCGGGTTTCGCGGCGCGCTCGGGCCATCGGCCGCATCCGACCGGGTCAGCTCCTCGACCGCCCGAGATACCAGCCCGCCAGAATCAGGATCACCCCCACCACGCCGGAAGCGATGCCGTGCTTGACGCGCGGACGCGTCAGGCCGGGGTCGTATCCCGGCAGGAACGAAGGCAGCGAGTCGGCCGGCATTGCGAGGTAGATCGCAGCGAGAATGATCAAGACGATACCGACGACATAGGCCGCGAGCTTCATGATTTCCCCCGGGCAGGTCCGGCGTGCAACGCGCGCGGCGGACGGCGAGCGTATTCCGTCGCGCATTCGCAGGCAATGCAGGTATGCACGGGGCCGTTCCGCCCCTTTGCCCGGCCTGCTCCTGCTGATGTACGCTGGGGCAACGGGTCAACAATAGGGAGTCGCACCATGGCGGGCACCACCATCAAGATTCGCTCGCGCCAGGGCGGCGAGCTCGACTGCTACCTCGCGACGCCGGCGGCCGACGGCAAGGTCCCCGCGGTCGTGCTCGCCTCCGCCGTGCACGGCGTCGACAAGGACATTCGCGATCTCGCCGACGAGTTCGCCGCGCACGGCTACCTGGCGGCCGCGCCCGACCTGTTCTGGCGCTCGCTCCCCGGGCCGCTCGCGGGCGACGACGAGCGCGCCCGGGAGCGCTCGCAACCGCGGCTCGAGAAGATCAGGGCGGGCGAAGCCGACATGGCGGACACCCTCGCGCATCTGCGCCAGCTGCCGCAATTCAACGGCCGGGCCGCGGCGATGGGCTTCTGCTACGGCGGCCCCTACGCCATCCTCGGGCCGAAGCGCCTCGGCTACGCTGCCGGCATCTCCTGCCACGGCACGCGCCTCCTCGACTTCATCGACGACCTTGACGGCGTCACCGCGCCGATCTGCATCATCTGGGGCGACCAGGACCATGCCGCGCCCGCCGAGGTGCTCGACGCCTATCGCGGCGTGCCGCCGCACATGCCGAACGTGGAGGTGCACGTCTTTCCCGGCGTGCTGCACGGCTACATGATGCGGTGGAACACGAAGGCGTTCCATCAGGCGACGCGCGAGTTCTCGATGGGACGTGCCCTCGCGATCCTCGCTGGACTGCGGAGCGAAGCCGGGCGACAGAAGCTGCGCCAAGCCTCGTGACGCGCTGCGCAGCCCGGTTGCCGCACGAGGCGGCCGACATGGGCGATGAATTCGCGACGCCTGAGCAGGCGTTTGCCATCATGCCCAGCGAAGTCCCAAGCCGATGACCACGTCTTGACCGATTACGGATTTTCCCTATTTTACGGATCTTCGAGTCAGCCGGGATGCCGCCATGCCGACGACCAGCGCTAGCGATTTCCAGAAGCGTCTCGGCGAGTTCAGCGACATTGCCCGGCGTGAGCCCGTAACGGTGACGCGCCATGGCCGGCCTTCGCTGGTGCTCATCTCGGCGGAAGACTACGAGCGGCTCAAGCAGATCGAGCAGCATGCGACCAGGGCGATCAAGGTGCCGAAGCTTCCGAAGAGCACGGTCAAGGCGCTGAAGACCGCCAAGCTGTCGCATCTTCCCGATTGACGGATGGTCGTCAGCGACGAGCCGCAAGTCGGCCAAATCGTCGACCACTATTTCCTATGGAGCGACGAGGAGGCTACTGGCCGGGTGGAGGGCCGCAAGGCCCGTCCCTGCCTCATCATCGCGGTGGAGCAACGCAAGCGTGCCGCCCCGCGCGTAACTGTGCTCCCGCTGACCAGTCAACCGCCCCGTACCGGCACCAACGCGGTTCAAATCCCCAACGATGTCAAGGTACGGATGGGTCTCGACCGTGCGCGCCTCGCCTGGATCGTCATCGATGACGCCAACGTTTTCGCGTGGCCAGGCTATGACCTCGTCCCGCAACATGGCGGCGGATTTGCGCGTGGCGTCGTGACACGTGGATTCTTTCAATTGATCCGTGATGCAGTACTGGCGGCTCACGCACGCGGGCGTCTCCGTAGAATTGATCGCGATGACTAGCACCGCGACGCGCCCACACCCGGGTTCGTTCCCTCCGGCTTCGCGACCCTGCCAAAACTCGAGCCCCGCATATCACGCCGCCGCGAGCTCCTTGTCCTTCGCCTCCGCGCGCTGCAGCGCCGGCCGCTGCGCGAGGCGCCCGACATAGGCGGTGAACTCCGGCCGCTCGGGCAACAGCTTGAACATCATGCCGAAGCGCAGGTTCGAGCCGATGACGACGTCGGCGGCGGTGAACTGCTCGCCCATGAGGTGCGGCCCCCTTCCCACCGCCTTCGCGACCACGTCCATCACGGTATCGAAATCCCCGTAGCCGAGCATGGCGCGCCGCGGCTCTTCTCGGCGCGGGGAAGCGCGATCCATCACCGCCGGCTCGATGCAGCTCGGGCCGAAGAACAGCCATTTGAGATAGACGCCGCGCCGCGGGTCGCCGATCGGCACGCTGAGCTTGGCGCGCGGAAATTCGTCGGCGAGATAGGCGCAGATCGCCGCCGCCTCGGTGATCACGACGTCGCCGTGTCGGAGCGCCGGCACCTTGCCCATCGGATTGACGGCGAGATAATCGGGCGCGCGATTGTCGCCCTTGCTCAGGCTCAGAGGATGGATGTCATAGGGCTCGCCGACCTCCTCGAGCATCCAGCGGGTGACCGACGAGCGCGACGGGGCGGCGTGATAGAGCGTCAGCTTGGGCATGAGGAGCTCCGTTTGTTGCGCGTTGTCCTAACGGGAGATCATGTCGGTTCTGCGACTGCGATCGACGTTCCGAATAGCCGGGAACCGCGCGCAGGCGAGGCCGTTATCGTCTTCGCATCGGGCAATCGCGGCAGCAATCATCCCGTTACCACGATCATGATCGTCACGCGTCTCGTCGCATTAACCGCCGTGCTGCTCGCGGGGAGCGCCGCGCTCGCAGCCGATGACAACGGCCTGGAGCGGCTCGTCGAGCGCAACGTCCAGGCCATGCTGTCGTCCGGCGGCGCGGCCGGCGCCGCGGTCGCGGTCCGGATCGAGGGCCGCACCATCTTCTTCAACTACGGGTTCGCCGACCGTGCCGCCAAGCGCCCGATCACCGAGGACTCGCTGTTCAATCTCGCTTCGCTGCGCAAGGTGTTCGAGACGACGCTGTTGGCGCAGGCGGTCGGCAGCGGCGAGCTCGGCCTCGACGATCCCGTGAGCAAATACGTGCCCGAGCTGCAGGACGGCGGCGACATCCGCCAGGTGACGCTCGGTCAGGTCGCGACCCACACCTCGGGGCTGCTCCTGCCCCAGGACCATCCGCCCTGGCCGGATTGGGGCTACACGCTGCCCGAGTTCATCCGCACGCTCAACGCCTGGAAGGCGGACATCGCGCCGGGCACCCGGCACCTCTACACCCATGCCGGTTTCGTCCTGCTGCAGCTCGCGCTCGAGCGTCGCTACGGCACGCCGATCGACGAGCTGATCGAGCAGCGGATCACGCAACCGCTCGGCATGCACGCGACGAGCCTGCCCCGGCGCGACGACGGCGCGCGCGGACAACTCGCCCCCGAGCAGAAGAGCCGCGCGGTGCAGGGCTACGACGAGGACGGCGCGCCGGTGGGCGAGCCCGGCGACCAGCAGGGCTATTACCATTGGGCGGGCACGAGCCAGATGTTCTCCTCGCTCCGCGACATGGCGGCGTTCCTCGCCGCCAATCTCGGCGAGCTGCCGCTGCCTCCTTCGTTGTGGGCGGCGATGCAGTTGGCGCAACAGCCGGTGCTGCGCATCGGCCCGCGCAACCTGCAGGCGCTCGCCTGGGAGATCGTCGCCGAGGAGCCGGCGCTGGTCGAGAAATACGGCGGCCTCAACAATGCCTCGGCCTATATCGGCATGATGCCGAGCCGCAAGCTCGGCATCGTGATCCTCACCAACCGGGGCAACCATTATCCCGATGAGAGCGGCCGCCGCGTCCTACTCGAGCTGGCGAGTCGTTAAACGTTGTGACTCCGGCGGTTCATACCAACCTGACCCGTCATTCCGGGGCCCGAGCGCAGCGAGGGAGCCGCTTCGGGGCGCGCCCCGGAATGACGCGCTCTGAACACGCCGCCCCGCTCAGGAGTCCCGCGGCAATCCGTCGAGCACGCGCAGTCGGCGTACCGTCAATTCGTCGACCTCCAGCGCCTCGAACCGCGCCTTCTTGACCGCGATACGACCGATCGCGAGTCGGCCAATCGCCAGCGCACCGACGGCCACGGCGCCGAGCGCGGCAGCGCCGAGCGCAAGCGCGATCATGCCGGTGAGGGGAGCGGCTTCGGCGCGGCGGATCACATCACGCGGCATCGGCGATCTCCATTGGGTGTTCATGACCATCTCGTTCAGGCGCCGGCCTGCGGCGATAGCACGCCGGACCCGTGGCAGCGCGGGCGTTGCGCTCGCGTCAACGGTAGAATCGATGGCGATAGCCGGGCGTCCGATAGCTACGCGGCACCACCCAGCCGTTCCAGCCGTAAGGCCCGCCCCAGCCGAGGCCCGCCTGGGTGCCGAACCCGCACCGATACCAGCCGGGCCCTGCCCATCCGTAGGGATACCAGCAATAGGGCCGGCCGAGATGAATGAATTGGGTCGGCTCGAGCAAGCCATCGACGCGAGCCGCGCTCGCGCCCGGCGTCGCTCCGACCGGCTCGCTCGTCACGGCCAATCCAAAAAGTGCGGCAATTCGCCATGCGGCCCTGCCCATGACTCCTCCCGGTCGCGCCTGCTCGCAAAGCATATCGAATTCCGGTCCCGTCGGAGGCGAAAACTTTCCAAGTGAAACTTCGAGCGAGGCTCGCCCTGCTCTCGAAAACCAATCGCCCGGCCGCTGCCGCCGGATCATGCGACCAGATCACGCCAGAAGCGGCGCGGCGCCGGCGGTCAGCTCGCGGACCTGCGTCACCGGCCGCGGCAGATCGCTCCCTGGCTCCAGCTCGTAACCGACCGCGCGCAACGTTCCGGTCGCCGCGCACATTTCCACGGCCAGGCGCGTGAACGGATTGAGCACCGGCGGTGTCACCCACGCAAAACCGGCGAGCGGTTGCGGCCACGCCGCGAGCGCGTCGCTGCGCGCGCGGTTGCGCGCGGCGGATTCCTCGGACGAGCGCGTCAACAATTCCGTCGGCGGGACCCGAGCCTCCCACGGCGGCTTGCTTTCGAGCCAGTCGTTGGCCGCGACCGTCGCTTCGATGCGACTCGAATATCCGTCCTCCGTGCGCTCGATCACGCAACGCTCGCCGGCTTCGCAGCCGATGAGCGTGAAGATCACCGGTCGCGCCACCGGCACGGTCTCGAGCCGGCGCCTCGCCTCGCCGAACGTACGGCAGGTCTCGAACACCTCGCGCAGCAGATGGTCGGGAGGGCGGAAGCGGATCGGCCAGGTCCGCAACGCGTTCAGCGCGAGGTCGTAGGGCCGCAGCCACGGCCGGCGCGTTCGGCGGCGGAGCGGCGCCTGGTTGATCGCGGCGGCAAATCGCCCCGGCGCCGACGCGGTCAGCGTCCCGGCGTAGCCGGGCCAGGTGACGTTGACGAATTCGCCGGCCGCGCCGCGCATGCGCGCGAGCTCGAGCCGGCGGCCGAGCCCGCGGAACGGCCAGTCGAGCGTGCGCGCGAGCAAGGGCGCACCGCCCTCGTCGCGGGCAACGGCGGTGCAGCCCCACTGGTAGCAACCGTTGAGAAACCAGGTTCCGGAATGGCCGAGCGCCGCGGCGATGGCCTCGACGTCGGCGACGTACGGCGAATGCGAGCGCCGAAGCCAATGACGCGTGAGCGCATCCATGGCCGGCACCAGCGCTCGCACCGGCGGCGGCAGGAAGCTCAGGCAATCGTCGCGCACTCCCCGGGCCCGCTCGCGGCCGTCGATCGCGTGGCGAACCGCCCCGCCCTCGCGGACATCGACGACCGGAATGAGATCGGGCGCGCTCATCGGGACCGATTGATTACGACAGATCGAAACCGCAGGCTACCCGCCCAACGCACTGCGACACCGCGACCAACGGCATCGAAATTGACCGGCCCCGGCGACATTCTCTACAGTGCAAGGGGAGATCCGGAATGCCGTCGCCTGGAGGGCCAAAGTGTCGACACGTGCAGCCCGCTTGGTCGTCGCGCTCGCCGCGCTTGCAACCCCGGTGCTCGCCGAGGACGACTTCCCGCTGGTCGGCACCTATACCGAGAACGAGCCCTGCGCGAATGCCGGCTCCGACGTGGCGCGGGTGAAGATCACCGTGCGCGACATCGACTCGGTGTTCGGCCTGTGCACCATCCTGAACCGGAAGCGCGAGGGCGACACCTTCTCGGTGCATGTCGAGTGCAAGGGCGCGGGCGGCAGTGAGATGATGGGCGACATCAATTTCACCTTGCGCCAGGACAAGACCATCGACTTTTCCGACCAGGACAACACCTACAAGGCCGTGCTCCACAAGTGTCCGGATTAGCCGTCCCCGATTGACCGTCCCATGCCATCGCTTCGGGCCCTCGACAGGCCCCGTCGCGTCGGCGCATTGTTGCGCGATCCGTCCGACCGCCGCCTCGTATGATCCCGGCGGCGGCACCGGAATCCTTGGTGAGGAAACAGCATGACGTATGAAGGCATGCTTGCGGAGACGGTCGCCTTCCGCGGCCACAACGGCGACGTGGGCGAGGCCTATTATGCTCGACCGCTCGGCGGCGGCCCGTGGCCCGGCGTCGTGTTGATCCATCACATGCCGGGGTGGGACTGGTGGATCAAGGAGGCGACCCGCACGCTTGCCTATCGCGGATTTGCGACCATCTCCCCGCATCTCTACTTCCGCGAAGGTCCCGGCAGTCCCGACGACGTGGGCGCGCGGGTGCGGGCGGCGGGCGGCGTCGCCGACGCGCAGGTCATCGGCGACGTCGCAGGGGCGATGGAATATCTGCGGGCGCAGCCTTATGCCAACGGCAAGGCCGGGGTGATCGGCTTCTGCTCGGGCGGACGCCACACCTATCTCGTCGCCTGCTCGCTTGCCGGCGTCGACGCGGCGGTCGATTGCTGGGGCGGCAACGTCATCGTCGACGACGCGAAGCTGCTCAACGCCAAGCGGCCGGTAGCGCCGATCGATCTCACCGAGAGAATGCACTGCCCCTTGCTCGGCTTGTTCGGCAACGACGACGAGAACCCCAATCGCGATCAGGTGAACCGCACCGAGGCGGTGCTCAAGAAGCTCGGCAAGACCTACGAGTTCCACCGCTACGACGGCGCCGGTCACGCCTTCTTCAACGCGGCGCGTCCGGCCTATCGGCCGGAGCAGGCGCTCGACGGCTGGAGCAAGGTCTTTGCCTTCTTCCAGAAGCATCTCGCCACGGCGGCCGCGGCGCGCGCGGCCTGATCTAAGGCGGACGTCGGTAATCGGTTTCGAAGGAGGACATCATGTGCTCTTACATCGTCGAGAAGGCGAAGCTCATGGGCAGCGCCAAGGGGCCGAGCGGCTGGATGCGGATCGACACCGCCAACGTCTATTACGACCACCCCTTCCATGCGCCGCTCGACCATGCGCTGGGTATCGACTTCATCAACGAGGCCGAGGGCGGCCGCGAGCGCGTCGCGGTCGAGTTGAGCGCGGAATCAGCGCGCCAGCTGGTCGAGAAAATCCTCGCGGCACTGGCGAGCGGCGAGATCGAGCACGGCAGGGCGGCGCGCGCCGCGCCGGTCGCCGCCGAGTAACGGGCCTGCGTTCGACAGCGCCGCTGGAAGGTCGCGAAGCCCGGGAGCAAGCACGATGACCGTCATCACCAAGACGAGGTTCGAGGTCGTCCCCCTGACCAAGCATATCGGCGCCGAGATCCGCGGGCTCGACCTGCGTGAGAGGCCCGACGACGAGACCGTCCGCGCCGTCTACCGGGCCTGGCTCGACCATCTGGTGATCGTGTTTCCGGGCCAGGAGCTGTCGCAGGAAGACCTGCTGCGCGCGACCGGATTTTTCGGCCAGCTCGGCGAGCTGTCCCGCCCGCCCAAGTATTTCCCGAAGGGCTATTCGAAGCTGCTGCCCGGCATCATGATGATCTCCAACATCCGCGAGAACGGCGAACCGATCGGCGCCCTGCCCGATGGCGAGATGATGTTCCATCACGACATGATCCACGCCGAGGTGCCGAGCAAGGCGACGCTGCTCCATGCAGTCGAGATCCCCTCGGCCGGCGGCAACACCCTGTTCGCAAGCGGCTACGCCGCCTACGACACGCTCGATCCGTCGATCCGCGGCCGGCTCGAGGGCCGCAAGGCCCTGCACCACTACAATTACGGCTCGACCCAGAAGGGCGACACGCGCGGCACCGAGGCCTTCGCGGAGTGCGCGCATCCCGTGTTCCGCACCCACGAGGAGACCGGCCGGAAGGCGGTCTATGTCAACCGGCTGATGACGGTCGGCGTCGTGGACATGCCGCAGGCGGAGAGCGAGCCGCTGCTCAACGCGGTGTTCGACCACGCCGAGAAGCGCGAGTTCGTGTACGAGCACGTCTGGCGCGTCGGCAATCTGCTGCTGTGGGACAACCGCTGCTCCTCGCACGCGCGCACCGATTTCCCTTCGACCGAGCGCCGGCTCATGCTGCGCACCACGGTCAAGGGCACGGTGCGCCCGCATTGAGCGTACTCACGGGTTGAGCCTCGAGCGCGGTTATGCGCGTCGACGGCCGCAAGCAAACCCGTTCCCCTGGGCTAGAAACCGCGGCGGTCCCAGAACAGGTCGCGGCGATCGCGCCGAAGGTCTCTGCGGTCGCTTCGGATATCGCGCCAGTCGCGCCGGACGTCCGCGAGGTCTCGCCGATATCGCCGCGTCTGCCGAATCTCAGATCACGGCGCAGATCGCCAAAATCCTGCCGCAGATCGGCACGGTCACGACGGAGGTCGAACCGGTCCGCTCGGATGTCCCGTCGGTCGGCCCGAATGTCGGCTCGATGTCCCCACCAACCGGCCGAGGCAGCGGTCGGAGCCAGTCCGACGATCACCGTAGCGGCGGCGAGAGCGATGATGGATGCGCGAACCATGGCATGTCTCCTGTCTCCAAAGCTCAGCGCCCATTATCCTCCCTGGCACTGAACCGGGGCTGGCCGGGAGATTTATGCCGCGTTCATCATTGCGAGGATTGGATGGCAGAGCTTGACGTCGCTTCGGCGGCAGAAAGCTCGAGCAGATCGGATGGGAGGAGCGGTTACTCACCGCTTGTCGAACACCATCACCTTGGACACGAAGGCGTTGACGTCGCGGACGTGCGTGAGCCCGCATGCACCCGCCAGCGTGCGAAAATCTTCCTTGAGATAGCCCGCGTAATAGGGCTCGTGAAAATTCTGCGGGAACAGCTCGAGCATGCCGTCGTAGTCCGGCTGGTCGCCGATCTGCAGGGAGTCGACGATGACCAGCCGGCCGCCGGGCTTGAGCACGCGCGCGCTCTCGCGCAGGAACGAGCGGCGCACCTTCGGCGGCAATTCATGGAACACGAAGACGCTGGTGACGGCGTCCTGGCTCTCGTCGGCGAGCGGGATCGCCTCCCCGTTCGCGACCATGAGGTCGATCCAGCCCCAGCGCTCGAGGTGACGTCCCGCCTCTGCCAGATAGGCCTCCGACATGTCGATCCCGATGATCGCCAGCCGCGGCCAGGCCTGCTTGCAAAAATCGAGGAAGCGGCCGGTGCCGCAGCCGACGTCGAGCAGGCGCAGACGGCGCTGATCGCGCCCGGCGAACAGCTCGTTGAGCGGCACCAGCGCCTGCCGCCGGGTCGCATTGGCCGAGCCTTTGAACAGCACCTCGACCTGCGTGTCGTAACGCCGCGCGGACTCTTGCGTCATCCAGCCGCCGGACTGGAAATGGAAATTCTGCAGGTAGTAAACCGGACGCTTGCCGCGGCTGTGCTCGTCCAGCACTTCCCGCCAATGGCCGTGCTCGCGGCGGCGGTGCACCTGAGGCAGGTCCTCAAAGAACAGGCGCGAGCGCTCGATGAGGACCGGCCAGGAGCCGTCGTGATCGGCCGGCAGGGGATAAATGCCGGCCTCGACGTTGGCGAGGTCTTGCCGGAACAGGATCGCCATGTCCGCGTAGAGGCGGCTGCGGTCCGGCACCGGCCGATCGGTACGGGCGCGCGGCCGCGCGCGCGCGCCGGCCCGGCGCCGCGCCTCCTCGGCGAGCCGCCGCATGAGCAGGTCGTGGCCGACATACCAGGCGACCCGCGACAACTGGCGAGCGCCATAGGAGAAACGGGTGGCGAAGCGGGCGACCGGACTGGCCATGCTGTCCCTGCTCGGGAAGGTGCCATCGCTGGGACTGAATATGGTCCGTAAGGGAACGATCCGCCACTGCGGCCCGCGCGCCGGCCGGCCGCGCTCAGGCGCCGAGCTTGCCGGCTAAGTCCTCGAGGTCGCTCGCCGCGACATCGACCGGCGCTTTGGGCGCGGCTTCGCCGGTGCCCGGTCCGCGCTCGTTCGGGCGCGCGACATGGCCGGTGCGCAACCCGCACGCCGCCGCGGAGAACAGATCACTTGTGTGCGAGGCCACCATCATGCAGTCGCCGGGAGGAAGATCGAGCGCGTCGCAGGCGGCGAGATAGACCCGCGGCTTCGGCTTGAAATCGCCGGCGATTTCCGCGCCGAGGATCGCGTCCCAGGGGAAACCGTTGCGGCGGGCGACGTCGACCATCAGCGAGATGTTGCCGTTCGATACCGGCGCCAGCATGAACCGGCGCTTGAGCCGGGAAAGCCCGCCCGGCACGTCCGGCCAGGCGTCGATCCGATGCCAAGCCAGGTTGAGATTGCGCGCTGCGTCCTCGGACAGATCGGCGAGGCCGAAGCGCGGCCGGATGCGATCGAGGTTCTCCCGGTGCAACAGATCGAGCTTGCGGAACGGCGCGCGGCCCGAGCGCACCTCCTCCATGGCGGGCTGGTACTGGTCGCGCCACGCGTCGGCGAAGGCGAGCCAATCGAGCGAATGACCGAGCGGCGCGAGAATGGCCTCGGCCTCGCGCGCCACGCTGCCGCGGAAGTCGGTGAGCGTGCCAAAGACGTCGAAGAACAGCGCTTTGACTGGCATCAGCCGCTCACACCATCACGATCCCGCCGGCTGCATGCCTTTCGACTTGAGCACCTCGCCGGCAGCCGGGCCGGCCAGCGTCTTGATCAGGGCCTTGGCGGCGTCGCTCGCCTTGGCATTGGCGCCGAGGCCGGCGGCATAGACGGTGTAGTTCTGGATCTCCGCCGGCAGCGGGCCGACCAGGGTGACCCCCTTGACCGGCAGGATCTCGCTGATCTGGTGGATGCCGAGCTCGGCCTCGCCCCTGGCGACATGCTCGGCGACCGCGCCGCCCTGGATCAATTTGGCCTTGGGCTTCACCTCGGCCGCGATCCCGAGCTTGTCGAGGAGGCCGGCGACGTAGATGCCGCTCGAGCCGCCCGCGGCGGGATCGATGTAGGCGACCGATTTCGCCGCCACGAGCGCCCGCTTGAATGCCTCGACCGAGCCGATGTCCGGCTTGGGCGCGCCCTCCTTGACCACGACCCCGATCCCGACCCGCGCCAGGTCGGCGCGGCTGCCGGCCACCATCTTGCCCTTGCCCGACAGCTCGTTGACCGCCGCCGGCGTGAGCACCGCGACATCGAACGTCGCGCCGCCATCGATCCGCTTAACGAGCCCACCGACCGTATCGTTCTCGACCACGACCTTGTGGCCGGTCTGCCGCTCGAAATCCGCCACCAGCGCGAGCAGCACCTGCTTGAAGGCGCCGGCGCTGAGCACCTTGATCTCCGCCGCGCCGACGCGCGGCGCCGCAGCGGCGGTGAGCGCGATCGCAAGGCCGAGCATTGTCATTCGCATGTCGTCCTCCCTTGCCTTCAAATCCTACCTCAACGGACATGACGCCGTCATTGCCGCTGACGTCAACGCGAGAGCCGGCTCGAGATCGCGGAAAAAGCTCTGCCTGCGCTTCTTGGATGTGACCTCGAGGCAACAGAGTACCGCAAATCTCGCCGTGCAATGGTGCAATGCAATATTTCGGTACGCGTTTTGCTCGGCTTGGTTTATAGTTGCAGATCAACGAGTTGATTCGGCCGATGGCGGCCGGAGATCAACCGGAGGAACGTTATTCACAAGGGCCGCGTTCAGGCTTCGTGCCTGCAGCCGGCCCGCTTCGGGAGAGCCCAAAAGGGGGGAGTTCGCTTGACGTAGTCGATCGCCGCGCCGGGACAACGATAGGGAGTCATCCATGGTTGGAAGCCTTGCCCGGCTCGCGTTCGTCTTCGCCGCTCTCGCCCTCGTCGTTCCCGATTCCCTTGCCCACGACAGTTGGATCTCGCGCGGCGGCCACCGCAACGCCGCCGGCGAATGGTGTTGCGGCGCGGGCGACTGCTTCGTCATTCCGGGAGACAAGATTAGTATCACCGCCGAAGGTTACCGCTTGTACGGTGTTGAAACTGTTCCATTTGGCGAAGCGCAACCAAGCCCTGACGGCGCGTTCTGGCGTTGTAAGCGGCCAGATGGATCGCGGCGTTGCTTCTTCGCGCCACTTCCCGAAACCTAATCGGCCTCTCCAGGTCGCGGATCGAGAAAGGCGAGTCTATGCTGCGGAGACCTACGAATCGACGGAGGTCTCCGCGCAATGCCCATCCTTACGCCCGGTGAACGGCTGCGGGTAAAACGGGAACGTGAGTTTCAAGCGCGCCTGTTGGCGGCAGTCGAAAAACCCGTTCAGTCGGTAGCGATTCGCGTGGCCAACAGCCCCCTTTTCATCTGGTTCCTGTCCGCCCTCCTGCTTACCGTTGGCGGCGGATACCTGACGCATTCTCAGCAATGTTCACGCGAAGCATTGCAGATCAAAGAGCAGTATTATCGCTTGACGCTAGAAATTTATCGACGCCAACAAGACATCGTCTCCGCGGTAGAAGAAGCCACCACAATTCAAGAGCTGCGGGGAAGGCTGAACAACTTACCTTTTGTTTACGCTGAACTTCGATATCGAACCCTTCGCGATCTGCAGCGCGAACTCAGAGCGATCACCGCTCGCTTCGAAGTAAGTGAGGGACTACTGCAGCTTAGAAGAATGTGGTTTGACGCACAGCAGCCCGTCAAACCAAGCGACATTGCACGATTCAGTTCAATTTCTCTTGGCGAATTATCGCGAGACATTTCGGATGCTGACCTTCCCTCAATAAAGGAGTTCATTCGCATCGCCGCAGACAACTATAAAGGCGCATATGTTCTGGCCAACATGACGGTGCTCGCGCCGCGTTGCTCGATAACATCAATGTTGCAGTATCTCTTGACCGACGCACCAAGGTTGCTTGTTGCTCGCCGAGCGTTTGAAAATGTTGATGCCACTTGGCGGGAGATCATGGACCACTATTAGCGGCGGGACGCGTGACCAGCTATCGGCGCCGACCGCGGCGGTCGCGCGCCGGTGTGGGCGGCGCGGCTGCTCGCACGCTTTCCCTGAGCGCAGCCTTCAGGTCGCTCGGCCGGCCGTGCTTGTGCAAGAGATCGCGAAAGGCCTCGTCGGCGAGCTCCTGAAACGTCTTCATCGAATCGCGCCCAAGCAGGTCCACGGCCTGCCAAGTCTCTTCGTCGAATGCGACGAGCTTGCGCCGGACCGCCATGTTTCTCGCTCCACTGGCATGGAACAACGGCGGAGGCGGCCGAATTGTTCAGGGGATCAGGATGCCCAATGGTCAGGAACGGACCCACTCAGCCTGCTCCCTACCCCGCCGAGAGGGCCCGCGGCGGCGAGATCATCTTGCGCAAGCCGTGGCAGCGGACCGTCTTCATCCTCGGCCTCGCGCTGCCGCTCGTCCTTCTCCTCCTGCTTCTCGTCCTGCGCTGATCATTTGGCCGCCGGCATGGCGCATGGTACGCAGCGGCCATGCCGATCCTTCCGCTCATCGAGGCGGCCGCGCTCTTGCCCGCCCGCGGCGCACTGATCGGCCTCGACCTCGGCAGCAAGACCATCGGGGTCGCCGCCAGC
>WNFG01002363.1_pt1 | contig 18743 bp, 18 predicted proteins | sample 5400431 | NCBI WGS metagenome assembly WNFG01 (sample SAMN13153346, study PRJNA577476) | soil metagenome | isolation source: 120 cm saprolite under Douglas fir tree site 2 hole 3 replicate 2 | place: USA:California | collected 2015-04-18 | reverse complement strand
TGCTCGCCGCCCGCCTCCGCCGCAGGGCCGCGGCCTGACCGGCCGCGTTATCAGTAAACGATCCTCGTCGCAGAGCCGCACGTGGTGCACCATGAGCTTATGGAGAGCCCTGCGCCGGCGCCTGCCCGCGGCCGCTTCGTGCTGGCCCGCGAGGAAGAACGGCGGCGTCTGCGCCGGGACCTGCACGACGGCATCGGCCCGGCCCTGGCCGGCCTGACGCTGAAGACCGAGACGGCGCGGGCACTGCTCCCGCGAGGCAGCGACGGCGCGTCGCGGCAGCTGCACGACCTCAGCGAGGAGATCCGCCGAACGGTCGTGGACGTTCGCCGCCTGGTCGAGGGATTGCGGCGCCGGCCCTAGACGAGCTGGGCCTGGCCGGTGCGTGCGCCCAGGCCGTCGAGCGGCTGACCGCCGGGGCTGACCTATCCGCCAGCGTGCGCGTCGGCGAGGACCTGCCGACGCTTCCGGCCGCGGTCGAGGTCGCCGCGTACCGCATCGTGGTTGAGGCGGTCACCAACACGGTCAGGCACGCCCACGCGCAGCACTGCCAGGTGTCGATCGACCACCGCGAGGCCGCGCTAGCCATTGCCATCAGCGACGATGGCACGGGGCTGCTCGCGTCCGGAAGCCACGGCCACGGCCTGGACATCATGCGAGAGCGGGCGGAGGAACTGGGTGGCACGGTGACGGTCAGGGACGGCTCGCCCGGCGTCAGGGTGGAGGCCCGGCTGCCGGCCGTGACCGCGCCCGCGCGCGTTTCCCCCGTTCCGGCAGTGCCCCGACGTCGTGCTGATGGACATCAACCTGCCTGGTGCCTCCGGCGTCGAGGCGACGCGGCGAGCGTCCCAGATCGCCCCGGCGACCGCCGTGCTCGTGATTTCCATGGTGGACGACGACGACAGCGTCTTCGCCGCGCTGGCCGCGGGAGCGCGCGGATACGTCCTCAAGGGCGCATCGGCCGCCGAAATCACCGCGGCGCTGCGCACCGTCGCCGCGGGCGGTGCCGTGTTCGGTGCCGGCATCGCCAGCCGGATGCTGGCCAGGACGCCGGCGCGGCTACCTAGCCCGCTGCCCAGGCAAGACGACCTGACCACGCGAGAACGTGAGGTACTTGACCTTCTCGCCGAAGGCGCGAGCAACCGGCAGATCGCCCGGTCCCTCGGAGTGTCGCTGAAAACGGTGCAAAACCACGTCTCCCGCATCCTCGACAAGCTTCAGGCGGCTGACCGGACCCAGGCGGCCCTGCGGGCCAGGGGCGTCCCGCCGGCATCCCGCTTAGCCAGCCGTCCGGAGCCCGGGCTGATCTTGCCATCGGTGCCGTCACCGGGAATGCTGGCCCATGTGATCGACCCTGACTCGGCGGTGCCGCCGTATGAGCAAGTCGCGAAAATGCTGCGAGACGAAATCGCGGAGGGGACCCTCATCGGCCGGATCCCCTCGATCCACACGATCAGCGAGCATCATCGTGTCTCGCACCGCACGGCCGCCCGGGCCCTCTCGATCCTGAAGGGTGAGGGCATGATCGTCAGCGTGCCCGGCCAGGGGCACTTCGTGCGTCATCCCAGGTGACTCGCCGAACTGCCCCGCGCCACCAGCTCAATCGGCAGTTCCTGCCGCAGCGGGTGGGCCTTCTCCCCGCGGAGCAGCGCACACAGCCGCCGTGCTCCCTCCGCCCCGCTGACGGCCAGCGGCTGCCGGACGGTGCTGAGGCCGAGGAAGGCCGTGGACTCGATGTCGTCAAAGCCCACTACCGACAGCTGCTCAGGTATCCCCACGCCGAGCCGGTCCGCCGCCGCCAGCACGCCAGTGGCCTGGGTGTCGGATGCCGCGAAGATCGCCGACGGGGGATCGGCTGACTTCAGCAGCTGCGCGGCGTGCTCGGCCGCGGTGGCGGCGTCATGCGGGCCCCGCCGGATCAGGCCGGCCTCCACGCCGATGCCCGCCGCCGTCAGGGCCTGCTTGTACCCGCGCAGCCGGTTCGCCGACGAGGTAAAGCCGAGCCCAGCCGGAGGCTTGCTGGACGGCATGTCGCCAACAAAGCCGATCCGGCGATGTCCCAGGGAGATAAGGTGGCCGGTCGCCAGCCTGCCGCCCGAGACGTCGTCGATGACCGTCTGCGGCACCCCGGGGTTGGCGGCATCCACGCTGACCAGCGCGACTCCCGCCCGGGAGAACTGGTCAAGCTGGTCGCGGGACAGCGGCAGGCAGACGGCCAGCACGCCGTCGGCCCGGTGCGTCGGCAGCAGGGCCTCCAGGTGCCGGTCGCGCTCGACCGGGGTTTCGACGTTGCAGACGATCGTGCGAGGACCGCTAGCGCGCTGGCCACCCGGACCACGGTCGACGGCCTGGTCAGGTGGGTCACGATGAGCGCCACGGTGTGCGGCGTGCCGCGGACCAGGGCCGCCGCGGCGTGGCTCGGCCGATACCCCAGCCGGTCGATGGAATCCAGCACCGCGCGCATGGTGGACGCGCGCACCTGCTTGCCTCCGTTGAGGACGCGCGAGACCGTGCCGACGCCCACGCCGGCGTCCGCGGCTACATCGGCGATGGTGACCCGGCGGCCTCGAGGCGACTCAGCGGGCAGCAGGTCTCCCTCCGGGAGCGTCGATGTTCCCGAAGGGAGAGCTGCTCCTTGGAAGCGCTTCCAAGTCAGCGCGGCATCATTGTCACCCCGCGCCGCAGGGCCGTCAAGAGTCCTGCTCATGCGCCGTTCATCGCCCGCGCCCTCATCCAGGCGTCCGGTGCTCTCGCCCACCCTCAGCTTGACCGGTACGACCTCGCCCGGCTCCTGGTCGGGTCCGTGGTCGATCTGCCGCAGCGCCCGGGCCACCACCCGCCTGGCGATGTCGTCGACCGGGATGGCCACGCTGGTCAGCCGCGGATACATCAGGCTCGCCGCGGCCGTCCCGTCGAATCCGGTGACGGCGAGATCCTGGCCGATCCGCAGCCGTAGTTGGCTGGAACTGAGTAGCGACCGGATCTTCCTGCGGGCGCTGGCGTCATCCACCAGCAGCATCTCCGCCTGATCGGGGGAGATCGCGTGCCGGGCCAGCCCGGCCCTGAACCCCGAGGCTCGTTCGAGGTCCCAGTGGTTCCCCGACCGGTAGCCCGCGAAGGCGATGCGCCGGAAGCCCCTGGCCAGCACGTGCTCGACGGCGGCGGCGGTGGCCTCGTGGTTGTCGATGTCGACCCATTGCTGCGACAGCGCAGGGCGGGTCCGGCCGAAACACGCGAAGGGCACCCCGCCCTCGGCCAGCAGCGCTACCCGCGGGTCGTCTGGCTGTAGCTCGGAGAGCAGGAAGGCGTCCACGCTCCGGCTGGCGATCAGGCGGCGCAGGTCGTCGCGCGGGTCCCCGTCCGGGACCACGATCACCGTGCTGTAGCCCCGGCGTGCGCTCGCCGCGGCCAGGGCCTGAAGGAACTCCTGCATGATGTAGTTGCCGGGAAACAACTGAACGCGCGGCAGGACGTAGGCGACCTGCCAGGTACGGCGCGAGCGCAGGCTCCGCGCGCCGTGGTGCGGGTGATACCCCAGGGTGGCCACGGCGTCGAGGACCCGGGCCCGGGCCGCGTCGCCCACCCGTCCGCCGCCGTTGAGCACGTTCGACACGGTTTGCCGGGATACGGCCGCGACACGTGCCACGTCCTGGATCGTTACATGGCGCGCGATGGCGGGTCTGGCCTGGCCTGATCGAGACCTTGTCACGTGGTCACCGTACTGCTAGCCCGATTCAGCTCTTGACAGGACTTAAAGGTAGCGCTTCGATGTGGTAGATCGTTCTACCAACCCCTAACCGAGTTAACGCGCCTGGTTAGAAGGATGTTCCCTGTCGGAGGGAGCCGGCATGCGTCGAGAAGATCACACGCGGTCAGGCAGACAGAAGCGGACAGTGACCCCGAGGGCCGCCGCGACGCCTGTCCCGGCGGCGATGAGCCGCCGGACGTTGATGAAGACGCTGGGGCTCGGCACGGCCGCGCTCGCCGTCCCAGGCCTCGTGGCCGGATGCTCCTCAGGCGGCGGCGGGCGCACCAGCATCGTGTTCGAGGAGACGAAACCCGAGGTCGTCCCGTATTTCAACGCCCTGGTCGCCAAGTTCAACGCGAGCCAGAGCTCGGTCACGGTGACCCACGACTTCACCTCGAGCCTGATCGCGGAGTTCGTGCGCGGCAACCCGCCCGCCATCGACTGCGACAACTACAACCTGACCACGTCGATCTTCGTCGCCCGGGGCGTGCTGGCGGACCTGGCCAGCCTGCCGCAGGCCCAGACCATCAACCCGAACATCCAGGCCCTCGTCACCCAGTACGCCTCGTTCCACGGCGAGACGAGCATCCTGCCCTACTCAGTGGCCGCCGAGGGCGTCATCTACAATAAGGATCTCTTCGAAAAGGTCGGTGTTTCTTCCGTCCCGACGACCCGGACCGAGTTCCTGTCGGTGTGCGAGAAGTTCAAGTCCGCCGGCATCACGCCGATCTACCAGACCTACGGGGACACCTGGACCATTCAGCAGGGCCTGTTCGATTACACCGTCGGCGGCATGCTCGACGTCGCGTCGTTCCACAAGCAGCTCAACGCCGCAGGCACCAACCTCGGTCCCAACTCGGCGGTGTCGTACGAGAAGGATTTCACCGTGCCCTGCAAGCAGATGCTCAGCCTGGCGCCGTATTTCAACGACAATCCCATCGCCAAGCACTACGCCGATGGCAACCTCGCCTTCGCTAACGGCCAGGCGGGCATGTACATGCAGGGGCCGTGGGCCGTCGGCCAGATCCTCGCGGTCAATCCCAAGCTCAAGATGGGCACCTTCGCCCTGCCCGCCACCGACGACGCGTCCCAGACCAAGTGCCGGGTCAACCTCGACCTGGCCGTCTGGCTGCCGCGATCGCAACCGTCCGCACAGCGCACGGCGGCCATCCAGTTTCTCGACTACCTCATGCAGCCGAGCATCCTGAACGCGTACAACCAGGCCAATCTCGCATTCTCACCTCTTAAGAACGCTCCGCCGCAGAAGAGCCCGATCGTCTCCGGCCTCCAGCAGTACGTCAGCTCCGGCCGGTTCTACCAGGGCCCGGGAACATACGTGCCGCTCACGATCCCGGTCGGGAACTTCATCCAGGAAATGATGCTGACCGGCAACGTCAGCGGATTCACCTCGTCGATGGACGGCGCTTTCAAGCGCCTGGCCGTACGGACCTCGGCGTGAACCCGCATGAGCACCGGATCTAGGAGGCAGGCATGACCGCGACCGCACTCCCTTCCCAGCGGACCGCTGTCCGTTCCAGGGGAGGCGCGCTCGGCACGGTGAAGAAACTCTTCTTTCCCGTGGCGCCGACGTATCTTTTCATGATCATCCCAGCGATCGTCCTGTTCACCTTCTTCATCATTTACCCTGCGGTCGTGGGGATGTTCTACAGCTTCACGAACTACGTCGGGTACGGGACCTGGCACTTCGTCGGGCTCGCTAACTACCAGGCCGCGTTCAGCGACCCGACCATCCGGGACTCCTACGGGTTCACGCTGCTATTCGCGGTCGTGGCGACCATCGTCACCAACGTGACCGCCATGGCCCTGGCGATCGCGCTGAACTCCAAGATCAAATGGCGGGCCGGATTCCGCACGGTTTTCTTCATGCCCATGGTCATATCCGGCCTGATCATATCCTACGTATTCACCTTCATCCTCTCCACGTCTATCCCGATCATCGCGTCGGCGATCCATTTCGCCCCGCTGGAGACCAGCATCCTGGCCAACCAGCACACCGCCTGGCTCGGCATCGTCTTGGTCGCGTCCTGGGTGTCCATCCCGGGCGCGATCGTCATCTTCCTGGCCGGTCTGGTTTCCATCCCGACGGAGGTGTACGAAGCCGCCTCGATCGACGGGGCGAGCGCGTGGAAGCAGTTCCAGCGCATGACCTTCCCGCTGCTCTTCCCGTTCTTCGTCATTAACACCATCCTGACGTTCAAGAACTTCCTCAACGTGTACGACATAACCGTCGGCCTGACCAACGGCGGCCCTGGCACCGCGACCACGAGCGTGGCGCAGACGATCTTCAGCGGCTTCTTCAACGGCGACTACGCCTACCAGATGTCCAACGCCGTCATCTTCTTCTTCATCACGCTGCTCTTCGCGATCTTCCAGCTAGGCGTGATCCGGCGTCGAGGAGGGGCTCTCTAATGGCTACCCAGGTAGGTACCCCAGCCGTCGCCGCGCCGCGGACCCGAACACGCCGGCCACGCCCCATACCTGAGGGCGGCCGGGTCAACTGGGGGCTGACGATCATCATCGCGATCTGCTCCCTGACCATCGTCATCCCGCTGTACTTCGCCATCGCCATGGCGCTGAAGTCACCGGCCCAGACCGGCACGGGCACTGGCTTCAACTTCCCCTGGCCGATTCACTGGGGGAACTTCCGGGCCGCCTGGGACCTGACCAATACCCCGCTGGCGTTCTCGATGAGCCTGCTGGTCACCTCGATCGCCGTGGCCGGGGAAATCCTGGTGAGTTCGATCGCGGCGTGGGCGATCGTGCGTAACTGGCACCACTGGCAGTTCCGCGCGACGTTCTTCTACCTGCTGGCCGCCATGTTCATTCCGTTCCCGGTCGTCGCGCTGCCGCAGGTCAAGCTCCTCGCCTCGATCGGCCTCGGTAACCCGTTCGGCGTCGCGATCCTGCACATCATGTTCCAGCTGGCCTTCAACGTGCTGCTCTTCTCCGCCTTCATCCGGTCCATCCCGGTCGAGCTGGAGGAGAGCGCGCGGATGGACGGCTGCACGACCTTGCAGACCTTCCGGAAGGTCGTGCTGCCGCTGCTGACGCCGATGGCCGCCACCGTCGGCATCTTCGCCTTCCTGCAGTCCTGGAACGACTTCATGATGCCGCAGCTGATCACGGCGAACCCGAAGTGGCAAACCCTCCCGGTCGTCCAGTACCTGTTCCAGAACCAGTTCACCACCAACTTCAACGTGGCCTTCGCGTCGTATCTCATGGCCTTGCTCCCGACCCTCGTCGCCTTCCTCATCGCCCAGCGCTGGGTCGTCAGCGGCATCATGCGAGGCTCGATCAAGTAATGGACTGGTGGCGTCAGGCGGTGGTGTACCAGATCTACCCGCGCAGCTTCGCCGACTCCGACGGGGACGGCGTGGGCGATCTCCGGGGCGTCATCTCGCGGATCCCGTACCTGGCCGCGCTCGGCATCGACGCGGTCTGGCTGAGCCCGTTCTACCCCTCGGCCCTGGCCGACGGCGGGTACGACGTCGACGACTACCGCGACGTGGACCCGCAGCTCGGCACGCTGGCCGACTTCGACGAGATGACCGCCGGGCTGCACGCCAGACGGATCAGGGTCATCGTCGACATCGTCCCGAATCACACCTCCAATAGGCACCCCTGGTTCCGTGAGGCCCTAGAGGCCCCGAAGGGATCGCCAGCCAGGAACCGCTACATCTTCCGCGACGGGCTCGGCCCGGACGGAGCGCAGCCGCCCTCGGACTGGGTCTCCCTGTTCGGCGGGCCGGCCTGGGCCCGCGTTCCCGACGGACAGTGGTACCTGCACCTGTTCGCCGCCGAGCAGCCGGACCTGAACTGGGAGAACCGCGAGGTCCGCGACGACTTCACCACGACGCTCCGGTTCTGGTCCGATCGCGGGGTGGACGGGTTCCGGGTCGACGTGGCGCACGGCCTGGCCAAGAACCTGGTCGAGCCGCTCGAGCCGCAGGCCGGGATGAAGGACCCGATCGACGGGGCCCTGCCGCCGGGCACCCACCCGCTGTGGGACCGGGACGCGGTCCACGACATCTACGCCGAATGGCGGCAGGTCTTCAACGAATACGATCCGCCGCGGGCCGGGGTGGCCGAAGCCTGGGTGCACCCCTCCCGGCGGCCGAAGTACGCCAGCCCAGACGGGCTGGGACAGGCTTTCAACTTCGACCTGCTCGAAGCGAACTGGAACGCCGGAGAGTTCCTGCGGATCATCACCGACAACCTCTCCGATGCACAGCGGCAGGGATCGTCCACGACGTGGGTGCTTTCCAACCACGACGGCGTGCGGCACGCGACCCGTTACGGGCTGCCGCCTGAGGAATACCGCAGCCGGGACAACGCCAGGAAATGGCTGCTCAGCGGCGGTACCTCACCTCGACTGGAGCGCGGCCCGGGCCTGCGGCGGGCCCGGGCCGCGCTCCTACTTGTGCTGGCCCTGCCCGGCTCCGCGTACCTGTACCAGGGCGAGGAACTCGGCCTGCACGAGGTCCCCGACATCCCCTTCGAGCTCGTCCAGGATCCCGCCCACGCGCGGTCGCGGGGCGCGGAGAAGGGCCGCGACGGCTGCCGGGTCCCGCTGCCGTGGACGCCCGGCGGCCCGTCGTTCGGGTTCGGGCCCGGTGCCGCCCATCTCCCGCAGCCGGCCTGGTTCGGCCCGCTCAGCGTCGAGGCCCAAGACCGGGATCCGGCCTCCACGCTGGTCCTCTACCGCCAGGCACTCAGCTGGCGGCACAAGCTGCAGACCGCGGAAAGCATGGACTGGATGCCCAGCACCAACGGCCAGGTGCTGCACTTCGCCCGCCCGGGCGGCTGGCGTTGCGTGACCAACTTCGGGCCCGGGCCCGTCCCGCTACCGAACGGCACCGTCATCCTCACCAGCGTCCCGGTCGAGGGTAACCAGCTGCCCGCGGACACCACCGCCTGGCTGCTCAGCAGCTAGCCCGCGCGGGCGGCCTCCCGGGCAATTCTCGTGCCGGGCGATGGCCCGGACCCAATGCCCGTACGCGCGCAGGAAATCGCGCACCAGGATCGGGATGGGAATTTCCCCGGCGCCGTAAAACTGTGAGCTTTCTGTGCGCGAATACGTCTGGTCAATCTCCCGCGCAAGCATGACGGTAGAGGTATCGAGCCCGATCTAGCGCGAAGAAGGACCCGAAGTGACCATAGTGATGGATGGCCGTTCTGAGTATCGTCAGCCCACTGTTCTCGACGACTCCCGCTCATCGACGACTGCCTGACTATCGCTGCATAAAGGAGCACGACCTAGTGTCCAGACCTTTTACCATCAGCTCCGCCCCCGTTTGCGGCAGTGATGCTAAGGCCCTTATCGCCCGGCTGGACGCCGAGCTGAACGAGCGTTATCCAGACGTTCCTCTGGACCATCTCGTGCTAACTCCCGCGCAGGTCGCGGAGGGAGGCGGCACCTTTCTTATCGCCCGGGAAGGCGGCAGGCTGCTGGGCTGTGTCGCCCTGCGCAGGCTGGACCGCGCTTCCGGTCAGGTGATGCGGATGTACGTTCTGCCGGCCGCGCGCCGCGCCAGAGTCGGGCGCCGTCTGCTGACCGAACTTGAACGGCATGCTCGCCAGATTGGCCTGCGCCGGCTCGTCCTGCATACCGGGACGCGGCAGCCCGAGGCCATCCGACTGTACGAAAGCACCGGATTCACCCGCATTCCCGGTTTCGGGCCCTACACGCCCTCGCACCCGGGCGTCTGCATGGCGAAAGCGATCGCGTGCTGACGCGGGGTCAGCCCGCTAGCTCATCGGCGCCACGCGCGTTGATCACCCGGTCGGCCGTGATCCCGGCCTTCTCCGCCCGGACGGTGCCGTTGACCAGCCAGTCCAGCTGACCTGGCGCGTGCGCGTCGGTGTCGATGGCGAACAGGCAGCCGGCCTCGGCGGCCAGGCGCAGCAGCCGGTCCGGCGGGTCCTGGCGTTCCGGCCGGCAGTTGATCTCGACGGCGACCCCGGCCTCGCGGCAGGCGCCGAACACCGCCTCGGGGTCGAAGACCGATTCCGGCCTGCGGCCCCGGCCCCCCTGCAGCCGGTCACTGAGGAGCCGGCCGGTGCAGTGACCGAGCACGTCCACGTGCGGGTTGCGCACCGCGGTCACCATCCGCCTGGTCATCGGCCCGGCGGGCATCCGCAGCTGGGAGTGCACGCTGGCCACCACCACGTCGAGCCCGCGGAGCAGGTCCTCGCGCTGGTCGAGCGAGCCGTCCTCGAGGATGTCGACCTCGATCCCGGTCAGGATGCGGAACGGCGCCAGCTCGTCGTTCAGCTCGCCGATCAGCTCGAGCTGGGCGCGGAGCCGTTCGGCGGACAGCCCGTTGGCCACGGTCAGCCGGGGGGAGTGGTCGGTCAGCGCGATCCACTCGTGCCCGAGGTCGCGGGCGGTCTCGGCCATCTCCCGGGGCGGGCTGCCGCCGTCGGACCAGTCCGAGTGCGTGTGGCAGTCGCCGCGCAGCGCCGCGCGCAGCCCGTCGCGCGGTGACGGCGGCTGGTCGGCCAGCAGCCGGGCCAGGTAGCCGGGCTGCCGGCCGCCCGCGGCCTCGGTGATGACCTGGGCCGTGGTCGTGCCGATGCCGGGCAGCGCCTCCAGCGTGCCCGCGGCCACCCGCCGGTCAAGCTCGCCGGCCGCCAGCCCGTCGAGCACCTGGGCGGCCCGCCGGAACGCCCGGACCCGGTAGGTCGGCGCCCCGGCCCGCTCCAGCTCGAACGCGATCTGCCGCAATGCCTGCACAGCGTCTGCCACAACTGGGTCCACTGGCCATCCCTACCCGGTCCGTCAGTCGTCACCTGCGGGGGGCGGCCAGGCGACCCACCGCGTGCGGATCGTGACGCCGCCCTGCGGGCGGCCGCCGGCCAGCGCCGCGACCCGGACGCAGAAGTGCGACCACATGGTCAGCTGAATCTCCTTGGCCAGCCGCAGCTTGTTGTAAAGCAGGGCGGCGAGCCGGTCTCCGGCCCGCGCCCAGGACTCGATCTCAAAGCTGAGGGCGTCTTGCGCCCCCGTCGCCCGGAACTCGATTTCCCCCGCCTCCAGATGGCCGTCCAGGGTGGCCAGCCGGAACGAGTCGGCTTCCCGGCGGACCACGCGAACCGGGCCGTCCCACGGTCCCGGCATGCGCACGACGAACTCGTCACCGCGCCGTAGCTGGTCGCTCGCGCCGCCGGTCTTGCGGAACACCGCCATCTCCGGCGAGGCACGGTCGAGGTTAGCCGCCACGAGATCGATCAGCGCCGCCGGGCTCATCGCGCTGCGCACGATCCGTACCGCGTAGGACCGGTGCAGTAGCGGGCCGACGCCCGCGGAGAGCGGCTGGAGGCCGTCTTCCGGCACGTTGTCCACCGGGCTCGGCAGATCCGCGCGGCCGCCGGCCTCTTCCGAGCGGTGCAACGGAGTAGTCCGCCACATGTACCGCCAGCTGACCAGGGCGATCCCGATCGGCCAGCGGAGCACGATCCCCAGCCGGTCAGGTCGGCTCGTCGTCGTCATGACAGGATCGTCCCATGTCGTGCCGCCTGTTTCGTGCCGCGGGTCCCCGGTAGGAGTATCGGATGACCACGGGCGAAGCATTGCGGCGAACCGGCTTGCGCAGCATGCACCTGCATGCCGCGTCGCTGGGGTCGGTAGGGCTGTGCATCGGCCTGTGGATCCGCGCCAAGACCGTCGATCAGGACGAACGCGGCAACGCGGAGCGGCGTGCTTTGTTCGTCGGGCTGTGGCCGCCCATGCTCTGGCTGATCGGCGACTCCATCGGCAAGGCCGAGTAGGTGAGCGAGCGGTGGTTCGGATCGGTTGACGAGACGGCCGCGCTCGACCAGCTCCGCCATCGCCAGATCAACTACGACCCGGCGCGGGCGCCGCAGGACGGCCGGCCCGACGGGCACTGGCATGTCGACTCCGGCGACGCGATCATCGGCCAGGAGCCTCCGGGCCCGCCGGTGCCCGGCGGGCCTGGGAAACGGGATGCGTCCTGGTGCGCCAGTACGAGTTCGCCGAGCCCCGGATCCTGCGTGCCGCCTACCGCGGCGACAGCGAGCTCGCCGGCCGCGACATGCTGCTCGAGGGCAGGTTCTTCGGCTTGCGGTTCTACCTGGGCGTCCGGGTCACCGGGCTCATTGACGAGACCAGGGACGCCGACGGCGGACCCGAACGGGTCTGGGGCTGGAGTTACCAGACGCTGCAGGGTCACCTGGAACAGGGACGCCTCAGCTACGAGGTGATCAAGAACCTGGCCACCGGCCGGGTCACCTTCCGCGTCTCCGGGTATTCGCGGGCGGCGCCGATTCCGAGCCCGGTCATCCGGTGCGGGTTCCGGCTGTTCGGCCGCTGGACACAGCACCGCTTCTACCAGGCCATCCAGCGCCGGCTGCGCACCCTCGTGCAGGCCGCCCAGCGCGGCGCGGCGCTGCCGTCACCGACGGTCCGGGCGGACGGCGTGGTGCTGGCTCCGTCGGGCGCGACTCTGCACCCGCTGGAACGCCTCGCCCGGTCCTGGGTGCACCCGGGCAGCTAACATAAAGCCATGAGCAGCAGCCGGATGCCGGCGGTATACCTGAGCCACGGCGCCCCCCCGCTGGCCGACGACCCCATCTGGCCAGGGGAATTGGCGGCCTGGGCGAAAGCGCTGCCGCGGCCGGAGTCGATGCTGGTGGTCTCGGCGCACTGGGAGAACGCGCCCGTCTCGGTGAGCGCGACGCGCACGGTCCCGCTGTACTACGACTTCTGGGGCTTCCCCAAGCACTACTACGAGGTCACCTACCCGGCGCCGGGCGCCCCCGAGCTGGCAGAATCGGTCCGCAAGCTGCTCGGCGGCCAGGTGCACGAGCACGCCGACCGCGGCCTGGACCACGGCGCGTACGTGCCGCTGGTGGAGATGTACCCGGGCGCCGACGTGCCGGTGATCCAGCTGTCGATGCCGACCCTGGATCCGCGCCAGCTGATGGACCTGGGCCGCAAGCTCGCCCCGCTGCGCGATGAGGGCGTCCTGATCATGGGCAGCGGGTTCTTCACCCACAACCTGCGGGAGTTCGTCTTCGAGGGCCCGGTACCGGAGTGGTCGCGCGAGTTCGACGACTGGGGGCGGCGCACATTGCAGGAGGGCGACGTGGACGCGCTGCTCGACTTCGCCCGCAAGGCCCCGGCCGCCCATACCGCGCACCCGCGGACCGAGCACTTCGCCCCGCTGTTCGTCACGCTCGGCGCGGGCGAAAACGATCTTGACCGGCAGCGCCCGGTGATCGAGGGATTCTGGGGCGGCCTGGCTAAACGCTCCGTCCAGCTCGGCTGACGGCTGTCCGGCACTCGGCCGGCACTCAGCCCGCGGCACCTGCGGCGCACGAGACTCATTAGGCGAGATAACAGATCTTAGGGTCTGTATAGCACCATGGAAAACGGCCTATGGTCTAGTCATGACCACGAATGACATGCTGCGAGTAACCGACTCACGGACCGGCCGCAGCTACCAACTCCCCATCGTCGACGGCGCTATCCGCGCGATTGACCTTCGGCAGATCAAGACCTCCGATGACGACTTCGGACTGCTCTCCTACGACCCGGCTTTCCAGAACACCGCCAGCTGTCGCAGTGCCATCACCTTCATCGACGGTGACAAGGGCATCCTGCGCTACCGCGGCTACCCGATCGAGGAGCTGGCGAGCCGCGCGTCCTTCCTGGACGTGGCCTGGTTGCTGTTGCGCGGTGAGATGCCGGACAAGGAAGAGTCGGCGGGGTGGGCCCACCAGATCTCCCACCACACCTATGTGCACGAGAACGTCAAGAAGTTCATCGACGGCTTCCACCACGACGCTCATCCGATGGGCATCCTGGTGAGCACCCTGGCCGCGCTGTCCACCTTCTACCCCGAGGCGAAAGCGGTCCACGACCCGGCCTGCCGGGACGAGCAGGTGGTGCGGCTCATCGCCAAGATGCCGACGCTCGCGGCCTTCGCCTACCGGCACGCGCGGGGGCTGCCGTACGCGTATCCCGACGACGAACTGTCTTACGCGGGCAACTTCCTGAGCATGATGCGGAAGATGACCGAGCCTAAGTACGACCCGGACCCGGTGCTCGAGCACGCCATCGACGTGCTGCTCATCCTGCACGCCGACCACGAGCAGAACTGCTCCACCAACGCGATGCGGAGCGTGGCCAGCTCCCAGGTCGACCCGTACTCGGCGGCGGCCGCGGCCGCGGCGGCGCTCTATGGCCCCCTGCACGGCGGCGCGAACGAGCAGGTGCTGAACATGCTCAGGGAGATCGGTTCGGTCAGCAACGTGCCCGCCTATATCAGCCGGGTCAAGAGCGGTGAGTTGCGCCTGATGGGGTTCGGGCACCGGGTGTACAAGAACTTCGACCCGCGGGCGACGATCATCAAGGGCGTCGCCGACGAGGTGTTCGAGGTGACCGGGCGCAACCCGCTGCTCGATATCGCGCTCGAGCTTGAGCGGATCGCGCTCGAGGACGACTACTTCATAAGCCACAAGCTCTACCCGAACGTGGACTTCTACTCCGGCATCATCTACCAGGCGATGGGCTTCCCGGTGGCGATGTTCCCGGTGCTGTTCGCCATCGGCCGGATGCCGGGCTGGCTGGCCCAGTGGCAGGAGGGCTCCGTTGACAAGGAGCAGAAGATCGCCCGGCCGCGGCAGATCTACGTCGGCGAGACCGTGCGCCATCTCAACGGCGAAAACGAGGAGGACGCCTGACCGCCCCTACCTGGCTGGACGTGCCGCCTGATTCCCTGTTCGGGCTGGCCAACCTGCCCTACGGCGTGTTCTCGGCCGGCGAAGGTCCCCGGGCCGGGGTCCGGATCGGTGACTCGGTCTTGGACCTCGCGCAGGCGCTGGATGACGACGTGTTCGGCGAGCCGTCGCTGAACGCCTTCATGGCGCAGGGACGGGCGACGTGGAGCGAGGTCCGGGCCCAGATCACCGAACTGCTGACCGGCGAGTCTGCGGGTCGGCAGCGCCGCGCCGAAGCCGCGTTGCGTCCGCTGTCCGCGGTGCAACTGCACCTGCCGTTCACCGCGGGGGACTACGTGGACTTCTTCGGCAACGAGTACCACGCGGCCAACGCCGGGCGGCTGTTCCGGCCGGGCGCCGAGCCGCTCACGCCCAACTGGAAGCACCTGCCCATCGGCTACCACGGCCGTTCGGGCACCATCGTGGTCTCCGGCACGCCGGTCACCCGCCCGCGCGGTCAGCGCCCGGGGGAGAGCGGCCCGACGTTCGGGCCGTCCCGGCGGCTCGACTTCGAGGCCGAGGTCGGCTTCGTGATCGGCGTGGGATCATCCCAGCCGGTGAGCGTCAGCGATTTCGCCGAACACGTGTTCGGTGTATTCCTGGTTAATGACTGGTCCTCCCGCGACCTGCAGGCCTGGGAGTCCCGGCCGCTCGGCCCGTTCCTGGCCAAGTCGTTCGCCACCTCGGTCTCGCCGTGGATCGTGCCGCTCGACACGCTGGAGCATGCGCGGGTCAGCCCGCCACCGCGTGACCCGGAACCGCTGCCCTACCTGGCCGACACCGACAAGTGGGGCCTGGACCTCGCACTCGAGGTGCGGCTGAACGGGCAGGTGGTATCGCGTCCGCCGTTCGCCGCCACGTACTGGACGGCGGCGCAGATGCTGGCCCACATGACCGTGAACGGCGCCTCGACCCGCACCGGCGACCTGTTCGCGTCGGGCACCGTCAGCGGCCCGGACCGGGATCAGCGCGGCTGCCTGCTTGAGCTGAGCTGGGGCGGCGCCGAACCGCTCGTGCTGGCCGACGGCTCGGTCCGCAGCTACCTCGAGGACGGCGACGAGGTCACGATCAGCGCCACCGCGCCCGCCGAAAGGGGCGCCCGGATCGGCTTCGGCGAGGTCACCGGCCAGATCCTGCCGAGCCCGCCGCTGGTCTAGCTCCCGAGCCCGGCACTGGACTAGCTCCCGGGCCGCTGGTCTAGCTTCCGGTCTGGCCGTCCCCGTCGGCGATCCACTGCCGCAGCTTCTTGCGGTCAAGCTTGCCCACGCTGGTCAGCGGCACGGCGGGCACGATCGTGATCTCCCGCGGGTACTTGTTGGCGGCCAGGTGCCGCCGGGCGTGCTCGGTGAGCTCGCTGGCCGTGGCCTGCGTGCCCGGGCGCAGCGACACGAACGCGACGACTTCCTCGCCCAGGCGGCTGTCCGGCCGCCCCACCACCCCGGCCTGCGCCACCGCCGGGTGGGCGACCAGGACGTCCTCGACGTCGCGCGGGAAGACGTTGAAGCCGCCGCGCAAGATGAGGTCCTTCTTGCGGTCCACCACGTAGAGGTAGCCGTCGGCGTCCAGGTGCCCGATGTCGCCGGTGTGCAGCCAGTTGTCCGCCAGAACCGAGGAGTCCTGGCTGTGCCAGTAGCCGGTCATCACGCCGGGCGACCGCACGCAGATCTCGCCGTCCTGACCCGGCGGCAGCACCTGACCTGTGTCGTCCTGGATGCTCACCTCGCAGCCGGGCACGGGCAGCCCCACGCTGCCGACGCGGCGGGCGCCCATCGGGTTGGCCGAGATGAACGTGGCCGCCTCGGTGCACCCGTACCCCTCGTAGATGGTCGCGGTGGGTACCCGCGCCTCGAACTCGCGGCGGACCTCCTCGGCCAGCGGCGCGGCGCCCGACGAGACCGCGATCAGCTCGGACAGGTCGGCTTCCTCCAGCGGCTGGCTGAGCAGCATCTGGATCATCGAGGGCACCAGCGCGCTGCCCTGGACCCGGTGCTCCTCGGCCAGCTTGACCCAGTCGGCCGGATCGAACCAGCGCATCAGGATGGTCTTGGTATGGTCGGTCCGGTGCATGCCGCCGCAGAGGACCAGCAGGCCGTAGGCGTGCGCCAGGGGGAGCGGCAGCACCGAGCTGACCACGCTGGCGCGGACCGAATGCTCGTGGGCGGCCGAACCGCACCAGTACAGGCCCGCGTGTGTGAGCGGGACGCCCTTCGACCGGCCCGTCGTGCCGCCGGTGTAGAGCAAGGCGGCCAGGTCGGTGCTCGACCGTTCAGCGATGGACCCGGGCTCTGCGGAGGCCACCTGGTCGAAGTCGAGCACGGGCACCCCGGGCGCGGCCGACTCCGGGACGTCCGCGTTGGACCCGGGCACCAGCACGAACCGGACGCCGGGCGCGCCGTTGAGCGCGGCGGCGACCTTCGGCAGGAACTCGACCGTGGTGACGACGCCGACCGCGTCGGAGTCGTTCAGCGCGTGCCTCAGCTCGTTCTCGGTGACCAGGAAGATCAGCGGGGTGACCACCGCCCCAGCGCGCCACGCCGCGGTGTAGGTGATCAAGACCTCCGGGCAGTTGGCCATCAGCACGAGCAGCCGGTCACCGGGACCGACGCCGAGATCGGCGAGCCCGGTGGCGAGCCTGGCCGCGCGGTCGGCAAGCTGCCCGCTGGAATGCCATTTGCCCTCGTAGAACAGCGACTCGTAATCGCCCTGCCGTTCGAGCGCCAGCTCGGCCTGCCTGGCCAGATTCTCACCCATGTCAGCCTCACCCTAAAGCCCGCCCTTTTGCCGATCAACAGCCTCCGTCCTACGCCAAATCGATCTCGAAGTATGCGCCCTGGTCGTCGTGCACGATCCGGGCCGAGCCCGACCATCCGCTGAAGCCCCCGGTGCCCGTGCCCGGCACGATGTGGCCGAACCAGGTCTCCGGATCAGACTCCAGGCCGCCGTGCTGCACGGTCACCGAGCCATTCTGCCCGTCGTCCGTGTGCCCGGTGATCCGCTCGGTGGCCACGTAGGACCGCGAGCCCTCCTCGGTGCCCGCGGAAATGAACACCGTGGTCGCGTGCCCGACGATCCCCGAGCTAAAGGTCTTAGCAAAGGTCATCAGGCCGAACCAGTCCGCGTCCAGCCCGCTCACCTGTCGAGGCTCGAAGCCATCGACCTGAAATCGCGCGATCAACGTCACTATTCCTCCTACCCGGCCCCAGAAAATCAAGATCATAATCCCGAACGGACCAGGTTTCTCGCCCCGGTCCGCTGCGACCTTACCCGGCGATGCCCTAGTTCCCGCCAACACCACGCCACCCTTATCGCGCAGAAGCTCAACAAGGCATTGCGAGCACATTCACACCAGGGCTCACTATCTCGACGACAGCCTTGGATCCGGCGCGTTTTTCCGGGAAAATGTCGTAGCCATCCGCTAGAATCGAACTGGAAACCTAGAAATATCCGATCTAAGAAATTCTCTCGACTGGGAGGAAGGAGAACCGCCAGAAACAGGAGAAACATCTAACCATTGGCTCATGAGCATCCCGGAAGGAGGTGACGACCCCAGGTGAGTACCGTTCCGACGTTCGCCAATGCGAGTGAGGCGGTGGAGATGGTCCGCGCCGGGCTGGGATTCCTGGCCACCGCGGACGCGACCCAGATGGTGACCGAGGAGCAGGCGCAGTGCCTGCAGGCCCTCGAGCAGGTCACCGCGATGGGCACGGCGGCGCGGGCCTCGATCCTGGCCGCCTTCACCTCCGGCCAGGGGTACTCCGAGGATGCGGACTACAGTCCTCGGGCCTGGCTGATCAATCGCACCCGCATCACCAAAGGCGCCGCTGTCGCGTACACCGCGTGGGTCCGCCGCGCCGCCGCCCACCCCAAGATCGCGCAGGCCTTGGTGAAGGGGGAGATGTCGGAGTCGGTGGCGCGGGCGATCTGCCAGTGGACCGACAAGCTGGCCGAGGACTGCCGCGACGCCGCCGACGAGATCCTGATCGCGGCCGCCACAGCGGGCATGGACCTGCGCGACCTGGCCGCGCTGGCCTGGGAAATCCTGGACCGGGCCCGGCCCGACACCCCCGACAGCGACCCGGACGACGGGTTCGACGACCGGGCCGTGCGGCTGGAGACCACCTTCGACGGCGCCGGGGTCCTCACCGGAGACCTGACCCCAGAGTGCGCCGCGGTCATAACGGCGGTGCTAGACGCGCTGTCCGCCCCGGCCGGCGCGGAGGACACCCGCAGCCAC
>WNFG01006518.1_pt1 | contig 18750 bp, 11 predicted proteins | sample 5400431 | NCBI WGS metagenome assembly WNFG01 (sample SAMN13153346, study PRJNA577476) | soil metagenome | isolation source: 120 cm saprolite under Douglas fir tree site 2 hole 3 replicate 2 | place: USA:California | collected 2015-04-18 | reverse complement strand
TCGCTGTGCTGGCCGCTGGCCGGGTGGTGGCCTGCTCGGAGTCCGCCCGCGAGGATGGCGTGCGCCGGGGTCAGCGGGTCCGCGAGGCTCAGTATCACTGCCCGGACCTGGTTGCCGTGCCCAGGGACGAGGGCCAGGAAGCACGGGTGTTCGAGCAGGTGCTGGCCGTGGTGGAGGAGTTCTGCCCACGGGTGGAGGTGCCCCGGCCGGGACTGTGCGCTCTCGGCGCCCGTGGCCCGGCCCGGTACTTCGGCGGGGAGGACGCGCTGGCCGGCCAGCTCGCTGCCGCCATGGCGGAGCACGGCTTCGCCTGCCGGATAGGGATCGCGGATGGGCTGTTCGCCGCGGAATTGGCCGCCCGGGCCGGCCACTCGGGCATGGTGGTTCCGTCGGGCGGTACACCACGGTTCCTGGCCGCTCAGCCGGTCACCGCTCTCGAGTCGGCGGAGATGGCGGACCTGCTGACCAGGCTTGGCCTCCGGACGCTGGGGGAGTTCGCCGCGCTGCCGGCGGCCAGCGCGGCGGACCGGTTCGGTGCCGCAGGTGCGGTCGCGCACCGGCTGGCGCGCGGGCTCGAACCACGCCCGCTGGCGACCCGCGTTCCGCCCGCGGCGCTCAGCGTGGCGATGGAGTTCGATCCGCCTGCGCCGCAGGCCGAGCCGGTGATCTTCGCCGCCAAGGGGCTCGCCGAGCAGATGCACGCGGGCCTGCGCGACCGCGGGCTGGCGTGCGTGCGGGTGGAGGTGGCCGTGACCGGCTCCGACGGCCGGGAGAGCGTGCGGTTGTGGCGGCACGACGGGCTGCTCTCGGCACTGGCCGTGGCCGAGCGGGTGCGCTGGCAGCTTGATGGCTGGCGCGGCGGCCGGACCGGCGACGCCACCAGTGAGGCCGGCGACGCTGCGGGCGAGGCCAGCGACGCCACCGGGGAGGTCGGTGAGACCACCGGGGACGCTGGGGGGATCACCATGTTGCGGCTCGTCCCTGACCAGTTGGTCCGCGACCACGGCCGCCAACTCGGCCTGTGGGGGGAGGACCAGGCCGAAGATCGTGTCGCCCGGGCCGCGATACGGGTGCAGGCCATGCTCGGGCACGAGGAGGTCACCCACCCGGTGATCTCCGGCGGCCGCAGCCCCGCCGAGCAGGTGACACTGGTGCCGTTCGGCGATGCCCGGCCCCCCCGGCTCCCCCCGGACCGGCCGTGGCCAGGGAGTATCCCGGTGCCCGCCCCGGCCACGGTCTACCCGGACCCGCTCCCGGCCCGCGTCACCGATGCGTCGGATACGCCGGTCACGGTCACGGGCCGGGCCTGCGTATCCGCTGCCCCGGCGCGGCTCGCCGCTGGGCCGGGACCGCCGCTGCCTGTCATCGCCTGGGCCGGCCCCTGGCCGGTCACCGAATGGTGGTGGGAGCCCGAGAAGGCGCGCCGCCGAGCCCGGTTCCAGATGGTCACCGACGACGAGAACGCCTGGCTGGTGACCCTGGAGGATGGCCGCTGGTTCATAGAAGCCAGTTACGACTAGAAACGGGCAGGCGACAGGCGATGGGGTGGAACAACCCACCGGTTCCGTGGCGGGAGTTCGAGCAGCGGCTGTCCTGGCGCAGCGGGCCGCGGCCCGTCACCCGCCTGCCTACCGGTAAGAGCCGCCGTTCAGGCCCGGACGGCCGAGATCGGGACGGCCTAGACCGGAACGGTCTAGACCGGGACGGCCTAGACCGGGACGGCCTAGACCGGGACGGCCTAGACCGGGACGGCCCAGACGGGGACGGCCTAGACCGGGATGAGCTGGATCGAGACGGGCTGGATCAGGACGGGCTGGATCAGGACGGGCCGCAGTGGGCCGAACTGCACTGTCATTCCTCCTACAGTTTCCTGGACGGTGCGTCCAGCCCGGCCGAACTCGTCGCCGAGGCGGCTCGTCTCGGCCTGGCCGCGCTGGCCATCACCGACCACGACGGCATGTACGGGACCGCTCAGTTCGCCCAGGCGGCCGCCCGCCTTCGGGCCGGGACCGGAACCCGGGCCGGGACCGGGCCGCGGACCGTGTTCGGCGCCGAACTCAGCCTGGGCCTGGCCGCGCGGCCCGGGACACGGCGCGAGAGGGGGCGATCCCGCGCAACCTCCCCACCGGGGATACCCGACCCGCCGGGCGAGCACCTGCTGGTGCTCGCCCGCGACCCCGAGGGCTACCGGCGGCTCTGCCAGGTGATCACCACGGCGCAACTCGCCGGGGGAGAGAAGGGGCGTCCCGCCTACGACCTGGCCGCCCTCGCGGAGGCCCACGAGGGGCACTGGGTGGTGCTGACCGGCTGCCGCAAGGGCGCCGTCCCCACGGCCCTCGCCGCGGGCGGGCCCGGGGCAGCCGCCGCCCGGCTGCGCACGCTGACCGAGACCTTCGGCCGCGGCAACGTCATGGTGGAGCTGACCAGCCACGACGAGCCTGCCGACGACGAGCGCAACGATGCCCTGTACCAGATCGCTCAGGCGGCCGGGACCGGGGTGGTGGCCACCGGCAACGTTCACTACGCGGCGCCGCAGCAGGCCCGCCTGGCCGAGGCGCTGGCCTCGGTCCGGGCCAGGCGGAGCCTGGATGAGATGGACGGCTGGCTGGCCGCCTCGGGGGGTGCCTATCTCCGCTCCGGAGCTGAGATGGCGGGGCGGCTGCGGCGCTATCCCGGCGTCCGGGAGCGGACCGTCGAGCTGGCCCTCGACTGCGCGTTCGACCTCCAGGTGATCGCCCCGGCACTGCCGGACTTCCCCGTCCCCGACCGCCACAGCGAGGCGACCTGGCTCCGCAAGCTGGTCGCGGACAAGGCCCCGGAACGCTACGGGCCGCCCGGCGCGGAACGGGTTGAGGGGGCATACCGCCAGATCGCCCGCGAGCTCAAAGTGATCGAGGACCTCGAATTCCCCGGTTACTTCCTGATCGTGCACGACATCGTCCAGTTCTGTGATGAGGCGGGCATCCTGTGCCAGGGCCGTGGATCAGCAGCCAACTCAGCTGTGTGCTTCGCGATGGGGATTACCAGTGTGGATCCCGTTATGCATGGGTTGCTCTTTGAGCGGTTCCTGTCGGCGGGCCGGGACGGTCCGCCTGACATCGACCTGGACATCGAGCACCGCCGCCGCGAAGAAGTGATCCAGTACGTGTACGGGCGCTACGGGCGGGAGCGGGCCGCCCAGGTCGCGAACGTGATCTCCTACCGGCCGCGGATGGCCCTGCGCGACGCGGCGCGGGCGCTCGGCTACCCGCCGGGGCAGCAGGACGTGTGGGCCCGGCACGTCGGCCCGGGCGAGCCGGTCGGCGAGGACGTGACCATCCCCGATGCGGTGGCGCAGCTAGCCGGCCAGATGCAGCGCCTCCCCCGGCACCTGGGCATCCACTCGGGCGGGATGGTGATCTGCGACCGGCCGGTGGGCGAGGTCTGCCCGGTGGAGTGGGCGCGGATGCCGGGCCGCAGCGTGCTTCAGTGGGACAAGGACGACTGTGCCTACGCCGGGCTGGTGAAGTTCGACCTGCTCGGCCTCGGCATGCTGTCCTGCCTGCACGACTGCTTCGACCTGGTGGCGGCCCATCACGGCACGCGCTGGAGCCTGCACTCGATCCCGCAGGACGATCCCGCCGTCTACGACATGCTGTGCGAGGCCGACACGGTGGGAGTGTTCCAGGTCGAGTCGCGCGCCCAGATGGCCACCTTGCCGCGGCTGCGGCCGAGGACGTTCTACGACCTGGTCGTGCAGGTCGCCCTGATCAGGCCCGGCCCGATCCAGGGTGGCTCGGTCCACCCCTACCTGCGCCGCCGCCGCCAGGAGGAGGCGGCGGTGATCCCGCACGAGTCCATGGAGCACGCTCTCGGCAAGACGCTGGGGGTACCGCTGTTCCAGGAGCAGATGATGCAGCTCGCCATCGACTGCGCCGGGTTCAGCGCCACCGAGGCCGACCGGCTCCGCCAGGCGATGAGCGCCAAGCGGGCGCCCGAGCGGATCGAGGAACTGCGCCAGCGCCTGCTGGACGGGATGGCGGACCGGGGCATCGCGGCCGACGTGGCGCAGGACGTCTACGAGAAAATCCTCGCCTTCTCCAGCTACGGGTTCCCTGAGTCGCACGCGATCAGTTTCGCCTACCTGGTCTATGCCAGCGCCTGGCTGAAGCGGTACCACCCGGCCGCGTTCACCGCCGCGCTGCTGCGTAACCAGCCGATGGGCTTCTACGCGCCCGCCAGCCTGATCAGTGACGCGCGGCGGCACGGGGTCGAGGTCCGCGGCGTGGACGTCAACGCCAGCGACGTGCTCGCCACCCTGGAGCCGCCCTCCGGCACAATTTTCCCACCTAACGAATCGTCGGCCGCTGCTCCCGGCACCACCGCGCAGCCGGTGATCAGGCTCGGCCTTACGGGCGTCCGCAACCTGGGTGCCGATGCCGCCGCGACCATCCCGGCTGGCCGGCCGTACCTGGACATGGAGGATTTCGCCCGCCGCGGCCGGCTGCCGCCGGCCGCGCTGGAGGCACTGGCCACGGCGGGTGCGTTCGGTTGCTTCGGGGTGGGCAGGCGAGAGGCGCTCTGGGCGGCCGGGGCGGTGGCGTCCATCAGGCCCGGGCAGCTCCCTGGCATCACACCCGGCCTGGCCGCCCCGGCATTGCCTGCGATGACGCCGGTCGAGGAGACCGCCGCCGACCTCTGGGCCACCGGCACCTACGGAACCCACCCGATCGCGCACGTCCGGCCGGCGCTCAAGCAGCGGGGGGTGCTACCGGCTTCGGCAATCGGCTCGGCGCCAGCCGGGGCGGCGCTGATCTGCGCCGGCCTGGTCACCCACCGGCAGCAGCCTGGCACGGCGGGCGGCGTGGTGTTCCTCAGCCTGGAGGACGAGACCGGGATAGCCAACGTCATCTGCCCGCCGCACGTGTGGCAGCGCCACCGCCGGGTCGCAGTGGACGCCGCCGCGCTGCTGGTGCGCGGGCGGGTCGAGCGGCTGGACGGGGCGACCAGCCTGATCGCCACCCGGCTGACCCGGCTGCGGGTCACCGCATCCGTGCCCAGCCGCGACTTCCGCTGACGAATGCGGGCCTGCTTTTCGCTAGCCGAGTGGGGGAAGGATCAAGACCGCCCGCGTACCTGACTGGCACCGTCAAGGTCGCGAAGTTTCACGCGGGCCTCACACCTGAAGGTGGACAGCAACTTCGGCCCGAATACGCTCGCAGCAGTCAAGACTTTCCAAGGGAAAAACCTTGGGTGTACTCGTGGCGCCGATGGCATCGCCGACCACTACACCATGAGCTGTCTAATTGCTGGAAGCGGTTGAGGCGAGACGTCCTCCGGCGGCCGCCGGGTAAGTGTCGCTTGCGGTTCTGCCTGGAGTCCGCGAGGTGCTCGGGCCGCAGGCCGAAGAAGAAGCCGAGCATGACGACGAGGTCGAGCACCGCGATGAGACCGCCCAGGTACAGCCCCGGCCCGCCGAGCCACGCGAGGTAGCCGCAGAAGGCCAGGACCACGACCAGGGCGCCCAGTGCCCTCGGCCGGCCGCTCGCCGCCAGGCGTTCTGGCACCTCGTAGGGGGCTCGCTGGACATAGTTCGCTGTTGCTGCCTTGTCCTGGGCGATTTTGAGCCACAGGTCGTAGAGTTCCGGCGCCTTCTCCCTGAGCACGACGGCCTGGTCGACGGATGGCATTTCCTGGGGCACGACCAGGCGCTGCTCGATTCTCTCGCCGATCCGCTCATAAACGACGCTGGCGATCTGCTCGATGTCGGCGTCAGGCTGCCGCTCGGGCTGGAGGGTGTCATCGTGGTCATTCACGCGGAGGGGCTCTTACCGTTGGCGTCGCGCGCCCGTATAACCGCCTCTCGGTGCGCATCCTGGATTGTCATGGTGGAGAGCTGGAACGGCCCGGCGCGTGGTTCCTGCGGAGACGGTGGCAGGCCGGTCCGCAGCACCCGGTATATAACGGCACCGGTTACGTCGAAAATCGCGGCGGTGCCAAGCGCGAATGCGAGGAGCCTGCGCACTGACCTGTCCGTGGGCATACGGGCTACTTTCCCGCTTCCGTAATGCACAAAACTCTTGCCTGGTTGCACATATTAGGAATGGGTTAAATAGTATACGTCTGGATAAAAGCGGATGAAAGGGTGGCACGGCCGGTGGCCGGTAAGCCGGGGAGATCCCACAGGCGGTCAGCCCGCCAGATCCCGGTCACCAGCGGCTTGCGTTGCGCCGGTAGAAGTTTTCCGGGAGCCGGTCACGGCACCCGGAACCAGTCCATGCGGGCCCGGTCAGCCAGGCACCAGGATGGTCTTCCCAATCGTGGCTCGGGCCTCGATGGTCGCATGGGCGTCGGCGGCCCTGGACAGGGGGAATACCTGGCCGATCACCGGCTGAAGGCGGCCAGCCGCCGCGAGGGCGAGTCCCCGCTCGACCAGCGCCCGGTTGTCCTCGGACGAGCGCACCAGCGTGTTGCCGGGGATGAACTGGACCCCCCGGCTCTCGATGTCGCGCCTCTCGATGCCGCTGGCGCCGGTGAAACTGCCGCTCGCCGCGCCGTAGGCCAGGAATCGGCCGCCTCGGCCGAGAAGGCCCAGCGCCGCGTCGCCGATGTCCCCGCCGACCCCGTCGAAGACCACGTCAAGGGAGCCGGTCGCGGCCCGCACCTGGTCCGCCCATCCGGGCGAGGTGTAGTCGGCCACGACGTCGGCGCCCAGCGTCCGCGTAACCTCTAGCTTCCGCGGGCTGCTCGCGGCGGCCGCCATGTGCCTCGCGCCGGCCGCCCGGGCCAGCTGCACGAGGAGGCTGCCCACCCCGCCCGCCGCCGCGGTGACCAGCACCCGGTCACCTGTCGTGAGGGCGGCCGCGCGGGCTAGGGCCAGCGCTGTCCGGCCGTCGGCGAGGAGGGCCACCGCGGTCCCGCGGGCCAGGCCCGGGGGAACCGGGACCGGGTCCTCCGCGCCCACCACCACCCTGTCCGCGTAGCCGCCGAGGCCGCCGGTCGCGGTGACGACAAGCATCCCGACCGCCGCCGGGTCCACGTCGGCACCGGCCGACACGATCGTGCCCTCCACGCCGTTTCCGAGCACCGCCGGCAATGCGGGGCCGGGACCTGGCCGTGGGGACCGGCCGGCGCGCACCTGGGTCTCGACGAACGTGATGCCCGCGGCCGCGGTGCGCACGGCCACCTGGCCCGGGCCGGGCTCGGCGTCGGGCACCTCTACCAGGTGGAGCACGGCCGGGCCACCGTACTCCTCCATCTGCACCTGGTGCATGCGCCCCTCCAGCAGGCGGACCGGCCGGCGTGTTCGGTTCGGGGCCGGAGACCCCGGGCCTGCGGTCAGATCTTCGACCAGGCCTGCGTGAGCACGCTGCGCAGGATCTGCTCCATCTCGTCGAATTGCTCCTGGGTGCAGGTGAGCGGGGGAGCGAGCTGGATCACCGGGTCACCGCGGTCGTCCGCCCGGCAGACCAGCCCGGCGTCGAATAGGGCCTGGGACAGGAAGCCGCGCAGCAGCCGTTCGGACTCATCGTCGCTGAACGTCTCCCTGGTTGCCTTGTCCTTAACCAACTCGATGCCGTAGAAGTACCCGTCGCCCCGCACGTCGCCGACGATCGGCAGGTCGGTGAGCTTCTCCAGGGTGGCGCGGAAGGCGGCCTCGTGCGATCGGACGTTGCCGAGCAGATCCTCTTTCTCGAACACGTCGAGGTTGGCCAGCGCGACCGCCGAGGACACCGGGTGACCTGCGAAGGTGACGCCATGCAGGAAGGTAGCGCTGCCTTCGCTGAACGGCTCCATGAGCCGGTCACTGACCAGCATGCCGCCGAGCGGTGAGTAACCGGAGGTCACCCCCTTGGCGAAGGTGATGACGTCGGGCTGGTAGCCGTAGCGCTCGGACCCGAAGTAGTACCCCAGCCTGCCGAAGGCGCAGATCACTTCGTCGGAGACGAGGATCACCCCGTAGGTGTCGCAGATCTCGCGGACCCGGGCGAAGTAGCCGGGTGGCGGCGGGAAACAGCCACCGGAGTTCTGCACGGGCTCGAGGAACACCGCGGCGACCGACTCCGGGCCTTCCCGCAGGATCGCGCGCTCGATCTCATCGGCCGCCCACCGGCCGAACGCCTCCAGGTCGTCGGCCACGAAGCCAGGTGCGCGGTAGAAGTTCGTGTTCGGCACCCGGACCCCGCCGGGCGGCAGCGGCTCGAACGGTTCCTTGATGCCGGGCAACCCGGTGATCGCCAGCGCTCCCATGGACGTGCCGTGGTAGGCGATGTCCCGGCTGAGCACCTTGTAGCGGCCGGGCTGGCCGATGGTCTTGAAGTACTGCTTGGCCAGCTTCCAGGCGGACTCCACTGCCTCCGAGCCACTGGTGGTGAAGAACACCCGGTTCAGGTCGCCCGGGGCCAGCCCGGCCAGGCGCTCGGCGAGCTCGATAGCCCGCGGGTGCGCGTATGACCAGAGCGGGAAGTACGCCAGCTCGCTGCCCTGGCGGGCGGCCGCCTCGGCGACCTCCCGCCTGCCGTGCCCGATCTGGCTGACGAACAGGCCGGACAGGCCATCCAGGTACCGCTTGCCATTCTGGTCGTAGACATACTGCCCGGACCCGCGCACGATCACCGGGACGTCGGTGCCTGCGTAGGAGGACATCCGGGTGAAATGCAGCCACAGGTGACGGTGGGCGGCCTCCTGAAGCGCGTGCGCCGGGAGACGTCCGGCGCCTTCCCCCGTGCTTTCCCCTGGGCGGTCGGTGCCTTCCCGTGGGCGGTCGGTGCCGTGCGGAGCAGTCATCTGGTCCCCCAGCCGTAGGTCTGCTTGCGGAGTTTCAGGTACACGAAGGTTTCTGTGCTGGTCACGCTCGGCACGGCGCGCACGCGGCTGAGGATCTCCAGCAGGTGGTCGTCGTCCTCGCAGACGACCTCGACGAGCAGGTCGAATGATCCGGAAGTGATGACCACATAGTCGATTTCATCCATTCCTGCCAGGTGGTCGGCTACCCGTTCGAGGTCTCCGGAGCACCTGATGCCGATCATGGTCTGCCGGCTGAAACCGAGCGTCAGCGGGTCGGTCACCGCGACTATCTGCATGACGCCGCCATCGACCAGCCGCTGCACCCGCTGGCGCACCGCGGCCTCGGACAGGCCCACGACCTTGCCGATCGCCGCGTACGAGCGGCGGCCGTCTTGCTGCAACTGCTCAATGATCCGCTTGGACAGGTCATCGAGGACCACGCGGGACGGATTGCGGGAGCGGCCCCGGCCGCCGCTCCGCGAGAAGCCGTCCCGCTCGGCGATCAGTCCGCCAGGGGTAGCGGCAGACCCCGGCGTATGAGCCATGCGGTCGCCTCCTTCGCAAGGCAATCGTGCCATGCATGCGGCGCTTGTCAACTGATTTCGTTGAGAGACATGCTATCTGCGACGGATTCACTTGTGCGTGATTCGTTTGTCTGCGAGTGTCGGACCCATGTCGACGACCACATCCCAGCAGGCCCGGCTCGAGGAACTGAAGAACTTCGTGAACGGACAGTTCGCCGCGACCGCCGAGGGCCGGGCCAGCGACATTATCGACCCGAGCACGGGGGAGGCCTACGCCCGCGCGCCAGTCTCCGGGCCTGCCGACGTGGATGCCGCGCTCAGGTGCGCCGAGGCGGCCAGGGAGGGGTGGCGACGCGGTGCAGGCCCGGGCGGCGGACATCGTGGCGGCCGAATGCCGCAACACAGGAAAACCGGTGGCGCTCACCATGGCCGAGGAACTCCCGCCGGTCGTGGACGAACTGCGGTTCTTCGCGGGTGCCGCGCGCATCCACGTGATGAGTTATTTCGGCGGCTGAGCGTTATTGACCGGCCTCGGCGGCGACCGCTGTTTCGCGGATCGCTGCTCTGATCCTGCGGCGTTACCGATTGCGGTGCGTGCGGCTATTCTGTGCCAAAATGCGAAGAGACGTCATGACAGGCCGCGCCCGACCACTGGCCCCGGGCCTGAAAGGCATCCGCGCGTATCGTAGGCGTATCGTGCATGGCGCGGAGTAGGCGGCCTCCGTGTGCGAGGCCGGTGAGCGGCGGGGACCCGGCATTCTGGGCATCTAGCGCAGGTGCGTTCTCACGGGATTTAAACGGGGCCTTTTCCGCTGCCCGCGTGAGCATGGAAAGTATGCGGACTGGCATTGAAGGAGAAACAAGATGACGCATCAATCCGCAGCTGCTGTCGCAGGAACCGCGCCGACCCCACCGGCCCGGCTCGAGCCCGATGCGATCGGGGTGGCCCAGGACACTGTGATTGGCATGGCCTCGTCGGCCCCGTCGGTGTCGGTGGGGCTGACGCTGGCTGCTCTGGCCGCGGCGACGGCGTATGGGAGCGGGCCGATCATCGTGCTGACGGCGATTCCGATGTTGATCATCGCGAATGCGTACCGGCGGCTGAACATGTGGAACGCGAACTGTGGTGCGTCGTTTGAGTGGGTGGGCCGGGCGATCAACCCCTACCTGGGGTTCTTGACCGGGTGGCTGATGATCGCCGGGTACATCATCGGGGCGGTGGCCGGGGTGGAGATCGTGGGGCCGTCGGTGGTGGCGGTGTTCAGCGCCAACCCGGCGAGCACGTGGACGGATATCGGGCTGGCCACGGGGGTGTCGCTGGCGATGCTGGTGATCGCGGTGGTGGGTATCCGGATTACCGCGCGGACGCAGGTGGGGATGGCGGTGGTGGAGTATGCGATCTTGATCGGGTTCGCGGTCGTCGGGCTTGTGGCGGTGCTGCGTCATCATCACGGCACGTTCCCGGTGAGCCGGGGCTGGTTCAGCCTGTCGGGGATCGGGGGGCATGGCAGCGCGGTGGCGGGGCTGCTGATCGCGGTGTTTATCTTCAGCGGCTGGGAGGGCACCTTGTATGTCAACGAGGAGGTCAAGCACCGGCGGACCAACCCCGGTCGGGCCGCGATCTTGGCGGTGGTGCTGCTGACCATCATTTACACGCTGTCTGTGATGGGGCTGCAAGGTGCGGTGTCCCCTAGCAGGCTGCAGGCGCATTCGACGTCCGCGCTGGTGTATGTGGCGCAGGCGCTGGGCGGCAGCGTGGGCTGGGCCAAGGTGATGGCGCTGTCGCTGGCGTTGTCGGTGATCGCGGCGACGCTGACCAACATTGTGCTGACCTCGCGGATCATCTACCGGATGGCGAGCTACCGGACGCTGCCGGAGTCCCTGGCCAACATCTCCCGCCGGTTCGCCACCCCGGTACCGGCCAGCATCTTGGTCGGCCTGCTGCTGATCGCGCTGACCTGGGTGTACCTGCTGGCCAACTCGGTGCAGAACGCGTTCTCCGCGGTGGTCAACGTCAGCGGGCTGCTGTTCGCCGCGTTCTACATCCTGACCGCGCTGGCCACCATGGTCTATTACCGGCGGCGCGTCTTCACCAGTATCTGGGACGCGCTGATCCTCGGCATCCTCCCGCTCGCCGCCGCCGGATTCCTAGCCTGGATCGTGGTCAAGTCGGTGCAATCCGCGCCCGCCTCCCAGCTCTGGTCGCTGACCGGCGTCGTCGTCCTCGGCTTTGTCCTGCTGCTCGTCGCGCGTTTCGTCCTGCGATCCCCGTTCTTCCAAATCCAGCGCGAAAGCGACACGGGGGACGCTGAACCGGAAATCACGCTGCGCGGCGTCACCCGCAGGGGATATCAGGACTAACCCGAGAGCCGCAGAGCGGCGCGCTTCGCGCTTTCCGCGCGCTGGCCAATGTCAGGGCACCCGTCACTGACCCGCCGCCTGGGTGGTTATCCTCCGGCGATGTTGGTGAGGCTGTCGCGGATGGCCTGGGTGAGCGGGTCGGCGGGGGGGAGGGTTTGCTCGCAGCGGGTGAGGGTGTCGCGGAGCAGTGTGGTGGCGTCGGTGAGGCGGCCGACGGCGTAGTAGGCGTGCGCGAGGTCGGCGCGGCGGGCCAGGGTGTCGGGGTGATCGGCGCCCAGCACTCGTTCGTAGCCGGCGCGGGTTTGCTCGTAGAGCTGGACGGCGGAGGCCATTTTGCCGGCCTTGTGGTACGCGGAGCCGAGGGTGCCGCGGGCGGCGATGGTGTCGAGGTGGTCGGGGCCCAGGACGCGTTCCCGGTCGGCGAGGGTTTTCTTGTAGCAGGACAGGGCGTCTTTGAGGCGGCCGTCGGCGAGGTAGGCGCCGGCCAGCTTCTGCCGGGTGGTCATGGTGGCGGGATGCTGGGGGCCCTGGACGCGCTCACGGTCGGCCAGGGTGCCCCGGTAGAGCCGGATCGCGTCAGCGAACTGGCCCGCGGCGTGGTAGGCGGCAGCGAGTTCCTCCCGAACGCCGAGCGTGTCAAGGTGGTCGGTTCCGCGGGCCCGCTTGTAGTCGCCGACAGAGTCGTCCAGGGCGCTGATCGCCTCGCTGAACTGGCCGGCCGCCATTGCGGCGTGGCCGAGGTTGCGGCGGGCGGTGATGGTGGCGGGGTGGTCGGGGCCGAGCGCGCGGGCCCGGTCGCCCAGCACCCACTGGAACCAGGAGACGGCTTCGGCGGCCCGCCCGGCGGTCAGGTACGCATCGGCCAGCCGCTGCCCGGCGGCCAGCGTGTCGGGGTGGCCCGGGCCGAGGATCCGGTCGCTGACGGCGGCGAGGTCCCGCCAGTAGGCGATGGCCGGGCCGGTCAGCCGGGCGCCATCCAGGCTCTGGCCGGCGCGCAGCAGCAGCCGGTGGCAGCCCCCGGCCCACAGCAGGTCCCCGGCGGCCCGCTGCACGCTGGCCGCGCACGACCGCAGCCCGGCGGCCAGCCACGCCTGCTGGTCATCGGCGGGCCACACTTCCAGCAGCGCGTCGGCGGCCGCCCGGGCCGCCCGGTTGCGCATCGAGTCCGGCATCGCCGCCCGGACCGCCGCCGCGACCACCGGGCTCATCCGCACCACCGGCGGCCTGCCCGCCATATCCACCGACAGCAACCCCGCCCGCTCCGAGGCCAGCACCGCGCTCTCCGCACGTTCTGGCCGCGCCGGGTCCTGGGTATGTTCTGGCTGCGTCGGCACCGGGTCACGTTCTGGCCGCGCCAGGTCCTGGGTGCGCTCCTGGTCAGCCGGGCCTGCGGTGCCGTCGCCGGCCAGGTATTCGCACGCGGCCGGCGTGCTGAAGACCGCGGCAGGAATACCATGGCCATCCAGCAGCGCCGCCAGCGCCAGCATGGCCTGCGCCCCCCCGCCCGGCCACAGCCGGTCAGCCTGCTCAACGGAAAACGTCCAGGTAACCGCGGCGGCCGCGGGCTCGGCCATCTGCTCCCGCCGCTGCGCGAAATAGCCCCGGTAATCACGGCAGGACAGCGCCGAACTCGCGATCACCGCACTGGCCTGCGCCAGCGCCAGCGGCTCGCAGCCAAGATCCTTGACCAGGTCTATCGCCCCCAGCCGCTGGTCCGGATCCACGTTCAGGCGGCCCATCAGATAACTCAGCGCCTCACGAGAACTGAAGGCCCCGACCGGGAGAACCCGCGCCTGGTGCCCAGCGGGCAAAGTCGCGGAATCCGTGGTCGTGATCAGGACCCGGCCGGCTGGCCCGGCCGGCCAGAGCCCGGCCATATCCGCCGCGCCGGACAGGTCGTCGAGCACCACCAGCCACGGCTGGCTGGTCTGGCCGAGCCAGCCCACGAAGCGGGCAGCGGCCGACTCGCCATCACTCGCCGGATCGGCGCCCATCGCGGCCACCGCCGCCTCCACATAGCCAGACAGCACCGACGCCCGGCTGGTAGCGACGACCCAGACCAGCACGTCCACCCCGCGGGAGTCCCACAGCGACTCCGCGAACGACACCGCGAGCTGAGTCTTGCCGCATGACCCCAGCCAGTCCGGCGACTCCTTTGCGCCTACCCAGCCAGGCACCAGCGCCACCGCGGCCCCCGGGATCAGCGCGGCCTCAAGGGTAGGCGCGCTTTCCTGCCTGGCAATGAAACCATCGGCCAGCGGAGGCACCGCGCCCGACCGGACGGGCTGCGCCACCTCGCCGCCCAGTGATCCCGTCGGCCGCCGGCTGTCCACGGCCGCTACTCGTGACCCGTATCCATCCGCACAGCAGCCGCTGGCGGATGTGCGGGCGGCCACTTCGGACCGCAGGATGAGCCTGAAGAGAGCATCCTATCTATCACCTTTTACGATTATGTATCGTGCTTATCGCACGCTTTATTGTCATGAGATCACCGACATACCGAACGATAGTCAGATCTATTTGCCTTAAATTGACAGGATACGGCCGAAGTTAGCGGCTAAAACTGCGTGAACGGTCACGGGTATGTTGCCTATATATAGCGAGAGTACCCCTCGACCCGGCCCACCCACGCGCCAGCGCTCTACCTGCGCAGTCATCCGCCCGGCCTGCGCGGTCAGCTCAGCGATCAGCCGGTACGCCTCCGCCAGGCGCACCGCAAGGTCGCCAGCGGGCAGAGAAGACAGCTCCTCCGCGGAAGGCACGCCAGGCACGCCGATCACACCTGCCAATGATCACCATTCCGGCCAGCCGGTCAACAACCCGCCACGGCGCGTCGCCAGCACCCGCTGCGCCCGGCCCAGGCACTAACCGGCCGGCCTCGTTCCTTCCGATAGGCGAGCGGACGTCAGGAGCACCGATCGGGCAGTTCTGCGCTACTGCGGCCTGCTCTATGACTCGCCGGGCTCCGTGGCGAGGCGATCGACGTTCTCGACCGAGTTCTCCAACCGGTCGGCTGGCACGACGGGCCAGCGGAACCGCGCCCGCAGTTCGTCGCCGATGTTGGTCCAGTCGCAGTAATTGCTGACCAGGCATTCGCCGTCGGTGAGCGGTTCGATCTGCCAGCCGTAGACATGGCCGGCGGGAGGCTTTCCCACGGCCCTAACCGTCCACTCGATGAGCCGGCCGGGGATCAGCTGGGTGACGGTGCAGCGCACCTTGTACTCCGCCATGTTGGGGATGTCGCCCAGGGGACGGCGATCCATGTCCATGTCGAACGTCTGGCCGACTGCCGTGAGCGGCCTGGCGTCGGGGGCTGCCTGCAGCATCCCCGAGCCGTCGATGTCGACGTGGCGGGCAGGGTCCGAGACGAGGAGGAAGATCGCGTGGGCCGGCGCGGCGATGCGCCGCGTCGCCGTGACCCGATCCGCCGATACCGACTCGGCCTCCGGCCCACTCATGTGCGAGGCTCGACGTTCTGGAGGCGCACTTGGCCGGTGGCGATAAGCCGACGGCCGGCATCAGTGATGCCGGCCTGCCAGAACTCATCAGCGTCGATCTCAAAGTCGGGGGTGCGCCTCACTTCGTCATCGTACACACGCGCCAGATTGCCCGCTCTCGCGGAACCTGCACGGATTCAGGACGCTCATCACGCGGGCAGATGCCGCCGGACGCCGCACCACCCGACCGGCCCGCCCGTCATCAAGCTGTCATCCCACGTGAATAGCTACGGGGGGCGGCCGCGTTACAGCCGCCGCGAGGCGTTGGCACTCGGTGGGCTGGCTGCTGCGGGCGGGGGAATCCATCGGGTACGACGTGATGGTCGTCACTGACCAATTCGAGTTCTTCGACTTGGTCGCGCAGGGTGAACTGATCCCGCTAGAGCAGAGCATGCTGACCAATTTCCACACCTACGCGGTGCAGAAGTTCCAGCACCGGTCATTCGACCCCGGGAACATCTACAGCATCCCGTGGGCATCGGGCAGCACCGGCATCGCCTGGCACCCGCAATACATCACCACCCCGGTCACCAGCATGGTGGGGTGATCATCTCCACCGTGATCCGCCTCGCGGTGCCTCGCGCGGATTGGCATTCGCTGACCTTCTACGCGCCCTGGGCCCGGTTCCTCGGCCTGGCGATCCTGCTCGCCGCCACCGCGCTCACGCTGTGGGCCAGGTTCGCGCTCGGCCTCATGGGTCGCGCTGCTTCAGGAGGCCGGGCTAATCGGCCCGCAGACAGTGATCGTTACGACCGTCCACCCCCTGCAAGTCGTCGACGAAGCCCTTCCGGAGACCGAGCACGACTTCAGCGTCGACCTGGTCGTCACGCCAGACGAAGTGATCGAGTGCGGACCTCCGCGGCGCCCTGGCGGCCTCTACTGGGAGCACCTGACCGAAGACAAGATCGCCGCCATTCCCCTGCTCACGGCGCGGGCCGCTGCCAGCGTACGAGAACGTCGCATGGCTTAGCCGCCAGCCCGGTAATAGACCTGTTTGCTTGGTGCGGCGCGATGCCCGTCCCTCCGCCCGGACTACCACGCCGCCCGGTTCTACACGCTGACTGCCCCGTGCCCGGTGCCACGTGGGAGACTCATCGCCCGGATCTCAGTGTTCTGTGAGCAACCCACGCAGCCGCTGGAGTTCTTGCCTGGGCCAGACGGCCGTCAAGTCCCAGCCGCGCGCATCGCAATAGTCCACGATGTAACGCCACGACTCGGCGGCCTCGTCGAGCCGTCCCTCGCGCTCGAACAGGAAGGCGCTGAGGTAAACGGGACCGAGGTTCTCGGGGTCGAGCTCAAGCGCGCGACGCCAGTCCGCGAGGGCGCCCTCCGGATCACCCCTAGCCGCCTTCACCTCTCCCCGGTTTGACATCAGCGCCGCGTCGTCGGGCGCGAGCTCGATTCCGGCGTCGATGACCTTTCCCGCCGCCTCGAAGTCGTTCGCCAGGAGGTAGGCGGACGAGAGGAAGCGCAGCTCTCGCACGTCCCCTGGCGAAGCGGCGACCCGTTTCTTGTACAGCGTGACCGCGTGGTCCTCCTCGCGAAGTGCCGCCTTCGCGTTCATCCACTGCCAGCGCACCTTGTCCTCGTCCGGGTGGAGCGCAATCGCGCGCTCATACAGCTCCACCGCCCGCCTGATCGAGTAACGCCCATGGCTTTCGAGCAGGTAGCCGTACTGACGGAGCAGGAGCGCGTCGGGCTGCTCGCCAAGGTCCTGCTCGAACAACCGCTTGGCCTCCAGGAAGTCGTCCATCTCGCCCAGCGCCTCGTACCTTTCCAGCAGCTCTTCCTTGTTCATGATCATCTTCACCTTTCTCGAAGGTTCGCACGCCCCAGGCGTGCGGCCAAGCGCCAACCCAGCGCTGGCGCTTCATGTCGGTCCCTCACAGGAGGACCTGTCCCGCGCGCGGGATATCGCGGCTGCATCGCGCGGCTGCACCGCGCCGTGAGTGTGAGTGTGAGCGTGCCGCGGCCTCGCAGGCACGAGCGACCGCCGGGTCGTTGGTTCTCGCGTGCGGCCAGTGATGCGTCGCGCCGTGGCGGTATCGGAGGGTTCCGGGCATAGCCAACCGGGCGACGACCAGGCCATGCCTGATTCGCCCTATGCGGGGCGGCTAGGTTCTAACAGCTGTGCCCTTCATCTATCCGGCAAGACAACAGTAGCCAGCCGATAACGATCCGGGCAACAGCGCCGACCAACAGCGCCGAGCAACAGCGCCGGGCAACAGCGCCGGGCAACAGCGCCGGGCAACAGCGCCGGGCAACAGCGCCGGGCAATAACGCCACCAACGCCGGACAGCAGCACCAAAACGCCGGGCATCAGAGCCACGAACACCGAGCAGCAGGCTGACCGCGGGTCAACGTTCCTAGTTCGCCTGGTCCCGCTGCCCGGCCGCAGGACCGGGCCTTAGCGCGGGGCAGCGAACACCGGGAGGCCGCTCCTGTCATCGAGGAGCACACGCCGGCCCAGCGGGACGCGCAAGAACTCTCGGGAGCCGGTTCATGCATTGTGGTCTGCGTCTCCCGAGCCGCCGAGGTCACGCATGAGGTCGGCGAGATGCCCGCGATGCCGGAGAGTGCGCAGTGCAATAGCGTGCCGCGAGCCTTCCGGTGCGGCATACCGCCGCGAGCCTTCCGGTGGGGCATACCGCCGCGAGCCTTCCGGTGGGGCATACCGGCGCAAGCCGACCTGTCCGATGCCCTTTCACGCGGCTTTCATGCGGCGCCGACCGCCTGGCCCCGTGTCACCAGCGTCGACACGGCCCGCTGCGGCCGCGCCATCCCGGGCCTTGGACGTGGTCGTCTCGGCGGCTCTACCATCGCGCGGAGCGTGCGTTTGTGCGCAGGACGTGCCCGCCACGGAGACGTGCTCCGCGGTGGGGCCGGCCTGGCGGCGGGGGGTCGTACGTCGGCCTACCCCCGCTGTGGTCGAGGAGGAACGTCCGTGAGATTCCGGATGCCACGCCCGCGCAACCCGGCCAGTACGTTGGCTGGCGCGCTCGGTGTTAGCGCTCTCATTGCCGGGACGGGATTCGTCGTCGTCCCGATGGCCTTGACCGCCACGACGGCGTGCCAGGTCACTTACTCCGTCACGTCGAGCTGGCCGGGCGGGTTCACCGCCAACGTCGCGATCACTAACGGAGGCTCGGCGGTCAGCGCGTGGACGCTGGGCTTCACCTTCCCCGGCAACCAGCAGGTGACCCAGGGATGGAACGGCACCTGGTCGCAGAGCGGCGAGACGGTCACGGTGACCAGCGCGAGCTGGAACGGCTCCCTGGCCGCCGGGGGCACCGCGACGGTCGGCTTCAACGGCACCTTCAGCGGCACGAATGCGAACCCCACCGCGTTCACGCTCAACGGCGCCGCGTGCGGCGGTGCCTCGCCGTCTCCATCGGCGACGACCGCGACTCCCACCCCGAGCGCCTCGCCGACCGTCACCCCGACCCCGACCCCGACCCCGACGCAGACGCAGGGCCCACCCGGCGGGACGCTGGCCACCGGCGACAGCCGCACAGTGAGCCAGCCGACCGTGCCAGCCGCCTGCACAACGTTGAGCGCGCAGCTCGCGACCAGCAACGAGCAGTTCAGCAGCAGTGCTGAGT
>WNFG01001635.1_pt1 | contig 18751 bp, 21 predicted proteins | sample 5400431 | NCBI WGS metagenome assembly WNFG01 (sample SAMN13153346, study PRJNA577476) | soil metagenome | isolation source: 120 cm saprolite under Douglas fir tree site 2 hole 3 replicate 2 | place: USA:California | collected 2015-04-18 | reverse complement strand
GACGCTCGCTTCGCGAGCTTGGAAATCCCTTCGGGATTCCCACTTTCCCACAGCCACAACAGCAACAAACGTTCTTCGGTTACATATCAAATGGCGCGACATGGATAGCTAGGGTTACATTCTCAAATGGCTTGACGCGCATGACCCGGGGTGTTGGGTTCACTTGGACGATTAGTGGCGTAGTCGGAAAAGCCCTTTCAAAATCAACAAATCTGTCAGGCAAGTTTCTGGCACCAGTGACGCGTCTAAGACGCAGTCGGAACTTATTGGGAGTTAGCCGTCCGTGAAACGATCTATCCATTGTGATTTGGCGTCATCCCGCTATCGCACTCGCACTGATTGCGTTGATCGTCGCCAATCTCACGATGATTGCCATCGGCGTGGCGAGGTACCCAGCATTTTTGTCCCAACCCGGAGCGCACACTGTCGTGCTGGAATCGGTATCTGCTCTGGTTGCATACGCAGTCGCCGTGGTGTGGATCGCAAGGACGCGAGGCGCAAAGTGGGACGCGATCTTAAGATGTGCAACTCTGTTCGGCCTTCTAAGCGGAACTCTTGAGGCATTGAATATTGGGATCGAGGACGGCATCCCGATTGCCATCCATAACCCGGCTCTGCCCATTGGTTTCATGCTCACGATATTCACTTCGTGGCGGGGTGGCTGGATTTCAAACTACACGCTCTCTGAACTCAATCCGTGCCGGTCTGCTCGGCGCGGTTTCAACCGCTGGCATTTGTATGCTTGTTGCGGTTGCAATCGGTTTCGTGATTCAGTTTTTTCTTGCTCCACCCGAACCGGCATATGTCGCAACTTGGGCAGAGTTCAAGAGGAGCGGATGGACTGACCCACGGGCCTTTGGGTTGGCGAACACGCTTGATTCAGGATTTACTCATCTCGTTATCGCGCCGGTAGCTGCACTCGTCTTCGGAGGAGTCGCTTCTTTCATTGCCCGGCTTAGGTCTTCCAAAGAAGTTTCAACCGTCCCTGTAGGGCGTTCCGGCTAGAGCCTCACGAGCCTTTGGTCGTTAAAGCAACCACAGTTTACTCGGGTCGAGGAGCCGACATTGTTACGGTGCAGCAACGCTAGCTGTCATTCCAAAGGGTGAAAGTCCCTTCGACAGAACAGTCCAGTGACTGTCGTAGTTATACCCAGCGGCGAGAAGGGTGACCGACTCGTCGGAAGCCTGGAGGTAAAAGTCCCGGTGGCCGGAAGAACTCTGGTCAGATCTGCACAGGGGGCGAGCCACTTGACAGGCCGTAGCAAAAGCGAACCAGGAAGCCCCGAAAAGTCGGCCCTGCGTGAAGCGGATTGCAGGATAGTCGGGAGAGCCGAGCCGCTCATAGCATGCCGAAGGTCTATGTCGGAACCGCACGTCTGGAACAAACCGGTTGCGATCTCCCCGGGGTCGTAGAGGACGGCATGTCAGGAAGGAAGGACAGTGAAAGCGTGGAACCACTCGGAGGTCGCCTAGGCGCAGTGTGCACAGCGAAGGCATCTCGTATAAGCCGCAGGCGGCGAAATCGGGATGTGCCTGCGCATGGGGCGGATGGGGCCGATTAAGCGTAGATGGACCGGGACAGAACAACCCGGACCGGAGCGAGGGCCCCTGGGGTAGAGCAGCAGAGCCGCTCAAACGGAGGTGCACCAGCGCGCACCGTCCCCCGGCACAGAACGGGGATCTGACGGGGGAAGCGGGGAGCACGAAGGACGAAGGCAACCGAGTGACGCGCGGGATGCGTCGAACGGGCAGGCCTTGTCTGATAAACCGGCCTTGAGGCCGTACGGGGGAAAACCCGCGGTACGGAATTTTAGGGAGGGCAATGGAAACGTCGGCATCATGCGAAGCCCGCTACGCGCCATTGCTCTACCCGACCAATCAAGCGGATTTTTCCACATGGGGCGAGTTTCGTTCCACAATTCAATGCCACTGGGCGTGTCGTCGACGTTCTCAGAAGTATGGTACTGCCGCGCCAGCGCGGTTCACTATTTTTCCGTGATGGGCTAGCGCCGATAGCTAAGAAGTTGCCCGCGACAGAGCCTGTACTTCAGGGGACGCAGGAGATTCGTGAAAGGTGAGCCGCGGAGCTCGCAAGAGAAGGAAGAGTTCGCCGGCCCAGAGCAAGATGTCCAGAAGGCGGCCGCGTTCGAGATTATCAAGATTCTCGGAATGGAGACTAATGTCCAGCGCCTTGCGGGAACACTCTTCGATGAAAGCTCGCATGGAAGCCAAGTCGACGGACTGAGAGCTGAAGCTGCGGCCACGGGGGTCCAAGCGCTCGAGGTTCTCATAACAACAGAGCAGGAAATGCTCCAGGCAGAGGTCCTGCCGATTCAGTGATGCAACCGAGAGGCGGCCGCAAGAGCGTTTAGCGCAGTTTCGTTCGTGAAGATTGGTTTCCATGGCCCCCAAGCCCAGCGCTCAAACTCGACGCTTCTTTCGTACTAGAGACTAAAATCCTCATATAAGCTTAGATGCTTCAGACCGCGCAGGCGGTTTCCTCTTCCGCGGACGGGCCAAGCGCGGTGGAAGAATTCTCAGGGGGATCTGACGGAGGAGAAGTCTCAACGAGCACGGGCAAGTGAGCGTTGAGAGTTTGCACGCGCAGGCAACGGTCCAGGTACGGCGCCAGCAGGGCGCGCACCCAGCGCAGATTTTCATTCGGAAGTTTCTGGCGTTCCTGGCCTCTCCAGAGAGTGACCACGGTGAGGAGCCGGGCTTCCTGGTCGGAAACCATTACGAGGCATCCGGCAAAACCAGTAACCTCCATTAGCGCGCCGGCGAGCGCCGAAGGAATCGCCAATTGCGCGCGATGCGCTTCGTGGGGCTTAGCTACGAACTCAATGCTCAGGGCGGCCACTTGGAAATTGCCCGTTGCGGAAACCTTCGGCGGGCAGGACTGCATGGCCGAGCTATTTGCGAATGAAAACGCGACTTCGTTTGCGGGGTTCGAGTGTCTTAGCATACTTGGCACAAATCCTCCAAAGTATTGGCCCGCCCTGGAAAGGAGGCAGGCGCATCCTTGCCTGTTCAGGGCAGGCCCGAATGCGCCCACTGGGGCACGTGGGGACCGGGGTAGGTTCCCCACGGATCAAGGATTCCCGAATAAACGGGCGTCCTGGAGGATAGTGCAGGTCAGCCTCGTTCCGTTTCGGCACTCAGGCAAGAATCTTTGATGGATTGCCCCGGAGGGAGGGCGAATATATACTCCTCGTCCAAGACTCGAGGGTCCCGTTGGAATTTTTTGCGTTTGACAAAGATTATGTGGAACGTCTGCGGGATGGAGACCGTTCGACGGAACACCACTTTGTTGCTTATTTTGAACAACTTCTGCGGATCAAACTAAGGGCCCGGACGCTGGCATCGGACAAGGTGGAGGATCTGCGCCAGGAGACGTTCATCCGCGTCATTGCGGCCTTGCGGCGCGAAGGCGGTGTGCGGCAGCCAGAGCGCTTTGGCGCTTTCGTTAACTCCATTTGTAACAATGTCTTACTGGAATACTATCGATCTTCCGCAAAGAGCCAGCAGATGGAGGACGTGCACATGGACATTCCAGACAAAGTCTTGGACCTGGAGGGTATGCTGGTCACCAAGCAAGTTGCTGAGCGCGTGCGCCAAATCCTCGAGGAAATGCCCCCAAAGGACCGCAAGTTGCTACGCTCTATCTTCCTGGAAGAAAACGACAAAGATGCCGTATGCCGCGAATTCGGCGTAGAGCGCGACTACCTGAGGGTATTGCTCCACAGAGCCAAAGATAAGTTCAGGGCATTGTATGAGAAGGACCAGATGCGGATTGCGCGGCCGGCGATCCATTGAGGAATCCAGTGAAACGATTTTGCTATCTCCTGCACTATCTACCGGATGGCACAAATGGATCATAACGAAGCAGTGCGACTACAGGCTGCAGAAAAATACGTCCTAGGAGAGTTTCCCCCGAACCTGCGCGATGAATTTGAAGAGCATTTCTTTGATTGTGCGGAATGTGCCGTTGATGTGAAGGCCATCGCGGCCTTTGCAGATGGCAGCCGGGAAGTCCTTCGTGCCGAAACTGAGAAGTTGGCGGAGAAGAAAGCTGCTGCGATAGGGGCCGGGTGGTTGAGGTGGTTCCGTCCGGTGATTGCGGTGCCTGCCTTTGCAGCCCTTCTGTTGATCATCGGCTATCAGAGTTTTGTCGCTATTCCGAAGGCCAAGGAAGCGGCCGCCAGCGGCGCGTCGCAAATTCTATTCAGTTCGCATTCTCTGCGCGGGGTCAACACGGCCGGCGAGGAGGGCCGCACACTCTCGATCCGCCCGGATGAAGCGTTTTTCTTGAATTTTGACTTTGTTCCGACGCGCAGCTTTGACAGCTACATCGCTCAACTCGAAGACGCAGAAGGGCGCGTGCTCTTGCGGGCGAAGATCGCGGGCGGGAACGCCAACCAGGAGGCGCATTTTCCCATTTCTGCGGGAATGCTCCATCCCGGCAAGTACGTCCTGGCCTTCTACGGCGACCCTGGTGCCAGTGGCAAGATCAATCCGCAGAATGACGCGGGCCGGTTGCCTTTAACAGTTGAATTTCGTCCCTAAATGAATAAGGATTGGGCTTCATCCTAGCCCAGAGGTGTCCCCATGTCCACGCAGCGCCGCATCCCCTTTCACTTTCACGCGGAAGGCCACGCTTTCAGCGGAGAGTTTCGCCATCCTACGTGGTGTCTGATTCCGACACAGGCTTCAGCATCCTTGCCAACGATCGGCGGGCATTCTTCAGCGCATGCCGAAAATTTCCAATTCCAGGATTTTGTGTCGTTCAAGTCGGCTCAAACGCACATTTCAGGAAAGCACCGTCGCGACGATACGTTTGCAACTCACGCGACAACGACCCTTCACGGCTTGAACATTCTCGGAGTGGTGACCGCCGACCTCGTCGTTTGTCGCCTCACCTCGGTCCACCGCCCGAAAGAGCGAGAGGGGCACATCATCGCGGAGGACAGCCGGTTTGAAGGGCTCCGCATCAAGGGAGAAGATGTAAAAGTGACTCTCCGCCACGACTTGCTGGTCAAGTGCAAGACGTTCGAGGACCTGACAAAGGGCATTGCAAGTGACACCAAATCCGGAAAAATAGCGGTGACCAAGGAGGGGGTGGCGGTTTGCTCTCTCGTGGAGAAAATCGAGACGAAGTTGAAAGGCGTCGACGCCAAACGCCATCTTATCGAGGTACCCAATTTTGGAAAAATCTTCTTGGCCGAGATTTTCGCCGAGCCAGGAACCCGAACCCTGACCATGCTCCGTTTGGAACTCGGCTCTCCTCACGTCGCGAACATCACAGCAGCCGAGACTCGTACAAATGGTCAGCCCCCTCCTCCTCCGCTATAGTGCGGGGCGCCTGATAACCCAGGCTTGCTTAACCCTCGTCGTAACCTGGGGATACTTCTGCGGGTGCAGCAGGCGGCCCGATCCACAAGCACTACATGATCGCATTACTCTGCAAATCCGGCACGGCAACTTGAAATCTGCGTCTGCAGACGTGGATTGGGGGTTGGCACGATATTGCAGTAAGAGCCTGGAATGGTGTTGGCGCTTTCGGATCCTAAAAGGCCACATACTCGTCTCTCAGTCGGCATACGAGAGTGCCGTCGCGACTTTGCAAGGTGATTTGCCTTCCTCGCTGTCTCAGACCGACGTGGCCGTACGGAAGTATCTGATCGAGGGAATGGCGTACAGAATCGCCCAAGATTTCGTTTCGTCGGGTAAGAAATTCGCTCAGGCCGAAGAGCTTGCCAACAATTCCCATCCGGAAATGCTCTGTGAAGTACTCAATTTCCGCGCAGCGTTGGAGATGGCTGAAAAGAAGTACGCCGAGGCCGAAGCGACTTACGGCCGAGCTCTGGGGTTCGCGCGCGAGCACCATCGATCCGATCAAGAGGCTAGCGCACTGGTGAGCTTTGCTTGGCTGGCAATGAGCCGACGGCGGTTCGACGAGGCGATCGATCGGGGCCACGCGGCCTTAACCCTTGCGCGTTCACTCGAAATGGAGGGCCTTGTCGCCACGACGCTCGGAAACCTGGGGTGGAGTTATTTTGAACTAGGAGACTTTGACAATGCGCTCGAATTCTACAAGCAGGGCGCGGAGACCTCGGCAAAAAGCGATCTTCCTGGCTATTCGGCCTACTGGTTTACGGGCGTTGCAAACTCCAACATCGCCCAACACGATTACAAATCCGCAGAGGATCTTGCTCGCAGCACGCTTGATCGCGCTTACGCAATGAAAAACGCGGAAACAACCACCGTGTGTCTGAACACGCTTGCGGAAGTCATGTTGCGAACTCACCGGTTGGGCGAGGCGAAGAGGTATAACCAAGAAGCATTGAAAATCGAGAGTTCTGGCGGTGATACGTTTGGCGTTTCCGATTCGCTGATCTTGGCCGGTCACATTGCAGCCGCCGAAAAGCGATTCAGCGATGCAGATCAATTCTTTCACCGCGTCCTTTCCGGACCCAGTCCTGATGCGCCTCTGCGCTGGCAAGCCGAAGCCGGGCTTGCGGGGGTTCGAGACGGTGAGGGGAAGCCAAGGGAAGCCGAACGACTGTACCTGCAAGCTATCGAGACCATCGAGAATGCGCGACACTCCATTAACCATGACGAGCTGCGGCTAAGTTTTCTGTCAAGTAGTATCTCAGTCTACGGCCAGTATGTTGATTTCCTGATTCGGTATGACAGGCCCGCCGATGCCTTGCGCCAAGCGGAGTTGAGCCGGGCCCGGACTCTGGGAGAAGGCCTGTCCTCGAATGCCAAAGCAAGTTCAACGAGGCTGCCAGGCGTACAGCCTCAGCAGTTGGCGGGCCGGCTGAACGCGGCACTACTCTTCTATTGGCTGGACGAGGAGCATTCCTCGCTCTGGGTGATCACTCCCGCGAAGACCGCTTATTTTGCCCTGCCTCCGGCTTCGGAAATCGATCGGCTTGTTCAGGCTTACCGGCGAGCGATTGTCGACTCCAAGGATGTTCTCGCGACGGAGGACAGGCTGACCGGCGAGAAACTCTACGCAACACTCATCGCACCGGCTCAAAAATTGATTGCGGCAAACTCGCGCGTGATTCTGCTGCCGGATGGAAGCCTCTACGGATTGAACTTTGAGACGTTAATCGCGCCGGGGCTGAAGCCGCACTATTGGATCGAAGATGTGACCTTGATTACGGCAAACTCGCTGACGCTGCTGGCTGGCGGGGGAACCAACCGTTCCGCGACGAAAACAAGAAATCTGCTGCTAGTTGGAAATCCCAAAGAAGCCAACGCGGCATTCCCGCCCCTGTCCCAGGGGCCGATCGAGATGAAAAAAATAGAGCCCTACTTCCCGGAACCCGATCGGGTGGTATTAGAAGACGCGCGGGCTACACCCAGCGCGTACCTCGGCAGCAATCCGGAACGCTTTTCCTACGTGCATTTCGTGACGCACGGGACAGCCAGCCGCGCACGCCCGTTGGAATCCGCGGTAATCCTCAGCCCGGAAGGCGATTCCTACAAGTTGTATGCGAGAGACATTGTCACGCGGCACTTGCGCGCGGAACTGGTGACCATCTCCGCCTGCTACGGGTCGGGATCGCGCGCGTATTCGGGAGAAGGGCTGATCGGCCTTTCCTGGGCCTTTCTGCGTGCGGGAGCCCACAACGTCATCGGGGCGTTATGGGAAGTAGCCGATGCCCCCGCTACGCCAGAGTTAATGGATGGGCTCTACCGTGAATTGAGAAACGGCAAAGATCCGGCCACCGCGCTGCGTGCGGCCAAACTCTCACTCCTCCATTCCGCCAATCCGAATTCCGTTTTCAGAAAGCCCTTTTACTGGGCACCCTTCCAGCTGTACGCCGGATCGTAATGGGCTTGAAGCTTCTTGAGTAGAGGCGCCGCGCCAATTAGCTCGTTGTCTTCAGTGGATTGACCGACAGCCGCACATTGATGATCTTGTTGAGCACGTCGAACCAGAAAGGCGCGCCAAGGACGATGGCGGAACGAACTGAGCGCGATCCCCAGGATTTTCAATAGCCATTCGTTTGCGGTGCTGGGCAAGGAGCGAAAGTCCCCGTGAGTCGAGCTCCAGCCGATGGGCGGGGTGTTCGCCCGGCGGACTTCAATGGCGACCTGATCGAACGAGAGGTTGGGCGCGCCGGCGTCCGCCGGATTTCCCGACTGGACTTTCTTCGTGGCCGCGGCGACGATCGGGCCACGCAGTGCCTCGTCGCTCCACAATTCGCGGACGATCATGATGGCATCGGCGTTCAGGGCGAGGCATAGGAGCAAACCCGGCACGAAAATGATCTGTTGCGCCATGCGCTTATACCGGCCGCCGACACGTTCCATGGTGTCACTCGAACCACTGCTCGACCTTGTCGCGCGCCGCTTTGAGAGTACCTGTGAGCAATCGATCAAGCCGCGAAGAGTGCGGCGCAATTTGTCATCCGGCAAGCGAATTTCCTGTGAAATCCGAGTCGTGCTAGGAGGCGGATTCCGCAGCCATGGACTTCGCTTCTTCTGCCGTGTATCCCAAGCTCTCCAAAAGTTCGGCGGTATGTTCGCCGAGCAAGGGCGGCGGCAATCGGTAGTTCACCGGAGTTTCGGAAAACCGGATGGGATTCGCAACGCTCTTCGCGGCGCCCAAGGCTGGATGTTCAATTTGGACGATCAAACCCCGCGCGCGTGTTTGCGCATCGTTCAACGCTTCGGGCACCGTATTGATGGGCGCGGCCGGAATATCCGCCGCGGCGAGCTTTCCCAGCCACGTTCGTGCCGAGGTTTGCTGAAACAGGGTCTGGAGCAGCGGGACCAGGATTTCACGGTTCTTGATTCGCAGCGCATTGGTCTGAAATCGTTCATCGCGCCCGATGTCATCCTGAATTTCCAGCGCCTGAACGAATCTCTTCCACAGTGTTTCCGTGCCTATTCCGACGACAAAATATCGATCGTCGCTGCCGCGATACACCTCATACGGCACGATGTTTGGATGAGCATTTCCCCAGCGCGTTGGTGATACGCCGGCGTTCAAGTAGCTGCTTCCCACGTTGGCGAGCCACGTTAATTGCGAATCGAAAAGCGCCATGTCCAGGAACTGTCCTCGTCCCGTCTTTTCGCGCGCAAGCAGCGCTGCGAGAATTCCCATCGCAGAGTACATCCCGCAAGTCATGTCCGCGATGGCGATGGGGTATCGCATCGGCCCGCCGCCGGATTCGCCCGTGAAACTCATCACGCCGGCTTCCGCTTGGGCGAGAATGTCATAACCGGGACGGCCTGCCTTGGGCCCGGTGAAACCGTAGCCGGTAATGCTGCAGTAGATGAGACGCGGGTGTTTGGCGCTGAGAGATTCATAATCCATGCCACGTTTCTTCAGCGAAGCAAGGGAAGGCTGATTGGTGATGAAAACGTCCGCGGTCGCGAGAAGTTTTTGCAATGCATCCGCGCTCCGAGGATTATCGTAATTCAGCGCGATCGATCGCTTGTTGCGATTCGCCGCCAGATAGTACGCGGATTCGCTGCCCACGAACGGCGGGCCCCAGCCCCGCGACTGGTCGCCGATTCCCGGCCGCTCCACTTTGATGACGTCGGCGCCGAAATCCCCCAGCAGCATTGCGCAGTACGGTCCGGCCAACGCTTCGGTCATCTCTATTACTCGAATCGCATCGAGAGTGCTTTTCACGGCGCGTGATTATAGCTGACATCCAACGGAGTTATCTTCGCTTTCGAATAGCCGGAAACTTGTAGGAATTGAGTCCCTTTCCTTCTTCCATCGTTACGTACTGATCCGCTCGAACATTCTTGATGATTTCGTGCGCGCCGCTCGGCCAAGTGATTTCCAGGGTGTCGACTTTGGCGTGTTCTCCTAACCCAAAATGTATTCGTGGGTCCTGTGCCGAGCAATAGCTCATCCCACCCTTGGCCTGGTCATAGCTAACGAAGTATCCTCAATGCAAGATTCCTTTTCGTTTCCAAAACTCCCCAGCAATCCAGCCCTCGACGGCACCCACCTGGCGCTCAGGCAAATCCTGCCCACATTTAGGGTGTTTGCCGGATTGCTCACTCCCGATGCTCCAACTATGGTTTGCCATAGCCCTGCGTTCGTGCCTTTGTTTCAAAGGGCCCGCCCAAGCCCGCAGGTATGAGGAAGATCCGTGGCAACCGCATCGGCAAAGGTACCTTATTCCAGAAGAATGACTTCTCGCATCGAAACCATGGGTGACGTTTGGGTGTATTGGCGCTGTGAGGGCATGGATGATGTCTCCCGCGTTTGCGACCTGAGTGTAGGTGGACTATTCGTCTCCACGCCGGTTCCGCCGCCTGTGGGCTCGAAAGCCAAGCTCGATTTTCTTGTTCAGGATGGACAGATCAGGGCCGAAGCTGTCGTCCGGCACCATGTTCCCCGTGGCGGACTGGGCCTGAAATTCACAGCGATACCGGACAAGGACTGCCCGCAACTCGTGGCGCTACTCAACAGGATTCGCACTCTGTCGTCTACTCCGAAGGTTCCTTCCTTCGTACTTGCGTCCCGTTAGCCGCGTCCGAAGTCAGCGGCCCCGAATTTCTTGCTAGGAACGTTTTGGTTGGTATTCCAACCAGAATTCAAGTTTCGTGTTGCCGAAAGAATCTGCTCCGGCACTATCCCAGCGTCACGGGTACCCCGGCCAAGGTTCATCCTGCGGATAGGCTGGGCCGACGGTCGCCACCGGGCCGGGGTGCCTTGCGACTTTGTGCCCCCGCCAGCCTTGCCCGGAATTTCTCAGTTTGATTTCCCATTTTGCATCCGCCTTTGGCGCAAATCCTCGTTCCAAGCCGGAAGCGGTCCCGCAATTCTACTTCTTTGACTTCGCGCGTCCCCGCCGGAACCGTGGGCCAACTCTTCGCAATAACTTCCCTGAAATGAATCGCATGCATGGACAGTAGCCTTTATCTTCACCCGGGGCTTGGCAGGAATACTTGAGTGCAACATGACTGCTGGCGCGGTGCCCGCAGGAGCAGACCTCCTGCCCACGCTCTTGAGAAGCGGCCGCCTCTCGGCTGGTTTCGTCAACCACAGGTTCGTCCCTCCCATTTTCTTACTGGTCATGGTGCCTCGCTGCCCGCATGACACGCAGCGGACCCGCCTCTCGCGCGGCGCGACGAGCGGGGCGTCTCACTTTTCTTTTATCATCCCTCGCCCTGCGACGCCATCGCACACTTTTCTGCAGCTGTTTTGAATCGCCTCCGGAGTGTTAAATCCCTTGCCATCGCGCAATTTCCATCCCCGGTCGGTCCCGCCTCGCGCATTCGTTAGAATCACTAAGTAGTTAGATATCTATAATCAGTAAATAACATGCTACCACTCCTTGTGGCCATCGCGCCCCACTCGGTGCTCTGTTCCCTGGCAATTGCAATACCTTTAGATCCACAATTCCGCGATTCTAAATGTTTTTTATTCAAACGCTTACGCGCTCCTCGAAGTTCCGTATTTCCTAAATCCTTTGCTTGCTTGTCCGCCGTGGCGGGTCACTCTTTGCCAAAACAGCAGGGTGTATACCAACAATTCCATTCTGGAACTCCTCGCGTCCCTTCAGCAGAGCTCCGCGCTCTTTCTTTTCAAGCACTTACAAATCGCCCCTTTCGCAACCTCTTTCTTTTGATAACCATGCAGACCCGACGGTGTGGGGTGCCCCGCTGAATTCTCTTCCCATTCCGAACCGCGAAGCATTAACCTCTCTGTTTGCCACGCAGGCAAGAAACAAGGGGTGCAGTGTGGATGTGTTTCATAGGATTACAGATCTGTTCAGGATGAGCCGAAATTCCATCATAGTTCTCTTTCTGACCGCGTTTCTATCGCCCGGGGTGGCCGCACAAGCCAGCCGCAAGGTCATTATTGATCAGGATGCCGCCGGTCCCGGCGGTACGGACATGCAAGCGATCCTCGCGCTGGTCAATTCGCCGGACACGGAAGTCTTGGGCATCACCGTCCTTACGGGCGATGCTTGGCGCGACGAAGAAATCCAGCACACCCTTCGACTTCTGGAGATCATCGGCCGCACGGACATCCCTGTCCTGCCCGGCGCGGCCTTCCCACTCGTCAACAGCCAGGAATACATCGCCAAGTGGGAAACGCTCTACGGAAAAATCATCTATCAGGGCGCTTGGAATTACGCCAAGGGCCATGCGGTTCACGGGCCCAACGAAATTCCGCCGATGCCCGAGGGAGCACCCACGACCAAGCCTTCTACCGAAGACGCCGCGCATTTCCTGGTCCGCATGGTGAATAAGTATCCGCATGAAGTCACTGTCTACGCCGCCGGGCCGATGACCGACCTGGCTCTGGCCCTCGCGCTCGATCCCCGTTTCGCGGAGCTCGCCAAAGAACTGATCGTCATGGGCGGAAGCATCAATCCACAAACCGATGATCCCGAATTTGCGGTCACACCCAAGCGTGAATTCAATTTCTGGATGGATCCGGAAGCTTCCCGCGCCGTCCTCCACGCGCACTGGCCGCGTTTCGTCCTCACCACCGTGGACATTTCCTTAAAAACGCGAATGGAAAAATCATTGATCGAGCAGGTCCGGAAAAGCCCAACGCCCGCAGCCCAATACGTCGCCAAGTACGCGGAAGCAAATTATTTGTGGGACGAACTCGCCGCCGTGGCCTGGCTGGATCCCTCGATCATCACGAAATCGCAAAAACTCTTCATTGACGTCAACCTCGATCACGGCGCCGGGTACGGCGACACTCTCGCGTGGGCTCCCGGCCAGCAACCCGGCATGGGCGAACAATTGGTCGAAGTTCAACAAAACCTCGATAAAGGAAAATTCTACAAAGAATACGTCGAACTGCTCATGCGCCCCACTCCCGGCGCGCACAGCGAAAGAGGCCATCCTTAGCGAAGTCGCTGCTGCTCCAATTCAGCCTTCTTTCTCTCCTCATGGCGCTCTGCGTCCTGTTCTTCTGGGCTCTCTCTTAATTCTTTTTCCTGGATCCTTCTGGAGAGGAAGCTCCAGCGAAAGCCCGTTTGTACTCGGCGTCTGATGGATCCAGTTCGGACGCTTTCCGGAACGCCGCGCGGGCGCCTCCCCGATCGCCCTTCTGTAACCGAATTTTGCCAACCTCAAAAAAAGCGTCCGCCTCTTTCGGATCTATTTGCGTCACTTTTTCAAACGCCGCCAGCGCTTCGTCTTGCTTTCCCTGCTGCGCGGCAATCACGCCCGACACGTACAGAAAATCAGGCTGGAAGGGCTGAATCGCCAGCGCGCGCTGAATGGCTTGGCGCGCTTCCTCGGGCCGGTGCATGGAAAAATGAATCTTCGCCTGCTGCGAATAAGCAAAGCCATTGCTCGGATTTTTCTCCAAGGCTTGATTCAACAATTCGAGCGCATCGGGAAATCTATTTTGCCGCGCCAGATCATTCGCCTCTTCGACCAGGTGCTTCGATTGCGTCTCATCTTCGGAACGCTTCCGGTCGGCTTGCGAAGCCGCTGCAAACTCGTCGCGTGCGCTTGCCGCAAGCTCGGTTTGGCCCGCGCATTCATAAGCGTTTCCCAGGAGGAACAGCGATTGTGTGTCGAGCGCAGGTGGATTCGACGTCGGCCGCAGCACTTCTGCCGCGTGCTCGCATTGCTTCAGGCGCACCAGGATTTTTGCCAGCAAGGTACGCCCGGGCAGATATTCCGGCTTCCATCACTATTCTGTGGTTTGGTACGCCGGACGCTGAATAGTCCGATCGAGGCCTGACGCTGGTGTGCCGATTCCGTTTGGGCCGGGAGCCTAACGCGTTGACGGCTCTCCCTTTAGTGCGGTCGCATGGGCGATCGGAGAGCGAGAGAGCACAAGAACAGGGTGCAGGGATCCGGGAAACTGTTCCAGTTCGGCACAGGGTGATTCCCGCCGTCTAAAAACCGCAATGCTTGGCATGAAAGACCAATCAAAAGCGAACTCCACCGGGAACGGCAATCACGTCGTTCCCCGCAAGGTATTGCGGCTCCAAAACTCGACGCGCGCCCGGCGCGCATGTGTCGCGGTCGTGTTCGTTGCTCTGTATGTGCTGCTGGATCGCTCGACCGTTTTTTTTCAAATGTGGTCCGGGGTCAGCGCCTGGTATCCGCCCAGTGGATTGAGTCTTGCGATGTTGATCGGATTCGGCAGCAGCTACATGCCGCTGGTCATGCTGAGTGGCGCGATTGCGGGCGTGGTGAATTATCATCAGTCGATTTTCTCCTTCAATACGATCGGTGTGAACCTGGCAGTCTCCGGAGGCTATTGGGCGGCAGCATTTGTTCTGAGGAAAGTGCTCAAGATTGATTGGCGGCTTCGCTCCATGCGGGACGTGTTCAGTCTGCTGGCCGTTTCTTTGGTGTCCTCCTGCGCAGTCGCATTCGCCGGAGCCCTGATGGGGATTGCCGATCAGGCGATCAAGCCTTCCGAGTATGTGCATGCCTCAATCACCTGGTGGGTAGGCGACGCGGTTACGTTGGCAACTCTGACGCCTTTCTTGCTGATGTATGTGATGCCCTGGCTGTTCCGATTTTGCCGCGTGCCGGGCACAAACGCGGTGAAACGCGCCGCGAAAAAGAACGTGTTGCGTTACGGCTCACAAACGATGCTGGTGTGGATCGAATCCCTGCTGTTGACAGCAGGCATCGGCGGAACACTGTGGATTGTCTTTCTGGGGAGCTACTCCCACCGTTCCGAACTTTTTTATCTTTTTTTTCTGCCGATTATCTGGATGGCAGTGCGCCGGGGTTTGCGCGGCGTAACCGCGGGAATTTTGGCGCTGAACTTTGGCATCATCGTGCTGCTTCGAATCTACCCCCAGGATAATCAGCAACTCGCCGTGGTGCAGTTTCTCATGCTGATTCTATCGCTGACGGGGTTGGTCTTGGGCGCGGTTATCAGTGAGCGCGATCGTTCGGAACATCGTCTCGCTGAAGAGGAAGAGCGCATTCGCCTATTGCTGGAGTCCACGGCGGAGGCAATTTATGGAGTTGATCTGGCAGGTGCCTGCACGTTCTGTAATCCTGCTTTCCTGCGTCTGATGGGTTATGAGTCGCGCGGTGCGGTTCTTGGAGAAAACATCCACAATCTCCTGCACCATACGCTGCCGAACGGACTGCCCTATCCTCGGGAGGAATGCCCGCTGGTATACGCATTGCTGAATGGAAAGAGACTCCATGCTCCCGACGAGCTTGTTTGGCGCGCGGATGGAAGCAGTCTGGCGGTCGAAATGTGGTCTCATCCGGTGATACACAAGGGAGAATTGCGCGGGTCCGTTGTAACGTTCCTGGACGCGACCGAGCGCAAGCTAGCCGAAAAGGCCCTGCATCAAGTGAAAGAGGACGCGGAGGCGGCGAATCGCGCAAAGAGCGATTTTCTCGCCAACATGAGCCACGAAATCCGGACGCCCATGAATGGAATTCTGGGCATGACCGATCTCGCGCTCGAGACCGAACTCAACCCAGAGCAGCGGGAATATCTGGGGATGGTGAAGTCTTCCGGGGAATCGTTGCTCACGCTTCTGAATGACATTCTCGATCTATCGAAGATCGAAGCCGGCAAATTTGAATTGGACTCCTCAGACTTCTCCATCGAAAACTGCATTGAAGAAGCCCTGCAGCCGCTGGCCATCAGCGCGCAGCAGAAAGGCATCGAGATGGTTTGGGACATTGCTACGGACGTTCCGAACATCGTCTGCGGCGATCCCACCCGCTTGCGGCAGGTGCTTATCAATCTGGCGGGGAACGCGCTGAAATTCACAAACGAGGGTGAGGTAGCAATTCAGGTGGGCTGCGACAGTCCGCGGGATGAAAACTTCCTGATTCACTTCATAGTTTCCGACACGGGCATTGGCATCTCGCAGGAAAATCAAAAAAAAATTTTCAGCGCATTTTCTCAAGCGGATATGTCCACGACGCGGCGGTTCGGCGGCACGGGTCTGGGTTTATCCATCTCGGAACGATTGGTCAAACTGATGGGAGGCCGAATCTGGGTGGAGAGCGCGGAGGGGAAGGGCAGCCGATTTCACTTCCAGGTGCTTTTGCAGCCGGCGCAAGGTGCGGAAGTCGAAATCCAACCCGCTCCCACGCGGACTTTCCACTCCGGCAGCCGGGTTCTCGTTGTGGATGACAATGCGACGAATCGCAAACTTCTCGAACGCCTGCTTCTGCAATGGGAGCTGATCCCCGTACTTACTCAAGGCGGGGACGAGGCCATTCGGAGGATCAAAGAATCGTGGGCGAAGGAGCAAAAATTCTCCGCGATGATCCTGGATCAAGAGATGCCTAGGCTCGGAGGCATTGAGTTGGTAGAGATGTTGCAGAAGGGCTCTGTGCTACCCCCACCGCCGGTCATACTGATGCTCTCCCGGCCGCTGGAGTCGAAAGCACGTTTGGAATGTGAGCGGTTAGGAATTACTCGCACGATTCTGAAGCCGATTCGGCGCGCCTGGCTGTTCGAAGCATTGCAGCGAATGGCCGGAGATCCGAAGAACGAGCCGGCGCCCGCGAAAATCAAGGGGTCCACGCTTGGCGGAGTCAGCCTGCGCGTACTGGTAGCGGATGATAACCTCGTCAATCAGCTCTTGATCTCGCGTTTGTTGGAAAAGATGGGACATCAGGTGGTCGTGGCGAGCGACGGAATGGCCGTGCTCCGGATTCTGGGGCAACGCAAAATCGATTTCATCGCCATGGACATGCAGATGCCCATCCTGGATGGCGTAGAAACGACGCGAAAGATCCGGGCCATGGAAACAGGCGCCGGCGGACATGTTCCAATTATCGCCATGACCGCGAACGCGTTCGAAGAGGACCGCCGCAAGTGTTTCGAAGCCGGCATGGACGGATTCGTGGTCAAGCCGGTCAGCCCACAATCCATTCGGGAGGAGATGGAGCGGGTACTCGCACTCCAGTTAGTTATAGCAGGGAAAGATGCTGCGGTCCGGCGGAATCCCTGAAGCTGCGCCCTCCCTCGTCTGTCTCAAACAGAATGGCCCAGGAAACGCGCAAGGATTGCCAGCCGCGGCAGGCTGCAAGCCTCGAAAATGCAATTGCGGGCTGGAAAGTATTTCTGCCTGTGCGCTTGCTTGCACGCGGCGATTCCCGGACAATATGGGGTTTAATGCTGAAGATTTTTTCTGCAGGGCCGCGGCAGCTCCGCGCCCAACAGTGAAACGAGTGAGATGTCAAGCCCGGTGAACTCGACAAAGCGTATTGTGGCCTACTTTTCGATGGAGATTGCCCTGGAAAACGCCATGCCCAGCTACAGCGGCGGGCTTGGTGTTCTCGCCGGAGACACGATTCGCGCGGCCGCCGATCTGCGACTTCCGATGGTGGCGGTCTCTTTGCTGTATCGGAAGGGATACTTCACACAAAGGCTTGCCGAAGACGGTTTGCAAACCGAAGAGCCCGTCGAGTGGCGCGTCGAGGATTTCTTGCAGGAGGAACCGGCGCGGGCGAGCGTCTCGATCGAGGACCGGCGCGTAGATCTGCGCTGCTGGCGCTACACCGTGAAGGGTGTGCGCGGCTTCGAAGTTCCGGTTTATTTTCTGGATGCCGATTTGCCCTCCAATGCCGTTTCGGATCGAAACCTTACGGGCACGCTTTATGGAGGCGACTCTTACTATCGCCTCTGCCAGGAAGTGGTGCTGGGGATCGGGGGCGTACGGATCCTGCGCGCTCTGGGTTACAACGACCTCACCCGTTACCACATGAATGAGGGGCACGCGGCGCTCCTCTCCCTGGAACTTCTCGCCGAAGAGGCGCGGGAAGCCGGCCGCGCCTCCATCCGCGGCGAGGATATCGAAAGAGTCCGAGGAAAGTGCGTGTTCACGACGCACACACCTGTCCCCGCAGGTCACGACCGCTTCCCGATGGAATACCTCACTCGCGTGTTTCCAAAGCAGACCGAATTTCTGGATCTGAAAGACGCGTCCGCTGCGGATTTCATGAAACGTGTTTTGCAAGTCGAACAAACTTACCCCGGAATCCAGGAGGCGGCGCGAGGCGGCGCTACTCTCAATCTGACGCAACTCGCGCTGAGCCTCAGCACGTACGTCAATGGCGTCGCGAAAGTACACGGGGAGACTTCTCGCCAGATGTTTCCGCACGTTCCCATCGAAGCGATTACCAACGGGGTTCACGGCGGCACGTGGACTTCTCCCGCGTTTCAGCAGCTTTTTGACCGCTACATTCCATCGTGGCGGGAAGACAACTATAGCCTGCGCGGTGCGCTGGGCCTGCCGGCAGAAGACGTGTGGTCCGCGCATCTCATCGCGAAGCATGAATTGTTTGAAGAGGTAAGAAAAAAGACAGGTCTTAATTTTGATGCTGACGTTTTCACGATTGGATTTGCGCGCCGCGCCACCGGATACAAGCGCGCCGACCTCATTCTTGCCGATTTGGACAGGCTCCGGCAGATTGCCAAGAACGCGGGCGCATTTCAAATTATCTATGCGGGCAAAGCGCATCCTAATGACGGGGGAGGGAAGGACATCATCCGCCATATTTTCCAGGCGAAGAAAGCGTTGCGAAAAGCAGTTCCGATCGTCTTCCTGGACGACTACAACCTGGACCTAGGCGGAAAAATTACTTCCGGAGTTGATCTCTGGCTCAATACACCGCAGTTTCCCCTGGAGGCTTCCGGTACGAGCGGCATGAAGGCGGCGCTGAATGGTGTGCCGAGTTTGAGCATCCTGGATGGCTGGTGGGTAGAGGGCCACATCGAAGGCGTGACCGGCTGGTCGATCGGGGAATCGCGGCGCGTGGCCTCGGTGGGAGTGGCGACGGA
>WNFG01001634.1_pt1 | contig 18751 bp, 12 predicted proteins | sample 5400431 | NCBI WGS metagenome assembly WNFG01 (sample SAMN13153346, study PRJNA577476) | soil metagenome | isolation source: 120 cm saprolite under Douglas fir tree site 2 hole 3 replicate 2 | place: USA:California | collected 2015-04-18 | reverse complement strand
CGGGCGTGTCGACGATCAGCAGCGTGCCGCGGTCGACGCTCCTCATCGCCGCGGTGTCGCGCCACGGTGCGGTGATGCGCGGCATGTGCTCTGAGGCGACCGCGAACGTCAGAGCGTAATTCGGCGCGAGCAGCCAGCAGAGCCGGTTCAGGTCGTTGAGCCACAGCAACGCGGCCTGGATCTCCTCCTTGCCGACAAGCTGCGCGGTATGGAACGGGAGCTTGCCGGTCCCAATGCTGCGCAGCATGTCCGAAAGGTTCGGATATTCGCCGACCGCAGCGATGACCTCTTCGATGCCGTGGTCGGAAATGTAGGCCCGGACCACTCGCTCGGCGGTCCGCACGGCCTTGTAGAGCGCCTGAGGGATCTCCATGCGCGGCTCCTCCGCAAGGCGGGAGAGCGCGATCGCCGTCGGCAACGCGGTCATGGCGGCGTTGCGGAAGGGAAGCAGGTCCGTGCCGATTAGGGCATTGATGATCGTCGACTTGCCGGCCTTCATCGGCGCGACGACCGCCATCCGCAGCTCGAGCCGCTCCACCTTCTGGCGCTCGCCGCGCAGCACGTCGGCGTATTCGTCGAACTGCGCCTGCTCCTCGGGCGTCCCGGCGAGCAATTTAGCCGCATCCCGCACGAGCTGGGCCGCCCGGTCGAGCATGACGCACACGTCAGACTGAAGCTGGATGAGGGAAACTTGCCTCTCTGCCAACGAACCCCTCTTCTCGCGAGATTCTTGCAGTGTATCCAGCGCTCTTTCCGGACGTCAATGCGCGGAAAACTGATGGCGTCCGTGCTGACCCCGAAACGCATCGAGTCCCACGAGATATTGACGCGCCGACGCGCCGCTGGCAGACCTGGAGCGGTCGCTCCGCAATCTGCGGCTCATCAACCGGTACCGCGCGGCGCCACGGATTCAAGATCTTCCCTTAAGACAAAAGACCCCGATTGCTCAGGGCAGTCTGACGACCAGGAGTTCCAGTCCGAAATCCGATCAGACAACTAACAGTAGGGGACCGCGCGATCCCTCCGTCAAGCGTTTGCGATGTGCCGTTGCGCCTACGGCACAGCGCGTGCTAGGTTCGCTCCCCCCGGAGGCTGTCCATGTCAGACGAGACCGCAATCCTCAAAAAGACCCCCCTCAACGCTGTCGAGCACGAGCTCGGCGGGAAGATGGTTGATTTCGGGGGGTGGGAGCTGCCGGTGCAGTTCAGCGGCATCCTCGAGGAGCATGCGGCGGTTCGCGAGCATGTCGGGCTGTTCGATGTCTCCCACATGGGCGAGCTGACGGTCAAAGGGCCCGAGGCGCTGGCGCTTCTGCAGCGGGCCACGTGCAACGACGTCTCGAAACTCGAGAACGGCCGCGCGCAGTACAACGGGCTGCTGTATCCGACGGCTGGATTCGTCGACGACATCGTCAGCTACCAGAACGCGCCCGACGATTTCTTCATCGTCGTCAATGCATCGAACTCCGACAAGGACTACGAGTGGATCGCCGACGCGGCGAAAGGGATGGATGTCGATGTACGCAACGTCAGCGCTGATTACGCCCAGCTTGCGCTGCAGGGTCCCGAGGCCGAGCGGCTCCTGCAGCCGATGACCGGCATCGACCTCGCTTCGACGAAGTATTACCACTTCGGTACCGGGACCGTCGATGGTGTGCCGGCGATCGTTTCGCGCACCGGCTACACCGGCGAGGATGGGTTCGAGATCTATGTCGCGCCCTCCGAGGGGCCGCGCATCATGCGCAAGCTGATCGACGCGGGCGCGAAGCCGTGCGGCCTCGGCGCGCGCGACACACTCCGGCTCGAGGCGAAGATGGCCCTCTATGGCAACGACATTGACGAGACCACCACGCCCCTCGAGGCCGGCCTCGGATGGATCGTCAAGGTCGATAAGGGCGACTTTTTCGGCCGCGATGTGCTGCTGCGCGAGAAGGCTGAGGGACCGCGGCGGAAGCTGGTCGGATTCGAGATGGTCGACCGCGGAATCGCCCGCCACGGGTATCCGATCGTCCAAGGCAGCGAGGAGATCGGCGTCGTCACCAGCGGTACGCACTCGCCGACGTTGAAAAAGGCGATCGGACTCGCATATCTTCCGCTCGACAAATCGGTGCCCGGCGCGGAATTCATGGTCCTCATCCGTGGAAAAGAGACGCGAGCACGTGTCGTTCCCACGCCGTTCTATAAGCGCGCGAAGTGACGAAGGAGCCAGCCATGACACCTGAAGACAGCAGGTACGCCAAGAGCCACGAGTACGTTCATCCCGAGGCGGGCGACACGGTCGTCATCGGTATCACCGACTACGCGCAGAAGGAGCTCGGCGACGTCGTCTTCGTCGAATTGCCGGCGGTAGGGACCGAGCTGGAGCTCGGCGACGAGTTCGGGAGCATCGAATCGGTCAAGGCCGTGTCCGAGCTTTTCTCGCCGGTCACGGGCGAGGTCATCGAGATCAACGAGGCACTCACCGACAAGCCGGAGCTTGTCAACACCGACCCGTACGGCGACGGATGGATGATGAAGATGCGGCTGAGCGTCCCCGAAGAGGTCGACGAGATGATGACCGCCGAGGAGTACGAGGAATACATCGAGAAAGAGTCGGGGCACTGAACGGCTGAAAATCTGAATGTTCAATGTTGACTATCGAATGTTCAATGTTGAATGTTGGGTATCGCGCACCACTCCGCTTTTCCATTCAACATTCAACACTGAACATTCAACATTGAACATTTCGCCTTTCCGATGACCCTGCCTGACCCGCTAACCGATCAACATCGCTACATCTCCAACGCCTCGCAGGACGTCAGCGAGATGCTGGACGTCATCGGCGTCGATTCGATCGACCGCCTCTTCGAGACGATTCCTGACGACGTCAAGCTGACGGAGCTCCTCGACATCCCCGGCCCCTGGTCGGAGATCGAATCGCGGCGTTGGTTTCGCGCGCTGGCGGCGAAGAACAAGAGCGCCGCGGATCATGTCTCGTTTCTCGGCGGTGGCGCCTACCTGCACTACCAGCCGGCCTGCATCGATCAACTGCTTCTGCGGGCGGAGTTCCTCACCTCGTACACCCCCTACCAGCCCGAGGTCTCGCAGGGAACGCTGCAGTCGATCTTCGAATACCAGACGCACCAGTGTCTGCTGACCGGACTCGATGTCGCCAACGCCTCGCTGTACGACGGCTCAACCGCACTCTGCGAAGCGGTGCTTCTTGCCGAGCGCGTCGTGCGCAAGCGGAAAAAGGTCGTGATCGCGAAGTCGGTACACCCGCAGTACACCGAGACCGTCCGCACGTACGTTCAGAACCTCGGATACGAGATCGTCGAAGTCGGTTGGACGAACGACGGCCGGATCGATACAGCAGCGTTGCGCGAAGCATGTACGAGCGATGTCTTCGCCGTCGCCATCCAATCGCCGAACTTCCTCGGTGTCATCGAGGACTACGACGCTGTCGCCGCGATCGCCGATGGCGCCGGCGCGGTGAAGATCGCCGTCATCGCCGAGGCGACGTCGCTTGGAATCCTCACGCCGCCCGGTGCGCATGGCTTCGATATCGCCGTAGGCGAGGGACAGGCGTGGGGAGTGCCAACGCAGTACGGCGGACCGTTCGTCGGATTCATGGTCGTCAAGGACGCGCTGAAACGGCACATGCCGGGGCGCCTCGTCGGTGAGACCGTCGACGTCGATGGTCGCCGCGCCTACGTGCTCACGCTGGCCACGCGCGAGCAACACATTCGCCGTGGAAAGGCCACATCGAACATCTGCACGAACGAGGCGCTGATCGCGCTGGCCGCGAACATGTACCTCTCGCTGATGGGCAAGGAAGGTCTGCGCGAGGTCGGCCAGCAATGCGTGCAGAAGACGGCGTATCTGCGCGGGCAACTGAACAGGATCGGCTCCGTGTCGCTGCCTTTCAGCGGAGCGGTCTACAACGAGTTTGCGGTACGCACGCCGTTTCCCGCCGAGGAGATCCTGGCTGATCTGGAGCACGAGAAGATCCTTGGCGGGATTCCGCTGAGGCAGTTCTACGACGGCTTCGAGAACGACTTTCTCGTCGCCGTCACGGAGCTCCACACGCGCGAACATCTCGATCAATTCGTGGCCGTGCTGACGGCGGCGATTGCGAGGGAGCGGCGGTAAGCCGTTTAGATCGATGGCGGAAGAATTCACCTTCGACGTTTTGCTATGCCATAGCCAGAAGGACAAGACTGCCGTGCTCGAGCTCGCCGAGCGGCTAAAGAGCGACGGTGTCAAGGTCTGGCTCGATGATTGGGAGATTCGCGCCGGAGACCACGTCCCAAGCAAGATCGACAAAGGTGTGGAATCCTCGCGCGTTCTCTTGCTGTGCATGTCACAGCACGAATTGGATTCAAAGTGGACCACGTACGAAACCTGGGTGCATCGCTTTCGTGATCCGACGAGCGAAGAACGACGCTTTATTCCCATTCGTCTCGACAACAGCGACGTCAAGAAATCGATCGAGCCTTTTCGGCACGTCGACTATCGTCCGGGAAAGAGGCGAGCCGCCTATCCGGCTCTCCTCGCGGCTTGTTTGCCGCCCCGGACGGAGTCGTTGCCGATGTCCGAGACGAGCCTGCCGCTGTTGGAGAAGTTCGCCCGTCCGCTGCACGTAACCGAGGATCGATATCTTCAGCTCCTCTTATCGAACTTCACCATCGTACGAAAAGAGCAGGGATTCGAGCTCCGCGTAGCGTTCAACGACGATACGCCAGCGATTTGGGACCAGGGGGGCAAGCGACATCTTCGGCAGCTCATGTCTGAGACGGAATGCAATCGGCAGCAGAAAAAGCTGGACGCATTTTTCGACGGTGAACAGAAGGAGCCCGAATATCTGTTCCGAGATGAGCACTTCGTCTTTCGCTACGGCAGCGGAGGCACTCTGCCCATCATCTCGTTCCGAGGCGGCGCGCTCTCCGGCGAGTACTACTCCTTCTTCTATCGGGACGTCTACCCGGTGGGGTGGAACATTGCCAATGGCGGGACGGACTCGCGCGCCGAGCTGCTCGACCCGCAGGAGACCATCGAGCGCGAACTACGGGAGGAGATCATCGTCGCTGACTTCGTCAACGAGCGGCGTTATGTATTCGCGGCCGACAAGCACAAGCCGATCGACCATCCCGCGCACATGGTTGCCCGGCGTCTGTGGGCGAAGTTCTTCCCGCACAGAAAGTTCGACGACTTCAAAGCGCAGGACATTCGCATCCGCTGGATCAAAGGCCCTGATTCGTTGCGCGTGAACAACGGCCTTCCGCTTCGCGGTTTGTTTCTCAATATCAACGGGAAAGACTTCGGCATCGAAGTCGACCGGGTGGCGAAGATCCGCCTTCCGGGCAACGTCACGCTTTTCGATGGCGAGATCGACGGCGCGCACCTGGTCAACGCCCCGGTCGGCCTCTTCGAGGTGGGACGTTTCAACCGCCGCCTGAAAAAGCACGGCGGCGGCGCGAGCTTCCGCCCCGACCATTTTTTCTTCAGCGCGGCGCTGCACCGCGGCGGAATGATCGATCGGGAGCTGGAGAACAACTTCATCCCGCACATCCGCAAGTTCCGCGAGCAGAACGAGATCGACTATCTTCGCCGCTGCATTGACAACGATCAACAGTTCGGCCTCTGTCCAGTGACCGAGCGAATCGTCAAGCGGTTCTGCAACATGGGAGCATGATGACGATCGCTAAGAACGGTGTAGGGCTCATCTTCGAGCATTCGAAACGCGGACGGCGCGGCTACCGTCTTCCGGCGCTCGATGTCCCCGAAGCGGGCGATGCGCTGCCGGCTGCGCTGATGCGGAGTGAGATCGCGGACGAAGTCGAAGTCTCCGAGGTCGACGTCATCCGGCATTTCACGCGGCTGTCGAAGCTCAACGTCTCCATTGATGCCGGTCTCTATCCGCTCGGCTCGTGCACGATGAAACACAACCCGCGGCTCAACGAAGAGATCGCGCGCACCCCGGGATTCGCGCTGTCGCATCCGCTGCAGCCCGATCATCAGGTGCAGGGCAACCTCTCGCTGCTCTGGCACATCGAGCAGACGCTGATGGAGATCTTCGGCATGCCGCGCGTAACGCTTCAGCCGGTGGCGGGAGCACACGGCGAGCTCACCGGAATCCTCATGGTGCACAAAGCGCTGGCGAAGAGCGGGAACGCGCGCAAGTACATCCTGATCCCCGACTCCGCGCACGGCACGAACCCGGCCTCGGCGGCATTCGCCGGCTACGAGATCAAAGAGCTCAAGTCGAACAGCCGCGGGACGGTGGATATCGACACGCTTGCCGCCGCGGTGACCGAAGACGTCGCCGCGCTGATGATCACGGTGCCGAACACGCTCGGCGTTTTCGAGACCGACATCAAGCGATTCGCCGGCATCCTTCACGAGAAGGGCGCCTACCTCTACTGCGATGGCGCGAACCTCAACTCGTTCGTCGGTATCGCCCGGCCTGGCGACATGGGGATCGACGTCATCCACTCGAATCTGCACAAGACGTTTTCGACGCCTCATGGCGGCGGTGGCCCGGGAGCGGGACCTGTCGGTGTATCGCAGCGGCTCGTGCCGTTCCTGCCGACGCCCACGGTCGAACGCCGCGACGATGGGACGTTTTACCTCGACCACGGTCATCCCGAGTCGATCGGCCGCGTGCGCGCGTTCAACGGCAATTTCAACGTGCTGGTGCGCGCTCTGACCTATATGCGCTCGATGGGTCCGGACGGTCTACGCCGGATCGCGCAGATCGCCGTGCTCAATGCGAACTACATTCGCGCCCGCCTTCGCGGCTCGTATCACCTGCCATACGACGCGCCGTCGCTTCACGAGGTCGTCTTCAGCGACAAGCTGCAGACGGCGAAGGACGTCCACACGCTCGACATCGCCAAGCGCCTGATGGATTACGGATTCCACCCACCGACGATCTACTTCCCGCTGATCGTGGCCGGTGCGCTGATGATCGAGCCGACCGAGAGCGAGCCAAAGGAAGAGCTGGACGCCTTCTGCGACGCCATGATCGCCATCGCCCGCGAGTGCGAGGAGCGCCCGGAGCTGGTGCGCAGCGCGCCGCACACGACGCCGGTACGGAGGCTGGACGAGGCGCGGGCGGCGAGGCAGCCTGTACTGCGTTGGCGGAAGTAGTTCATCCCGGAAGTTCACCCTGGAAGTTTTCACCCTGCGCGTAGACGCAGGGTCTCCGGTGGCGCCGCGCTGTATCTGCTTGTGGCGCCGCTCGTGCGAGTTGCACCCGTTGGCACCACGCCGTTTCTGCCTCTGGCGCCGATCGTGCGAGTACCACCGGAGACCCTGCGTCTACGCGCAGGGTAAACTGATTGTGCCTTGCGTCCCTACGACGACGAAGATCCCGACGACTTTGACAAGACGCTTTCCGTGCGCCGGCTACCGGAGTCCGTGACCACGTTCTCCGACAAACGGACTACGCAGGACCGGCGCGGGCAGTCGCAGTCGCGCGTGCTCTTTACCACCGTCGTCGTCATCGCCATCCTCTATCTGGCGAAGCCGGTGTGCGTTCCAATCGCCCTGGCAATCCTCTTCGCCTTTCTGCTGACGCCGATCGTCACGCTGCTCGAGCGAACGTTGCTTCGCCGCACCGGCGCGATCGTCCTTTCCCTCACGCTCATCGTGACCGGGCTCGGCTTCGGCGGATGGTGGCTGTACCAGCAGTTCAACGACGTCGCTAATCAGTTCGTCGAAGCTGCCACGGTTGGCAAGATCGAACAGAAGCTCCGGTTCCTGAACCTGAAGCTTCCCGGCGGGAAGACGTTTGCCCTGGTCGAGAGGACGATTCAACGTGTCACCGACGCAACGGACAAACAGGAGAAGGCCGACATCAAGGTGCGCGTCATCCCGGACCGCAAGGGCTTTGCCGATCGCTACAAAACGCTTGCGCCGACGATCGAGCTCGTCGCGGCCGCTTTCCTCGTCATCGTCCTGGTTTTTTTTCTGTTGCAGGACCGCGAACAGTTGCGCGACAAGATGCTTCGGCTGGCCGGCCGCGCTCATCTCACGGTTACCACGCAGGCCATCGGCGAGACGTCGGACCGCATCAGCCGCTACCTGCTGACCATCGCCCTGCTCAACGTCTGCTTCGGCCTCCTCGTTGGGTTCGGTCTCTTTCTGTTGAAGGTGCCGAACGCGCCACTGTGGGGCGTGCTGGCCGGCCTGTTCCGTTTCATCCCGTATGTGGGTGCGGTGCTGAGCGCGGCGCTGCCGACGTTTCTTTCGATTGCCGTCTTTCCGAACTGGTATGTGCCGCTGGCGGTCCTCGGACTCTTCGTCCTGACCGATCAGCTCATCGGAGGGTTCATCGAGCCGATCGTGGTCGGACATCGCGTCGGAGTCTCGCCGATCGCGTTGCTGGTCTCCGCGATTTTCTGGGGATGGCTGTGGGGACCGGTGGGACTGCTGCTGGCGACGCCGATTTCCGTCTGCCTGACGGTCGGCGGCGAGTTCATCCCCGCGTTGCGCATCTTCTCGATCATGTTCGGCGCCGAGGATCCGCTGGAGGGATACCTCAGCTTCTACAACCGTCTGCTGCTGCGCGACCGCACCGGAGCCATCGCCATCGCCGACCGGCACGCGGAGAGCGACACGATGGAGGAGATGTTCTCCGACCTCTTCATCCCGACGCTGACGTTCGCGCAGGAGGAGCTCGACCGCAAGAGGATCACTCCGGCGAACGATCACTTCATCAAGGATGTGATCCGCGAGCTGATCATCCGCTACGGCGACCGCAACGCCGGAGTTCCCGATCCCGAGCGCCACATCGTCGCCGTTTCCGTTGCCGGCGAGCGTCTCTCCCTCGGGACCCTGATGCTGACACAACTGCTGCGCGAGGAAGGCTTCTCGATCGACTACTTCACCGACCTGCCCGACCAGGAGCTTCTCTCCTTCATCGGCGAGGTGATGCCGGAGGCGGTCTTCGTCTCCTGCACGAACCAGGACCATCTGCAGGCAGGTCATGGATTGCTGCAACTGCTGGCCGCGACATTCCAGGAACTGACGATCGTCGCCGGCGGCTCGGCCTTCGCCCGCGACCGGACGAAAACGCTCTCCGCGGGCGCCACATACGTCCCCACGACGCTCACCGAGGCTAAAGAAGACTTCCTGACCCGGCGCAAAGCGGCACGGCGGAAGTCCTCCCGATCGATCACGTTCAGCGGAACGAGGTTCCGGGTGCCGCCTTCGGCGTAGGGCGCAAAAAGGCCGGTGGTTTCCGAAAGCGACTGGTTTTGCCGTCGAAACCGGAAATTGTCGACGTTCCAGGAGATCCTGCATCTCTTGAAAGGGACTCAGGTGTTTCTCGCAAGGACTCAGGGTCTCTCGCAAGAGACTCGGGGTCTCTAGCAAAAGACTCAGGGTCTCTCGTAAGAGACTCAGGGTCTCTCGCAAGAGACTCAGGGTCTCTCGCAAGAGACTCAGGGTCTCTCGCATGAGACTCAGGGTCTCTCGCATGAGACGCGGGTGTCTCTCGTAAGAGACTCAGGATCTCTCACAAGAGACTCAGGATCTCTCGCAAGGGACTCAGGGTCTCTCGCAAGGGACTCAGGGTCTCTCGCAAGAGACTTAGGGTCTCTCGCACGAGACTCGGGGGTCTCTCGTAAGAGACTCGGGGTCTCTCGCAAGAGACTCATCCCGGCGGCCAGCCGAAGTTGCGTCCGCCGAGGAGGTGGACGTGAATGTGAAACACCGTCTGTCCCGCCGCTTCGCCGTGGTTGATCACCAGCCGGTAGCCCTCGGAGTTGAGCTGAAGATTGCGCGCAATCTGTGAGGCGCGCACGATCGTCATACCGACGATGTTCGCCTCCTCCTCATCCAGATCGTCAAGCGTCGAGATATGCGTGCGCGGAACGACGAGCACGTGCGTCGGTGCCTGCGGGTTGATGTCGTTGAAGGCAACGACCACTTCGTCTTCGAACACGATCTTCGCGGTGATCTCGCCGCAGGCGATGCGGCAGAAGAGGCAACGTTCATTTGTGGCCATAGCGCGATAGTACGACAACGCGCTCGATCCCCGCGAGGTCGTTGATGACTTCGATGATTTCGTAGCCATTCGCGACATCGCGAACGTCGCCGAGCTGACCGAATCCGATCTCCAGCATGACCATCGGTGTGCGCCTCGCGGCGAGAATCCGTTCGATCACTTCCGTTCCATGCGGCCCAGGCGTCAAAGCTCCGCGCGGCTCGTGGTCCCGTACCTCCGTGGCCAGATGGGTGTAGTCATCCATCGGGATGTAGGGTGGGTTCGAGACGATGAGATCAAACTCTCCTCGAACCGCATCGAGCACGTCCGAAGCGAAAAAACAAGCTCGTGACCCGTGCGCGCGCGCGTTGCGCGATGCCACGACAAGCGCGGCGACAGAGATGTCGATCGAGTTGACGTCGAGATCACGCCGCTCGCGTTCCAGCGAGATGGCGATGCAGCCACTACCGGATCCGATGTCGAGCACACGGGCGCCCTGCGGCGCGCGGGCGATGGCCGCCTCGACCAGCAATTCCGTTTCCGGTCGTGGAATCAGCACGCGATCGTCGACGAAGAATCGACGGCCGAAGAACTCCGCATGTCCGCGGATGTACTGCAACGGCTCGCCGCGCATCCGGCGCGCCACCAGCCGTTCGAGCGCTGCCGGATCAATCTGTTCTTCGCCATGCGCGAAGAGCCAGGCAGGCGACCGAGCGGTGACGTCGGCCAGCAGCACGTCGACGTCGCGAGGGTTTACGCCGCCGGCCTGCGCCGTTCCGCGGAGTCGCGCCCGAAGCGACGCAATGGTTTCACTCCGCACGCGCTACTGCGCCTCGCGTACCTGCAACTCGCCGGCCTCGCCCAACACCTCGACCGTCCCTTTCCGCTCCAGCTTTCCCCATCCGGTGCGGATGCCGGAGACGGCGGTCTTGAGCGACTTGAGAACGACGGCGTACATGAGCTGGCGGTAGAGGAATCTCTGCCAGAACAGCCAGACCAGGGGGCGTGGATCTTCACGATCGAGCTTGTAGGCCACCAGCGATCCGACAAGTTCGACGACGAAGAAAAACGCGTACATGAAACCGATCACGTACAACGAAGTGAGCGCGGTGGGCAGCGGCTGCCAATCGCCGACGAGGCGGCCGCGCGTCCAGGCGCGGACGACTGTCCCGAGCGACCAGAGGATCTGCAGGTCGACGAGCGGTGACAGCACCTGGAACGCCACCTGGAAAAGCCAGAGCGTGGGCAGCATCACCCGGCCGAAATAGCCGTAGCGGCCCACGGCCCGCCGGTGTTTCCAGAGCGCCTGGAGGGTGCCGAAAGCCCAGCGGAAGCGCTGTTTGAAGAGTGACCGGATGCTATCCGGGGCTTCGGTGTATCCGAGAGCATTGGACTCCGTCTCGACCCGCCATCCGATCCGGCGGATTCGCCACGTCAGGTCCATATCTTCGGCCATTGTGTCGGTCGTGTAGCCGCCGGCAGCCAGGATGGCTTCACGCCGCCATGCGCCGACCGCGCCGGGCACAACGGTCACGGCGTTGATCGTCGCGTAGGCACGGCGATCGAGATTCTGGCTGGTCACATATTCGATCGATTGCCAGTGCGTCAGAGGGTTCACGCGGTTGCCGACCTTTACGTTTCCTGCAACTGCACCCACGAGCGGCTTATCGAAATGACGAACGAGCTTCTCGATCGTGTCGCGAGCAAAGACAGTATCGGCGTCGAGAGCGATGATGATCTCTCCCGTGGCCAGCGCAATGCCGAGGTTGAGGGCGGATGCCTTGCCGCCGTTCGCCTGGTCGAGAAGCGTTACCGTGTCGCCGAAATTTGCCCGAACCTGTCCGGAGGTGTCGTCGGCGGAGCCATCGTCGATGACGATGATCTCCAGCGGTTCGTAGCCGTTCGCCAGCACGGCACGGATCGTATTCACGATCACGGTTTCCTCGTTGTACGCGGCGATGACCACGCTTACCGCCGGGCGGTAGGATTCGTCGAACGATTCGTGGCGCTCGCGCCATTTGGCGATCAGTGCCAGGACGATCGAGAAGATCACGCGTGCCGTGCCGAGGATGATCGCCACGACAAAGGCAACGCCGAGAAACAGCTCGAACAGATAGATCGCCTCGAAAACGATCCGGTCGCTGGCCAGCATCAGAGTGTCCGACGATTTGACCGGCGGATTGACCGTGTCACGGTCTGTATTGATGAGCGTGGAGACAGGGACGAATGTGTAACCACGCCGATGGAGCTCGTTGACGAGCAGCGGAATCAGCTTGACCGTCTCGGTGCGGTCGCCACCGCCGTCGTGCAGGAGAATGCAACTGCCTCGCTCTCCTACTTCCAGTTGCGCGAGAACCGTCCGCAGCATTTCTTCAGCGCCACGATGATGGATCGATCCGTTCGGCATCCGTTCGGCGGTGTTCCAGTCCTGGGTGTCGATGTACTCCAGGACAGTGATGTAGTTGAGGCTCGACGCCACGACGATCGGCGTCACTTCAAAGTTCGCCGTCGGCTCCGCGTCGGCGTTGTACGGCGGACGAAAAAGAAGCGTCGAGCGATGGAGGATGCTCTCGAAGACGCGCCGTGTCGCATTCAACTGAAGACGCGCTTCCGGTTCCTTGATCTCGCCGATGTTCGGATGAGTGAACGTGTGGTTCCCGATCTCATGTCCCTCGGCCCAGATGCGCCTGAGAAGACCGGGATAGCGCTCCGCGTTCTGGCCAATCATGAAGAATGTTGCCGGAACATGGAGCGCTTTCAGCTCATCGAGGATTTCGGCGGTGTAGGGATCGGCAGGCCCATCGTCGATCGTCAACGCAATCATCTTCGGTTTGTAGCCGGTGCGGCTGATGACGTAGGACGTTGGGAACCTGTGGTAACTCTCGTCGAGGGCGAGGCCCGTCTGCGGATCGATCTCCAGCGTGCGCGACCCCGTCGTCGGATTCTGATCGACGTGCGCGATCTCCCCCTCCCCGATGAACTCGACATCGAACGGAAAGGTGGGCGCTTCCAGCTCCTTCATGTTCGGCCGCTCATTCAGATTGCCGCGATGAATGAATGACCAGATCGACGGATCGGACGAGCCGAGAACCCAGATGGCCATCCCACGCACGCCGTAGTTCTGCGCGATCAACCATTGATTCGCGGCGGTGACCGCGTCCAGCATCCAGACCTCATGCCATTTCAGGTCGTCGTCCTGGTAACGAAACGTCGGATTGAGCGTCTCGTCATCGAAGTCGACGATGTCCTCCGGCTTCTCCTTCTGCCGGTAGTCGTGAGCGGCCACGAGCGCGGCCTGATACGTCATCGGCTCGGCCCAATCGCGCCCGTCCATCCAGTCGTAGGCGTAGTTGGCGACGCCGATGACGAGTTTCTCGCGCGGAACGCCATGCACGGGATCGACGGCGCGCCGCACGACGTCTCGGTACCACGAAACCGAAGCGATGGGACCGGGGGCACTCTTCTCCGAGTGCTGGTCATAGGCCATGACTACGACGAAGTCGCAGACGGACGAGACCGCACGCCAGTCGACCGTGCTCTTCGCCTCGAGATCGATGCTGAGGAGCAGATGCGGGTCTTGGGCGAACGCCTTTTTCATGCGGCTCAGGAATGGAACGAGAAGAGGGTAGTCGTCCGGCTCGAGGTTCTCGAAATCGACGTTGATTCCCTGGAACTTGTTCGCGATGCACCAGTTCCGCAGCGCGACGATCGCCTTTTGTTGCAACGCCGGATCGTTCAGAAATACGTGGACGCGCTGCGGATCGAACTGGCCGGAGCCATTCGGTGAGACCTGCGCGTTACTGAAGACAGGCATCACGTTAAGGTTGTTCGCCCGCGCGATCTTCAACACATCGAGATTGTGCGGCGTCAGGATCGGATCCCAGTCGTGAAGGTCGAGCGCTCTGGCATCGGGACTGAGGTGGACCCAAACCGGAAGCAGGTGTGTCATCCGGTTGGCGTTCGCCGTCAGCGAATGGAGTCCGGTTTCCTGCCACGGCGCGTAGAACGCCGCGACGATGCTGTTGCCTGCCTCAATCGTGCGGATAGGGCCTTTCGCCTCGCGCGCGCGCCGGTTCTTGTTGTCTTTGGCGATGCTCGCGAGTAGGCGCTCCCGATCACGTTTAAGAACGTATTGTGCCCTCGCCTGCCGGTGTGGCGGTGGGCGCACGCCACGAATGATGGCCTGCGTGATGCCGTGAAACCCGGGCAACAGCGGAACGGTGAAGAGGCTGACCAGCCAGGCGCTGACAATCAGCACGGACACCAGCCCCAGGAGGGTGCCTATGCGTTTAACCCACCACCAGCGGCGGTGGCTCGGATCGAAAAAGACGGCGCGGTCAGGCATGGTCGAGAATCGGACGATCATATAGAACCGGAAGCCGTCTGGAGGCATTCTGCGCAACCCGGGCCGTGTTACCCCGTAAGACCTCACCATGAGTCAGACCGTCATCGAGGTTTCGGGCCTCAAAAAGCAGTACCGGTCGTCGGTCGGGCGTTCGCTCATCACGGCCCTCGACGGCATCGACTTCTCGGTTCGTGAAGGCGAGCTGTTCGGTCTTCTCGGTCCGAATGGGGCCGGAAAAACGACCGCTGTCAAGATCCTTCTCGATCTCACACGCCCCACCGCGGGCGAAGCGCGCCTCAACGGCCTGCCGGCGGGACACCCGGAGAGCCGGCGCCGCGTCGGCTACCTGCCGGAAGGTCACAAAATCCCCGGCTATCTCACCGCCCGTCAGGCGCTCGGGATCTTCGGCAAGATGTCGGGTCTCGACGACGTCACGATCAAGCACCGCTCGCTGGAGCTGCTCGAGAAGCTGAGGATTGCCCAGTGGATCGACGTCCGCGTCAAGAAGTACTCGAAGGGGATGACCCAGCGCCTCGGTCTGGCCATCGCCCTTCTGCACTCGCCGCATGTACTGCTGCTCGACGAGCCCACCGACGGTGTTGATCCCGTCGGCCGCCGCGAGATTCGCGACATCCTGCGCACCGAGGCCGCGGCAAACGGGACCGCGGTACTGCTGAACTCGCATTTGTTGTCGGAGATCGAACTGACCTGCGATCACGTGGCCGTCCTTCGCAACGGCAAGGTGGCCGCGGCCGGCAGTATCGAAGAGCTGACCCGCCACGCCACGCAATACAAATTCGTTCCGGTCGCACCGGTCGATGACTCGCTCGTGGCGGCGTTCCGTGAGAGTGGAGCGGGCGTGGAGCGGGTGAACGGCCACATGCTCCTGACGGTCGATGACGTGACGCATCTCAACGTTCTCGTTGACAAACTTCGCGCCAGCGGCGGCCTGCTGGCGGAGCTCTCGCCGGTCCGCTCCACCCTCGAAGACGTCTTCGTCGATCTCGTCCGCGCCGTCGACCCGGGCGCGCAGCAGTCGGTCGCTGTCGAAAGCAAGGGAGCCGGGCGATGAAAGTCCTGATGGCGAATATCGAAGATGTGATGCGCGAAGCCGCGGCACGGTGGACGCTCGTCGCCTACTTTTTCCTCTCCACGATCTTCATTCTGATCTTTGCCTCGGCCATCAATCTCGACATCATCGACGGCGCTCTGGCCGGCGCCAAGCTGTTCGGAAAGCAGGTCGAGGTCAGCGGCACGATGTCGATCGAGAAGCTGGTCATGGGTTTCGAGTCAGGGTTCTCGGGCGTGCTCTACGTCCTCTGTACCTTCCTGGCAATCTTCGCCACGGCCCACCTCGTGCCGCGGATGCAGGAGAAGGGAACGATCGATCTTTACCTTTCGCGGCCGGTGTCGCGGATGAAATTGATCCTTTCGCGTTACCTGGCGGGGCTGATCCTCGCCGGCAGCAATGTCCTCTACCTCATCGGATCGATCTGGATGATTGTGGCGTGGAAGACGCACGTTCTCCATCCAAGGTTCTTCCTGGCCGGCGCCATCATCCTTTTTTTGATCGCGACATTGCTGGCGTTCGCGTTTCTGATCGGCGTGGTCACCTCATCGACCGCGGTCTCGATCATGGCCACCTACGGCGTCTTCTTCTTCGGCGTGATGCTGGCCGGTCACGCGCGAATCGAGGCGGCGTTGTCGAAAGAGTGGCAGGCGATGGGGATCAAGCTCCTTTACTGGATCATGCCGAAAACCGCGGAGCTGGCCACGGCGGTAGTGGGGTTTGTGGCCGGGCCACAGGTAAACAACGAAATACTCAAGGTTACTGCCGCGCCGTTCATCAGCACGGCTATCTTCGGATTTGTCTGTCTCGCTCTCGCTTCCTGGTTGTTCCAACGAAAGGAGTTCTAAATGAAAAGGCAGTTTGTGGCATTGGCAATTCTCGCGCTGGCGATCGCGCCGGCGGCATTCGCAAAAACAGACGCGATGTCGCTCATCCCGAACGATTCTGTTTCGGTCGGTGTCGTCCGTCTCGTGGACATGCGTAGCAGCCCGCTCTCCGCGGCGCTCTTCGCGCAGACGGCTCACATCACCAATGACGGCGACTCGGAGAAGTTTCTCTCGGAGTCCGGCTTGCAGCCGACCAAGGACGTCGATGTCGTGGTCTTCGCCACGTCGCCGCGCACGAACCTCGGCAGTGAGGCGGATTTCCTCATCGCCGCGGACGGCCGTTTCAATGTCGATCGTCTCACCAGTGCCCTCGTGGCACGCGGCGCGGTGAAGAAGTCGTCGGCGCACGGCGCCTACTTCGTGATGCCGGAGAAAAGCACGGAACACGGTCATCCGGGTGTGGTGGCCTTTCCTTCTTCGCAGCTTGCGCTGATCGGCAGCGAGGCGGCAGTCATCGAAGCGCTGGCAAGCCGTGCCGCGGGCGGAACGACATTCGCCACCACCAGCGGCCTCGGCCGCGACATGGTGCGCGTCGATCCGCATGCCACGGCGTTTGTGCTCGTCGATGTGCCGCGCGCACAGCGCATCACCGGCGCCCCGAAGATGGGCGGCAACAGCGCGCAGTCTCAGGCACTCGGTACCGCGCTGAAGAATGTCTCCACGGTCGCCATCTGGGCCACCGACACCGGCGACTCACTGAAGCTGAGCGCTCTCGGCCTGTCGACCGACGCCGAGACTCTCGGCCTCGTCGAAGATACACTTCGCGGCGCCCTCTCGGCGATGCGTCTGGCGGTGCAGGATAAGTCGCCCGAGCTGGTTTCGTTGCTGCGCAAGTTCACCGTCACGCGCACGGACAACTCGGTCTCGATCTCCGGCAGCGTCCCCGCGGAAACGTTCAAGACCTGGGTTGCGAAGTCACAGTCGCACCCAAGCACACGGTAAGGAATCAACACAGGGCCGGCGAGAGTTTCGCCGGCCCTGTTCGCTGCGTCGTGCGTTCGATCAGACGGGCGTAGCCGCCGCGCTCCAGATTCTGATCGACTCGATCTGGTAGTCGTTCCCCATGAACGTGACCAGGTCGCCCGTAGCATGACCCAGGAGCGCCTTGGCGACGTCTGACTGGTTGGAGTAGACGCCATGTTCAGGCGCCGATTCCCACGGACCGAGGATCGTCACCTCGCGGCGGACGTCGCCGTTTGTCAGCGCGACCTTGGTGCCGACGCGGACGATCGACGTATCGACCTGCTCCGGATTCAGCACTTGTACGCGCGAGATCTCCGAAGCCAGCTCGCCGACACGTGCGGAAAGGTACTCGGCGCGGGCGCGCGCCGCTTTGTATTCGAAGTTCTCGCGCAGGTCGCCCATCTCCCGCGCCGCCTGTAAGGCGCGCGAGTTTGCCGGAATCTCGACGGTCTTGAGATTCGTCAGCTCCGCGCGCTTCTGCTCCAGCGATTGCGCCGTCGCGTAGACCGGCTCCGCCTCAGGCTCGCGCAGGTGTGGGAACTTCATCAATGCTGCATGTTTGGCCGTCTCGCGGCGGTACTCCTCGATGGCGCCGTAACGGTCGAGTGTCTCAACGAGCTTTCGCGCCTGCTCCTCGTTGTCGACACCGCTGATGATGCGCAGGATCAGGCCGCCGTGATCGAACATGTCCTTGAGCCGGGCGCGAACGGCCGAGAACTCGTCGGAGCTGATGGCGTCGACGATCTGGAAGAGCAGGTTGTAATTCGCCTTCTCCGAAAGAGTCTCCTGCTCGTTGAGCTGCTTGACGAACCAGTAGAACGCACGGGGATGGCGGCGGGGATAGCGGAGTGTTTCGTCGATCAATCGATCGCGCAGCTCGGCGTGCCCCTCTTCCTCGAGCGACGTGATGATGAGAGAGAGAATGCGCGGATCCTCGTCGATGAAAAAGACTTCGCTGAAGACCTTCGGCCATTCCGGATGCATCTCGCGCACCTGCTTGAGCGCGCGCTCTCGCAGAGGCTTGTCACTCACGGCGGCGATCACGCGCGATGCCAGAGCGCCGGTGATGAGCGATTTCGGATCGAGCTCCGCCGTGTATTCGCCCGGCAGCGCTTCGAGGGTGGCCGCGATCTGCCACGCCGCGGCCGGGTCTCGTGGTGCCAGCCGCGCGGCCTCGGAGGCCAATTTCCCGGAGATGTAGTTCGCCAGATCCTTGCTGCGCGCGCTGTGCTTCCGCGCCAGCTCGAGCTTTCCTTTCGGATCGGCGCGGTCGAAGTCGCGCTTGATCGCTTCATCGGCCTCGCCCGACGATGAGCTCCACGAGTAGGTGGCCTTGGCGCCGCTTCCGCTAATGACGATTTGCGGATTCTTGCGCGCGGCGGTCCACCACGAGCTCCACTTTTCCTCGGGAACGATGCCGATGACGGCATCGCGAACTTCGGCCATCAGCATCGCACGGCCGAAACTCTGCAGGATGCGGGCGAAGAATTGCGCGGGTGACTTCTTCGCCTCGGC
>WNFG01001630.1_pt1 | contig 18755 bp, 13 predicted proteins | sample 5400431 | NCBI WGS metagenome assembly WNFG01 (sample SAMN13153346, study PRJNA577476) | soil metagenome | isolation source: 120 cm saprolite under Douglas fir tree site 2 hole 3 replicate 2 | place: USA:California | collected 2015-04-18 | reverse complement strand
GCCCGCCTACGCCAGGAAGTACGGGGTGGACGAGGCCACCTTCAAGGAGGCGATGACCCACATCGCCTGGAAGAACCACAAGAACGGCGCGCTCAATCCCCGCGCGCAGTTCCGCAAGGAGGTGGCGAAGGACGTCATCGCCTGCTCGCCCCAGGTGGCGGGGGCGCTCGGCATCTTCGATTGCTCGGGTGTATCCGACGGCTCGGCCGCCGCGGTCATCGTGCGGGCCGAGGACGCCTACAAGTACACCGACAAGCCGATCTTCGTGAAGGCGCTCTCGTTCATCGCGGGACCGGCCACCGGCCCGATCGATCCCGACTACGACTACACCACGTTCCCGGAGGTGGTGGCCTCCGCGGCGGACGCCTACGCGCAGGCCGGGATCAAGGACCCGCGCGCGGAGCTCGCGATGGCCGAGGTGCACGACTGCTTCACGCCCACCGAGCTGGTGCTGATGGAAGATCTCGGTTTCGCTCAGCGCGGCACCGCGTGGAAGGAGGTGCTGAACGGCACCTTCGACCTCGAGGGCGAGCTGGCGGTGAACCCGGACGGCGGGCTCAAGTCCTTCGGCCACCCGATCGGCGCCTCCGGGCTGCGCATGCTCTTCGAGGCGTGGCTGCAGCTCCGCGGGGAGGCGGGGAAGCGCCAGATCGCCAGCATCGCGCGGGGCCGGAAGCTCGCGCTCACCCACAACCTGGGCGGGGCGCCCGGGGAGTGCGTGTCGTTTGTCTCGGTGGTCGGCTCCGAGCGGAGCTGAGCCCCCCCGTATCAGTTGGCCCGGGCGGACCAGGAGACGGCGGCCTTCGGAGCCGCCTCGTCCTTCTCCAGGGCCATCCGGTACGCCTGCCACTCGTGCAGGGCCTGCTCGTAGCGACCGAGGACCTCGGACCGTTGCACGTCATAGCGCATCCGCTCGATCGCCACGCCGACGAGCATGCCGAACACGACCAGGTACACGCCTACCGCGACTCTGATTGGAGCAGTCATCGTGCACCTCCTGCCTCGAGATTGGGCTCCCTGGAAATTGCTGAGCTGGTGGCGGGAGCAGGCGGCGTGCCACGGTCGATCGCGCATGATATCGTCCAGTTGCCGGTCACCGGACCGGCCGGCGCCCGGGCGGATTGCCGGCGAATCGGCGAAAAGTCGCCCGAGCAGGGCCGTGGAGGCCGTGCCACCTTCAGACGGAGTCAGTCGTGAGTCCCAGCGGGAACTGGAAGCTGCTCGGCCGCAGCGCCGCGATCCGGTCGATCCGCGACGATCTGGAGCGCGTGCTGCCGCGCCTGGCGCCCGGCCGGCGGGTGCCGACGATCCTCCTGCAAGGCGAGACGGGCACGGGTAAGGGCCTGCTCGCCCGCACCATCCACGAGGCCAGCCCCCGGGCGGCCGGCCCCTTCGTCGACCTGAACTGCGCGGCCATCCCCGCGACCTTGATCGAGGCCGAGCTGTTCGGGTCCGAGCGGGGCGCGTTCACCGACGCGCGGCAGTCGCGGACCGGGCTGGTGCAGGCGTCGCACACCGGGACGCTCTTCCTGGACGAGATCGGGCTGCTCCCGGAGGGCCTGCAGGCCAAGCTCCTGACCGTCCTCGAGTCCCGTGAAGTGCGGCCCCTGGGGGGAACGCGGGCCCGTCCGGTCGACGTCTTGATCATCGCGGCGTCGAACACCGATCTTCGCGAGGCGGTGCGCGAGCGACGGTTCCGCGAGGACCTCTACCATCGCCTCGCCGTCCTGGTCTTCTCCATGCCGCCCCTGCGGGAGCGTGGCGACGACGTGCTGGAGCTGGCGGAGGCATTCCTCACCCGTGCGTGCGCGGATCACGCGCTTCCTCCCAAGAGGCTCGGCGAGGACGCGCGCATCGCCATCGCCCACTATCCGTGGCCCGGCAACGTCCGGGAGCTGGCGAACCTGATGGATCGAATGGCGTTCCTCACCGAAGGGGAGGTCATCGCCGCGGACGACCTCGACCTGCCCACCACGCCGGAGTCGGGCGCCCCCTTGAGGGCATCGGTCGACCGCTTCACTCGTGAGCGGATGGAATGGGCGTTGAGGGATAGCCACGGGAACATCTCCGCGGCGGCGGACCGGCTCGGGGTCGCCCGCTCGACGTTCCGGTATCAGCTCGAGCGGCTCGGCTTGGCTCCGGACCGGGACGGCCGCTCGAAGCCGCGCGCGGTGGTCCCTCCGCGCCCGCTCGCCGAGCGCATCCTGGCTCCCGCCGGGACGGTCGCGGCCGAGCGCAAGCAGGTCACGGTGCTCTTCGCCGATTTCAAGGAATTGCTGGAGCGCCTGGCCGGCCACGACCCCGAGGCCACCCGGAAGCTGGTCGACCCTCTCCTGGAGCGGATGATCGAGGTAGTCCGTCGGCATGGGGGCACCGTCAACCAGGTCCGGGGCGACGGGATCATGGCGCTGTTCGGCGCGCCGCTGGCCCTCGAGGACCACGCGGTGCGCGCGTGCTACGCCGCGCTGGCGATGCACGAAGCGGTGGAGCTCCTCGGCGGTGCCGTCCAGGTGAGGGTGGGGGTGCACTCCGGCGACGTGGTGCTGCGCTCCATCGGCGGCGAGGCCCGACTGGACTACGGCGCGGTCCCGGAAACCACCCAGGTGGCGGCCCAGATGGAGCAGGCGGCCATGCCGGGAACCAGCCGGATCAGCGCCGCGACCCGGCAGCTGGCCACTGGCTTCGTCGAGGTGGGCTCCACGGCCCTGGCCCATGTCTTCGAGCTGCGCGCGCCCAGCGCGGCGCGCTCACGGCTGGCCGCCTCCATCACGCGCGGCCTGACCCACTTCGTCGGACGTGACGCGGAGACGACCCAGATTCGCGCGGCGCTGGATCGGGCTCGCGAGCGCCGTGGTCAGCTGGTGGCGCTGGTGGGCGAGCCGGGCGTCGGCAAATCCCGGCTCACGTGGGAGGTCACGCGCGCGGCCCGGAGCGAGGGCTGGCTCGTGCTCCAGACCGGCTCCACCTCCACCAGCACCGCGCCGCCGTATCTGCCGCTCGCCGACCTGCTCCGCGAGTACTTCGAGATCGAGCCGGGCGCCGAGCCGGAGCGCATCCGCGAGCGGGTCGCCGGGAAGCTCGGGGAGCTCGAAGAGGGCCTGCGCCCGCTGTCCGCGCCCCTGCTGGCGATCCTCGACGTGCCGGGGAACGATGCCGACTGGGAGCGGCGTGACGGACCGGAGCGCCGCCGCCGCATGCTGGACGGCGCCCGTCTGCTGATCCTCGCGGCGAGCCGCGGCGCGCCGGTGCTGGTCGTCGTCGACGATCTGCAGTGGATCGACTCCGAGACGCACGCGTTCCTCGACCTTCTGGTCGAGAGCCTTCCCGCCGCGCGCGTGCTGCTCCTCGTGAACTACCGGCCCGAGGGTGGGCACGGCTGGAGCGGCAAGAGCTACTACACGCAGATCCGGGTCGACCCTCTGGCCGCGTCGGGCGCGGGCGAGCTGCTGGACGCGCTCGTCGGCCCCGAGCCCGCGCTCGATGGGTTGAAGCGACTGCTCGTCGAGCGCACCGCGGGGAACCCGTTCTTCCTCGAGGAGAGCGTGTGGGCCCTGGTCGAGACCCGCGCGCTCGTCGGCGAGCGTGGGGCCTATCGCCTGCTCACGCCCCTCGTGAACGTCGAGGTGCCCGCCACCGTTCAAGCCGTCCTCGCCGCGCGGATCGATCGACTGACCCCCGAGGGGAAGGGACTGCTCCACGCCGCGTCCGCCATCGGCATGGACGTGCCCCTCGCGTTGCTCCAGTCGATCGCCGATCTCCCGGACGAGTCGGTGCGCCGCGGGCTCGAGCACCTCCTGGCCGCCGAGCTCCTCTACGAGACCGGGCTCTGGCCGAACCTCGAATACACCTTCAAGCACGCGCTCACCCACGACGTGGCGTACGGCAGCCTGCTCCCCGAGCATCGCCGGGCGTTGCACGCGCGCATCGTGGAGGCCATCGAGCGCCTCCACCCGGGACGCCTCGACGAGCACATCGACCGACTGGCCCATCACGCGCTGCGGGGCGAGGTCTGGGACCGCGCGGTGGACTTTCTCGGACGCGCCGCCGAGGCGGTGACGCGTGTCGCGTACGCCGACGCGGCGGCCTACTACGAGCGGGCGCTGGCCGCCCTGGGTCGGCTCCCGGAGGACCTCCGGCGCCGAGAACAAGCCGTCGATCTGCAGTTCGAGCTGGCGCGATGTCTCTACTCCACCGGACACTTCGATCGCGCCACCGCGGCCTATCGTGATGCCGAGAGACTGGCCGCGGCCCTGGGCGACGACGATCGCGTGGCGCGAGTCTGCACCGGCTTGGCGTATCTGCTCGGGTCCGAGGCCGACCATCACGGGTCGATCGAGGCCGGCCAGCGAGCGCTGGTCCTGGCGACGAAGGTCGGCGACGTCGAGCTGCAGACCTGGACCGGCGTGGGCATGGCCCGCGAGTACTTTGCGGTCGGCGACTATCGGCGGGGCATCGAGCGAGCCCGGGCGGCTCTGGACACCTCGACGCCGACCACCGCCCGGTTCCGGAACCTACCCACCCCGGTGGGCTCCCGCACGTGGCTCGCCCTGTGCCTCGCGTCGACGGGGGAGTTCGTCGAGTCGGTGACGTGGGCCGAGGCGGCCCTGGCGATCGCGGACCGGGCGGAAAGCTTTCTGGCGCAGGTGTGGGCGTGCTACACCCTCGGTCGGATCCAGTGCATCCGGGGGCACTTCGCACCGGCGCTCACGTTGCTGGAGCGCGCGGCCGCGTTGCTGGAGCGTGGCACGTTTCCGATCTATGCGCCGCGAGTGCTGGCGTCCCTGGGCGTGGTCTACGCGCTGAGCGGCAGAGCGAAGGACGGCCTCGCTCTCCTGGAGCGCGCGGCGGCCGAGGGAGAGACGAGCCGCATTCTCTACGATCACGCCATGGTGCTCACGCAGCTCGGTGAGGCGCACCTGGAGGCCGGGCCGGAGGAAGCCGAGCGACGGGCCACTCAGGCCTTCGAGCTGGCGTGTCGGCACGGGGAGAGGGCGAATGAGGCGTGGGCCGTTCACCTGCTCGGCCGGGTGGCCGCCGCTCGCCCGTCGGCCCCGGTCGACGTGGCCTTCGCTCACACGTCCCGGGCGATGACGTTGGCCGAGGAGCTCGGGATGCGCCCCCTCGTCGCTCACTGCCACCTCGATCTCGGCGACCTGTACCGGCGCGCCGGCAAGGGCCAGGAGGCGAGCGCGCATCTCGCCACCGCGATCGCGATGTACCGCGAGATGGACATGCGCTTCTGGCCGGAGCAAGCTCACGCGCGCCTTCATGACCGGTGAGCGCGGTCGGGATGGCTACGATCCATTTGCCAGAGGTCCGTGTCCCGTCGGCATACGGACGATCCAGGCCCGTGATGCGGGGCGGGACCGCTCGTTCTCCTGTGAGATCTGGTTTCCCGCGCCGGCGCGACATGGAGGCCAGGACGCCCCGGGGCCGTGCCCGCTGATCATCTACTCGCATCCCAGTGGCGCGCACCGGCGAGCGGCCACGTTTCTCTGCACGCACCTGAGCAGCCACGGATACGTGGTCGCGGCATTGGACCACCGCGAAGACGAGACCGCCGAGCAAAAGATCGCGAGCCGGGTGCCGGATGTTCGCTTTCTCCTCGATCGTCTGATCGACGGCCCGGCATGGGATCCGGACGCTCACCTCGATCCCGCCCGGATCGGCATCGTGGGGCACAGCTTCGGAGGGTGGACGGCGCTCGCGGCGCCCGACGTCGAGTCGCGCATCCGGGCCGTCGTGGCGCTCGCGCCGGCTGGAGCCTCCCGGCGCAAGCCGGGCATCCTTCCCGCGACGCTCACGTTCGCATGGGGACGTGACGTGCCGACCCTGTATCTGGTCGCGGAGGATGACGTGTACTTGCCCCTGGCCGGCATGTACGAGCTCTACGACCGGACGCCGGCAACCCGGCGGATGGTGATCTTGCGCCGGGCCGACCACTACCACTTCATGGACGATGGCGAGGAGTTGCACGAGGCCGCGCGGGTCACGCCATTCACGGGAGAGCTGGCGTGGATCCCACAGGACATGCGACCGATCGCGGAGCTCTGCTCCGGGGAGGAAGCTCGCGTGTTCGTCCGTGGCCTCACGCTGGGTCACCTGGACGCGATGCTGAGGGGACGGGAGGAGGCGCAGCGGTTCTGGGCGGGTGATCTCGAAGCGGAGCTGGCCGGACGCGGCGTCGACGCGCTATGCGTCGGGAGAGTCCCGCGGGGGTGAAGCCGACTTGCGGATGTCGATCATCTCGGGCAGCCCGCGGCCGGTATGCTCGAAGAGCTGGACGCGCGTGAGCCGGTTCATGTCGACGACGATCTCCCGGATGCGCTCGCCGGCGGCGAGCATCTGGACCACGCGCTCCCGGGTCTCCGGCTTCAGGGTCAGATCGTCCCGGAGCATGGCCAGGCGCCCCAGGATCATCGTGAGCGGGTTGTTGATCTCGTGGGCGGCCGCGTTGGCGAGCCGGGCGATGCTGCGCAGCTCGTCGGCCGCCTTCTGCTCGGTGATGTCGACCAGGGTCGTCTCGAAGTCGGCCCGAGGCGGACCCGATCCGCGAATCACGCTCGCGAGCACCCAGATGAGGCGTCCGTCGCGACGGCGCATCTGCAGCTCGACGTTGACCGCGGTGCCCTCCGCCTCGACCCGCTCGAGGAGCTGGTCGCGCTCCTTCGGCTGGGCGTAGAGCTCGCCGATGTTCGTCCCCAGCACGTCGGCCGGGCGCTCGAAGCCGAGGGTCCGGGCGAAGGCGTCGTTGCAGTCCACGATGCGCCCGTCCGCCAGGGTCAGGCACATCCCGGCCGGATTGCGCGCGAACATGCTGCGGTAGCGCTGCTCCGACTCCAGCAGTGCTGCCGATCGGGTCTGCAGGAGCGCCATGGCCTCGCCCAGGGCCCTGGTCACCCCCTTGAGCTCGGCGAGCCGGAAGACCGGGAGCTCCGGCACCGTCTCGCCGCGGCCGAAGGCATCGAACGCGAGCATCAGCCGGCGCAGGCGGCCGGTGAACTGCTGCCCGGCCAGGTGGGCGAGACCGAGCGAGAGCACGAGGGCGGCGATGGCGCCGCCCGACAGGAGCCAGAGCGACCGGTGGAGCGGGCCCTCGAGCTGCTCGCTCGGGACCGCGATGCCCACCGTGAACTGGGAGCGCGGGGCGCGGCTGAAGGCGGTGTAGGCCGTCGCTCCCTCGAGCGTGGGACCGGTGAACACCGCCTCCTCGCGCTCGCGGGCGCGCGCGACGAAGTCGGCGGGTCCGGGCTTGCCTACCTGCTGCTCCTGCCCTTGGGTCGTGGCCACCACGAGGCCGTTGCGATCCATGATGGTCCCGACGGTCCCGCGGGCGATGTGGGCCGCGGCCAGCACCGACGCGAAGCTTTCCGGGGTCATGACCGCGACCAGGATGTGGCGGAGCTGTCCGTCACGGAGCAGGGGCAACGTGACCGTGACCACGAGGCGGCCGGTGGTCGGGCCCATGACGAGGTCCGAGACCTGCGGCTCGCCCGTCCGGAGCGTGCGCTGGAACGCGTCGAGACCGGCCACGCTCGGCAGCGGGCTCCCGAGCGGGCGCAGGAGGTTCAGCAGCTGCCGGCCCGAGGGATCCACCAGGGCCACCGTCAGCCACCGCCGATAGGCCTCGCGCGCCAGCCCCGCCTGCTCGTAGAACTTCCGCAGATCGGTCGAGTCGAGATCGCCGGAGGCCGCGAGCCCCTTGAGCCCGGCCAGGGAGGTCTCGACCTCGCGATCCACCGCGACGGTCAGGGAGCGGGCGTGGTACAGCAGCGCCTGCTCCATGTCGCGACGCTCGTCCTGGTGGGCCCACCAGATCGCGACCGCGGCGACCCCCAGCAGCGGGACCAGGGTCAGGCCGACGATGGCGAGGAGGAACGTCCGAAGCTTCATGGTCGCTGACGAGAATAGGGGAAAGGCCGCCGCGTCGGCAAGCTTCCTCGTGGGCGTCGCGCGGCTCTGCTATGCTCCGGATTGCCATGCCCGTCGAGTCGCGCGGCCCCTACGACGCCATCGTCATCGGCGCCGGGATCTCCGGCATGTACCAGCTCCACCGGCTGCGCGGGCTGGGCTTGCGGGTGCGGGTGTTCGAGGCCGGCGGCGGGGTCGGGGGTACCTGGTACTGGAACCGTTACCCCGGGGCGCGGTTCGACTCCGAGAGCTGGACCTACGGCTACTCCTTCTCCGACGAGATCCTGCGCGAGTGGGAGTGGAGCGAGCATTTCGCGGCCCAGCCGGAGACGCTGCGCTACTGCAACTTCGTCGCCGACAAGCTCGACCTCCGGCGCGACATCGAGTTCAGCTGCCGGATCAAGGCGGCGGTCTACGACGAGGCCGCCGGCCAGTGGGAGATCGAGACCGAGGACGGCCGGCGGGCGCGCGCCCGGTTCCTGATCACCGCGATCGGGCCCCTGTCGACGCCGACCATGCCGGCCATCCCGGGGGTCGAGAGCTTCCGGGGCGAGGCCTACCACACCGGACGGTGGCCGCACGAGCCGGTCGGCTTCGTGGGCAAGCGGGTCGGGATGATCGGCACCGGGGCGACCGCGGTGCAGGCGATCACCGAGATCGCCAAGACGGTCGGCCACCTCACCGTGTTCCAGCGCACGCCGAACTGGTGCGCGCCGCTCCACAACAGCAAGATCGACGCGGCCACCCAGGCCCGCATCAAGGCGACCTATCCCGAGATCTTCGCGCTCTGCCGCGATTCGTTCGGCTGCTTCATCCATCAGGCCGACCCGCGCAAGGCGCTCGAGGTGAGCGCGGAGGAGCGCGAGGCGTTCTACGAGAAGCTCTACCGCGAGCCCGGCTTCGGCATCTGGATGGGCAACTTCCGGGACGTGCTGGTGGATCCGGACGCCAACGCCACCATCACCGAGTTCGTGCGCCGGAAGATCCTCGCCCGGGTCCGGGATCCGAAGGTCGCGCTGAAGCTGATCCCGACCAACCACGGCTTCGGCACCCGCCGGGTGCCGCTGGAGAGCGGCTACTACGAGGTCTACAACCAGCCGAACGTGCGCCTGGTCGACATCCGGGAGACGCCGATCGAGCGGATCACCCCCGCCGGGATCAAGACGAGCGACGCCGAGCACGAGCTCGACATGATCATCTACGCCACCGGCTTCGACGCCATCACCGGGGCGTTCGACCGCATCGACGTCCGGGGCCTGGGCGGCCGGCGGCTGCGCGAGACGTGGGCGGAGGGGCCGCGCACCTATCTCGGCCTGCAGATCGTGGGCTTCCCCAACCTGTTCACGCTGGTCGGGCCGCACAACGCGGCCACCTTCTGCAACATCCCGCGCTGCATCGAGCAGAACGTGGACTGGGTGACCGCGCTCATCGCCCACATGCGCGAGAAGGGCCTGGCCCGCGTCGAGGCCACCGCCGAGGCGGAGCGGGAGTGGACCCAGCACGTGCACGACACCGGCCGGCGCATGCTCTTCACCCAGGTCGACTCCTGGATGATGGGCATCAACTCCAACATCGCGGGCAAGCAGAAGCGCACGTTCATCGTCTACGCGGGCGGCGCCCCGAAGTACCGCGAGAAGTGCGACGAGGTCGCCGCCGGCGGCTACGCCGGGTTCACCTTCCGGTAGGGCTCACGTCGCGGCCGCTCGCCGCACGCCCCGTGCGGGTCAGCGCGGGCGGTCGAGCGCGGGCGCGGCGGCTGCCACCGCGGCCACGATGCCCTGATAGCCCGTGCAGCGGCAGAGGACGGCCGAGAGTCCGTGCCGGATCTCCTCCTCGGTGGGCCGCGGATTAGTCCGGAGCAGGTCGAGCGCGGTCAGCAGCATCCCCGGCGTGCAGAAGCCGCATTGAAGCGCGTGGTGCTCGCGGAACGCCTCCTGCAGCGGATGGAGCCGGCCGGCCGTCGCCAATCCCTCGACCGTCATCAGCTCGGCGCCGTCGGCCTGGACCGCGAGCATCAGGCAGGAGCGGGCCGCCTCGCCGTTGACGAGCACGGTGCAGGCGCCGCAGATGCCGTGCTCGCAGCCGACGTGGGTGCCGGTCAGGCCGAGATCTTCTCTCAAGAAATCGACCAGGAGCTTGCGGGGCTCGCAGTGGCCCTCGCGCGGGTGGCCATTCACCGTGAGGTGGACGGGGAGAGTGTCGGACATTCAGGAGCTCCCCCTCACCCTGCCCTCTCCCCCTCCGGGGGAGAGGGTTTTGATCGCGCGGCGGAGCGCGCGGCCGGTCAGGACGCGGGTCAGGTTCCGGCGATAGTCGGCGGAGGCGTGGATGTCGGACGGGGGCTCGACCAGCTCGGCGGCCCGGCGCGCGGCGGCCTCGACGGCCGCATCCGACAGCCCCTCGCGCTCCAGGATCTCCTCGGCGGCGCGCAGGCGGACGGGCACCGGTCCGGCCCCCGCCGTCACGAGACGGGCGGAAGCGCAGCGGCCTCGGTCCCCGACGACGATGGCGGCGATCCCGACAATGGCGAAGTCGCCATGGCGCCGGCTGAACTCCTCGAACGCGAAGCCGGCTCCGTCCGGCATCGCGGGCAGCCGGACCTCGACGAGCATCTCGTCCGCCGCCAGCGTGGTGGTGAGATAGCCCTGGAACAGCTCACCCGCCGCCAGCGTGCGCTCTCCCCGCGGACCCCGGACGACCACCTGTCCCCCGAGGGCGGTGAGGGCGGTCGGGTACTCCGCCGAGGGATCGGCATGGGCGAGGCTGCCCCCGATGGTGCCGCGCGAGCGGATCGGCAGATGCCCGACCAGGGTGGTCGCCTCGGCCAGCAGCGGCAGGCGGCGGCGGACCACCGGCGAGAACTCGATCGCCCGCTGGCGCGTCATGGCCCCGATACGGACATGGCCCGCGGCCTCGTGGATGTACGCCAGACCGGCGGCCCGGTTCAGATCGACGAGAGCCGCCGGACGGCTCAACCGGAAGTTGAGGAGGGGAACGAGGCTCTGGCCGCCGGCGAGCAGCTTGGCCTCGCCGCCGTAGCGTGCGAGCAGCGCGATGGCCTCGTCCACGCTCGCCGGGGCGTGGTAGTCGAAGCGGGCCGGCTTCATGAGGCGTGGCCGGCGCGCCGCGCGCCCTCGATCAGGGCCCAGAGGCGGGTCGGCGACATGGGCAGCTCGGTGATCCCGATGCCGAGCGGATGGAGCGCGTCGCTCACCGCGTTGGCGATGACCGCCGGCACCGTCATGGAGCTGGATTCGCCCAGGCCCTTGGAGCCGAGCGGCGTGAGCGGCGAGGGCGAGACCACGTGGGCGATGTCGATCACCGGCGCCTCCGAGGCCGTCGGCACCAGGTAGTCCATGAAGGTGCCGGTGAGGAGCTGGCCGCCGTCGTCGTACTGGAGCTCCTCGAAGAGCGCGCCCCCGAGGCCGTGGAGGGCCCCGCCGTAGATCTGCCCCTCGGCGATCATGGGGTTGATGATGGTGCCGGCGTCGTGCACCGTCGCGTAGCGGAGGATCTTGATCGCGGCCGTCTCCGGATCCACTTCCACGGCCATCACCTCGGCGATGAAGCCGTAGGTGTTCGAGGAGTTCACGCGGTCCTGGTCGTCCACCGGCTGCGCGACCTCGAACCCGAACACCGCGGTGGCCTGCAGCCCGGGCTCCATGCCCTCGGGGAGCGACGTGGTGTTCCAGTGGGCCCGTCCCGCCAGGTCCTTGATCGAGTACGACACGCCCTTGCCGCTCTTGTGCCTTACCGCGCCCGCCCGGAATTCCAGCTGATCCGCCGGGGTCGCCATCAGATGCGCGGCGTATGCGGTGAGCTTGGCCTTGAGCTTCCGGGCGGTCAGGGCCACCGCGCTCGTGCCGACCGATCCGAAGCGGCTCGAGTAGGTGCCGGAGGAGATGGACCAGAGGCGCGTGAGGGTGTCCATCTCGTCCACCACCGTCACGTCCGCCGGCGTGAGTCCCAGCTCGTCCGCCACGATCTGGGCCACCACGGTCTGGTGCCCCTGGCCCTGCGGCGTCGTGCCGAGGATCGCGGTCACGCGCCCCTGCGGGTCCACCTTGATCGTCGCGGCCTCGACGGCGCCGGACTTGGGCAGATACTCGGGCTTCGCCCGGAGCTGGGGATCGAGCGCGATCGCCACGTATCCCATGTTGGAGACGGAGGGGTCCACCGCGAGGGCCACCCCGATCCCGAAGAGTCGTCCGGCCGCCCGCGCCGCCGCCTGCTCGCGCCTCAGCTCCGGGTAGCGCGCGAGCTCGACGGCCCGATCCAGGACCGCGGGGTAGTCGCCGCTGTCGTAGAGCCCGCCCGTGGGCGTCCGGTACGGCATCTGCAGGGGCTCTATCAGGTTGCGCCGGCGCAGGTCCACCGGGTCGAGCCCGAGCCGCTGCGCGAGGAGATCCATCATCCGCTCGGTCTCGAAGTAGAGGTGCCCGCAGGCATACCCGCGGTTCGGTCCGGTGAGGCTCTTGTTGGTCATCACCACCGAGGCGTCCACCTCGAGGTGCTGGAAGCGGTACGGCCCGACGAAGTTGCCGGTGGGGCGGAAGCTGCAGCCGGGCTCGGGGCTGCGGATATAGCCGCCGACATTGTCGAGCCAGCGGTAGCGCATGGCGAGCACTGTTCCGTCCTTACTCGCCGCAAGCTCTCGATCAGCCACTCTATCAGTCCCACTGGAAGACGCCAGGAGGTGCTCGCGCCGGTCCTCGATCCACTTGACCGGCACGCCGGTCCGCCGCGCGGCCAGCGAGATCAGCGCGATGTACGGATACATGGCCGACTTGATCCCGAAGCTGCCCCCGATGTCGGTCGACACGATGAAGCGCAGCCGGTTCTCGGGCACCCCCAGCACGCGCGCGACGAGCCCGTGCATGATGAAGGGCCCCATGAAGTTCGACCAGACCGTGTAGGCCTCCTCCACGTCGTCCCAGCGCGCGATCACCCCGTAGGTCTCGATGGGGGTGGACCCGTACTTGGGGAAGCGGAAGCGCTCGCGGATGACGACGTCCGCCTCCGCGAAGGCCCGGTCGGGATCGCCGTAGACGAGCCGCCGGTGGCCCGCCAGGTTCGTGCCGACCGCCTCGTGGAGGATCGGCGCGTCCGGCTCGAGGGCCCGCTCCACGTCCACGACCGCGGGCAGGGGCTCGTACTCGACGCCCACCACGTCCGCCGCGTCCTCGGCCAGATAGCGGCTCCGGGCCACCACCACCGCCACCGGCTCCCCCACGAAGCGGACCTTGTCGGTGGCGGCGCAGTGGTAGTGCACCGGCGCGGTGACGCCCACCGGGAAGGGCCGGGTGAAGCGCGCCACGTCCTCGCCGGTGATCACGCCCACCACGCCCTCCATCCGGAGCGCCGCGGAGACGTCGTACCCCACGATGCGCGCGTGCGCGTGCGGCGAGCGCACGATGGCGGCGGCGTGGATGTCGCCGATCGGGGGATGGTCGTCGATGAAGTGGCCGCGGCCGGTGAGCAGGCGCGCGTCCTCGACGCGGGCGACGCGACGGCCGATCCAGCCGGGCGGCTCTTCGCTCATCGTCCGGTGTACTTTGGGGGGCGCTTCTCGAGGAACGAGGTGACGCCCTCGGCGTAGTCGTGGGTCGAGCGCAGCCACGCGTAGGCCTTCCGCTCCAGCTCCAGCGCGGTCTCGAGCGGTGCGTCGGCGCCCCGGTTGAGCACCATCTTGAGCGTGCGGAGCGCCAGCGGCGCGCGCTCGGCCAGCTCGCCCGCGAGCGCTCCCACCGCCTCGTCCAGCTTCTCGTTGGCCACCGCCTGGGTGATGAGCCCCCACGCCTCCGCGCGCTCCGCGTTGATCCGCTGCCCGGTCATCATGAACAGCTTGGCCCGCGTCATCCCGATCAGGCGCAGCGCCCGCTGGGTGCCGCCGCTACCCGGGATCATCCCGAGCCGGATCTCGGGGAAGGCGAACTCGGACCGGAGCGTCGCGATCCGGAAGTCGCACGCCACCGCCAGCTCGAGGCCGGCGCCCATCGTGAACCCGTCGATGGCCGCGAGCACCGGCTTCCGGCAGCGCTCCGCCGACGTCAGCGTGTCGCCCCACAGCTCGAGATCGGCCGGGGCCTGCGCGAGGAACTCCGCGACGTCGCCTCCGGCGCTGAAGGCCTTGCCGCCCGCGCCGCGGATCACGACGACCCGGACCGCGTCGTCGGCCTCCAGCTCCCGGAAGATGCCGGGGAACTCGTTGCGCATCGCCACCGTCATGGTGTTCATCTTGGGCTGGCGGTCGATCCAGAGCGTGGCGACGGCGCCGCGCCGCTCCGTCCTCAAGAATTCGCTCATCGATGAACCTCCGTGTATTGCCCCTCCCGCAGGAGTCGGCGAAGGATCTTGCCCGAGGCCGTCTTCGGGATCTCGCTCACGAAGACGATCTTCCGCGGGCGCTTGAAGTTCGCGAGGTCGGGGCACTCGCGGCAATGCTGGTCGAGCGTGTCGGCGGTCAGCACGCCCGCGCCGGGCACCACGAACGCCACGACTCGCTCACCCCAGCGTTCGTCGGGCTCGCCGACCACCGCCACGTCCCGCACGAGCGGGTGGCGGGCCAGCACGTCTTCCACCTCCACCGGGTGGACGTTCTCCCCTCCCGTGATGATCATGTCGTCGACCCGCCCCGAGACGTACAGCTCGCCCTCGGCGTCCAGATAGCCCATGTCCCCCGTGAAGTACCAGCCGTCCCGCAGGGCCCGCGCGTCGGCGTCGGGTCGCTTCCAGTAGCCGGCGAAGGCTTCGTCCGAGTCGAGGCGGGCGATGATCTCGCCCTTCTCCCCCGGGGCCACCGTCTCGTCCGGCCCGACCCGGCGGTCGGCGCTGGCCGTCACCACCCGGAGCGTGCCGTGGACGCCGGCGCGGCCCGCGCAGCCCGGCTTGGCGTCGACCCCCGGGCGCACCGAGAACGTGTAGATCTCGGTCGAGCCGTAGTGGTTCACGAACACCTCGGGCCGGAACGCCTCCACGCAGGCGCGGGTGAGGGGAGCGAGCATCGGCGCACCCGCGTAGGCGAGCTTGCGCACCGACGAGGCCCGGGCCGGCGCGAACCCGGGCGCGCGGACGAGATCGTAGTAGAGCGTGGGGATCAGGTAGAGCGCGGTCAGCCGCTCCGACTCGATCAGGGCCAGTGCGCCCTCGCCGCTCCAGTCGGGCTGGCACACGAAGCAGCCGTTCACGGCCGCCATGCTGGTCAGGGAATGGATGCCCATGGTGTGGTAGAGCGGCATGACCCCGAGGGTCCGCTCGAGCCAACCGTAGCCGCACTGGATCACGTGGGCCAGCGCGCCCGCCACGTGGTTCCGGTGGGTCCGGGGCACCCCCTTGGGCCGACCGGTGGTGCCGGAGGTGTACAGGATCAGCGAGAGATCGCCCTCCGCGACCGCTCGATCGGCGGTGGCTCGGCTGGACGCGAGCAGCTCGTCGAACGGCAGGCTCTCCGGCGGCCCGCCGCTCCCCACGAACACGAGACGAGCCGGATGATCGGCGACGGCCTCCCGCACCGCCGCGGCGGTCGCCGCCTCGAAGAGGACGACGGAGGCCCCGCAATCGTCGAGGATGTACCGGATCTCGTGCGCGGCCAGTCGGAAGCCGGCGGGCGTCGGCACCCCCCCGATCGTCTGCAGGGCCCAGTAGGCGAGCACGTGCTCGAGCCGGTTCCTGAGCACGATCAGGACGCGGTCGCCCTTGCCCACGCCCAGGCGCGCGAAGCTACGCCCGAGGCGGGTCGCCTGATCCACCAGGTCCGCGTACGTCAACCGCCGCCGCCCGTCGACGACCGCGTCGGCCGCGGGTCGTCGCCGGCCGGCCTGCTCGAGCATCTGGGCGAGGGTCACGGGACGAGCATTTTATGCGGGAGCAGGGTCTCGATCAACGCGCGCATCTCTCCACTGTTCCACTCACGCGCCCCGGTGGCCATGCCGGCGACCTCGCCGCCGGGCCGGACGACGAACGTCGCCGGGATGCCGGTCACGCGCCACGCGCCCGCGGCGCGGCTGTCGGGGTCGAGCAGGATCGGGAACGTGAGCCCATGGTTGCGGATGTAGGGCTCCAGCAGGGCCCGCGGCGCGCCACGATCCACCGACACCCCGATCACGACCAGCCCGCGCCCGCGGTATTCCTTCCAGAGGCCCTCCAGGGTCGGCATCTCGACGGTGCAGGGCGTGCACCACGTCGCCCAGAAATTCAGGACGACGAGCTTGTCGGCGAACGCTTCGAGGGGGACGGCGGCGCCGTCGGGGAAGCGGGCCAGCCGGAGCGCGGGGCCGCGCTGGCCCTCGGTGAACTCGGTCACGCCCGCCCGCTCGAATGCGTCGAGCGACGGGGCGTGGCCGCCGTGGTGGCCCGCGCCTTCGTCCGCGCGGCGCGAGGGAAGCGCCCAGAACGCGATCGCCAGGAGCCCGAGGGCCAGGGCGACGCGGAGGACGATACCTCGCCGCGTCCCGCCGAGGAGGGTGTCAGACGCCCAGCTTTTCACGGGTCACCGGGCTGTCGCGCAGCTCGGCGGAGGACCCCTGGAACACGATCGCCCCTTTCTCCATGACGTAACCCCGATCGCACACCGAGAGCGCCACCCGCGAGTTCTGCTCGACGAGGAGCACGGTGACGCGGAGGCGCTTCAGCTCCGCGATCATGTCGCGGATGTGCCGGATGAGCGCGGGCGCGAGCCCCTGGGTGGGCTCGTCCATGAGGATGATGCGTGCCCCCGCCATCATCACGCGCGCGATGGCCAGCATCTGCTGCTCGCCTCCGGAGAGCGTCTTGGCCGGCTGGCCGATCCGCTCGGCGAGCCGCGGGAAGTGGCGGAACACCTGATCGAGACGCTCGGCCCGGAGGGCGGCCGAGCGATTCGGCACCGCCGAGAGCCCCAGCTCGAGATTCTCGCGTACGGTCAGACCCGGAAACACGCGCCGGTTCTCGGGCACCAGGCCCACGCCGAGCCGCGCGATCTCGTGCGGCGTCAGCCGGGTCAGCTCGGCGCCCTCGAAGGCGATGGAGCCGCGGGTCGGCCGGAGGAAGCCCATGGCGGTCTTCATCAGCGTCGTCTTTCCCATGCCGTTCTTGCCGAGGAGGGCCACCGCCTCGCCGGCGTGGACCTCGAGCGATACGCCGAACAGGATGGGCGTGGCCCCGTAGCCAGCGTGGAGATCCGTGATGCTGAAGAGAGCCTCAGTCATCGACGCCCCCCAGATAAGCGTCGATCACTTGCGGGTTGGTGCGGATCGCCTCGGGCGGGCCCTCGGCGATCTTCTGCCCGAAGTGGAGCACCGCGACCCGGTCGGAGATCCCCATCACGACGCTCATGTCGTGCTCGATCAGCAGCAGCGTCAGGCCCCGGGCCAGCGCCATCCGGCGGATCAGCGCCGTCGCGTCCCTGGTCTCCCCGGGCGTCATGCCCGCGGTCGGCTCGTCCAGGAGGAGCAATGTCGGCTTCGTGGCCAGGGCGAGGCAGATCTCGAGGTAGCGCTGCTCGCCGTGCGAGAGGTTCTGCGCGGTCTCGTCGCGCCGGCCCTCCAGGCCGAAGGCGACCAGGAGCTCCATGACCGCGCCCTCGACGTCGGGCCGCCGCCAGAGCGACGTGAAACGGCCCGCCTCGGGTGCTCGCGACTGCGCGGCCACGCGGACATTCTCGTACACGGAGATGCCGGGGAACACGTTGGTGATCTGGAACGTCTTGGCGAGGCCGAGCCGGTTGACCGCCTCGGGAGCCCGTCCCGTGATCACCTGGCCGTCGAAGAGGACCCGCCCCCGGGTCGCGCCGTGCAGCCCGGTGATGACATTGAACAGCGTTGATTTGCCCGCCCCGTTCGGGCCGATGACCGAGACCACCTCGCCGGCGGAAACCGTGAGGCTCACGTCGGTCAGCGCGGCCAGCGCGCCGAAGCTCTTCGACACACCCTCCACCTGCAGCAGCACCCCGTTCCGGCTCACGGGGAGCCGCCCCGGAGGCCGTGGAGCCGCAGCGCGCTCCGGAACCCGAGCAGCCCGTTGGGCACGAACAGCACGATGAAGACCAGCACCAGGCCCACGACGATCGAGTACCACTGCACGTAGGACGAGACCTTCTCCTGCAGGACGATGAAGAAGGCCCCGCCGATGATCGGCCCGACCAGCGTCCCCAGCCCACCGATCATCACCATGATGAGGAACTCGCCCGAGATGCTCCAGTGCAGGAGATCCGGGGTGGCGTACGCCGCCCGCCCCGGGTAGAGGGCACCGGCCAGCCCCGTCAACACCGCCGAGATCATGCAGACGCCCATCTTGTAACGCTGCACGTCGTAGCCGAGGAAGCGCGCGCGGTCCTCGTTCTCGCGGATCGCGGCCAGCACGCGCCCGAAGTGGGACGACACCAGCGTCCGGCACCCGAGATAGGCGAAGAAGAGATAGGCCACGACCAGGTAGTAGTTCCGCGCCGGAGTGTCGACGAGCACGCCGGGCAGGACGCTCGGCGCGGGCAGGCCCTGGATGCCGTCCGAGCCCCCGAAGGCCTGCGTGTAGCGGAAGACGGTGTAGACCACCTCGGCGAAGATGAGGGTCAGCAGGGCGAAGTAGATGCCCCGGCGCGTGGTGGCGAAGTAGCTCACCAGGAGGGCGTACAGGCCGACGACCACCAGGGATAGCGCGAGGCTCAGCCAGAGCGAGGTGACGCCCCGCTCGAGGAGGACCGCGGCGGAGTAGGCGCCCAGGCCGAAGAAGGCCGCGTGGCCGAAGGACACCAGCCCGGTGTAGCCGATCAGGAGATCGAGGCTCATGGCCACCGCCCCGAACAGCAGGGCGTCGAAGGCCAGCAGCAGGTAGTACTTCGACATCCACGGGGTCAGCGGGAGCAGGGCGAG